>JAABUO010000662.1_pt1 | contig 58289 bp, 40 predicted proteins | sample 5559291 | NCBI WGS metagenome assembly JAABUO01 (sample SAMN10711878, study PRJNA513372) | rock metagenome | isolation source: Antarctica rocks | place: Antarctica: Victoria Land, Finger Mt sud | reverse complement strand
ACCCTAACCCTAACCCTAACCCTAACCCTAACCCTAACCCTAACCCTAACCCTAACCCTAACCCTAACCCTAACCCTAACCCTAACCCTAACCCTAACCCTAACCCTAACCCTAACCCTAACCCTAATTCGGCTCAGTCCCGCGCTTCACCGCGCTCCTCTGGTCCCTCGCAGTTCTTATCATCGTCAACAACGTCGTTAAGATCTTCCTTTTCGTCTTTCAATGCACATTCGTTAACAAAGTTTAAAATCTTATCGTTTGTAGCTTTTATGTTGACATCATTCTTGCGATCTACATTTCTAGCGTTATTAACGTTCTTATAAACTTCATTATTGTTTTGCTTCTTATATCTTTAGTCTAGAAACTACAAATGCGCTTAAATCGCAAAATTTAACTCGTTGTTATCTTTTTACTTAATAACTTCGTTTGCATCGCTAACATCTATTATATTGTTATCGTTAAAGATTTCTTTTACTAGAATGCTAGTTAAGCGAATGTCGATTTAACGATCTAGATTGTTGTTAAGAATGCGATTAATATTGTTAGTGTTAATCTATTAATTATGCGTTCTCTCTATGTGTTTCTTGTTCGTAATTATTATTATAATGTTGTAAAAACGTAACATTGCTAATATTATATAACGAGAAAGTTCAAGAAATTAAGTAATACAAATGCGAAGAGTAGCGAAAATAAAGATCGTATTAATGACTTATATTCTTTCGAGACGCATATTGTAGAAAAGAGAAATGCGAAAATAGCAACGACAAAGATAATTTAAAATAATAGAAAAAATTTAAGATTTATCTAGTTTAAGTAGTTTAACGTATAAAAATAAGAATTTTGCTTCGATTTAAGAGTTTAATTAATAATTTAATGCTTAAAGCATCTTAGTGCGTATTACATTCTATAGAAACTTCGTTAATGCTATTAAATTTTTCAAGACTATGTTAACTTAAAACTTGATTAATTTTTTACATTTTTTCTTATATTTACTTTATAATTGCGAAAAGCTAATACGTTCGCTTACAAAGAAAGTTTTAATTTATTTTCTTCATTTTATATAAGAAGAAAGCAAACGATTCTACAGTTAATATAATATCGATATCTTTTTTACTTAATCTTACATTCTTTTAATTATGTTAATAAATAATGTTAAAAACGTTGTGTTAAATCTAGCTAAAAGTTATAATTAATCTAGTACGTTCTTTTGTCTAATCTATTAACGCGTTTAAATCTTTCTTTGTTATGTTCGAATTCAAGACAACAAGAAATAATATAAAATATTTTATACATAATTTTCGTTTGCAAAGTTATTTCTCTCTTAATAAACGTTTAATCTCTTCTTGAATTTCAAAGACGATACGTTAGTTTTATTAATTGCTAGAAAGAAACAAAAAGAAGAACGAAGTCTAATAGAGTAAATAGACTTGCGCTAGACGTGAGTTGATTAATCTTCAATTTAACGATAATTTAAGATTCAAGATCTTTTTTCTAAAACTTGATTGTTCTAGATTTGTGTTAATACGTTTTAGTATATTCGCACAAAGATGCAATGTTCTTGAACAACGTCTTATTGTAATTATGCTATGAATTTAACTCTTCATTGTTCGAATATAATAGTAGATAACGTTTAGTTCTTTCTAGAAGACGATATAGATACTAGATCTTAGAATTTTACTTAGAGCACTTGCATGCATTGTACTCTTTGGGCGAACATTGATTGCGAATCGCATAAAGACTATTTGATAATTAACTACAATAAGCGTATATATACGAGCGATGATCGAAATAGCACGATAAGCTTCTTCTAGAACTATGATATTATTATTGCACTTATTCTTCACGATATTATACATGTTACGAGTTACACTCGCACCAATATAGTTCTTGCTTCATAATTCACTTCCTACATGCCTTCGTCCCTTAATTCCGTTCTATCTACTTCTTTGTAAAGTGTGTATACAATCATACATCTCATCATTTTCTGGGGAATTCCCTTATGCAAGTTGTTGATCGATTGCATGTGTGTCTCGGTTCCCTGCATATTGTACTTCGCAATCGAATTCGGCTGGAACGAAGCATGCTCTCACTCATTTGTGTACTAATGTACGCTGCCTCGCCTATCGTAGGCATCGTTATCCCTCGTTAAAACGGTGCCCCAGATCCAGGAGGCGCGACTGTTTCCAACCCAGGTCTCCAAGCAATACCAGCCTCGGGCAAAGCATACAACACTTTCAGCAATGGCAAGGCCGAAATCATCGGCGGGTTTCCCTACGACTCGGGCCCCATTCCCGACGTATATCAACCCCGAGACATCGACATCCCCTTCGGTCGCCAATTTCATGGTGACCTGATGATGTTCCCTCAAGACCAGCTCAACGATCCCAGCCGGAATACCGGCGAGTACACGCCCAACGTGTATGATTTTGCAAACCAGAGTGCTTGCGGTATCCCAGACAATTCCTACATACAGATGAAAGTAGCCATTCATCCCTATTTCCTCAAGTATGCCGGTCTTGATCGTAAGCTTTCCCCGTTTCTACACCATGTCTTAAGATTGCGCATCGCCAATCTGCACCGCCCTACTTGCTGATATATTTTACTCTGTTTGAAGATTACTGCATGCAAGACGTGTGCGTCTCATTCTGGCCAGAGAATGGGCCCGAAGGCGACTTCACAAATGACATGATCGCCAAAGTCACCGATATCTGCAGCACCGATCCCAGCGATCCATCTCACTGCGCAACGTCGTCAGACATCAAGGTGGACAGAGCTAAGGTGCAAGTCATGTACGCCATCCCTGTCCCTGGAATCGACAACGCAGAGCTGCAGAAGGACAAGTGCGTCAAGGGGACCTACTGGCATTTAACCAAATGCTGGGCGAACGTACGTGCAATCCCATCTTATTACCCTCCCCCACCCCTGCTCGCCCAATTGCCTTCACCATCGTACTGACTCCCATCAGGCGCTTCCCCAGCCCGCCTACAGAGACAACTGGTGGGCTCAACCCCCTCTCCCCAACAGCTTTCAATGGGACGTCGACGCCACGGGGCAGCAGATGAAGAACAACAACCTGCAGTCCTACCCCGCCAAGGGCTGGACCACCTACCCCGATGGAACTTCAGCCAACGCACAATCAGAAGCCAACATCGTGCCCATTAACGACTGGGTGCCTGGTCAAGAGCCTGCTTGGGCACCGATTGCGGGTGGTAAGGGCTATGGCACCCCTGAACGCTCTCATGGACCGCCGAGTGGTGGGTCAGGCTCGCACGTCGGCTCGGCGAACTCGAAATGCTCGTCAGGTTCTTTAGCCTCGGGTGTGCCCTCGTCAAAGAGAGATGGTGGTGGGGATTGGATGCTTGCAGCCGGAAAGAGAATTGTGAATGGGATCACGTATATTAATCCTACAGGGTGGGATAGTAGGGCTCACTGAAAAAGTAGCATTGGGTACAGAGTCTGAGCTTTGATAGCTGGAGACCGTGGTAATTGACTCGATTCCTCTTCTTCAAACCTAGTATGAAAAGGCTGGACTTATTGGTCGATCAAAACCACAATCGTCCTACCATTCCATCTTCGCTCTCCTTCTCTCGCTTCGGTCTTGTCTTTTTGCAGTCCTCTAATCGTTGCGACTCTTTCGTCGTAGCAAAATGCACAAGAACCAATGCAGCAGTATGCCTAGTACTGATCGGGGCAACATTAGCTACGACACTTTAGCAAAATGGGAAGGGAAAAGCTTGATGGTCACTGTATCTGGCGCGATAGCATTGATAGTGATTTGAACAAGGATGAGAAGTGAGCTCAAACATCTCACCGTTCCGCCAAGCGAGCGAATGAGTCTCGTAAGAGAGATGTTTATTCGACCTGTCAAAGCCGGGGGTGGATCTTAATTACTGCCAAGTCAACCGAGCCGTACACAGCCAGCGACTGACACGGTACGTACACTGTCGCGCTTATCGTTGTGACAATTCTGCCTCCTGGTTTCTGCTTGCTCATGGCGAACCAGCTCTGTTTGACCGCACACAGCACAAGAAAATGAGTTTCACTACTTCGAAGTCACCTACACATTGATCTTTCGGAGGGAGCAAGAATCAAGAATAACACAATTTAATAAGCATCGAAATCTATAAAAGGAATCTATCTCACTTCACCTCGGATGATTCAGCAATTACTAGTACCTAATGTCGCCATTTCCAGCTGAATTGCTCGATGTACTCTCTCCGGGAGTCCTCTCCTACTACTGCCCGCGTCCTTCTGGGTCCCTGTCCACAGCTTCTCGCCCAGCTCCTTGCTCCAGGGATTCTTGGTCCCTTGAACCAATCACTCCGAATTTTTTGTAGAAAGTGCCAGACGAGCTGCTCTCCTTGGACGTGGTCATTGCTCAGCATGGGTTATTTGCACGTACTTCTATTGTAATGAAAAGGCCGAGTGGTGCAAGACAGACAAAATTTCATTCAGCAAACTCCACTGGACGTCCCAAGACCGGTCCAGATTACGCTCGGATAAACGGAGAAGACAGTGGTGATGTCAAGATAACGTTGGGCCAATTCCGTTTGCCACCTCTTCCTGATTATAACGAACGCAACACCCAGCAACATTATAGGCTTGAGACGTCTGGAGCTCGTTAAGTGGATGCATCCAGATAGCATATGGACGAAAGCGATGGGAAACTCAAAGACGACACGAGGATTGCCAACGTAACGCGCGGTACTCTGAAGAGTAGGGAGTAGCATCTTGATCATCAGAGCATACGCCATCTGATTGACCCCGAGTTGGTATTCTTTGCCATCCTTCACAAGGCTGTTATCCATCCCCGTTACCCCGGCATTGCAGAGGAGGACATCGGGTCGGTTGGACTGGCCTTGGAAGACTTTGATAGCGCTGTCGCCGGACGTGAAGGACGAGTGATCGCATTCAAGCAGATTATGTAAAGGTCGAGGGTGTCTCCTACTCGAGCACCACCAACTCACGTCGGCCGCGATGGCTGCTTCCGCGGACATGTTTCTCAATCCCACAGATGAAAAATGCGACATGTGAATATACTAGAAGGACATTATGTACGCCACTAGTCCTATAGTAATGTAGTAAATTGCACTTGGATAATCAATTGGTGCGGCTGCTCCTAAGCGAAGCTAGCCATCAATCGGCTATCTTATTCCCTTTTTAAACATCAATCACAGAAACAACAGAAAAGGACTTCCATAACCATCTCGCACCCTGTAAAGACTACAATAACCAACGGCCCGACTGAATCACGTATTGCCCTTGGAAGCGCAATCCTGCATTTACTAGTAAACGCCATCTAATCTATGGCGCACCTTCGCTCGATCACCCTCTTTGGTCGCCTACTCGTACATTGCTTTCTGCCTCTAACCTCGTTATCGTCGTCGCCTATCTTAATTGTGAGGTCGTCTACACGTCCTCCTAGTGTGGTTAATTTTATCGCATGTTGAACAACTTATTGTTGGCCTAAACTAGCGATAGCGAGACGTTCATGGCGACGACTACGTATATTCTCTATAAAAGTTATTTGGCGATGTGATGCCTGCCTTGCATGCCTTCTCTAGTTCTTAGTCGACAATAAGTGGAGAATGTCGTTTGCGCGATCGATTTAGACCTTCAATTAATGCTCTAAAAGATATGTTTCAAGTTTGCAATCTCTTTAGAGAGGCAGACAAAATAGTACATCAAATTTGGTGGCAAACTGGCGACGCCGTACGTATCTCTCACTGCCTTCTCATCGCCAAGGGGCGTCACATGACCTCGCCTAAATACGGGGTTATCCTACTATCTTGATTGGGTCTAGCGCGGACAACGAGGCAGCGAGATGATACATTAATATTGGTGGCGTTTACTAGTAAAGTCACGTACCTCCTTGATAGCGTCGATTCCAAGGGTAATACGTGATTCCGTCGGGCTGTTGGTTATTGTAGTCTTTACAGGGTGCGGGATGGTTATGGAAGTCCTTTTCTGTAGATTCTATTTCATCGCATTGCCAGTTCCTCTCTGCTCTTTTTATTCTTATCCTCCAAAAGCATTGTTATCATGCTTCTCTCCATCGTGCAGCTTCTGCTGTTATTGGCATTGGCCAATCTAGCTTTCTGCTATCCTAACTTGGCAAAGCGCGCAACTTCGATAGATTACAGCTCCCAATTGAAGAACGCGTATGACTACGTGGTTATTGGTGGAGGCACGAGCGGTTTGACAGTTGCCAACCGCCTTACGGAGGATGATGAGGGTACGTCCAATGCAAAGATTTCCCCTTGAGTAGCTTGCACTGACCAAACGTCGCGTTGTACAGTCACGGTTCTTGTGATCGAATACGGCTATGTGTATGGCATGACTTCTTGAACACAAGATGATACAGTCCTAGCTAAGAAAGATTACAGAGACCAACAGGAGGCAGGAGTCTCGATACCCGGACTGCCAGTACCGGCCAAATACTCACGCAACTACGTGAGCGTTCCTCAGCGGGGACTTGACGGCCGTACGAGTCCTCTGTATTCAGCAGCTGTTGTTGGCGGCGGAACAGTCGTCAATGGCATGTTCTTCAATCGTGGCTCGGCCGGAGACTACGATGCATGGGAACGACTAGGCAACCCAGGATGGAATTGGAATGGGCCAAATGGCCTACTAAAATACTTCAAAAAGGTCAGTACCACGACATTGTTGCGGCCCTGAGACTGAGACTCCCGCGCTGGTTGATAGATGGAAGCCTTCACTCCGCCACCCGCAGATCTGGCAGCTGAATATCCCATCTCCAGCGACTTGTCCCCTCATGGGACGAATGGGCCTGTGGGGTCCAGTTTCTCGAATTACCAATATCCAATCATGAGTAAACAGTCACTCTTTTGCGATGCAAATTTTTCACCTTCGTAACTCTTGCTGATCTTGGATGTTTGCGCCACGCAGAACACTTCTTCCGTGGATGGAACGCCATTGGAGTTGCTTCCAACCCTCAGCCAAATGCTGGTGATGCCACTGGCGCTTTTTACAGCACTGTATCTATAGCCGCCAAAAATCAATCACGCTCAACGGCGAGCGATGCTTACTACCGCCCAATTGTCGGCAAGAGGCCCAACTTTCATTTGATCATTGGTCAATCAGTCACGAAAATCAATCTTGATCACCAAAAGAGAGCTACTTCAGTCAATGTGGGTCGAAGAAAACCAACCAAACATGCTATATTTGTTCTAAAGTGCTCCCTTTACTAGTATCTCTCGCGGAGCGACAATTCCACCCATTCTATCAAGGCGAAGTGTGAGGTCATTCTCGCTGCTGGAGCCCCTCACAGCCCTCAAATCCTTCAACTCTCCGGAATTGGCCCCAAGAAGCTGCTCGAAGGCCTCGAGATTGAGACTTTGGTGGATCTTCCAGGTGTTGGCTATAATTTCCATGATCAACCATCAATCTTCATGGGGTTCAGCTGTGAGCCATCTAGCTCTCCCAACCACCTATCTCGTTCATAGGCATTGGAGACTAACTTTGTGGCAGACAACGGCAGTTACCCTTTTCCTACTCCGGATTGGCTGACCAGCAACGCCAGCTGGGTCGCCACCGAGACCGATCTCTACTACAAAAGCCGCCAAGGTAAGTGGACAAATCCACACGACAAGCCGAACGAAGAACTGACAACAGCACTCCAGGTCCTCTCACAATTCCGTATTTTAGTGGAAGTATAGTCACCTTCCTTCCCCTCCAGAACATAACCAGCGACTACGAGCGAATGATCCAAGATGCTGCGGCGGTGGATCTAGCGCCCATACTACCAGCCGGCGCAGACCCCACCATCCTGGCCGGCTGGCGCGCCCAACGAGACCTCATCCTCAACCTTTACGCCTCGCCTCAAGCTACGGTGGCAGAAATAGCATTCGGGGGCGGCAACACGGTCCCGATCGCCATACTCAAACCCCTGAGTCGCGGCTCCATCCTCATCAACAGTACCGATCCCCTCGCCCCCCCCGTCTTCGACTACGGCACCTTTCTGCATCCCACCGACCTCGCCATCGCCGTGCAAGCGCTGAACAAGACCCGCGAATGGATGGCCTCGGAGCCGATGCAGGAAGTCGGGGCCCTGGAGACGAACCCGGGAACGAACGTGACGACAGACGAGGAGATCGCGGCCTCGATTCGCACTTTTGCGTCCAGTACGTGGGCGCACCCGGTGGGGACGCTGTCGATGATGAAGAGGGAGTATGGCGGGGTGGTCGGTTCGAAGCTGTGCGTTTATGGGGTGCAGGGCCTGAGGGTGGTGGATGCGTCGATCATGCCGTTAATCCCGGCTACACATACCAGCTCGACTGTGTATGCTGTGGCGGAGAAGGTGAGACATTGCTTTCGTGACCACTGATGTCAAATTCTAACATTCGTTCGTTTGTAGGCAGCGGATATCATCAAGGAAGCCGGAAAACAGGAACGGTAGCTGTAAATGCAAGTGGCCTCTTCTCACAAGTACAACGTGCGCCATGTAAGGAAGCTTCACCCCAAAAGCATAGTGTAAGGAACGATAGTAGCTAGATTTATGTGACACGATTTCAGCTCAAATGCGATGGCTAGAAACACGCTTGTTTCCGCTGCAAGATCTTCTCTGCTTTCTGCTCCTACATTACAAACAACGCCGTTGTTACTTACGCACAATTCAAATCGACCATCAAGAACCCTAATGGCACCGAAGGCTAGTAACACCGCGTCGCTATTAGGGAGCACATTATATTCTGGCAACGAGATTATCATGCCTTGCGACTTATTTATGTAATAGCAGCTTTAACCTTGGACTCTCCTATCAACCTCTGTCAAGCTTGTCCTCCGCTTCGTACTGCTCCATTTTGTCTGACTTTGTTGGATGACATCTTCTGTGTATCTGTCTTTGCAAACTTCTTGTTTAACTTTAATATTGTTGTCTACGGTTTTCTACATCTACTTAGTCGAGCTTTTCTTATCTTCTGTCTATTCGCAAGTTCCAACAGCCCACGTGCCAAAAGCTCAAGAGATGTCGTTGGTTTGACTAAGATAAAGACCTTCTTTGTAAAATCAATATGCATCAATCGCAAGACCAATCGCTGTCTCTGTCTCTTATCCCTTGCATCGACGTGTATTATGGAGTCCTAAAGATAACGTACTGGTGATAACCGATCTCCAGCGGGGAGAGAGCGTCAAATACAAGAAATAAGTAGAAGTCGATACTAGAGATTCTGCGAACGCCATGTAGACTCCCGAAGGCGTCTCAGAAGAATAACATGCACGTGTCCCTCGCCAACATCGATGATCTCTCCAATGTGCCAAGTTTTGATCTCCTAGACGCGGCGGACTATACTGAGACTGTGTGATGGATTGAATGTATAGAAGGCTGATGGAGTGGTATGGCCGCTCAGAGGCTTTGGATTCGCGAGGGTCTGTTGAGTTAGACAAGATTCACGGGCAACGCCAATTATTAGCCAATACGAGCTGGACTGGGGAAGTTGGACCACCAGAGGGCCGCGGATTCAAGAATCGTGTAGTACTTGGTGCGGTATATCTCTCTTACTGCAGGTAAAACAATTGCATCGAGACAAGACGTGTGACCGTCCTTGTTTGAAAGGTCTCGTGTTCAAACCTTTAAACGCCTTGTATAGATCTATTGTCATCTGCTTCTAGGCCGTAGTCCCTTGACGGGATTATTCTCTTCCGATAAGCTCGTCTATGAATTCTATCCCAGTCTATAATACCAACCCCATCGAATGGCAAGCCCGATACACCGTCGGCAGATAATGGGAAAACAACCCTCTCACAAGATTTTTGGGCGCCTCCCAAGCGAACTTGACATCTTTACCCGTCGGCACAACCGCAACCCCCTTCCAGTTATATTCTGCTCCCTCCGTCTCCGCTACCTCGATCATCCCTGCCGCCAAATCTGGGTAGCTGATGAAGCCGTGCGTGTGCTCCGTACTAAGCGTATACCCCTTTTGGACGTCATTCGTCAGGCCCGGCGGCTGTATGAATGTAACGTTCAACCAGCTCTTGTGCAGCCGCAGAAAAGCCTCGGCGTGCTCCAGATCTGCGTAGGCATAGGAAAGGGCCGTGTGCAATACCTTGAGCAGGAAAGCAGGCTTCTGCCGATTGAGGATGGGGTTTATGCTCGAAGAGGTCAGGATCAAGATCTTCGGAAGCTGAGCATCAGGGTCTTGGTTTCGGATGTGACAGAGAGCGGCGACTAGGCTCTGCGCACCGTCTTCTACCATGCGCATGCCGGGGTGGCTGACGTTGTTACCGATGACGACGAACACGGCGTTGGTGCCGCGAAGGCAGTCTGCGATCAGGGAGATGTTGTCCAAGGCGCCTTCGAAGATCCGAACATTCTCGTGGGCAGCGAGTTTGGGGGACAGCCTCTCGAGTTTGGACCGTGAGCGGGCGTAGGCGTGGATGTTGTTCTTGGGGGACTTGAGCAGGAGGTTGAGGAGGGATTGGCCTGTCGAGCCGGTTGCACCGAGGATTGCGTAGGTTGGCATGGCGGTGGTGGTTGCGGGAAGAGTAAACAAGTGGGTGGTGGTTGCGTAAACGCCATTGCAGAGCAGGATTTGGTGATCTTAAACACAAAGTCGGAGCAAAGATTCAACGATGTGAATCAATGACGAGTATGGACGGCGTTTGTGATCAGTGTCCCGCCCTCCAAAATCCGAAGATCGCCAAGACCGTTGCTATCTCGGACCCCGGCGCCACAGCCGGCAACCATCTCAGCCTCAGATTGCCGCCAAGCCTTCCAGATTGCGCCCATGACTTCTCCCAATACTCAATAGATATCGGCTTTGATTGTTGGCAACCAAAAACCCATAGCTTAGTAGAGTGAACGAGGCCGAAGTCCGTCGGTCATGCTTAGGAAACGGACTGTCAGCCCGCCTCGAGCACCTTTGCATAAGGTATCTCTTGGCTCACCTTCTAGCTGCCGGGCTGTATCAGAAGTGAGAGAATCAAAATCCGTTTGGCGAACACACACTCAAGATTCTACTTCGCAGATCCACCAACATCTCAGAACCTGGAAGATTGGCAAGCGAGGCGTGCAAGAAGACGCGGAACTGCGATACTGCGTGATTGCCCCGTACCGATAAAGATTTGTCCTCACGATAATAAGATATCTCCTACAATCCCCATCTGTTGTCTCTAAATGCCAAAGCGCTCTCAACTTCTTAAGCCCATTCATGATGCACTAAATCACTGCCTCCAACGCTCCCATCCCTGCTCTTCCCGCCCCCATCCCTCGCCAACGTCTCGCGCCACTGCTCGCCTCTCAACGCTGAATTGCATAGACAGCACACCCCTAGCCGGCAGCGAAAACTTGACGGTATCATCCCGAGCCACGGTCGGCGCCTGCACACTGCCCCAATCCTGCTGTGCCGTCGTCTTTGTAACCCCCAAGATCTTCCCTCCCCTCCCCGGCATCTTCATGATGACATCCTGCGCCGTCGCATTTCGATTCACAAAGACCGTGTTCCACGCCCCATCCGGTCCCAGGCTCGCCACAGCCACGGTGCCATACGGCAGCACTTCATTAGGGATATCATACCGCACGGACCCTGGGCGAATGAACTTCGTGAAATGCCGGAAAACCCAGAAGCGCTTGGTGAAGTAGAATTGGTAGTTCTTCGTGGCGGCATAGTTGGGATCGATATAGAGAAGCGCATCGTTGTAGCCCCCGGCGGCGCTGAAGGCTGTGGCGCATGTGGCGTTGGCGGCGGGGGAGCAGGGCATCATGTTACTGACGGCGGTCCAGAAGTCCCAGGACTCGGCGTTGACGAGCGTCAGCCATTGCCAGATGTAGCGCGCCATGTCGAGCGCGCTGTCGATGGAAGGGTCCCACTGCGTTCCCTTCATGATGCCGGGTCCCGTCCATCCCCAGGGTTTGTGCTGGTCGTCTGTGGTTTTGAAAGTGGAGATCTCGGTCATCTTGATTGCTGGAGGGGGATTGGGAGCGGAAACATTCTTGATCAGGACGGCGTAGTTGGCGAGTGTGGCGTCATCTGGCCAATCGTACATGTGGGCTGAGATGGCGTCGATGGATGAAGATTGGAGGGTTTGAGGCAGCCAATCGTTGTAATGCCTCAAAGCCTGACTGGCAATTTGGCTTGTCTCGTCGCCCATGATCTTTATGTTTTTAGCAGCCGCGGAGGTCGATTGCTGTAAAGCTGTTCTTAGGCCTCGGAAGACTCCAGGCCGATCAGACACCGAGACTGCCATGCCTTCCTGGTTGCACGAATTAAAATTGTTATCGGGCTCGTTCATCGGCGAAATGTAGTCAATTTTGATATTGTGGTCTGACCAAAAGGCCAGCACTGTCTCGATGTATTGGACAAAGGGTCCAGTCATCGATGATGCGTTCAGAGTCCCACCACACGGGACCTTTGACTCTGTCAATGCTGATGGGGCGGCGTTGACGAAGAATGCAATGGATGCGCCCGCTGTGGCAGCTTCCCTCACATAATACATACCTGGTCCATCCCGTGTCCAGTCATAAATGCCGTCCGTTTTCATGAAGGACTCCACGCCACGGCCGGGAGTGCTGACTTGCTTGCTATCCATGTCCCCGCTTGCGCCCACTAAAAGTGCAAATAATCAGCTTGCCTACCCGTCCAATCATAGGGTACTGACCAAGTCTTCATCGCCGCGCATTGTCCATCGCCTCAAGAGGAAGCACTTCGGAGCACCGCACGTGATTTGGACTAAGAAATTTGGGTTCATGCTTACTGTTGTAGCGGTAGCCGCTAAGATAGAGCCAGTCCCCTGAGAAGAGTAGCCGTGATAGATTTTGCTGTTGTGCAGAAGGGAAGTCGTTAAGAAAATGAGGCCACCAGGCACCCGAGGCTCCGAATGACTTGATCGTTTGCTGCGCATTAGGGGAGATCCCGACTATGGTCACAAATTCAGCGCCTTGCTAGTACATAAGACAGCCCAGCTTACTCATAGACTTCGTAGAATCATCCGCTTGAGCTTGGAAGAAGCTCCCGGGATATACTTGTCCCCACTGTAGTAACGTGGCATAATCTTCTGGACCATCAGGGACGCCATTGTTGCTGCTATTCTCCTGCGACTGGAAATACTGTATCTGTAGGTAGGCTTCTTTATTGTTTGTAGCGGGCGTGGTTCCGGCGACTGCGGCTGCGGCGTCCAGACTGATGGCCTCTTGCCATATGGCGGCATTGCCTGTGGGCCCATTGGGATTGAACCCACCAGTTGAAGGGTCAGCCCAGTCCCGCTTGAGTGAAGCAGCGACAGCTGTCACAGAACTTTCTCCAGCTGCTATTGCATTTTCTCCCCCACGGGCGAGGTTTTGTATGAAGAAAGTAAAGGATTTCCTCACAACACGGTCCTGCTTGACAGGGGTTGAAGTTGCGAAGTCAATGACGCCGAGAAGAGCAAAGATTGTAAGCCACATCATTGACAGATCTTCGAGGTTGACCATGAAAGAAATTAGAGAGTTCCAACTAATGCATTGAGAATACGGGGTCACGAAACCAGAAGAGAAGTCTCCGTATGTAAATCAAACTCTGTTGCGGCGGACGTGATGATTTCCTTCAACAAAACCGAAGACGCACTGAAACAAAGCTTGGTTTGATACTTGACAAGAGCCCGCTGTAGTGAGGTGTCCCGGTTGTCTTTGGTGCTCGATTGGAGAGCCGTCGTGCCGAGAAATACGGTAAACGCTATGAATAGTAACAGATAAGCTACTGACATGCCGGAATAGAGCTATGTCGCTGTGTATCTCAAAACACCTGATACCACGGCTGTATATAGTTCCAAAAATGGGCACGGAATCTATGAAACGCGCGGGTGGCAAAGCAGTTGGACGACGCCGAGCAGTTTGGAGATCTTGCCATGGGAATACTGTAGGGTCAATGCTTGACGTGGGATGCTCAGCCTCGATCGAATTTTTCCGGGTCAAATTGAAACGTATGGCCCGCGTAAAGCCGTGTAACAGAGTAGGGCCAGTGGTAGAAGCGATAGCCGCACAATTAAGAGATGCAGAGCTGTTACCCGCAGGTACCGGACATGAGATCGACTTGCTGGCCTTGTTGCGGGATCTTGGGATCCCGTAGGCACCGTTGGTCGCATCCACCAGATATTTATCGCGTGGATCTTCCATTGTCGCATCTGACCCGGACATGCACTTCTGCGTTGCTTATGCGCAAAGAGCAGTTGTGCTGGCTATCCAAGGTAAGACGATTGGATCATGAGGCTGTTGCCGCACTCAGCTCTGCGCCATCTCAAGTCTGGCGGGTTGTGTGAAGCGAGAACGTCCTTGAGTTGGCAAGTTGCAATTTTCGCGCTACGAATTTTTTGATATTCGGAATTTGCAATTACAAGATCGTTTCGCGGCGAAGACCACTTGCCAAGGCAGATTTCGTCGGGTTCAGAAAGTAGCAGACAGAGAATACGGTCAATAAGCAGGCAGACATGTCAGAAAGAAACTTACCACACCCTTCGGCAGCCTAATATTGCACATAGATTCGCGAGCCCAGAGTCGACACCTTGGCCGTTGAAGCAATCAAGGTGTTATTTCCCAGGTCCTGACACTTCCTAATCCCGCCTTCAACTTTGTCAATCACTCGCCAGCACAGCATCTTGTCCCTACCAACACGTCAATCTAGAGTTCTCAGATAGTCAACCACAAAGGCAATACGTCGTCCGAACCAAGTCTGTTATAGTCTCCTAGGGTCCGAGGGGTTTCCGTTAGAGGAGACGGACGCTTGCCTCTGCCTTGTATGATTGTTGTTCCAAGTCTTCGAGAGAGCGGTGGTTCCGTCCAGTCAAATGAATCAAAGAAGTGGTCATGTGCTAGAGGGATACCCATTCGACGCTGGGCGCTCAATGGGTGCCGATTCGGGCGCCATACGTGTGCCAAACGCATCTTGAGGGCCCGTAATACGACGCAACCCAGTTTCGAGGTGAGACTCCCTTCCCGAACTCGAGCTTGCATTCGTCCACTTATAAGATGCAATAGTGCGGCTGAACTTCACACCCTTCTCATCGCAGATTCTGACATGTATGGCTTGCAACCATTCAAGCTCTATGCTGGCGGGAAAACCACGATATCTCTGTAGCGCTACACGAAGGGCAAACAGCGTCCACTGCGGACCAAGCATACCCATGTCCTTACACAGACAGTACTCCATTGATTGCGCAATATTATCAGCTAGTGTCTTGGTAACTCCAGGCGTCTGCGCTCTGGTGAGTGGAGGCTGAACATCGCCCATTGGTATATCAGCCCAGGCCGATGTTTGCGGGTCATCTGCAGAATGCTCGGGTCTGTTCGATCGGTCCGTACCGGCGAATGATTCATATATCAAAGACGAGGTGCTGTACACAATGATTGAGAGGGCCCAGTAATCCATCAACACCTTGGCAATGTAGATGTTGGGAAAGTGGAACGAAATTGGGAACATCTTCCGGTTCTCGCGATCGTCGATAGGATTTGCGATATTAGTGAACTGTGCCCAGTAATGTGGAGCGGGTATCTCTTCGTTCATCTCTTGAAGCCAAGCGTCGAGCTTGGCCTCCAGGTTGCGGCAATCTTGGACGAGTGCCAAACTTTCTGACCCAAAGGCTACATTGCCTTGTGTCAATTTGGATTTATCGGCAGAAGCAAGGATGCTTGTCAAGTCTGCACCTATGTCGTACAGTTTCTGGTCCGGACCTTTGATGTAATTCTTCCATGGGCCGGATTGCCATCTAGGATGAGTGAAGGCCGACGCCTTCCTGCCCTGCAAATCTTGAATCATCTGCGGTTTGAGATTAGCTTAGGCAATCGATAAAGGTTTTAGTTGTAAAGCGTACCGCCACTTGGCGGAAGCTCTTGTAGACCATGTGTGCCAATGGTGAATCATACGACTCAGGTCCACGTGCTTCTATAAGACGACCTAGGCCTTGCGCATGAGAGACCCAGCCTTGCAGATTACTGTCGGTGCTTTCAAGAAGCTGCATCATGTCAGTGGATTGAATTTGACTGCTGTTGGTACGAACAGAGGCGTACCTCGTATAGCACAAGCGCGTTACAGGCGGCTAGAGTCTCATCCCGGTACATAAGGGCTTCGTCCCAGAGAGCGCGCTGTAACTCCCTCAGAGCTTGACCATACTTTCTAAAACCCTCGGCGGCCAAGGTATCATTGTTGGTGGCCCGGCCTACGACGGACAAAGACACGGCTGCCATCGCATGCTCTAGCACAAGGCCGTCTGTTGGTATATTGAGGACGAGTTGCAGCCATGTCAGTGGAACTTGTGGACAATTGTTGGCGCTGGGCAAGTATATGCGCAAGAACTCGCTAGCGAATAGATTCTGGAAGATATGCTGATCATCTACCCTGACAAGATTTTGCAGAGCTGGTTTTGCAGTTCTGGAAAGTTGTGTTCTTGTCGCTCTCCGAATTATTTGGTCATCTGCTGAAGCCTTGGTTTGATCCCGAGGTGGAGCAATTGAGGATTTGCTTGACGATTTTCTCACGACAGCGATGTTACCCTGGTTCAGGAAGACAATGTCGCGACGGTAACCAGGGCAATGGCTTCCACGTTTCAGACATTGACCGCATTCTGGCTTTTCCTGGTCACACTAGACCTGAGTCAGCGCAGCCCCAATGAAGCCGGAAGCTGCAATCATACCTTGACTTTGCGCGCTCGGCAGCTGTTGCAGCCCTTTGATTTGCCAGCGACTGCAACCATACCTTCGTCTACATGGGATGAAAAAGTAAAAGGGCCAGCTCACAGAGTTGGGTCGCTTCCTGCTGCTTCGTAAGAGGGGATAACATTCATCTCATGAGTTCCTTCCAGGACTCACGAAGTGCGAGCGACTAGATCGAGGCTACCAACATGTTTCTAATCTTCTTGCCACCAACTCGCGGCTTGGAACATCGCGTGCCACGCGGCCAATCCGGAGGCAGTGCATGCATGGATGATTCTGTACTCCCCGATCACAACCAATGTTCAAATATCCGAATATGTTACACTAGGGCCGCAAACAGTTTCATCTGAAAGCGGCTCGCTCTTTCACGAGAGAATGGAAGAAACCGTCGGGATAATTGGCAAAGGGCGATCACGAATAACAGGAGCGTAAAGCATGCGTACTGGCTACGCTAGTCCCGATTGGGTGACAATCCTCTTGAAGATTTACCTAAGCTACTAGATAGGTTGCGCAACTCTATTTAAGATAATTACTAGTCGCACATCATTCTACTTTTCTCGCACATCATCTTTACTTTGCTCGCATATTATTCCCTCGCACTAAGTTTAATTAAGTAATTTTTAGAATTTATTAACGCGTCTATTGTTTACATTGTCGTTGTTGTCGTTATTTATCTTTACTATTTATATTATCTACATTATTATCTACTTATTAATAATAATTATAAAGCTTCAATTATTTTCTAATGTTTATTACAAAAGAATATTTATTAATTTTGTAAGATGCAAATGCATTTGCTACTTGTCGACGCACTAAAATATAAAAGACATAAGATATATAAACTTTTATTACTATCTTCAACTATATTAAGTAGATAGTAGTATGACTAATTGTTAAAGAACAACAAGAAATAAAATTTCTTTCTATCTAATACTTGTTATAACGTGCGAGTCTACTTCTTGTTTTTTATTGAAAAAAAAAAGTCTTATAATTCGAAACTTTTATAAATAGTTAAGATTACATATTCTATTATATTTTAAGATGTTAGTGCGTCGATAACGTTATAAAGTTATAATTATCTTCTTTCTTAAAACATTAATTCTTAGTAATGTAAGAAGCTATATTAGTTTTACACAAGACAAAGACATTTATTAAGCGTCAATGTTACAAGAACTCGTTAAAAATCTTTTTAAATCTCTTCGAAAATTAAGAGAAAAAAAGTCTTCTATTTAATAGAAATTAGTTTACGCTTTAATTTAACTTAATCTATAGAATAATATAATAACGACAATAATAATTTATAATAAGTTATTGCTTTGTTATTGTTATTATTAAAATTCTAAATAGAATTTAAAGTAAAGTTAATGTTGCGCAAACGTTAAATAAATTATAAACACAAATATTATTATTTCTCTTTTCTTTTTTTATTTTTTTTTATATTTTTCTTAATTGCAATTGTTTTTTTATTATGAATAAATTATTATAAAAACAAGAATGCGTAAAACTTATATATATAATGCAAATATTAAATTATTATATCTTTATTTTTATCTTTTAAGAAGTCGAAAAATTAAAAGAGTAAAAAAATTTAATATTTTATTGTTTACAAGAATTAATATATTACAATTTATAATAATTTCTTATATATAAATTGTAATAACAAAGTAGTAAAGTTAACATAAAAATATCGTAAAGTTAACAAAACACATACTCTACTTTATTTGATCAAATAAAAGAATTAAATTTCTTGTTATTTTTACTTTCTTTTAATAAATTAATAAGAAGAACAACTTTTTTCAAATAATAATATATAAAGCGTCTATAAAAGTTTATAAAGCTCAAAAATATCTAAAGCTTTTAATAAGTTTTTAATTTAAATTATTTCTTAATTGTTTTAATTCTTTTCAAGTTTATCTATATATTTTCTAAGAATACAATAAAATTTAAAAATTTAATCTTTGTAATATTAAACTTATACTTTTTTAGATTAATATACAACGAATATTTGCGAAGACGTTCTAGCATTTATCTAATATAACGTTAATGTTTCGTCGAATTATTGTTATATACTAGTATGTTATTTATATAAATTACGTAAGTTATATTAATTAGTTCTTACAACGTTTTATTAATATAAATCTAAAAAGTTGCGAATACGTTTGCTAGTTCAAATAATATAACTTAATACTCGAAATATTTATAATGTATACAAAACGTTGTTTTTTATTTATTATCGCATTTTATATAAATGCAATAATAGACGTTCTTTAAATTTAAAACAATAAAGCGCTTTGCTTTATATAAATAATCTAATGTTTTTATAATTAAAAGTAATAAATAACAATTCTTAATAATAATTTGTTACGCTAGTACTTCCTACGAAGATATTAGAAAGAGTTATGCTATTGAAGAGATTTGTAAACGTCTTTAGGCAATGCAAGCAATCACTTAGTAACAAGAGTTTGCAACTAAGTAGTCGTAACAATAAGTCAAGACTTAAGATAAATTGAACACGATTCATAAGAAAGTCATGTTCTAGTTTCTATATATCAAAGGAAATACTAGTTGTTCGTCTTGCTCGTTTGTCGAACATCGCGAACATGATTGCTCGCAATGTTCGCTCGTCAAACATGTTAAACATCATGCTCAAGATGTTCGCCTCTCGAACATGTCGAACATAATAGTAGGTTCGCCCTCGAGGCGTAGAATCTAAACCACTAGTACAACTTTAATAAGCTCGTAACACTATTTCTCTTCTTTAGAGTTTTCGTCTTGAAATCCAATGCCTTCCTATCATGCCTCCAAGAAAGATTAATACTAGAAATTCTTCTCTTCGCAAAAAAGATCTTCTTAACGCTCTAGAACTTGTGTCTTTAGCAATGCGTCCTTGTCGTAATTGTGCGACGTCTAGTAAGGTCTATTGTGTGAATAATGATTTCAAGAAATGTGTGAAGTGTGTGCGATTTAGTCGTGATTGTGATTTGGCAATCTCTCTTGCTTCGATAAAACGAATCTATGATGAACGAATGCGCTTAAAGAAAGAAGTGCGCGAAGCGCATACTAAGCTAAGTCGACTAGAAAAGCAACTCGATTTCCTAGAGAATAAGGAGAAAGAAATGATCGTAACGAAGTGAAAGAACATTGATAATCTAGAGATAATTAAAGCACACTCTACTAAGTTTGTTGCGAAGACCCTTAAGTTGCTATTCGATGTGTCGTTCAAACAATTCCAACTTTCGACTAATTGGAGTTGGGCTACTACTCTCTTGCCTAGCTTTGATAAAACTTTCTTAGAAGGTTCTAGCAACAATTAAGATTCTCTTTTGACTCTCATGTGTTCTTCGAGATAGAATATTCCTTTTACTTGATAAGATATTCCTAATCTTTCTATTGTAGAATTTCCTTAATCTTATATTGTTTCTCTTTTTGTGAATGGAAATAAAATGTGTTCTATAAAGACGTAATTGAATCTACTAATTTCAACAATAAGATATAAAATACTAGGAATACTTTGGCGTCTTTGAGTAAGTCGAGTTCATAATTGATTGATTTCTTAGTTTTCTTAACGAGAAACGATTCAACTTTAACATGATTCAATTTCTTGCTTAACTTTCTTGTCTTAAGATTTTTCGTAAAAAGATATATTTTATTTCTTTTCTTTAGTTAAGGTGTCGTTTTTCGTTTTTTATTCTAGTACTTAATTGATCTTTCTTGCATCTTTGAGATGTTGTCGTGTATCCTTTTTAGTGTCGCTATTCTTTCGATGGCTAATTGAACTAACAAATGCTTTCGCTTTTCTTCAAAGAGATTGAATTTCTTGCCATAGTTAGCGAAAAATAAAGTTATCTTAATGATATTCGAAACCTTTGCATTTAGTGTTAATTGTGTTATAGATAGAAGTGATACCCAATTGCTATAAGTATTGTTGACGTAGTGTCTTAGATATTGCTCTAGACTCTAGTTCGTTCGCTCTATTTGATCATTCATGATTAGATGATAGGCAATGAACATTCTAAGTCTCGTTCCTAACATTGGTATCAATGTCTTTCAATAATTAGACGTGAAGAGCTTGTCTCTATCACTAATTAGTCCTTTGAGTATATCGTGATATTGTATAAGTCGATTCAACACAATGTATTCTAGTTGTTCTACTATGAACTTTTCTTTGCATGCGATAATATGTGAGTACTTGGTAAGTTTGTCAACCATTACTAGTATCGAATCATATTTGTCTCCAATTGCTAGATTCGTCGACTTGGGCAACTTGGTAATAAAGTTTATCATGACTTCATCCTATGACGATTTAGATAATTTCTAATATTGAATTTCGTCATAGCTCGCATGTGTATCATGTTTGTTCTGCTAACAATTAAGGCATCGTTTGACGTATGTCTCGACAACTTGTCTTATTTGTAGAAACTAACAATGCTAGCGTAAAAGCTAAAGAATTTTGGTCACTTTCAAGTGCCCTTGCAATGATTCGTCATGATATTCTTTTATACATTCGTCGATTTTGTCGATAAATATCTGGAGTTTTTCTTTCTTTATTGAAAACTCTTTTATATCGTCTCGAAATATTCGTAATGTAACATTTAGCTCATGCTTGTTAATTAATAGTGATTCGTCTTTATTGATCTTAAGTATGCTATAATTAAACGATTCTTTCGTTTTTATATGATCACTTCTTTTGCTAAATGCGTCTGCTTTGTCGTTATCTTTGTCTAGAATATACTATATTTTGAACTTGTACTATCCAAGTCGTTCTAATTATCGTATCTGTCTTCTATTAAGCTATTTGATAGTGATAAAGTGTACAAGATTCTTATGATTCGTGAGAATCGTAAGTTTTAGTGATTTTTTAATGTATACTCTTCATGATTTCAAGAAGACTACAATAGCGAGTAGTTTCTTATTGTGAACATCGTAATTCTATTTGATTAACGAGAGTTTTCTCGAGAGATATGTTATTGGATGTTATATGTCTTCATGCTTTTGACTAAAGTATGCATCGATAACTAGATTTAATGCGTCAATTTCAATTCTATTTAATAATCGTGAATCGTACATCTTTAGTACTAGTTTCTTCAAACATTTTAGCTTAAGGTTCTAAAATGATTTCTCTTCTATGAATTCTCATATTTATGGCGTATTCTTCTTCGTAAGATTTGTCAATAATATCGCATTAACGAAGTAGTTCTTGATGAACTTTTTGTTGTAGTTTATGAAATCTAGAAAGGATTGTACTTTCTTAACATTAATAAATGATTTTCATTCTTTAATTGCTCGTAGCTTTTTGGGATTCATGCGTACTCCATATCGTTCCACGACAAATTCAAGGAAATCAACTTTTTTCTAATGAAATTCGCACTTCTTTAGTTTAAGATGTAAGTTTCTTCTATTTAGACATTCTAGTACTTTGGAAATATGACTAATATGTTCTTTCAAAATTTTTGAGTAAATTATGATGTCGTTCAAGTATGTTATGACAAATCGATTCAAATGTTGTCGTAGTGCATCATTGATCATTTTCTAACACGTTGTCAAGGCGTTCGTGAGTTCGAACGACATTATCGTGTATTCGTATAGTTTATATCGTATGCAAAAAGCTATTTTTTACTCTTCTCTCGCCTTCATTCTAATCTAATTGTACGCTTCTTGTAGATTCAATTTGATAAAGTACTTGACTTCAAATAGTCGATTCTAAAGCTCGCTAATATTAAGTAGTGAATATCGATTCTTAATCGTAATATAATTTAGCTTCTAGTAATCGACACATAGACGAAGAGTTTCGTTCTTCTTAGGTACAAAGAGGATTGGATATCCTGCCTATGATTGGGATTTTCTAATAAATTCTTTCTTTTCATTTTCTACTAGATATTCGCGAAGTACTTCGAGCTTCTTCTTAAATAAAGCATATATGAATTCAAACGTAAGTTGCTTGCTTAATTCAAGTCTAATTTCATGATCTCACGATTGATGTTTAGGAAGAGTCTTTGTCGTTTTCTTTTCTTGAAATAGATGCTCTCAATTGTTGTATATTCGTGGTATGTGCTTTAGCGATTTCTTCGCTATATTAAATAATTCAAGGTTCTTAGAAGGTTCGCAATTTTCTTCACTTACTTTAACTTTGTGATCTAGCTAATCTTTGTTGATATTTATCGAGTCAAGCTTGATTAAATCGTTTTTTTTCAAGAATGCAAGTTCGCATCTTGCGATCGAGTTTCGACTCTATCTTTTATCTATTATCGAACGCTATTGATGCGTAGATTGAATGTGAATTGCGTGATCACATCGTTCGAATCTAAGTACTCGTGTATTCTAGTCAACTTCTAGATTGTGTTGCTTCAATCAAGACATTTCTAAAACGATATCGTGAGTGGCTATTCCCACTATATCAAAGATTAGTTTCTCGTGATGTTGCTAAATAGCTATTGATAATAATTTCGTTTCTTTATTCACTCTTTTATTCTCGTCGAGTAATGGGTTTTCATCTACAATTACTAGATTGTAAGCGTCAAGCTTCTTTCGAGTAGAATATTCTTCTCTCTCTACAAGAGTCTTGGCCATGAAATTATCTATCGCATTAGAATCGATCATTGCGATAAGTCGACGATCATTGATCTTAATTGATGTGGTAAAACATCGTGCGTGTGCTATTGAGTTTAGTTGCTACTATTGGGCTAACATATTGCATTCCTCTAGTATGCTCTTTACTAAAAAATTTGAACTTTTCCCTGCTTCTATGTTGCGACTTCTGCTTCAAGCGCTTGTTCGCGCTAAGCTTTCTTCTATTGCTAGATTGCTAACTTTGACTTTCTAGGAAATCAATTAACTTCTTCTTTTTCTTCTAGATGAGTCTAGCATAAGTTGTCGTAGCAAGCGATTCAACTAAGTGTCTTATGTTTTTTTGCTTTCTTTATCTTTTGTTTAAATAGAATGACACTATTTAATTGTCGTTCGATTTCGTCGAGAATATTCTTTTTCATAGGGGCGTCGCTTCTTAGCGCTTCTTCGCATTTGTCTACAATTTGTCTTTTCTTCGATGAACTAGCTAAAGTCTCAAGATGATTCGTGATATTTTTTAGACATTCGTGAAAGTTCTTTTAGTCATGCTCTTCGTCTAAGTCGATAACTAGGTTATGAGATTTAATAGTCTTCAAGAGTGCTTGATTGACTTCTTGCGTAGATGCGAGTGCCTTGCCTAATAATGTTTCATCTAGAACTTTCTATAACTAATCTAGGTTCTCTACTAGATAGTAGTCGTCGTTCGATCTAGTCTTGAGGATGTTCGCTTTTATGTCGATTTGCTTCCTAATGTCGTTCTAGCTATTAGATATCTCTCTTAACATAGCATTAATTTGCTAGCGATTCATCAAGTTTCGCGATCGACAATCTCTTGCGAAGTGACCCAATTTGCCACATAAATAGCACGTTTTCTAGGATTTGTTATTTTGCTTTTCTCTAGAATTCTTCTCTTTACGTTGTTGAATAAAATTTAGTTTCATAGATGCAGGCTCACGATAGTCTAGATTATTGTACTTCTAATTAGAACGAGATTCTCTCAAGTAATATTTAATCGTTGATCCAAAGAAGGTTCTTGCCCTTTCTCGAAATTGATCGTATTTTTTTTTCATAGTTCTTTCATACAACTTGTCGTCGAAATCGATAACTACTTCGATAAGATCGAACATATCGTTAATGAATTTGTTATCGCGCATAATTTCGTTCTTAAGATTGTTCTTAAGATCTCGTCGAAACATTGTTATAAGTGCGACATCGTTTCACTTGATAAAATTAATATACTTTTAGAATCTTGTTGCGTATTCTATTGCAAAGATTCGTTAAGTTAGATGCTAAATTATTTTTTTTGCGATTTGTTTCTCGTTAAATGTTTTAAAGATTCTTTGAAGCTCTCTCTTGAAGTTGTCGAAGTTCGTGAACATTGCACAAGAATTTTCGTCATAATTCTTTAGATACTTACGTAAGTTTAACTTGAGTTAATGCTAGACTCTTTCTCTAAGAAATGTGAATGCGAAAATTGTCTTCTTGTTCGCTAGAACAAGATAGAAGATGAAGTAAATATTTATCTACATAAGTTAGTTCTTCAGGCCAATTCGATCTCCATGATAGACGTCGAGTTTATTAATTCTTATCTTGTCGTCTTCATCAACAAAGAGTCGACGTGATGCTAATGAGCTAATGCTCGAGGTAGGGGCGCGTTGATCTAATATAAACATTCTTAGAATGTTCAAAGTGTTACGCTAGTACTTTCCACGAAGATATTAGAAAGAATTATGCTATTGAAGAGATTTGTAGACGTCTTTAGGCAATGCAAGCAATCACTTAGTAACAAGAGTTTGCAACTAAGTAGTCGTAACAATAAGTCAAAACTTAAGATAAATTGAACACGATTCATAAGAAAGTCGTGTTTTAGTTTCTATATATCAAAGAAAATACTAGTTGTTCGTCTTGCTCGTTTGTCGAACATCGCGAGCATGATTGCTCGCAATGTTTACTCGTCGAACATGTCGAACATCATGCTTAGAATGTTCGCTTCTCGAGCATGTCGAACATGATAGCAGGTTCGCTCTCGAGGCGTAGAACCTAAATCACTAGTATAGCTTTGATAAGCTCGTAACATAATTGCATTTAAATCTTTATAATTAACATATAAACGTAATTTATTATTCAATTTTGATACAAATAGAATAGAGACGTTTGCAAACGAAATTAAATGCTTAATTTAATCTTTAACTAATATATTATTAAGATATTATCGAAGTATTGTTAACTCGTTCTATAAAAGATTATAAAGAAATATAAAAAATAACTCTTTGTCGTTTTGAAACTTAATAATATAATTTTCTCTTCTTAATTCTAATAGAATTTCGATTGATTTATTATTATAAATATCTTTTAAATTTCTTAACTTCTTAGAAATCTTAAACTTTGCTAGCTTTTTATTTAACGTCTTCGTAACGTTAGCGCAAACAATAGTATAAACTATACTATACTTAACAAGATCTAAGATAAATTGCTTAAGATTAATTATCTTTAATTTGTTATTTATAATCTTAAATTGTTAACTTTGTATCTTCGAATTAATTAATATATCTTGCTTAACTAGCATTAATATATTTAATATAAGATTAAAACTTATATATTTAATTAAGTACAATAAAATAATGCATTCTTGATATTAATCTTACAAGTCAATTAGATAATAAATTAACTTATAGACATTATAATAATAACAATTATTGTTATTAAGAAAATTTAATATTAATAAGATAACAAGTGTAAGTTACAATTCTTATTGCGTTATATAAATATAATTAATAAGATTTAACTTAACTTTTAAGTTAATTAAATCTACAACTTAATGTTTATTATTAAGAAATCGAATTTAATCTTTTACTAAAATTGAGTTTATTATTTTTATTTATCTTTTATGCTTTGTTTGCGAGACATTGACGAAGTTTAATCTTTTTCTGCATTAATTATAATAATAGCAACAACAATAAACTTATTTTATTTGTGTTTATTAAAATACTTTATTTTGTAATATTTGTTTTTATAACATTTAAAGCATTCGATATAACTTAAATAGTTTGCGTTATTAATCTCGTAAAATTGTTTACACAACGTTGACAAATCTTTAAAAATATAGAATTTCTTATCTTTAATAAATTTGTCGATCTTATTTAAGCAACAATTCTAATAAAATTTGTCTAAGAAAATATTAAATTTTTTAAAACTTGCTAATTGTTGACGTCGCTTAAATCTACTTCGCGAATACAATTTAACGTTTGTTCTTACATAATAATTATAATTAGAAATTTATTATAAATATTTAATATATTATCGATATCTAGAATTTTTACTTTTGAACTTAATTTAAGCTTAATTAAGAATATATAAATTTTATGCTTCTTTAAGAGCAATAATAGATAAGTCTCTAACTTATTTAGATATTTTTTAAAGATAATTGTCTTTTAATTTGATTTCTATTTAGCGTTTTTTTATCTTTTATAGACAAGAAGACAATAATTAGTAGAATTAATTATTAAATTTAATAGAAACTTTTTAAATTCTTTAAAGATCTTGCTTTTTAACTTAATATTATTGCTTGTTCTTAAATATTATTGCGTAACAATATTATTTTTTAAGAATAATATACAATAGAGAATTTCATTCTTATTCGTAATAAAATATATTAAGAATTGTATTATATTAATATTAATTTCGTAAAATCAAATAATATATTTATTTATATTAAACTCTTGTATAATTTTAGCTTTTCGAATTTTAAGAACTTAAATATAATCGATAATAATACAATAACAATTTAAAAAACTTAAGAGTTTGTTTCTTTAATTATTATAACATAAATTTGTTAAACGTTTTGCAAATCTTAAATCTTTGTTATTAACGTTTTAATTTACTAATGTAAAGTCGAAGTTTTAATTATATTTAAACTATTATCTTTGTAAATATTATATTAATAACGATTATTTTTGTCAACGTTTCGTAAGCGATTGTTGTCTTAAAAAAAATCAAATTTCTTAAACTTTAATTTAGTAATCGAATAATTATTATAACTTAAATTATTTTAATTCGATATAATGTTATTATGTTTCGAGTTTTTTTCTTTAAAAGATAAAACAATTAAAATTGTGAAATGCGAATGCATTTATTGTTTGTCGACGCACTAAAATATAAAAGATATAAGATATAATAAACTTTTATTATTATTCTTAATTATATTAAGTAAATAGTAGTAAAACTAATTGTTAAAGAATAACAAGAAACGAGTTTTTTTTCTATCTAATACTTGTTATAATATACGAATTTACTTTTTACTTTTTAATTAAAAAGAAAAGTCTTAAAATTCAAGACTTTTATAAATAGTTAAAATTATATATTCTATTATATTCTAAGACGCTAGCGCGTCAATAACGCTATAATATTATAGATTTACTTATTTCGAAACTTAACAAACATGCGACAACATATTAAAATTAGAAAATATATATTTGTATCAAAGATTTATAAAGTTATTGTAAATAAAATAGACAATAACAAGATAAAAGAATTATACAAAAAACAATAAAAATATAACAAAAGTACAAGAAACATTGTTAGAAATCTTGTTGTTATTATCTAAGAATAGAACTTTTCTAGATAATATATTATATATACAAAAGTCTATTATTGTTAAGTCAAAAGATTGCTTATAAGATTAATTAAATAAGATATAAGTTACGTCTTTGCAATTATAATATTAACGTTAAATAATCTTTGCAAACTTTACTTAACAAATATTGTTTATCTTTAAGTTAATTTCGAATTTATTCTTTAATCGAATATTTAACAATTAATTGTTTACACAAAGTTAACAAAATAAACAAGAAGATTATTAACAAGATAAACGAGAAAATGCAAGAGAAACAATAATAAAGAGATAAATTTCAATTGTTTCGATCTTCTATATAAGTAATTTTTAGATATAATTAGAGATGCAAATAGATATTAATTCTAAGTATACAAAAAATATATTTTAGATTTAAATTTATATCGAAAGATTAATAAGAAAATATAGTAAATTTAATTATAAGAAGACGTAAAATTAAGTATCTCTTATAAACTTTCTTAACTTGTTAATTTAATTTGTTTACGAAATTATCGAATTATTTGATTAAACTTAATACAAGAAGAAACAATATACAAATAAAGTAAAAATAATATGCGAGAAAAGTAAAGTAATGTGCGACTAGTAATTACTCTATTTAATACAATTATTTAATTAAACATTGCTCGATTTAATTAATATAATTCGAAAAGAACAAATAAATCTAGTAACTTAATAATCTTAATTAAATTAATATTTAATTATTAAATATTTATTTAATTAATTTATTATTTTATTTAATTGCTTTAATTACTTGTCTAAATATAATTTGTAAAAATTATAATTATTTTCTCTATTATTATTGTTGCTATTGTTGTTGTTATATTTAGAGATATATTTAAAAGCTATTTTTATATTCTTAATTTAAGCATTTCTTTGCGACAATTAAAGTCTTTGTAATTATTACTATTTTTGCAATTCTTGCAATTATTGTTATTTTTGTAGATCTTATAATTTTCGAAGAATATACAACAATTATCTTGTAAATAAAAGAAAATAATCTAATTTAAAATAAAGTTGTTTTAACAATTGTTAAAAAAGAGAAAAAAATAGATTAATAAAAAATATTAAAGAATAATTATATCAAAATTTAAAAAAAAAGAATATTAAGTTCAATACAAATAGTAGTATTAATTTCGACTTTTATATTTAAAATATTATTAGTTAATATTGTGCTTTTAACACTTTTAGTACTTCTTTGTTATTAAAAATCTTTATTTCTTTTATCTTTTATAAGCAAAAGAAAAATTAACAACTAAATTAAAAACTTAATTACAATTAACAACTTATAGAGAAGAATAATATTATTTTTATTAATATATATATAATTAGATTTGCAAAATATAATATTGAAATTATATAGCATTTTTGAAATAAAATTAGAAAAAAATTCGAAATAGCAATAGATTATAAACATATTAATATTAGTAAACAAATAAAATATTTAATAAGTAAAAGAAAAGCAAATATTAAAGTTCTATACAAATTTAATTATATAATATAAGACAACAATTAAACTTAAGTTATTAATAAATAAATATTTATATTTGTAGCATATTAAAAGACAAAGAACTAGAAAAGCTCTTTGCAAAAGAAAAAGATAAAAAAGAATACAAAATATAGAAAGAAAAAAGATAAACTTAATTAACAACTAAAGAATAGATTAAATTACAAAGTTTTTTCTTCTTCTTCTTTATTATCTTTGTTAGTAATAGAGAGAGCTTTAAGAATTAAAGCAATTTCGAAAATAGCAATTCTAATATATTCTTTAACGCAAAGAAAAATACAAAAAAATCGAAACTTATAATAGAAACAAGTTCTTTATCTAATAATAATACAATAATAATAAAAGATTTAAACTATAAAAAAGATATAAATAAATATTAATATATAAAAGTATAAATCTTATTTAAAAAATAATAACAATTATTTGTTTATATTCTTTAAATTTTTATTAAATAAATCTATATTATTAGAATTTATAAAGTAATAAAAAAGCAAAATTACAAAATAATCTCGAAGTAAAAAAAAGATTTCAAAGAGATTTAAACAAATATATATCAATATAATAAACAACAAAAGTTTAAATATTTTGTAAAATATATTAATTAATTATTTTAAAAATTAAATATTATTAATAAAAAATTTATTAAACAAAAATTATCTTCGAAAGTCTAATTTAAGATTCTTCTTTATATTTTAACAATTAAATAATAATAACAAAATTTAGAGCAACAAGTATTAAAAATTAGAATTAGAAAACTTTATTAAAGCTAAATATATATATAAATATAAGAGAAAAAATTTAGTATTTTTATAATATAGAGCTTTTAAAATTGCTAAAGACTTTATTAATTTATAAATATCTTAAAAGATTAAAAGATTACATTGCAAAGCATAAACTAATTGTTAATTTAATATTTAATTTCAACTTTAAAATTAAATTGAATTGTTAAGAAATTAAATAAAATCAAATCGCTTAAAGAAGTTAACTTATTACTATAATAAGTTTAGCTTAGTCGAAAAGTTACTATTTTAAGCAATTAAATTATAAAAAAATCGAGAAATCGAATCTTGACGTTTTTACGTAATATTTTTGATTTCTTGCAATTAATCTAGCAAAGCAAGATTTTATTTAATTGTCTTATAAATATATATAGTAATTAGTTAGAAAAATTATTGCTAAATAGAAATTTTTAATCAATTATAATTTAGCTTTTATTTATATCTTAAAAGTATTAAATATTTACAAAGTTTAAATTAAATTAAAGAAGTTTTCGATAATAATACAAACTTCAAATATTTGTTTATTAAAAAAGATTTATCTTTTGCTTGTATAATCTAAATAAAAGAATATAATATATAATTAATAAATATAGATTTTATCATTATATAATTAAAGTTTTCTTTAATCTTTAAAAAGAATTTTTAATCGATTTTGCAATTTAAACGTTTATAATATTATAATATTGTTTATTTTGTTTTTACAAAAATTGTAAATAAATTCTATTAAATTGTTCAAATAAATAATAATTAATCAAATTATTTTATGTAATTTTTTGTAATTAAAGTAATAGAATTTTTGTTTTATATTTGATTTGCAAAACTTTTAAAAAGTCTTATTAATAAACTCTTATATAGTATTTTTATCTTTAATCTTTTCTACTTTTTTTATTGCTTTAATATATCTTTTAATGTATATATAAATAAGCGTTAAATATTATCGAAGCATATTGTTGTATCGAATTTCGAGATATTTAAGAAAATTGTTAAGAATGTAAGAGAGATAAAAAAAAGAACAATTAAATTGTTTTGTTAATTTAGATAATTAACAAAAATAGAATAATTTATATAGAAAACAATAAAGAGCAAGTTCGAAGAATAATTTAATACAATTGTTTTATTCGATAATACTAATAACAAAATAATTAATAAGTAATCGAATTTTCTTCTTATTAAATTGCAAAATATAGTAAAGACGTTTAAAAGAAATTCGATTTAAATCGAATTTAGATCTTTTATACTTTATTAATTTAATATATAAATATCGAGAATCGCTAACAAGATATTAATTTAAAATAATAACAATAGCAAAAATAGAAATAATAGTTATACGTATATTTTAATTATTGTTGATTAATTAAGTTAATTGAGTCAATTAAGATATACTAAATGGAGTAAAAGAGATTGTTGTTGACTAATTAAGTTAATTGAGTCAATTAAGATATACTAAATGGAGTAAAAGAGATTGAAAATGTACATTATTAATAGAAGAAAACAAAAATTAATCAAATACGATAATTATTAGGTTGCGATTTATATTATTCGATTTGATATAGCGCGAGCGAGCTAGCGATCCTAGACCTCACTAGTTCTCGCAAATCAATTGAATAATCGTATTGAATAAAGCTGCGCAACCTGTCTACTAGTAAGGGGCCTGCGAGATCTTGAGACGAGATCCTTTCTTCAATGACTCTACGCGGTGCTGCCGGCTTGTATATTCGGTTTTAATTCTCATTTTACCAGCGATCGAACACTGTTGGAATAGAGCTGGGTTTGCTGCACACATAGACAAAGATAACGATGTCAATATGTGTCTATACAATAGAGACACCCTGTATTGTGATCCTCCTCTTACGAGTCCCAGTCACACTGTGTGACTACGATATGGCCGTATAAGCTCGAGTTTGGGCCTGCAAGACGGAAAGATTCGTAAGGGCCCGACAATTATTAATGTTAAGACAATTCCTATTCATTGACGGCCGTTGCGGAAAGAACTCTCCGTTCCTTGAGGAGGCTATGAGATCTTACGCTTTTCTCGGTAAGGGAACTCTTGGGATGCATCCTTCGAAACGACACAAGCCAGATGTGGGAGCGAGGTATCAGCGCTTATGCATCCCCACTCATCATCAATGGTAGTGTCTAAGCCTAAAACCTCTGATGCCAATCCCGCAAGAGTCTCCTATTTAAGTATAAGACAATCAATCCGTCAATATATTCAGCTTTCCGGTCGGCGTTATTGCATGTCCGACTTGTCGGTTATTCGGATACCAGCCATGCTCTCCTCAGACCTAATAAGGCCGCCTTCTCGCTGGAATACTTAATCGATATCCCTTGATTGTTCCTCGGCTTCAAAATTGTCATATTCCTTCAAGCTTTTAAGTCCTTGGATTGTCTCTGCAAACTCACTCCCAAATTTCTTGATGAGCTCTCTGCAAGTTCAATACTATGGCAACCCTCCTAGGAAGAGCACCACTAGCCAACCAGCTCACCGAAAATGAGCGAGGAACAGGATGCGTTGCTTACCAGCAGAGTTATGACCACTTATGGGTACAAGCCCAACCTTGGCGCCAGAGTTATCTTTGTGATTGTCTTCTTCCTATCATTCGTCCTCCATTGCGCTCAGATGGCCATCAAGCGTAGATGGTGGTATAGTATGTTTGCAGTAGGCGCGCTTGGTGAGAAACGGATGTCGGTCAGCAATAGCAAAACGAGGCTGACTATTTGTCCCAGGGGAACTTCTGGGATGGGCGGCGAGACTGTAGGCATCTCAATACCCGTACAGCAGCAACGATTTCGAAACGCAGATTTCAGTCCTTGTTAATTCTAGCGCTCTTTTCCCTTGCACTATAAAGATAGTGGTACTGACTCTGCATAGCACCCTATTTCTTCAGCGTTGCCATCTGCTCATCCTTGGTCAGCTCATTGATCTCAGGGGCACACGATACAGCCCATTATCAGCCAGGCTCTACCTCGTAATCTTTGCAAATTTTGATCTCATCTCCATCATCATTCAAGCCATCGGCAGTGCGACAGCTTCTAAGGCTAGCTCGGTAGACCCTCACAAGTACCGCGAAGGGCACACACGAGATGATGGCCGGTATTATCATCCAGCTAACCTCCATGTGTGTCTTTGCCATATTTGTCCTCTGGGTAATCTGGCAAGCTCGTTCTGTCCCGCGCGCATCGAAGATAACCTTCTGCTCTTCGCTACCAGCTTTTCCAAAGCGTGCATCATCATCAGGAACTTCTATTATGCCATAGAGCTTTCGTAGGGCTGGAACAGATGCCTAATCACGCACGAGCCATACTTTTGCGTGCTTTACGGGGCGCTTGTGGTTCTTGCAGTGGTGGTCTTCAACGTGGTTCATCCGGCTTGGAACTTGTGGACATCTACAATGTATGGGCTTCCTGATGAGCGAGTGATAGAAGAGAACTGAAAAGAACAGGCTACCTTTAGGGCAAGGCCATATAAGATGTACGAGATACGTATATAAGAAGCGACGGAAATACAGCGAATGTTGGGTTTTCGTTAGTAGTCAACTTCGTCCCTTCCGTTTCTTGGGGTCTTCACTGTTCCTACCAAAAAATTAGCACGATGGAAACACTAGTAATATCTGCAGTGAATGTCACAACAGCTAGCATTCGCATAACCTGTCCGACGTATTGCTTGAATTTGCTATTCCTGAAATATGGATAAGTTTCCCAAATAAGTCTTTGCACGTGGGAAAGGCGAGTATATTCTTCAAATCACGATCTATTCGACGATGTCACGGTAGTCATAGACTTGAATAGGATTGACCGGTAGGACCGCCCAAGCAGAGAAGGAAGCTCAGAACAGGCGTCTGGTGACAAGTAATAAGGTTTCGATTAGACAGGTTGCACAGCTTTATTCAATACAATTATTCAATTGCTTTTGCGAAGGCTAGTCGTAAAACTACATCGTACTTTACATTAAGCGTCGAAATGTTATTCGTTTGTGTCAAGCAAGCTCGACTAAGCAATCGCGAGATTACTCGCGTTCTAAATATCAAAATTTTAAGATTTTTTAATTCTCTCTATATTGTTGTTTTATGCAATGCGTTATTACGAAAGTTGTCGCAATAATTATATTATTTGTAAAACTTATTCTACGCTTTCTTTTAATATTAAAATTGTAACAATCGAGTCGCTTTTAATAGAGATAAAGTAGAAAAAAAATTAAACTAATTGTTTTAAACGTTAATTTAATTAACAAATATTACTTGTTTAAGCAAATTATATTTATACTTTTTAATTATATTTAACTTAATAATTTATTAATTAAATAATTATATTAAATAAAGTTGCGCAATTTATCTATTAATATTAAATCTTAAAATAATAAGCAAAGCAAAATATAAGTTAAGTAGAAAGTTTAATATATAATCTATAGTCTTTTCAAGTTGATTCTAAATATTTTGTTATAAAAGAAATTGTAGAGCAACATCTTATAAAGAAAGATTTGCTTTCGCAAAGTTAAGATATTATTGCTTTAACTTTTATAATATTAACGTAATTATAATATGCGTACCTAAGATATTGTTAATATGTAAAATACAAATATAATACTTCTTGCGCAACAATAAAGAAGCAAAATATTTATAAAATTATAAGATTTAAATAGATTACGCAACTTTATTTAATATAATTATTTAATTAATTTGCAAGAACTAGTAAGATTTAGAATTATTAGCTTGTTTGCATTATATTAGATTAAGTAATATAGATTGCAATCTAATAATTATTATATTTAATCAATTTTTGTTCTCTTTTATTAATAATATATATTCTTAATTTCTTCTATTTTATCTAGCACATCTTAAATAACTTAATTAACTTAATTAATTAACAATAATTAAAATATATATATAGTTATTGTTTTAAATTTTGCTATTGTTGTTATTTTAAGTTAATATCTTGTTAATAATTCTTGATATCTATATATTAAATTAATAAAGTATAAAAGATTTAAATCGAATTTAAATCGAATTTCTTCTAAATGTCTTTATTATATAATACAATTTAACAAGAAAAAAATTCGATTACTTATTAATTATTTTGTTATTAATATTATTAAGTAGAATAATTGTACTAAATTATTTTTGAAATTTGCTTTTTACTATTTTTTATATAAATTATTCTCTTCTTATTAGCTATTTAAATTAATAGAACAATTTAATTGTTTTTTTTTCTATCTTTTTTATATTCTTAATAGTTTTTTTTAAATATCTCGAAATCTAATACAACAATATATTTCGATAGTATTTAATACTTATTTATATATATATTAGAAAATATATTAAAGTGTTATAAGTTGCATGCTAATAAATACTATTTATTGCGCATTGCTCTTTACAAGATAATTAAAAAGAATAGATCTATTAAGATAATTAAGATAATTAAGATAATTTGATTCTTAAATATCTTAAATTCAAAATTAAGATAATTAAGATAATTAAAATCTTGATTATCTTAAATATCTTAAATCTTAGATAATAAAAAGATATATAACTTTCGAACACAACTTTCTTATAAATTGTGTTTAATTTATCTTAAGTCTTGACTTATTGTTACAATTATTAAGTTGTACTCTTTTGTTATTAAGTAATTACTTGTATTGTTTAAAGATATTTACAAATTTCTTTAATAATATAATTTTCTCTAATATTTCTTACAAAAGTATTAGCGTAATATAAAGCAACAAAAAGAATAGAAAAAATTAGAAATAAGAGTATTATATAGAATTTTATTAATAGAATTTTTTAGAAGTTTTGCAAATTAGATATAAAATAGAAATTCTATTATTTTAATTACAAAAAATTATATATAATAGTTTAACTAATTATTATCTATTTAATTAATTTAATAGAATACATTTATAATTTTTGTAAAAACAAGATAAAAAATATTACAATATTATAGAAGTTTAAATTGAAAAATTAATTAAAAACTTTTATTAATAATTCGAAGAAGCAATCTTTGTAATATAATAACTTTACTAAGTCGATATAAATTAATTGTTAAGTTAATTTTAATTTCAAAAGTTAAAATCGAAATTTAAATTAAATTTTTAGCATAAAATTAAATTATTAAGATTAATAAATTAAGTTACTTAATTAATTCGCTTAGAACAAATTCTTTCGCTTAATTGTTAAGAACTCGAATCCAATATTATAAAATCAAGTTACATAATAAATTTAAATTTTCGCAATTAATCTAAGTCATTATTAACTCAAGAGATTCTCGTAACATCTTGCGCTAATTTATTAGAATAATTTAAATTTTTTATTAAAATCAAGATTGCTTTGTGATTTATTCGAAGTTTTTTATCTAATCGAATAAGTATTACGTATAGAATTAATATTTGAAAACAAATTTTTTTATTATTTTTTTCGTTTTTAAATATTAATTCTATACGTAATACTTATTTGATTAGATTAAAAAGTTCAAATAAATTAGAAAATAATCTAAATCTTAATAAATAATTTAAATTATTCTAATAGATTAGCGCAAGATATTAAGAGATTCTCTTGAATTAATATTGACTTAGTAGAATTATTATATTATAGAAGTTGCTTTCTCGAATTGTTAATATTTTTTAAAAATTAAGAAAAATTTTAATTATATAACAATAAAATCTATATTTATTAACTATATATTATATTCTTCTATTTAAATTATATAAATAAAAGATAGATTTTTTTTAATAAATAAATATTTAGAACTTATATTATTGTTAAAAACTTGTTTAATTTAATTTAAATTTTATAAATATTTAATATTTTTAAGATACAAATAAAAGTTAAATTATAATTAATCGAAAATTTCTATTTAGCAATAGTTTTTCTAATTAATTATTATATATATCTATAAAACAAAAAAAAATCTTATTTTACAATATAATTTTTAGTTTTTCGAAATATTTATAAATTAGTAGAGTTTTTAACAATTTTAAAAACTTTATATTATAAAAGTACTAGATTTTTTCTTTTATATTTATATATATATCTAGTTTTAATAAAGTTCTCGATAAATTAATTGTGTTAAATCGAATTATTAAGTTTAAATTAAATATTCTATTTAAATCTTAGCAATTTGTATTAACTTAATTCGAAAGTCTTAACAATTTAATTTCTAAAATTAAATTAATAATTTAAGTTAATTTCTATACTTAAAATTAAAACTTAATTCGAAAAAATTAATTTAAATTGTTAAGATTATTATTTTTAGTAAATTTTATTATTTTTAGTAACAATTAATTGATAATTTAATAGAAATAATTAATTTATTTAAATTAATTAATAAATATATTAGAAATTTCTTTTTATAAATATATTACTATTATATATTATCTAATAATTAATAAAAAATAAAAAATAAAAAATAAAAAATCTAAATTTAAACTTAATTTATATTATTTTTAGTATTCTTAATATTCTTAATACTATTTTTAATATTTTTAACAATTTAATTCGATTTCTAATATTAAGATCGAAAATTAAGTTAAATCAAATTAGATTAATTTTAAAATAATAGAAATTAAATTAAATTTTAAGTTAATTTCTAATATTAAAATTGTTAGATTAAATTAATTTCTAAAGTTAAAATTGAAATTTAATTTAACAATTAATCTAGTTTGATTGTATTAATTTTTAATATTTGTTGTTCTAAATTTTATTATTGTTGTTTAATTTTTAAAATATAGAGAAAAATCTTAAATTAAATTTTTAGAAACAATTTTTATTCTTTTTATTCTTTTTTCTTTTTTGTTATTTCTTATTATTATTAAATTAAATTATTGCAATAATATAATTATCTATATATTTTTAATAGTTAAAAACTTTCTATTAATTTAACAAAAAATTATAATTGTAAATAATATTATTAATATAAATATTTTTCGATTTAAATTTTATTTATTTATTTCGAGAAAATTTCAAAGATATTATTAATATAAATGCGATTAAATATTAAATTATTATTTTCTTTATTTAAAAATAAAATTTCAAGTTATTAACAAAATAAATATAGTTTATATCTATTTATATTACAACTTATATATTATATCTTTTTAATATATATTTAATATTTTCGAAAGAAATAATATTATATATAGAAATCTAATAATTAAAATTTTTTTTTTTTTTTTAAATAAAGTTTACAAAACTTTAAAGAAAAAAATATAATAATAATATTTTTTATTTTAAATTATAAATATTTTTGCAAAAATGTTTTCTTTTTATATTTAATATTACAATTTATTTTCTTAAATCTAAAATATTTATTATTATTATTTTTTATTATTTGTTATAATTTTTTCATTACTTATATTATTTGTTTTAATTTTTTTATTATTTATATTATTTATTGCAAATTTCTTTCTATTACTTTTATATAATTGTTTTAATTATTTTATATTTTTATAAATTAATTGTTAAATTAAGTTTTAATTTTAACTTTAGAAATCAATTTAACTTAATAATTTTAATATTAGAAATTAAATTAAATTATTAAGAATATTAAGAATATTATAAAGAATATTAAGAATATTATTAAGAATATTAAGAATATTAAAAATATTAAAAATAGTATAAATTAAGTTTAAATCTAGATTTTTTATTTTTTATTTTTTATTTTTTATTTTTTATTTTTTATTTTTTATTTTTTATTTTTTATTTTTTATTTTTTTTATTTATACTTGATTTAATATTTCTAAGAATCTATGCGAAAACTATATACTTTTACGATTTTTAAATCTAATTAATTACAAATAGACGAACAATATTAGCGTCTATTTATTTAATTATAATTGATTAGAATTCGCAATTATTATTTTATTTGTAACGAGTTAATATAACAACGTTGCGTCTTCGTCTTCTATATCGTAATATTTATAATATAAGAAAATTCTTTAAATAAAAACTCTATAAATCTAAGAAAAACTTAAACATTATTAACAATATTATTGTCTTAAATTAACACAACAACTTAATAATTAAAATTATGTGCATTATTATAACAATAAGCTTAATCTTGTTTAGCAATTATTATAAATTTGTAATATTAATTTTTTATTATATTTATGCTCTTTCTTGTTATTATTTAAAGTAAATTAACAAAATATATTTAATCGTTATGTGTTTCTAATTATAATCGCAAGTTTTTGTCGTAATTCTAAGTATTTGTTGTTTGTTCAAAAATTAATTAAAGTTAATTTTATCTATTTTTAATTATATTAGAAATACATTATATAATTTAAAACAATTAATATATAATTATATATATTTATGTCTAATTTTAAATGCGAGCTTACAATACTTTGCGTCGTTCTTATCTCTTAACTATCTTAATTATTATTTCTTTTAAGTTTTGTTCTAAATAAGCGTCTTTTTAATAACAAGTTTATCTAGCATTTAATTTGCGAGAAACAAATGTTACTTGTGCGTTTTATTAATAATTTTATCTATAATTTTATTATTTTTTATGTTTTTATATCTTAAAATTTAATAAAGTTTTAATATAATATTACGACGTCACATTGCATTATATGCTTCTTATATTTTTCTAAAACGTATTTAATTTAATATTAATTTTATTTCTTTTATAATCTTTAATAAAATTTAATTGTCGAAATATATTTTATAAATTTGTTCTCGCAAGTTAGTAAACGTCTCGCAATGCTTCGTCAATTTTTCGATCGCTCTTATAAATTTCTTAAGTTCGTTGTAATACATAAGCGTTATTTTAACGTTTTCTAGTTGTTTTTTAATTCTTTAATTCGTTTCTATTAAGATAACAATAACGTTTTTACTGCAATTGTTTTTATCAAAGTACATTCTTTAATACTAGTTAAATTTGTTCGCATTATATTTTTTCTTAATTATTTATTTATTGTATACAATAACTACTTTAGAAGATTTTACTTATAAAATAATTATATAGAGTTATTATAACAATATTGTTATCAATTTAAGTTTTAGTTCGCATTTATTTTCTTTTAAGTTGCAAAAATGTTATTTTAAATCTTAATTTTCGTTCTTTTTTTAACATTAAGTTGTTACGTATGCGCAACATCGTTATATCTATTATTTTGCTTAATTTTTATATATTTATAATAACTATTAATTTCTATACTAGCTTTTCGAGATATATATTAATAAAAAATATATTAATTTTAACTTGTAAAACTTTCGTAAATATTGTTTTATAAATATTTATAATATGTCGAAGCGCGCAATTCTATATTAATCGCAACTTCGAAATAATTTTTTTTCTTAAATTTTTAATATTTTTAAACGTATATTATGCGACAACATTATAAGCTATTATTAACTTTTTAATAATAATATACTTGCGCTTATTTGTTTTTAACAAAGTATTAAATATTAAACTTTCTATTATTAACGCGTTCTTGTATCTAATTATTAGCTTAATTTTTATCTAACGCAAGTAAATTCTTTATCTTAACTTTAAATTTAATTAAATTTCTAATATTTTAATATTTAATTTAACAATTATCTTGTGTTCTATTAGCATTATATTAACGCTTATATCGAATCTCTTTAAAGTTCGCAAAAAATAAATTAGTTTATATTTCTTTTTCGCAAACTTAAACTCGTAACTTCGTATTTATTGCTTACATTATTTATATATTTAACTTAATACTTTACAATTACGTTTAATTAATTTCTTATATATTAATATATTAATGTTGTTTACAAAATTCGTAGCGCTAACTTGCAATTTAATATTATTGCATATCTTTAACAAATTCGCATTATAAAATACATATAAGATTAAAAAAAGAAAAAAACTTTGCGATATATTTAAGTTTGCATTGCGTTTCTTTATTGTATAATTGTTTATAATTAAGATAATACAATGTTTCTTTAGAAAATTCTTTATTTATTTAAGTAAACAAGTAGAAATTTATCTATTCTTTATATTGTAAAGCAATTAAATGTGCGACATATTATTAAATGCGTCTAATATATTAAAACTAAATAAAAATATTACTTTTTTCTTTTAATTACTTTATATTGTGTTAATCTTTTTTATAATTAATTGCAACGTCGTATTAATTAAACATTGTTTTTTAGCTTTTATTTGTGTACTTAATAGAGTGTTATACATCTTAACAACGTAATAAAGACGCTTTAATATTATTAATTCTAATATCTTATTTAATATATTTAATAACGTAATAAATCTAAAGAATAACAACTTAAAGTAATTTTTTTTTTCCTAATTTGCGCAACATTATTGTAATTGTTTTTTTGAAATAAGATAATTGCATCTCTTTCTTAATACATCTATTAAATAGAAATTTTACTTAAAATAAAATAATACAAATTAATTGTCGCAACGCACAATTAATTACATCGTTAATTTCTAATATTTTATTAGAAATTATTCTATATATTGCTTTTATTACTTTGCGCTTTAACATTATTTTGTTCTCTTCTATAGAAATTAAGTAAAAGAATTTGTTTAAATTGTTTACTAAAATCGTAGACAAAAAAGTAAAATAAAATCGAAACATTATTTTAATCTTATTCTTTGTTGTTGTCGCGATGTTCGTGTTAATTCGTAATAATAATATAATAATAAACTTAATTAACGTTTTTGTCGTTGCGTTTTTAATTTACTTTGTTATCTTAAAAAGATTCTTAATAGTATTTTTTAAATATTTTATTTGTTTACGAAACTTGTCTCGTTTGTATCTCTTTAAAATCTTGTTCTTCTTATTGTATACTTAAATGTACGTTGTTTATTTGTTAAAAATGCAACATTATTAACATAGTCTTTTAATTTCTTTAATTATCTTCGTGCATTTCGCTTTTTATTTAAGTTTAACTCTTTCGTATAATTTTGTTTACGAGATAAAGTTTTTAATAGTTTTTTTAAAGTATCGAACAACTTTATTGTGTACTTATTGATATTATCTTTTTTTATTAAGTAGTTTAATATTAATTTAAGTAATAAATCTCTTAATATATCGTTAAACTTTTCTGAGTTTATAGCTTTTTAATTTTATTTAAAACAACGTTAAGACTTCTTTTGCGTTTAAAAATTTAATATTGTTTTTATTAAAAGATAATTAAATAAGTTTTTTATTTTCTCGTTTATATCGCAATATATTAATCGATTTGCTATTTTTTCTATAACGAACAATAAATCGATTGTAATTTAAACGTCTTAATAATTTTTTATTATAATTTCTTAAGAAAGAGTTAACATTATATCAATCGCGCACATTATATTTAATAAATTCTTCAAAAATAAATATTGTCTAGAATAGAAAAAGTTTGCTAAAGAGAAATAATGCAAATTAAAATCTTTTACAATAATACTTTTGTCTTATGTGCGCAAAGTTAACTTTATTGCTTTAAGATTACTTTTATTAATAATTTTGTTATAATTTTTTAAGAGAAAGTTGTAAACGTTATAAATATTAATAAAATTATATCTTGTGTTATTATTGTTAAGACATAATTATAACGTTATTGTTTTTATATCTTTAAAATATTATATATTATATTAATTATTATTATTAATTTATTTATTAACGTAAAAGCATATTCTTTTGTTATTATTTACAAGCGTAAAGTTTGCACATCTTAAATTATATATTTTTGTTTTAACGTAATGTTATTACAACTCTTGTATTACTAACATACTATAATCTTGTATTTTATTCTTTTAAAACAATATAATTATTATCTTATATCTTAATTTGTAAACGTTATATTATAATATTTTAAGCTCATTTTATATCTTTATTAAAGTTGCTTTATATAATTCTTAATATTAGTATTTATTAAATTTTGTATCTTTTGCGTAAAAGATATATTCTATAATATTATTATTATTATCTTGTTATTATTTTGTTTTACTAGAATAAATTAACTACTTAACGATTTATTAAAGCATCTTTTCTTAATTAATTATTAAATTATGCTTTTCTTTGTTGTTATAAAAGTCTTTTGTATACAACTTGTTTATGTCGAATAATTAATTATTTTTATCTTGCGTTTTGTTTTCTTCTTCGATATCTAATTAAATATTATTGCGTTTTTAAGAATTATTAAACTAATTGTCGTTTTGTTCGTTTTTATTATTTTAACAACGTAATATAGTAATTTTGTCTTCGTTGTCTCTTTTATTCTTAGTTTTTCGTTCTATCTTTTAGAACACTTGAAATCGAATACTTTATAAGCACTTTTATAAACGTTGTATTTTTATTTTAATAAATTTAATTAATGCGAACATTAATTGAAGCAATAATCTCGCATATAATAAACGCATTATTATTTATTCTTATATTCGTATATTAAGTAATTATATTCTTAACATTTTATACATTGCTTTATCTTGTAACTTGTATTATAATATTTTGTTATCTTAATATTTAACTTTTAAATAATATTAAATTAATTTAATTTATTCGTTTTCTTTACGCAATTTATTTATATTACAATAAAGAAATATTTCTTTTTGTTATTCTTTCTTGTAAATTAAGTTATTTTATTAATTTTTAATTCTTAATGTATAATTTTATATAATTTTTTTATTATTTTTGTCTTCTTTTTCTTTATATTCTTAAATATGCTTTTTACTTTAATATTATATATTATTATTTTTGCACATTTACGACGTAAAATTATTACGATAAATAAGTTCTTATTTTAAAAATTACTTAATTTTAGAATTTTTTTATTGCATTTATTATTAACTTTAAAGACTATTATTCTTTTAAAACGTTTTATTTCTTATATATTTTTTTGCATATATAATATATTAACAATGTTTAAGTCGCACATTAATGCAATTATTTTTATTACATTTATTTTATGTATTTTTTTTGTTTCTTTCTTTCTTTTAATTTACGTTATTAATTTTATCTCTTTAGTTAATTGTCGTTTTAAGAATGTTTATTTAATGTTTATTTTAATCTTTATTTATATAACTAATAATAAACTTTATATTATGTTTGTTTATATACTTGTATCTTATATATTTTTCTTAATTCTTTTTACTTTTTCTAGTTAATTTGTTATCTTTTTTAATTTTTTTAATATAAAAATTATGTTAATTAATTTATTCTTCGCGAAGAATTTCTTAAATTTGTGCATAAATTTCTTGACAAAAATGCATTACTTAATTAACGTTATTATCGAAATTATTTTAAACGCGTTTTTTTTTTTAATTTATAAAGTTTCTTGATTTTTATTATCTTTGCAATAATCTTTGTCGCAATTTGTAATAAATTGCGTTAAAATATATTAAAAACGTCTTAACTACTTGTTAATATCGCGTCAATTATATTTATTTAATTCTAACAATTAAGATAAATCGTAAGCGTTATTGTTAATAAGATTTTCTCTCTTGTTTCTTCTTATATAATAAGATAGTATAATAATAATTCTCGCAAATTTTTAATAAATTTAAATTTAGATTTTTTATTAATTATTAAATAACGCACAATAGTAATACATTTATAAAGAGAAATTTCTAATATATTTATTAATTAATTTAAATAAATTAATTGTTTCTATCAAATTATTAATTAATCATTACTAAAAATAATAGTCTTAACAATTTAAATTAATTTTTTTGAGTTAAATTTCGATTTTTAAGTATAAAAGTTAACTTAAATTATTAATTTAATTTTAGAAATTAAATTATTAAGATTTTCGAGTTAAGTTAATATAAATTGTTAAGATTTAAGTCGAATATTTAACTTAAACTTAATAACTTAATCTAATACAATTTATTTTTTTTATATTTTTTGTAATTTTTTTCTTTCGCAAAAAACTTTTTTAATTTTTTGTTTTCTAACATATTTTAAATATAAATATCTATTTATTAATATTTTAAATTTAATTGTTATCTTATATTGTATAATTAAATTTATATAAAATTCTAATATCTACTTTTTTATTTATTAAGTATTTTATTTATTTAGTAATATTAATATATTTATAGTTTATTATTATCTCGAATTTCTTTCTAATCTTATTTTAGAAATATTATATAATTTTAATATTATATTTTGCAAATCTAGTTATATATATATTAACAAGAATAATATTGTTTTTCTCTATAAATTTTTAATTATAATTAAGTTTTTAATCTAGTTTTTAATCTTTCTTTTACTTATAAAAGATAGAAGAAATAGAAATTTTTAATAATAAAAAAGTACTAGAAATATTAGAAATACAATATTAACTAATAATATTTTAAATATAAAAGTCGAGATTAATACTACTATTTATATTTAACTTAATATTTTTTTTTTAATTTCTATATAACTATTTTTTAATATTTTTTATTAATTTATCTTTTTCTTTTTTCTAACAATTATTAAAACAATTTTAATTTAAATTAGATTATTTTCTTTTATTTATAAAACAATTATTGTATATTTTTCGAAAATTATAAAATCTATAAAAATAACAATAATTATAAGAGTTGCAAAGATAATAATAATTGCAAAGACTTTAATTGTCGCAAAAAAATATTTAAATCAAAAATATAAAAATAGTTTTTAAATATATTTCTAGATATAACGACGACAACAACAATAACAATAATAGAGAAGATAATTATAATCTTTATAAGTTACGTCTAAACAAGTAATTAAAGTAATTAAATAAAATAGATATTTAATAATTAAATACAAATTTAATTAAGATTATTAAATTGTTAGATCTATTTGTTCTTTTAGGATTACGCTAACTAAATCGAGCAATATTTAATTAAATAATTGTATTAAATAGAGTTGCGCAACCTATTTTTTCCTTAGCAAGAATTGATAGACGCAATATCTAACGTAATCTTGATTGAATAGGCGAGTCGAGACGATAGATCAAGAAGTCAAAATCAAGAGTTATCTACGTTATTGATACCCTCCGTTTTTGCCTAGCAACGGCGCTTCCCTTCGTATCACCAGGTACCGAGCGATAAAATCACATGCTGGCGACAGCGACTTATCTTGTCTAGAGTTTAGCAACAAACAATGGACTCAGGCTCTAAATCGCACTTGCCAGCAATATGTGGGGCACGCAACAATTAGACCTTTAGACGGTGGATCACCCCACTAACTAACAGAGCTCCGCCGAAAGCCTCGTGCACCCCTCTCACCGATGCCACGAAAATAGCTACCACGATTGCTCTTCCCATCCACCGCCCCCCCTCCAGAATTCCAACCCACCACCACCATGCCCCTCGAACTCCGCCCCGTCACCCAAGACACCGAATGGAACGAGCTAATCCAATGCGAAAGCGAGTCCTACACCACCCCCTTCAACGGCATCTACGTGCTCTTCCGCCGCGACCGCGGCCGCGCCGGCTTCATCGAGCTTCGGGACCGCCAGCTGCAATGGCACAAGGAGGATGCGACGAGCCGGTGGTTCAAGGTCGTGGATACGGATATCGGGGACAAGGTCGTCGGGGGGGCGGAATGGCTGGTTTTTGAGAAGGATCCGTATCCGGAGGTGATGGAGCATCCGGTGAGGGCGGATTGGTGGCCTGAAGGTGGGTTGGTGATGGGGAGTGGATTTAGGGGGGGAAAGGCGCTGATGGATTGGGGGTTGTAGGCGAGGAAAGGGAGTTTGCGAGTAAGCTTATGGATGACTGGCTTTGTCCGCGGTACACCACGATGAATAAGCCGCATGTTCGTATGTCATCTCTCTCTCTCTCCAACCCCATCCGACTGGTGGTCGACTAACCTCCGTGTTCGACCTACAGTTCTCTCAATCCTCTACGTCCATCCAGAACACCGGCGTCGCGGCGTTGGCAGCATGCTCATAAAGTGGGGCTTCGACAAAGCGGACGAGATGGGCGTCGAGACCTTTGTGGAAGCCACGGCTGAAGGGAAACCGACGTATGCGGCGAATGGCTTTCGGTTTGAGAAGTTGTTCTGGCTCGATGCGACGAAAAATGATCCCAGTCCCAGGTGGACGGAGCTGGAGAAGGAGATGCAGACCCCGATACCGTTGTTTTTGATGGTGAGGCCGCAGGGAGGGGGTTTTGGGAAGCATGAGAGGAGAGCCACGTGAGAGGATTAGTTAAGGTTGTTGAGAAGGGTGAAGCCATCAATTCCCTGTGTCGTGTGGTCTCTCGCGAATGCAATGGACGGATGGAAAAATCCCCAACCGTTGAGGAAAACAGGTGAGTACATCTGTTGGAGTATTATTAGGAGATGCGAGTCGTCATCGGAATATATAGCCAGGTATATATATATATATGTCTTTTCGACTTCGAAGTATAGTATGTGACAGAACTACATAACGGATTATTTTCCTCTTTGGACAATTCAATGCAAACACCTCCAATGTCAAGATACCCGCCATATGCATCGATGGCACCAGTTCGCCGCATCAAGTGCTTGTCTAATCTACTTATGATCCGACCCCACCATCGTCGGCTCCATTGAATAAGGAGTCACCTCCACGATCGGCCCCTTGAACTCTTTCCTGGCCCATACAATATAGTATACAACAGCAGCTATGAGCACAAAAGCCGACATGACCACGCTGTAATTCATGGACTGGGGCGTAACAGGTGTAGCGACGGGAAAGAAACTAAAGATGAAAATGATGATCCCAAAGCAGACCGCGATAACGTTGACCGCAATCCCGAAGATGCCGGGAAGATGGAAGGGACCCCATACGAGGGTGCCAGGCTCGGTGGTGTCGTCGACGTTGTTCCTGGTCCGGATCGCGCCGGTGCAGCGGCGGTAGAGGAGGAAGCTCTCTGTGATGACGTAGGATGCATACAAATTGGTGACACTGAGCGAAATAACATCGTTGAAGGCGGCCGAGGACCCGATGTTGATCAGTCCAATGACACAGGCGGTGAGGGAGGCGATGAGAACAGCGTAAACGGGGATGGAGCTGCCGGCTTGAACCTATGTGTATGGCGGTTAACAAGACCAATCAACGATAACGTGCGAAGGAGGAGCCCACTGACTTTGCTCACTTGGCGCCAGAATGGAAGGCCGCGATCACGCGCAAAGGCCCAGATTAGACGAGATGCAGTGGCAAGAGAAGCGATGGTGCCGCACACGGACATGACTATCAAGATGGAAATCATGGCTGTGGCACCGCCTTTACTACCGGTGGCGTCGTAGAAGATCTGCATATATGGATACCCCAGAGCACCCGTTGGACTCTGAAGTACGGACGTGATGTCAATCGTGACATAGAGAACAGCGATGACAATGCCGAAGCCGAAGGCACCGTTGAGCAGAGTGGTTACTAGCATTGACCAGGGCACGGTAACGTCTGCGTTTCGGACTTCCTCGGCCATCTAGGGATGTTATTCACTGTCAGAGTGGTTCGTTCTCCTTCTACTTACATGGACAGCGGCATCGCAACCTAAGCTGCTGTTAGCTCCTCGACACTCATCAAGTATTGTTTGTCGAAAGAATGGCTTACCAAACATGGCAAATACAGTTCCAATAAGTCCAACGAAAAAGGACATTCCTTGCGACGGCCAGGCTCCTCCGTTCTGGAAAACCGTAAAGACATCATGACTTGAGGTTTTCTGGGGGGCCATCTACGAGGACTCAGTTCTCCAGTTTCTTAATTCATGATCGGGGAATGGGGAGATTCCAGGGCGTGTCCGGCGCCAAGGAGTGAAGTCATGTGAGAAATGTAGGGGACTGAACGTACGTAGACCAGAGGGACAAGCACTGCAAAGAAGCCAAGTACGTGGATGACCAACATCAAGGCTTCGATCGGCGGTAACAGTTTCCCAAACACGGTATTGATCAGTACGGCAAACACGACCGTCGCCCAAAAAAGAAGGGTTCCTTCCCATCGTTTCGGAACGTAATCAGGGTTGTTCAATTGAATCACGGCTTCGATCTGGGTTCCACAGATGTAACCGCCTCCGGCCAAGATAGCCATCCAGCCGCATATCACAATCCAGGCTGTGGTCGTCAGCCCAAAACTTCAAGCCCCACCCTTTAGAATTATTCATACCCATAATGTAACTCATGAAAGTTCGAATATTACGGGGTGCCAGCTGCGCGATCCAATGGTACTGTCCGCCGGTCGTAGGAGCCCTACAGCGTGATGAGTATTACCGGGAGAGTCGGTGTCGGGCTCGACCATACATCGAGGCCAGTTCAGCCATTGTGGTAAAAATAGCGATAGTGCCGAGCCAGACGAAGAGATAGCCATATATGAGACCAGCAGATCCTCCACTACAGCACATACGCGTCAGTCACGGTATGGCCATATCCAAGATCTGACAGCCGGGCGTACTTGGTCAACCCGTTAGTAAAGAGACTGCAGTCTAGTCAGCGCTTGCGCCATCGAGAGTGTTCAATGACATTCACATCAGTGATCCCTCCCAGGTAACCAAAATTGTACACGTGAACCCGCATATCGACAAGAACCCAAAACGACGCTTATGCGAATCAGTCAGGGCTTTCGGGCTTGAGATCGTTCGCATACCTCAAGGACGGACTTCTTGCCCAGACGAGCCAGAACTTGCGCATCGCGCTCTTCCTTCGTGTGAGCTTCGACCTCTGTGTGGTGGGGCGACTTGTCCATCGAGGCAAGTTCGAGGACGCTCATTTTCGCGACTGCCTCCCCTTGACTTTACGAAACAAGCCACTCGGTAGAGGGGTCGGAGGGGGGATGTATACAAGGCGCAACGGCAGCTTGGGCGAAAGAGCGACCTTCTCTCAAACTGAACAAAGAGACATCGTGGTTGACAGAGGAGAGAGAAACCGTCACAGGAGAGTTGAGAAGCAGGCTCGACAATAATGACAGAGCAGCCGAAAACCGACCAACAGCAACGCTTGGTCGACGCAGCTAATAACCGACCTTCGTGTGAACGTCGATCACAATGCACGAAAAGGTGGAGAGACAGGGCTTATACTATCGACTAGAGCAGAGAATGAGCGTTAGTGGTACGATAGTCGCGATAGCGCAGCACCAGTATGGCGAGCTCGGGCCTAGATTGCACGAGTACAAGTACCTGGTTCATGCCGTGAAGGGGCGCGACACTGGCGCCATCAAGGCCGAGGCAGAGGACGGAGGCTCGGGAGACCGATCGGCCCCAAGTACAATAATACCGCCAATGATTAGTCGAGCAGGCGAACAAAATCTCCTACGAGGGTAACCTCTCTTTATCACGGAGTTATGGAAATCCTTTATTCATTGGTCAAGGGACATGTAGATGAAGGGACTTTTCGATCACCTCCGCTGTGTGTATTATATCCACCACTAGTTTGTAATATTACCCAGTGATCGGGTCGCGGGCCGCATCCCTCCCTCGATTCCCTCCCTCGCTCCCAATAGCTTCCACTGCGGCCAAGGTATTGTACTTCTATGTGACTGCGCAGTGCCCAGCATCATTGATGTCCAAGTATGGCTTCGAACCGTATCCTGCCTACGAGCCTCAATCAGTCCGTCGTACCAGGTTCATAGAAGAGTCTCCTTCAGCACAGGTATCTTGAGGCTTCTTCCGAAGTCGGCAGAGGGCACGGATGAGAACCGGGGGAATGAAATGAGATTACTGTATCACAAATCACAATTTTTCTGTGAAACCTACCGCCTCCCAGTACCCTGTAGCCCTTGAAGTATGCAGCAGTCCGAGAGTGCGATTAAAGATTACTAGAGAGAACTTATTTCCCCGCGGCCGTCTTCTAAGTTCTGGGGCCGGATGTAGCGCGAGATAGGGGGGCAGCCAGGGCCCGGCGTCGAATCAGACCTCGCTTCCAGAGTTTAGCGCACTTGGTAGTCCTCGGCCAAAACACACCATCAACGCCAAATCACTCGACAAGAGCCGACGGGAAACACACTTTGCTTGCAAAATTCTATCCTTTCGCAGTCCAAGCCTAGCCAGGTAATAAGCGTAAAGCGACACCTTTGCGGAGAAAAGGAGAACCATCGACAAGCTCGATGTTGGTCCAAAGCATGATTGCTCATCGGAAAGTGATCCGGCATGCTTCTTCCTTCACGAGAGTCACGAGAGCCATCTTGAGGCCACAATAATGCAAGACTTTGATCTACGATATGGCCTCCTGGGATGCTCAGCCGGCTTGTACTTCGTTTGATGTGCTGTGGGATTCATGGAGCACGGTGATGAGAGAAATCCGGACATGGACTATGACATTAATGTCTGATAGTGACGAGCCGACCCTGGCATTTTTGTGTGATTGACTTGGGGGAACTCTTTAGGGGAACTCTGCTCGGACTGCTCCCCTGCAGCCTGCCTTGCCGAACCTAAAAACGGGTCATCGGCTGCTTCCACCACCGACACGTCTATCACCCGACTGACCGAATTCTTCCTCAAACAATGCTCATTCACCATCACCTGCAGTCATCTCCTCTTCGTTCTGTGATGAGCACAAGATTAATGTCAATTGCGGGAAGCGAACTTTAGAACCAGACGTCAAGAGCACTCTGACAGCATCTCATTGCACCAGTCACCACTGGATCCAAGCTCAACTTGGCCATCACTTCTCGTCAACACAGTCGACAATGCGGAGACGCTGACGTTTTACCAAACCTGCTGTTGGCATTGGGTTCGCAGCACTTCAAACCCTTCATCCCGCCGTCCAAAGGCTCGAGGCATTATGAGTGGCATTTCTAACCTGACGACCACGGATGCTCCGCTGTGGGAAACGCCAGAAAATCATGGCCCGCTTGTCAGCGTCGTTACCTGGTTCCTAGTCATCACCGCTTTTCTCTCGGTGTTGGCGCGGCTTGGAACCAGATACGCCGTGGTGCGATCATTCCGGTGGGATGATGCATTCATCGTCCTCGCCATGGTATGGCTATGTTCCTTGGGACAACGAGAGCGCCTTGCTGATGACCCTTTTCCAGCTTTTATCCATCGGCCATTCTGTCACTACTTCGCTGAACGTTTCCAACGGTCTCGGCCAACATGTTGGCTCACTCTCGACCCACAAATTAGAGCTGTTGCAAAAGGTACGGGGAATGTCCTTGTCTACTGCTAATACTACCTGAATGGATTCACGGGAGATGTTGACTTTCAACAGAGTACCTATGCCGGCGGCTTCCTCTTTGTTGGCGTTCTAGCTGCAGTCAAAATCTCCGTGTGTTTTTATCTTCACGCCCTTACGCCAGTACGACTGCATAGGAGCATTGTACTAGCTCTTGGCTCATTCACCTGTCTTTGGATGGTTGCATGTTTCTTTGTGATGGGCTTCCAATGCCATTTGCCACGGGCCTGGCAGGTCATCGGGGGTAGATGCATCGACATGGCTGGATTCTGGACATTCGTCCATGTAATCAATATCTTCACAGATCTCGCGCTGATTGTTATGCCTTGGATTGTCCTGTCACAACTTCAGGTGGAGACAAAGCGAAAAGCAATCATCATCAGCTGCTTCGCCGCTCGAATCTTGTAAGTCTTCGTCAAGCACGCCTGACGCAGCTTTGAACCTGGCTCCACTGCTTACACGTCTCGCAGCACCGTGGCAGTCACCGTAGTGCAGATTTACTACCTCCAGAGCGGATTCACGAGCGCTAGAGCCAACGACGACCCTACATTCGACTTCTGGAAGCTGATCCTCATGAGTGAAGTCGTCATAACCTTGTCTCTCGTCACCGCCTGCATACCATACCTCAAGCCTTTCCTCGAGGCCCTCGAAACGGGCATGATTCGCGCCGATGGAGGAGCGGTCTCTCGCGGCCGCGGCTTCGGCTATGGCCACAGCCAAAATTCCCTAAAAAAGTACGGCAACTCGTCAAGGATCTCCAACAAGCCCAGTCGCTCCCAGCTAGGCGGCCTGCGAATGGAAACCCTCCCGTATGCTGGTGAAAAGAATTCGGACTCTAGTCGGCAGACGGCCACTGTCTCAGCCAAGGGTCATGGCAATGATTCGGATAATGAGAGCCAGTCGAGCCAGTCGAAGATTATTAGGAAGACTGTGGGATGGAGCGTGACGGAGGAACCTACGGACATTATACCTCCGGCAAAAAGTCATTCGAATTATCTATCGCGGACCGATTACGCGCGTGCGGTATAAGGGGGAGTGATCTTACAGCTCAGAGGTCGTAATGCCCCACCACGTATTCCAAATCGATCAGCGTTGCGAAACAGGGCGGCTAGAGGCTTAAAGTGGCCCTTGGATCTCCTTTGGATGGGTATGTACTTCTGGCGTTGAGCAATCCTTGTTACGACAAATCTTGGGTAAAGGAGGTGGCCTTTTGCATCATTCGCTAGCCATGACTGTATATACTTTCAGGAGGATCGATGTGGACCTACGGCGTTGAGCTACCCTTGATACGACAAACTTTGGAGGAAGGAGGTGGCCTTTTTCATGATTCGCTAGCCATGACTGTATATACTTGTGGTGTATATACTTATAGCCTGGTACATATGGAGCGAACTTTTTCTAGCCTATGTTAGAGTATCACACGCTGTCACTCTCTGCTAGCCGGGTGCCCTGTTCTCGGACAATTTTCTTGAACGCCTCACCCTTGACGATGTTAAGAGGAACCCCTATCTGATCTGGTGAGTTCGGATGGTGCTGGTGATGATGTGTGGTGGGTTGAAGGGGGGGATATGGTTAATACAGGCTGAATGAATATGGCTGACACGTGCCTTTCGGGTAGCATCCTAATTTTTGGCTTCGTAGTCGCTCAGCAAGAATGTTTCACGTGGCAAGTAACTTAGGTAGAGCACCATGCTTCTTGGCTGGACTGCCATGTCGAACTCATGCGCTGTCTCTCTCGTCAAACAGGCGACAGTGCAGTCGCATCCGTCTCGTTTCCAAGAAAGAGAAGATCTCAGAATAATTGCAGCCGGTCTGCGCGTATAGGAGATACCCAGCAAACGATAGAGATAATATATAAGACCCGTGGCAGGAGCAAACTGCACGCTATAAGAGAAGATCTACGGTAGAATATATCGCAAAATGCGTTGTGTGGTATACAAGCAGCATAGACGAAGACAGAGATAGCAGATTAGATTTAGACTAGACATGTGGGAGAACTGCGTATGGGCTTTCCATAGCGGCCAGAGTTGAGAGTGACAAAGGGCAGGACTCTGATATGCGTGCTGTATAATGCATTGTTTCTCCGACTGAATCTGCCCACTGGCAATCCAGTTTGCAGATTTCTATAGAAAGGACGGCTACAAGCTCCAGGCAATCCTGAAATGTCCAAGAGAAGATCAAGGCTCCACTTTAGTAGGCAGAGTGAACAACGTATCGCGCCGCCTTGGATATAGATGACAGACGAAGAACAGTAAATCGGCGATTGAAACCTTGACAACGTCCATCCCTCGTATCTCGATGCTTTGTAAAGAACGACAATACCTAGACTCCCGCACTACGCATGCAAAGCACTGCTTTCCTGTCTGACGGGCGACTGCCTTGATCGTATATGACAATTCAGGGGCACACATGTGCCTCGGGGAAATGTCCTCGACGGGAAAAGCATGGAGAAGAAAGAGATCCCACCGAAAGTTCTGGGAGCGGCCATCTGTATTACCCGAGTCTTCACAGATGCAATTGCTCGTGAAGATCAAAGAGCAGGGGTACCTAGCTATGGCGCTGGTTCTTGTTGGGAACGCGTTTGTCTCGATGGGGATAAGTGCAGAGCTGGCCTTGGCGGTCTGTCATCGTCGTTTTAGCGCTATCACAGCTCTACACATTCCTCGGCTTCGAGCCTAGCTGCGTCATGTCTACTTGACCAGGTTCCGCGACAAGGAGCTGACGATACGTTTTCCAGTGAGAAGAGGCGAAGCCCAGAGGTATCTTGGCGAGAATCCAAGCACTCTGTTTGAGTGGGCATGGCTCTCCCTTGATGATTAGGACCGGCGTCATTTTCCTCCTGCCATAAGACCGCACCAGGTCTCCCATCTCTTAGCAGTTTGGCTGTCGTATAATTCATCGATCTGTCATGCTTCGTCTTTCTGTGCGCAGGCATGACGACACGGTTTGTCCTCGTGCCAGCCCCCTTCAAGCAACCCCTGGTCCATCTCAGCGAGTCTCTTCTCTTTCCAATGTTCTGGCTTTCGAGGCCGACCTTCAGGACCTGCATGCAGGTGTACGGCGTGCCCCATTCAGGTCCATGGCTCATTTTTCACAGTCGTCTTTGCGACCGACGTCCTTTGTGCCTTTTTTCAATGCGTCTTGCATTGCTTCTACCTCTTCTTGGCCACGGAGCTCACGGCACATAGCATGACACCAGCGTCTGTCATGCTCATTCTTCCTCTGATGCTGTCTGGGACGCTAGCTGGGCTGTCGCCAGAGCTTACCACCTAATCAGAGTCCAGATTGTTGTTGCCGGCTTCAGCTTTCTGTTGTTGGCCTTCATGATGTCTAGATTCATTACACACACTACATTTTTCGAATGATGCAGTACGGTCTCCCCACACCCACGGCTCGCAGAACGATGGTCATTTCCATTCAGTCTCCAATTACCATCGGTCTAGCGTACATCAATCTGGCAAATCCTTTACCGCGTAATTATAGTCACTGAGCTGCTCATCCCACCGCATTTGCCATGTTAGCTACCATAGCTAAATTTTCGGATTCCTCCGCTTGCGGTCTTAGATGGAGCGCGGCAGATAGATTTCTTTGTTGACATGATGAGTTTTCGTCTTTCCAAATGTTGTGTTCGCCGTTTTCACGGTCAAGATCGGAACGAAGCTGGCGTCGAATTCCTCAGGACCTTGCGGTAGATATAGCTTGCTCTATCTCCATGTTTCTTCAAGACCTTTGCTATCCCCCGTCAAAGCTACCAACAAGCGGAAGAGACAAACTCTATCGATCAAGTCGTAAGCAGAACTACATCGATAGCTGCTGGGATTTCTTTCCTGTGCTAGGAGCTAGTGCTGTTCCTCTCCCTCCCTTCGACTCCACCGACCTCCACAAGCTTTGCACGATTGACTAGCAGAGAGCCACGCCCACAGTAAAGCCCATCGCGGAACATCAAGATCTGTGCAGGCTTGCAAGTCTCACTCAAGAGATACCACGCTGCAAAGCTTCCTAATGCTTGACGTACAACGTCATATGTGAACCAGGAAGGAAAATACAGCGGTGAAGCAGCTGGCATTAACTCGAATCTTCCTCTGTAGGGTGCTAGTTCAGTGTGGAAGCTGTTACCACGCACTTGGACGGCCATATCGTTCGTCGCTATATCTGTCAAACCGCCGATGATGACCATTATGACGTCGTTCAAACTCAACGTTCCGCTAGGAAGGTCTTTTATACGGAAGTCGAAGACGGCGTTCTGGTCTCTATTCTCGAAGATTGCTATGTCGCGCTTAGTGTGCGTCAGGTTAGACCAATTGGAGGTCTTGTTCGCTTCGAGGCCTTCGCGAGGTCTCTCATACAGGTACCACAGATACCCAACGAATTTGTTCTGCCAGCGCAGCGTGAAGCGCCAGTCAAAGAATTCCTGTCGATCGACCATGTACGCAGTTGCACGATTCAATCCCCAGATCATGTATCTCACATCGAAACCTCCTTCTGCGTGTTTTCCGTTAAAGTAAAGAGCGATGCCCGGGACTTGCTGACTTCGAAAGTACTTCGACGCAGGAGACCGGCCATCAATCGGAAGTTTGACAAGAGAGTTGAGAGCATCTAGAGTAATTAGAAAGCACTCTTTGTTTCCCAGGGATATGGAACCGCCGGTGATCATTCCGATGCTGAAGTCTGCAGGAGGCAGAGTTGCTGAGAGATTTGATGGTGGACTTGCTGGCGCCCCGTGTCTAGTAGCCGCTGACGATGTCGAAGAATTGGTTGGACCTGTTTCGAAGCCGTCTACAAGTGTAGAGCTTATGGAAGAGATGGTGGTTAAGCGGTAACCAGCAGAACAAAGAAGCTGGTACAGCGCGAGAAAATTAGCGACATGAACGGCATTGGCACGGGGCTAGATGAAGGAAGAGTACGGAGCTATGCCAAGAGGAGCTGTATGCGTTCGTCAGGGCAATCAAGAAAGTGGAATCTCTCGAGAAGTATCCCAAGCTTTTACAACTCCCAAAAGCGGAAAAGCGCATATCGGGAGCGTAGCAACGTCTGAGCAAGCGCTGTTGGTATCGCAAGTCGTTGCGGCTATTCTAGATTCAGCCGACAACGTTTCCCCCAAGAGCAAGAATCTCTTGTCAAGAAAGCCCCTTGGTCATGAACTATCCTCACATGCAAGATTTGTCGACAGTCATTGACAGAATGTCTGCAAGAACTCTGTGATGGGCTGCTTCTCGACGATCGTGTTGGAGACGATTCAAGCAGCATGCTAAGGAAATTTGATTACAACTGAAAACTCCCACCTTCCTCTCTCTCATACGCTTCTTCTTGCGCACAGCATTCCATACGCTAGCAAAATCGGGTATCCTCTGTCCCAGCAGGTCCTGACCGTTCTTGAAATATGTGCTCTTCTCCCCTGACTTCCCTCCGTCAATGTCAGGAGCGAGTACATGACATGATTTGGCCATTCGTTCATTCAGCACTGGATCGCTATCAGCCAAATAGCTCACTATTTGTCAAAACACTGTCCAAGAGCGCCTCAGAAGCGAATGCTTTCCTAAAAGTCCACCTTGCTAGCGCTCCACACAGGTCCCATACAGTGCCATCCCATCGCCCGGTTTCGCACACTACACACAATATCTATAGCCTCTATGTGCGTCATAAATCTGGATATATCTCATCCTACATCCAAAGCCCAGCCGAAGAACTACAGACATCCCCTCCGCTATCAGGACCGCAAAGCCTGTTAATAGTCGGCACTCAGCCGCAGCGCAAGGTCCGTTGACGTAGGCGGATTGAGTTGTTAGGATAGATAGCAATAATAAATTACGACGAATGCATTATTAACACAATCAGAAGCTCGCCCACAACCCCCTCCCCCCTCTCTTCACCTCCCCTTCACCCCTCTCTACTACCGCAAATCCCAAATCTTGTACACAAATTCAGCAGAAACATCACACCCACTAATCCTCGCCAAACCCCCACCTCGATCCGCTCGACCCCAACCCCAACCTTCTTTCTTCCCGCCGCCCTCCCTCCCTCCCTCCCCTCTCGTCCCCATCACTTTGAAAGGTAGTCTCTCGGCCGCCCAACCTCTAAGATCCTGATTACATATGCCAGCACCCCAGACTCCCAGACAAAATAACACAGTCTTCTCCCCCTCTCCGCCCCTCCCCTTCCCCTCTTCCCGG
>JAABUO010000661.1_pt1 | contig 58296 bp, 50 predicted proteins | sample 5559291 | NCBI WGS metagenome assembly JAABUO01 (sample SAMN10711878, study PRJNA513372) | rock metagenome | isolation source: Antarctica rocks | place: Antarctica: Victoria Land, Finger Mt sud | reverse complement strand
TAAATAGAAGCTTTTGTACCAACCTTCTTCTGTATTCTTAATATTCAGTTATAGCTACCTCTAAAGATCAAGCACTATCAACCCTGACCTCCATTGGTTGTATCATCTAGGCACGGTCCTGACAATTGTCAGCCTTTTCGAGATGATTGTTGATTCAGATGACGTCTTTCATATTGTCTTTCAGCATGCTAAGCATCACAGTTGCTCGATCTGCGTGCTTAAAAAGACTTGAATGTTCGACCGCTCTTTCAGAATCTGTATTGAGATCGATCGAAGAAGTTGCAAGTTCTTCTTCTGTATTATTTCGCTTCTTGAGCGAAGGCGTTGAAACTGGGTCGCATACAGAGAAGAAGATGATGTTACCTGTAGAAGAGACAAGGCAGAGCAACGCATCAATTTGTAGCTGTTTGCTGCTTTTCCATCATTTCTCTCGCTGTGCAGCATTCTTTTTACGAAGTGCAGAAGGCTGTTCGAACTCTGCTACAATCTGAAGATCTTTTCTTCTGTCGAATGTCAATCGAAGCAGATGAACTTTATGATAAGTGATGTTTCGGACGTCATTGTTTGGTTTTGACTGAACAGTTGAGAAATGATTAAGTCTCTCAAGTTCTAAATGAATCGCATCTCTAAATTGGTCAATTGTATCTTCTCGAAGAAGTTGAAATTGCCTGTTGAGTAAATCTTTCAGATCGGGAAGATGATTTCTGATGAGATCATTTGAAGGTAGATACTCTAGCCGATGGAACTGAATCTCCTCAGCGATTGACAGAATCTTAATGTCGCGAATGTTCTCATGATCGTTATCATGTCGTGAGCTCTGTTCGAATAACATGCCGAGCAGGTTCTGGCTCAACTCGAAGACAGCTCGATGATTCTGTAGCTTGTTTGATCGATTTTCGGACGATGCCATCGAAGTATCAAGATCAAGATGATGTCGAATTCTGGCAAGGCTTCGCCGCACGACATACAGAGGCAATTGTTTCGGAATACAGACCAAGATAGTGTTCGCAATCGACGTGAAATTCGCGATGACCTGAGCGCTTTGATTCAAGTTCACGATCCGCTGCAGCACGATCAAACTCGTCGTCAACGCAATTGGAGACAACTCATCATCTTTGAGAAATTCTACTAAAGCAAGAGCAGTGAGAGCAACTGCTGTGACTTTGAAAAGATCGATTGCACAACGATCATTCGAGCCAAAGAGAAATGTGCAGATGATGTTGAGTGAAGTCTTCAAAATCAGAGATGACAGAACATTCGAGTGAGAAATGATTTGAAAGAATGAAAGAGTTCTCTCTTTGAAAATACGAATCATCATCTCTTCTATTGAGCAATCAATCGTCAGATCTATCAGAATCTTGATCATCGCAATCTTCTCTTTCGTTGTCAGCTTCGTGATGATTTGCTGACGCGTTTCGATATTTTCTTGATTCATGAGGTTTCATCTCATTTTGAAGAATCTCTCAGTATCTACGACTAGAAACCGCGAATAGATATTGCGTTTTGATATGAGATAAGTTCATTCGCGAAAGCTAGACTCGATTCCGAACCGTTCTCGAGGCCTAGAAATAGCCTGTGATAATGCATTGATATCATTTTTTCCCATGCTCAGTTCATGCAAGAATTTACATTGCTTCCCTCTATAGCACTCATTAGATGTCAGATAGAACGAACAGAATTTCGACGATGCTCTGAAGATTGATTCATGACTGTATTTGCATCTATTGTCGCGTGTACATTCGCCGCGTGCAAAATCGAAACAAGACTTCTTGCTAGATATGTCTGATTACTCAAATTGTATTCGTCTGAAGATCTAATCAAGAGACTCTGCACTTACGCGTTACGATCAGGCATATCGTGAAGGTGCTAATAACATCTGGGGAAAGGAATAGCTGCAAGCCTTACGATGAAGCGGACGAGAGGCAGTGACCGAAAATAGTATCGTAGTTGACAGTGTTTTGTTAGCGAAATAAACTCTTCTAAGGCCAGTGTTTTGCTAACGTTGAAAGAGAATGATGAGAGAAGTGATCGATCAGCCTTGTTAGTCGTGATTCTGTTCATGAAATTGCATAAACTACAAGATGTATAACATTTGCATAATTAGTACACGTGTTTTGTGCAGAAATCATCCGTACAAGACGGGGTAAATATAAATCTGCCCCTCAATGCCGATGCTGTCTCTCTCGTTGATCTTCAACCTAGTATATCTTAAAGACTGACTAGATTTTTGAACATGTCTCATTATTGCGCTGCTTGTGACAGACGTTTCAACACATCAATATCTCTGCTGCAGCATCTCGACTTCTCTGCTCACGCTGCTTCTTATGAATGCGATAGCTGCGACCGCGAGTTCGATAGTCAACTGACCTTGAATCAACATCTCAGTTCTTCCGTTCACGCTTTATCGTACGACTGCGATGATTGTGATCGTTCTTTCGATAGTCAAGAGACTCTTGAACAACATTTCAACTCTTCTCTCCACGTTTCAGTGTTTGAGTGCGACGACTGCGATCGCGAGTTTGAAAGTCAACAGACTCTGAATCAGCACCTCAACTCTTCCGCTCACTCTTCATCGTGTGAGTGCGACGACTGCGATCGCGAGTTTGAAAGTCAACAGACTCTGAATCAGCATCTCAACTCTTCCGCTCACTCTTCATCGTATGAGTGCGACGACTGCGATCGCGAGTTTGAAAGTCAACAGACTCTGAATCAGCACCTCAACTCTCCCGCTCACTCTTCATCATACGAGTGTGATAACTGTGATCGCACGTTTGAAAGTCAGCAGGCATTGCGACAGCATCGCGCCTCGTCTGTTCACAATAGACGATATGTTTCGAGCATGCTGTGAGAGAAATAACGTTACATTGCAATGAAAATCAAGTGCTAGATAGGCGAACATTATAATTGAGAGCGAAAAGTTGTAGAATACAGCTCATGACTCGTTACTGTTTGTCTCGCTTTCTAATTGATTTAAAATCACAGACAAGTTGATGAGATTCATCAAGTATATGAATGATGTGTTATGTTCTAAATTTAATATCACTTCGTATTCAATTTCGAACTGAATTTACAAGATGTATTACATAATCTTTGACAGCAAAGAAACTATTCACTTTCAGATCTATCTTCGCTTGTTGAAGAGAAAGCCTGCGCTATCGACTGTAGCCTCAGAAGATTTTCTTTCACAAAGTTCATGACCTGCTTGAGATACTGCAGATCGACTGCTCTGACGCGGTTGCGGGCGTGAGAGATGAAGATGTCGATGTCGACTTCGTGCTGAGCGAGAAAGAATTGTATATAGGATTGATATAGAAGGCGAGCACCTTGGGTTTGAGATAGAACGAGGTAGGAGAGCAGGAAGAGGCGGAGGTAGGCGTAGAAGGAAAACCTGGGTAGAGATGCAAGGTTAGAGGGGGTTTGGTAAAGTTTGAGGTTGGGGTTGGGATTGAGGGAGAAGGTGGGCGAAGGGTGGTTACCAGGAAAAAATGAACCATGTTCAGAATTCAATAAGGTTGAAGCAGGAGATGACGACTCAGTACATGAGTCATGATGTTAGCTGAGCCGGGTCGGAAGTACGAAGCGCTTTGTAGGAGGTGAAGATTGAAAGAAGGATGGTGACAAATAAGCTGGGAGTTTGTCAGTGAGGTTCTACATGTTTATGTAGATAACATGTGACTACGATGAAGGTATCACTAGGGCTTTGACTTACGAGAGTAGGTTCGGGAGAATGTCAAACATCGTCAATCGCATCAAGTTCGATAAGGAGGGTTGATTCGCTTCTTCTTCTTCTCGCTGACAAAGGTCGGCAGAGCACAAATATTACAAAACAACCCTTTAGATGCTGATAAGTCTACGAATATTTGACTTTGATGTGTGATCAGCTTTTTCACTGCGAATACTGTGAAATAGCTGAAAGTATTCTGCTGGGACACATATCAAGTCACGAAGCCGACGACTTTAAAGCCAGCGCAACAAGCCATATCTGAAGAGATCTGTCATAATTTGGGGGGGGGCATATTTGGGAGGAAGGGCCGTCATATCTGAAGTGAGGTGCCTCATTTTGAAAAGGGGGGAGTCGTCATATTTGAAGGAGATAAAGAACCATAAAGGTACAACAGAGAACCAAAGATACAGCAAAATCATTCAATTCCTTTCTCGTTAACTCTGTATCACAGAAAGGCTCAGAAAATTGACTTACAGCATCAATGGATCAGCTGAACATCGATCGCGCGAATGCTCTGTCATATGAATTCTTTCATACTTCACCTTTTCCCCTTCAACAAGGTCTCAATGATAAAGATCAGTTCATGAAAGCTTATTCGCTCACTCCTTATCCTACGCTTTACAAGACAAACAAGCGGTCATTTTCCGCGTTTGAAACAGATGGCAACATAATGCCCACGACGGAATATGAAATCAAGCGAAGGGAAAGGAACTTCGGCTTATATCATCACTTCTTCAACGCCCCTTCATCTTCTAGCCTATGCCATTCTCCGTCGACTTCATCTTTGAATGTCTCATCGACGGAACTTAAAAGGGTGTTAGAGTCAATATTTAATCAAGTTGATTGGTTAGAGGTGACATTAGCGATGGCCAAGAATCGAGCGTCGTCAGTCTACTGCGAAGTCATCGAGAAGATATTGCAGGCACAAATACATCAGCTTCTAAAGGCCGAGGTCAAGAATGAGCATGAAAGGGATGAGAATACGGACAAGCACGAGGATGAGGATGAGAACGACGACGAGGATGAGGATGAGGAGTATGTGTATGTGTACGAGAACGATGACGACAACAATAATGACGACGAGGATGAGGATGAGGATGAAGACGAGGATGAAGACGAGAATGAAACTGACGACGGCGACGAGTACGACAGGGTGTAAAGAGAAGTAAGACAGGCGAGAAGGAACAAGAAAATCAAAGCGGATAATTAGAAGTGGGTTGGCAGTAAATGTGCAAGCTACTAAGATCATTAAATGTACAATGATCGTATCTATTTTAGCCTTTGACGTTTGCTTTTGCAGGACTTACAATCGATTTGCATCATCGAGGCTTTCAATGTATCTATTGCTGAACATCACAAGCGTAACATCAATATTGCAAGATTGGCCTACCCATCTACTGTAATATAGAGCTTAATAGAAGTTTAAATCATCTTTTGGATTAAAGAGGCTTGGGGGGCTAGCACAAAGTGTGTAGGGACTTCTCGTGAGTAAGCAATTCTAGTAAGTACGCAGTAATGACGGTTTCTGCCGCTGTTTTTGGCGGTCCCCAAAACCTTAAAGTCACGTATAGAGCTGCGTCCCTGCCTCCCAAAAGCGAGGCACTAGCATCCAAAGTTGGCCCATAACTGCACTCGAAGAGTGCTCCCTTGGCGAGTACTCCCCTGATGAGTATTTCCCTCCATTTTTGAGATCTACCCTTGGAGAAATAAAAGAGAGTACTCGCCAAGGGAGCACTCTTCGAGTGCAGTTATGGGCCAACTTTGGATGCTAGTGCCTCGCTTTTTGGAGGCAGGGACGCAGCCCTATACGTGACTTTAAGGTTTTGGGAACCGCCAAAAACAGCGGCAGAAACCGTACTTACTAGAATTGCTTACTCACCCTTGAAGGAAGCAAACATGCCGTAAGACACTTTTCGTAAGACACTATATGTCTTGGGACACTATGTCTTGGACCGCTGTGTGTCTTGAGCCACTATATGCCTGGAGACACTTGTCATAAGACACCATACGTCTTGAGACATATGTCACGAGACACTATATGTATTAAGGCACATGTAGGAAGACATTATACGTCTTGAGACATATGTCATGAGACACTATATGTATTAAGGAACATGTAGGAAGATATTATACGTCTTGAGACATCATATGTATCAAGACACTTGTAGAAACACACTACATGGCTTAAGACCAATGTATTAGACACTTCTACCTTTTCTCCCTCTTGTACATTTAATGAAGGTCGTACAGAAATGATTTTTGAATCAATACGTATTTCATCTTCGAATAAATGTGATCGATTTCCTTTGATTCTATTGTAAATATTACATCATGAGCAATAACAAAAACCCAAGCCCTTGCTACTCAATTCTGCCATCCTGATAAATAGTACGCAACATCCTACCGCTCCGAAGACTGATATTCCAATTCCAGCAATTTTACCCGGTCATCCAAATAGCCACGTACAAGGCTTCGTAGATCATCTCGCTGCTTATCGGTCCCGGATACTAAATCACGGTCAGTCTTGATACGCAAAGAGCGAATAGTACTTACCCATCACCAGCATCTTTTCCTTCCCACTCTGCATCTTCTCGCTGAATTCTTGCGCACCCCCAGCGTCCCCTTGCGCGGCCTCGATATCCTCTGGATGCCTCATGTTCACCTCTGTTTGTAAAATCTCCTGCAAATCTGCGGATCCTCGGTAAACAGTCCCACGTCGACCAAAAGACACTTTGTCCTTTTTCAAATAGGTCGAAAAGATTGAGATGAAGAGAATCTACTCTGCGTGTCAGTGGAGCAAACGAAAGCATCGATGAACGTCACCTTATCCAGATTGTCGCCTTCCAAGGCATTATTAAGCAGCGGCTCCACTGCGAGAGCAGTCTCTGCCCTTGTAAGTTTCTCATCAGTGAATTCTCAACCCCGCTTCATGCTTACCGATGTGTTGTACTTGCCAAACCACACGAATTCGAAGAGTACTAGCCTTGCGAGCCTTATAATCATGGATCAGCTGTTTCAGATACGGCAAGTGTGCAGCCATCCCGAACCCAGCGACTATCAGAAGAACGCTTTCATACTCGCCCACAGAGACACTGATTCCATGAGACTCACTGAATAGTACCAAACGAGAACCAGTCGCGCCCCCGTTCTCGTCGATCTCGACGCGATACAGAAGTTCTCGTGTCAGTTCTTTACGAGGTTCGACGAAAAGATCCAGTCTATTCTGCTTCTCGTGTGCCCAAGAGGTCATCACGAAAGAATGGCTCTGCACGGAAGATCAGAAGCTGACGGAAGGAATTCATAGATTGATGTATTGCCCAGCTTTGACCTTCAGTGATCGAGAAAGATTGATGCTAATCTTGACAGTGCCATAGACGTGGCTAATGAGGGCTCGGGCGCGACCGTGGCGGAACGTCCCGCTCCGCCACAGTACACTGACGCATTGAACAACAGATGTGAAAAGAAACAGCGCAGCAGAGATATAGATGTACATGCGAGGGAAAAGCGACTTGAAGAGCAGATGACGCCAGGTGAAACAGGCAGAAAGCGCGGCCAACGCTTGATGCATACGAAGAAAGATTTCGTAGAACGGCCGGCGCAAGAGAGAATGCGAGAGTAGTAGAAGAACACACAGCGATGATCCGGCCTGAGTATGATTAGTTAGGGACGACGATGAAAGCAGCAACAAAGACTAACTATCAGTCCAAATAGATGCTCTGGTACTTTCAACGAGAAAGTGGTTCGATTGGCCACGACGACGAGTACGTGAAAGAGAATGAGCGCGAACACCATCAATCCCGCCGAACGGTGAACGCGTCGATAAGAATTCAAAGGAAAACCGAGGAGGTCAGCCAGAAAACTAAGATGAGTGCCTGCAAAGAGCGGAATCATGTTGACGAGCGATAGGTTCCCGGCTTGAAGACCAGCTTTAGAGATCGTGGAAACTCGAAAGCTAAGACAGAAGACATTGATTGTGATGTAGATCAGCTGAACCAGGACGTCGGTTCGACTCCACGGACCCAAAAGTCGATGACGATTCAGAAAGTACGAATAAGTAAGGTGCTTGAACGTAAGAAGAGAGATCTTTTCCCGGAATCGCACTGTATGGGAAAGAAGGTTAACAATAATGAAGACAAAGAAGAAGCCGCCCGCGGCGGTAGCGTATATCTGAATGACATCCATGAGAATACGAAGTCGAAGCAGTATTACAGAGGAGAGATGGAAAATCGAAGCGAATCAAAGAAGTGATAAGAAGAAAGACTCGAAGAAAATAAAGCAATGTATCGGGACGTCAAGACCCTTTTAATACGTGAAACTGAGATTGAATAGAACTGATCGTGAGAACAAACGTAGCAAAAGTTGAGAAGAAGAGGGAACATCAAGGATATTAGGAAAGGAGCAGGAAATGGTGGCCCATAAGAGCAGAGCCAAATTGTCACCATTTTCGATGATGCGCTATATTTAGAATTCGTTTCGAGAAACGAATTGAATTTCAACTGACACTAAACCGGCGCAAAAAGTTCAGAAACTGAGATTTTATAATTTTAGATTGACATGCGAAGGTATTTGCGAAACCCTAGAAAGAACCTTCTATACTGGCTTGTGAAGTCTCCACGCGAAGACTCCAGCCCAGTCCACCATCCACTCGAGCCAATCCTTCCGCCAACCACACTGAAGCAGCCGATGCTGAAAATGTTAGATTCTGATTGAAGCGGCTAGATTCCAGCTCACCTTCATTAGCTCGTTTATCGAAGAAGCAGACGTCGTCGCCGACAGAAATCCGACGACGTCGAAGTCGAAAGGCCAACGATTCAAATCCTCGACACCGATAGCTTCGTCGTCTTTGGTGCATTTCTGCATGAGTTCCATCATGATCCTACTGAGCGCCCTCACATCCCTGATACTGGTCCCGTCTGACGAAGCGACCTGACGACAGCATTCTTGGTTCGCTACCATGTAACGTTAACGAAGCCTTCTGTGAACTGAAATTGAGACCGACTGATTTTGACGTCTCCTTCGGCGCTTAAAAGAATGTTCGAGCAACTGAGAGACCCGTGCTCCATTCCCTGAGAGGTAAGATAGGCAAGACCCTCAAGTATCTATTGCGATTAGCACATTCTTCGTGACATCCCGTCCGCCAGAGCTACCTGTTCGAGTATGGCTGCCAATTCTTGCTCGCCGAGATAGAAAGAAGAAGCAACGATCTGAACAAGAGAGATGTCCATACGCTCGAGAATGACATAGAAGAATCCCTCGAAACTAAAAGATTCTAGAACGACAACGAAGTTGTCGTGCCGAATGTGATGTAACATGTGAAGCTTCTCGTGAGAGTCTGACCCCGAAAAGCTTTTCACGACGACACGTTTGCGAAGGGGTTCTCTTCGAACGACAACAGTAATGAAACGATCAAGCTTGAGCTGAAAGACCTTCCTGTAGCTTTTTCACGAAGATTCGTTTTTCATTCCCTTATATTCGCGAATCCCAAGCCTTGTATCTACTTCATTTCTCTGCGGAGAGAGAGATCTTTTTCTTTTTGGACCTTTGTTTTTAGGGACCGAATGGTTCTGGAAATGTCGTTCCGGTTCTGTGACATTGCCACGAGGCTCTGTAGCCAAAATAGACTGCTCGACTTCTCTCAGATCCCTCATGTTGAACAGGGTGTCGCGCTTGAAGGGTTGAGAACTCATGCTGAATATTCGTGGGGAATGAGGAAATGTTTGGAAATTTGGTGTGATTGTTGGGTAGAAAATACAGTCGAGAAGAGAATGAAACGCCGAAAACAATGCGATGTATGAGTAGACTGACAATGGTCAGGAAATTATTGAAGAGAAACAGTTTCTGGAAGAGAGATGGCAGCACTTTTTGAAGTCTGTCAGAAACGGCGCGCAATACAAAGTACAAGCATTGCCAGGTCGCAAGACACTCTAATGTACCTGTCTCTTTTCCATCCTTCATCAAGTAAATCTTCTCGAAATGTGGCGAGCTCAAGCGCACGACGAAGAGTCAAGACTCGAAGCGAAAAAAGAGCTCAAGTACAAAGGAACGGCTCGCGTCAGGCTCAAGTGACTGCATTTTCGATGGAACGAGTCAGAGAAGCTCGATAACACGAACGTAGAGAGATTGAAATCGATATTTCGAAAAGAATGTCGTCGGCTTGACATACGTAATCACATCTGTGCTGTTGTTGACCAGCAACACCTCGATGCTGCTATACTGATTTCAGAAATCTCAGCGAGAGCATTGCTGACTAAATCGAAGAGCGGATATTCGAAGCTAGTTTTTCCGGCCGGCTACCAGCTGAAATGCCTGCACGAACGACACAGAATTCAGGCAGGAAAAGAAGTTCTTCCTCCAGCAGATAAATGATGAACAGTGAATCTTTACCTCGCAGGTACGATAGAACTCTCCTCAAAATCAACGCTTCTGACCTCTATCTTTTACAGACATCGACCGTGGACTGAAAACATATCTGATCGAGGAGTATTCGAACGAAGAGAAGCCAGCCGACGGCGAGATCTACCGCAAGATACGTCAGTACCACTTTGAACGCAACCTTAGCTTCGAACGACGATGATGGAACCGTCTGACTGCGCACGAGAAGCGATGTCTGAGGCAGCTTTTCCGACATGATGAGCTGACCGCGGCTTGCGATGCTCTGTTGAATATCACTGGTCTTTGGGGGGATTGAAGGAATAGCACACTACACACAATTATGGCCATTAAATGTGACGAGATGAGCAGATTACTCGACGAGTGCTCTGATTTGCTTATTCTTCGATAGAAAAGCCTGCGCTACCTCAATCACATCAAGAAGATCTGGGAGACGCTACTTCAGCGAGACAAGAACGCGATGCAAAAGGTGAATCAAGCCACAGTGAAAGCTCTGAAGCTGAAAGCACCACGGCTATCGACGCTGAATGCCAAAGTTTTACGGGGTCAAGTGCTAGAAGGGGAAATATTCGACGCTTTTAGCGAGCAAGAGCGTGTGACAATATGAGGCAGACTGCAAGCCGTCGACGGTTTGATTCCTTCTCTGTTTACTTTCTTCGAGGACGTCAAATACCTGGAAGCGTGCGCCAATTGCGTGAAACGATTGATAAGCCTATCTCCTCGGGACATCGTGTCCATCGCGCTGGAAAAGGCGTTTTGCGACGCAAATCAAAGAGCAGACCGGGCTGTCATCCAGGTCACGGAATCCAGCTTTACGTGTAGCCCGGCAAGCTTGGCGGATCGAGTGGACCTGAACTATCGACAGTTGCATGCCTATGCCATGCGCCACTATCTCCAAATGCCTAGGGAGCCCAAAGGGAAAGAGCTCCTGGCGAGGCTGATGATCAACACAGATGAAACGATGCTGCGCGACTTTGCTGACCTGGCTGACCGGTTTGATTTCGAGTCCCCCGAGATTACCGCTCTAAAGCAATGTCCAAAGTCGACGGTTGCAAGAGCGAGATCCGAAAGATCGAAGCCTCTGCTAGTCACGAATGATGCCGGTGAGATAAAGAAACGAAGGTGTGAGCTACCATGCGTAGAGAATTATGTAGAGAATGACGAGTTTCTGTTCGTAAATCACCTACACAACGAGAAGAAGGAACAGGGCGAGAGAATTACATCCTTTTTCGTTCGGAAGTTCGTCTACTTTGCATTCTTTGGGAGGTCAATACCCTTGACCTTGAATTCGATCCCTCGAGTTTCTGATCGCACAGACGAGAATATGAACAGATCGCAAGACACACACATACCGCAGGAGAGGCGGAAGCAAGAGCAGCAGAGGCAGAAGCTGAAGAGGCAAGAGCAGCAGAGGCAGAAGCAAGAGAGGCTGAAGAGGCTGAAGCAAGAGCAGCAGAGGCTGAAGCTGAAGAGGCTGAAGCTGAAGAGGCTGAAGCTGAAGAGGCTGAAGCTGAAAAGGCAGAAGCTGAAAAGGCAGAAGCAAGAGCAGAAGAGGCAGAACCTGAAGAGGCAGAAGCAAGAGCAGCAGAGGCAGGAGCTGAAGAGGCTGAAGCTGAAAAGGCTGAAGCTGGAAAGGCTGAAGCTGGAAAGGCTGAAGCTGAAAAGGCTGAAGCTGAAAAGGCTGAAGCTGGAAAGGCTGAAGCTGAAAAGGCAGAAGCAAGAGCAGAAGAGGCAGAAGCTGGAAAGACAAGAGCAAGAGCAGAAGAGGCTGAAGCAGAAGCAGGAAAGACAAAAACAGAAGATACTTAAAAGGCTAGAGCAAGAGAGGCAAGAGCAAGAGAGGCAAGAACAAGAGAGGTCGGATAAGAAGAGATTAGAGCGAGAAAGACTACGAGAGAAGCAAAAAATGATAGAGCAGGAAAGATTAAAGAAAGAGAGACTGAAGAAAGAAGAGCGGGAAAGACAGGAGCAAGAGGAGCGAGAAAGACAGAAGCAAGAGAAGCGAGAAAGACAGAAGCAAGAGCAGCGGGAAAGACAGAAGCAAGAGGAGCGAAAAAGACAGAAGCAAGAAGAGCGGAAAAGACAGGAGCAAGAAGAGCGGAAAAGACAGGAGCAAGAAGAGCGGAAAAGACAGAAGCAAGAAGAGCGAAAAAGACAGAAGCAAGAAGAGCGAAAAAGACAGAAGCAAGAAGAGCGAGAAATACAGAAGCAAGAGAAGCGAGAAAGACAGAAGCAAGAAGAGCGAGAAAGACAGAAGCAAGAAGAGCGGGAAAGACAGAAGCAAGAGAGGCGAGAAAGACTAGAGTATCAAAGTCTAGAGAATCAACAAAGACTACAGAATCAGCAAAGACTCGAACAAGAAGAATTACTCGAGGAAGAAGAACTTGATCAAGAGGAAATGAACCAGCAAACAGAACAAGACGTAAATCGAGGCGAGACTTCAGCAAATCTGCCCTCGACGAAAAAAGCACGGAAGCCTGAGACTCAACTTGAGAAGAGATCAGATAACACAAAGATTCGCATCAACTTTAAATTTCGTGAAGAAGACTCCTGAAAAGATGCGTCATTTCTTATGATCGATCCATTCGATCCATCCGAGATCGAGAGAGTAGCGAAGAAGAAAATAAGAGAAAAGATAAGACTTTTCGATACCGAGCTGCGCATGTTAACTCCACAGGAGTGTTATCAAGCCGTGATGATCGACGAAACTTACACTGTACTCTTAATTCGGAAGTCAGAAATCTACATCGACGACGAGCTACAGATTTCTGCAATGAACGTCCGCATTGACGCCTTATCTCACCAACAACATATGCTGAAGAGAGTTGCCACCAATGATATATCTCAACTGCATCACGTGCGAAAGAAACACCACAGAAGAGTCTTCATATGAAAGGAAATCACTCTGAAAGACACAAGGCCGTTGATGAATTGATGGCATACAGAGCTAGAGTAGATTCCACACAGTCGTCATATCAGGATCACCTCGTTTCAAGAAATACTGTTCAAATCAATGTAATGATAAATTCAAAACGCGCAAACCAGGAAAGCGCTCCCGGCGATCGCAACAACAGCTAGATAAACGACCGCTATCTTTGAGAGATCATTAAAATCAGCCTCTTCTCCGACCAATAGGTTAAACAAGAAACATCATTGACTCACATTTACACTCTCACTTCATTGCGCGCCGTGTATAAGAGACGTACAAACGTACAAGGTCAATTCCGCAAGGAAAAAACACACCGAGTAGAACATAAACATCATTGATCACTGCCAGATGAAAACCGTTTTCCACCGCGGCCTCCAAATACCGCGGCTACTTCCTTCGTAATACGGTCGTACATCAGATTCTCTCTCCCCTGCCTCCGTCAGCAGCAGGGGACGATAACGACGAATATATTCACTTGCCCTACTTGCTCTGGGCACCCATAAGAGGGTAAGTACGACGACTGCTTCGAACCCATCGCTCTAAGTATCAGACTTGAACGAAGCGTCTGAGGTGAGACTACGCAGTTTCAACGTTCTTGCAACGTCTTGCCCAAAGATTTGAATCACTCATTCATTCGAGAAGTTTACCGTCATAGCTAAACTTCTAGTCTCCTCATTTTTCACCATTCATTCGCAAGTTCGAAGCTCAATCGACGTCTCAATACTGCATCGATCGTATCACCTCTTCTACCTCTTTAACTCGATCGTCAAAGTTCGCGATTGACCGGTTTGAGGTCTCTGCTAGTCCCTTCAGATGATTCTCTTCGGCAGCGAGCTTTCCCAAGATCATTCTCTGCACCTTCAGCATGCATTCTTTCATGTCTAGTGCTTTCGAGAGTTGCGGGTTCAAGACGAATAATTCGTTGAGCCATTCGCGACGCTTCGCCCAATTTTGACTGCGAAGCTTCCTCTTTTGAATTTCCTCATCTTGAGTGACCAGTCATTTTCTTCGGGGTCGATCCGACTTTCCGTGTTCTGTCGTGAGTCTCGATCCTTCACTTGCGTTGGACTCAAGGTTCGGGCGCAACGGACGATCTGGGTATGATGAATGTGATTGCGACGTGCTGATGAATCCCGCCATGTCGAACTTGAAGAAGCAACTTGCGAAGTAGATCAATGCAGCTTTAAATCTAATTGCGTCTCTCTTCGACAATACAGCAGTCCGAATCGATCCGTTTCTTATTTGTCTTCATCGATGATTCGACTTTTCATTCTTGCTCTTACTCGACATTCACTTCTGACTCTGACATTCACTTCTGACTCTGACATTCATTTCTGACTCTAGCATCTACTTGTAGATATAGATATCGCTGCCTACTAGCTCAAGTCTATTGAGTAAATTGCTCTCATTTCCTAGACTTATAATAAGTAATGACGACTATATACTCTGCACAAAGGCAATATACAGTCTTTATGAAAACGCAGTGTGTTTAGCATAATTTTATAGTATCAATTCGACATTTTCATAGAGTTCTTCACATAGAGTCCTTCTAGAAGCTAGATCAGATTGATAATGATCGAAGAAACAGAATTCTATCTAGCTAAACACAACGCAAAATCAAGAACCAGTGCATGTTCATTTCAGCTTGCTATCATACATTATTACAAAAAGACAGTCTTTTAGCGAGACATTTGACCCTAGGCGCGCTATTCGCTCGAAGCACAAGACACACAAACAAAGTTGAAGCTTCCTCGATACTAGTATTCTGCTGGCTTGCTGCTCATACCTCGCATCCGCCTAATAATGCCACAAGCGAATACAGTCAGCTTCTTCTTCGTTAGAATTGTTATGACAGTCAGCAGCTGTTTTCACCCGATAGTTCATCATGTATTCTTCGCAGCTTCAAGCCTGAGTTTGATCGTCATCTTGATCTAAGTGACTCAAATTCAGCTGTTCTTGTTCCTCTAATGAACGAGACATCTGAATGAATTTGAAACTCTCTACATTGTTTCAATTGCTATCTTTCTCGAACCTCACATTCTGCGAATAAAGAAGAGTTTCATCGAGCTGATCGTCTTTGCAGTCGAGTTTCGTGAAAACAGTCAAGGTAAGCGTCGAACGAGTGTAGATCAAAGAGCCTTGATTGATTGCCTGCATCATGATCAAAAAAAGCGAATTTGAACGCTAGTTTATATATACTTACATCAACATCAGATGCTTGATTGTCTCTCACCTGAAGAGCAGCAGACTTATGAGCACTTTGAAGTGTCGATACAGCATCGACGAATGCATTGACTAGATAGTAACAGAATAGAAAGGCGAAACAAGTCTTCAAGACGCTGATAGATATCATGTTGATTTATCAGGTGAAATGTGAACGTATGACACTTCGCAAAATCAATAGATTAAAAGAATTTGACTCAAGAAGGATTTTTATCGTGACAATATTCGATCACATTCAAGTTTGACTTCTATTGTATTCGATTCTGAAGCTTATGTAGAATTTTCATGAACATTCAGAAAAAACTTTCTGTGAAACATCAAAAAAGAGACTTCTTCTCTACAGAATTCAGAAGAATGCTCGATTATTATATTCAGAAAGATTCGCGAAAAAGTGTTTCTTTAAGCAGCTATGAATGAGCTTTCAAGTCATCATTTCCAGTTCGCTGCTGATTTCTCGTCAGACATTGTGTTTAGATCAGACATATTCGATTATGATGTCACAACAGGCAACACACGAATCGAAAGTGAGGCACAAAGTCGATCGTCGTCGATGATAGAAGAACAGCGGCGAGAAGTAATTCACGACGAAGTCTCAAAGATCGCAACGTCAAAGACTACGTCTCTGAGAATCGAAACAATCAGAGACAATCGGCATGTCACCTTTCAAGATTCTCGAGTAAAGCGACGACTGTCATCAATACATTCTGCATTTCGTCGACGATCAATTTTCGACAAAACGAATGATGTTGCTGCTCTGAACGATCAGATCGCAAGAAATGAAGAGATCACATTCACTTACGAGCAGCTATCTCATCGACTTCAAATTTCGAAGCAAAATCGCTCTGCTTCTTCAGCGAAGTGCGTGATAGAACTTACAAGAACGAATAACTATTTACTGCAAGAGCTGACTTATCACAAAGATACTCGAGCAGCTGATATGAAATTTCACGAGACAGTAGCTGATTTGCATGTGAAATTGAACGATGCGTTGAAGGAAAGATCTCAAAAGCGAGCAGACGCAGAGTCTACTTTACTAAGCTATTGAGATATTGATTTTGATGATGAAAATGTCGAGAATACCGTTTTCTAATAGCTTTCATCTTTATCTCATTTCGTAGAAACAAGCGAGTTCAGCGCTGAAGAAAGACTCGATCTGACTGAAGTATCTAATCTTCGTTACGAGATACATAGTAGATCAAGAGCGTTGAGTCGCGATTTCATTGAGCTAGTCTTCGTTGTTCACTATCAGATCTAGATCTCATCTCAACTCTAAATTGTCAGAACTGATCATAGTTCAGCAGTAAGCGAACTATATAGCTATTCGTAGATGAAACATTAGCTGAAACGTGATAAAAGAGTTCTTTCTCAGACACAGCTTTCTTTAAGCATTCGAAAGTGAATCGCATGTCATTCATTTTTGTTTCGCGATTCTGATGACTGAGCTTTTCGATAAGAATTGCGACATTGTTCTGCAATTAGAGACATTCAGAAAAAAGACGACATTCATTCACTGCTTTCGAGAATTCGTTTATTTCCCAAGAATATATATTGTCATTGTGACTTCAAAAAAGAACGACCAAAGCATCTTTCTATATCTTCATGACAAAAGTTAGAATTCAGCGACACATTGATCGAGAGAAAGTCAGAAAGCGAACAAAAAGTCTCTTCAAAAAGATGAATGAGTTGACACAGATAGCGAACGCAAAGATCTACTTCGTCATGAATCGCAATGAAAGATTTCAAATCTACAAATCGACTGATCAACTCGAGTGATCGTCGTCGAAACAAGAAATGATAAATCGCTCAATCGCAAAGATCCGCGCACTGTTTAATTCTATGATTCTAGAAGAAGCATTATTTCATCTCAAGATATAAAGGCTCGACGGACTTTGAGCCTGCGAATAACGAGACAAGAAACTAGAGAAACACTGAAGAAATCAACGACGAACATCTAACGAAGCTCAAGCTTGAAGATGACGATGGTTTCATTGATTATCAGCGACGCATTTTCTCTGTTCTCAAGCCTTCAGTTCTGTCGAGACCATCAGCTGAACGAATGTATTTCTCGTCTCGACTTTCATCTTAGATGATGTGCAGATCAAACATCTATCTGTCATAAAGACTCAGATTGCAATCGTCTCACCTGAATTTTGAAAGTTCCCTGTGAAATAGCTCTATCTCGATTCTCATTCAATTCGACCTATGCTCGACTAACAAAATGTGAGCTGTCTTCTTCGTGCCTCGTATCATATGAAACACATATTGCTGTTCAAGACTAGTGCTACTCGTATATTTGACGTCGCACTGTGTGACAATGCTCAAGATTCTTCGATCACACTTCAGAGAATAATGCGATAAAGTGAGGTCAGATCTCTGCGAAGTCTTCGACAAGAAGTTGTTGAAGCAGAGGCATCACATTCTGAAAATTCTGAATGAAGCGACGAGAAGCAAAAACGAGAATCATCGTCAGAATGCATGATTAGTGATTGAAGTTGAGATTCTGAATTAGATTTCACAATTGGGAAGCATTCTATTCGTACTTCGCACTTTCGCTCATTCTTCGCTTAGTACTAGTCAGCCATGTAACCCGAATTTTCGAATTTTCGACCTATCATCTTCAAAAATTCACCAAAATTCAATCACATGACTGCTACTTACGCTATCATCGAGAATCGCATTCAGAAGACTATTGACATCATAAACACACGTGAAAATTCTAATCGAGCAGAGATTGCGCGCGAATTTGATGTTTTGGTGCAAAGACTACGATTCAGGCTGAAAGATCATTCATCAGCATCAGCAGTACGAGAACTGCATAACAGAGCATTAAAACCTAATCAGAAGTTAGCTCTACATACATACATAAAGAGATTGAACGAATTGAGTCTATCAGCACGACTGAATCTGATTGAATCAGCTGATAATCTTCTACTGCGTCAGAATAATTCTCGCTGAGCTTCATCGATGTCATTAGGTCTCAAATGAGTCAAGCGATGGCTAGATCGTCAATCGAATCTTCATAAAGTTAAACGGAAGTCTTTGACAGCTGCACGAAAGAATGCACATAATGAGAAGCTTCTGAAGAATCATTTTGATGCTTATAATGAGATGATTAAGCGATATGACATGACGAAGAAGAATACATGGAATTTCGACGAAATCGGCTATCGGATGAGCATAGCAAGGTCCGATTGAATAATCACTGCTGATCATATCAGAAGAATATACATGTCGAATTCAGATAACAGAGAGTTCTGTACGATCATTGAATGTATTAACGGTACTGACAAAGATATATCACCAATGCTCATTCTACAGAAAGTCAATCTATTATTCTCTCATTTCAACAACGATATTGATGACGACGTGATTTTCACTACATCGAATACAGACTATTCAAATGACTGAATATCACTGCAGTGAATTAAACATTTTGATCACTACAGTCAACGATATCAACGAGGTTCATGAAGATTACTCGTAATGAATGACTATGAATCTCATCATACACGCGAATTTCTATCCTACTGTGAGAATCACAAGATCATATCTTTCGGCTTATCTTCGCATACTACTTATCTGCTTCAGTCGCTGAATGTATGTGTTTTTCAGCCTCTGAAACACTGACATTCGAAGATCGTCAACGAAGCGATTCAAACGAGTGACGAAACCTTCACCAAAATCGAACTTCTAGCTGCTTTTCACGAGTTCAGAAGTAAAGCTTTCAAGAACACTACTATACGTTCGACTTGAAAACAAACTGGTCTAATTCTCTTCGATTCTAATGTGATTCTGAACAAGATGCGAGAAACTCAGTCAGCTCGTTCTATTACATCTCTCACGACGACGACGAAGTCACTCGATGTCTGAATGACTATCTCTACTACTAGAAAACAGCTGAGAAGACAACAAGTCAGTTTACTTTGCTTCGACTATAAACTCAAGCTTCATCAGAAGTTAGTCAAATATATCAAAGAAATCAATGCAATGACTCGTAGAATTGAGCTACTGAAGAATAAGCTAGATCGAACACAGTCGACTCAGAATGCTTGAAATGCATGCAAAAAGCAGTCTGATAAGATTCTTCAAACAGAAGACATACTTTATGTCAAAGATGCTCGAACTATGATTCAAGATAGAGTACAAGTAGAAGATTTGAGACAACGAACTCGCGACGAACGTGAAGAAAAACGCTATATCAATGAATTAAAGAAGATTCACAAGACTATCAAAGCTCATAAAATGAAGTGACTTAAACAGCATGAAGCTATTCGAAAGGTTTGAAAGCGTGTAATGATCGAATTGCTCATTAGATATATGAATGTATAGAAATATGTTGAAATTCGAATTACATGACTGATCGAGTTACATGACTGACTAGTACTAAGCGAAGAATGAGCGAAAGTGCGAAGTACGAATAGATCTTTCAACGTCGTTTTTACGTATTCACTAGCGCATTCTTGTATGATGTGCATTTACATGCTTAGTTGACTTGCGTCTGTGCCTTAAACAGAATTCTAGTTGCGCGAGGATGATTGACAGCGGCAGAGACTCGAAGTTGAGATCGAACTGTCTGATTGAATGACTGTCAGCATTTGCAGTGTCTCAAATAGAAACGCGCACGACCTTCTTCATCAGAACGCGCTCTGCGTTCACATGTTTTAGATGCTGTCAAAAATAAGCTTCTTGATTTGAAATACGTGTTTTGACTTCGACTGCGTCTTTCTTCTTCTCAACAGTGTAGCACAACATCATTTCTGAATGCTCGCTACTCATTTCTTACTAAACCTCACTTTCATTGTCTTTGAGATTTCTGCTTTCAATAAATGAAAGCCAAATTACATTCTTCTACTTGACATCAAACTCTTTCATATGTCGATCTCAGTCAATTCTCTCTTTTGTCATCGTGTCTTCCTTCGAAGTTCTCTGACCATTACGTCAGCATCGTTGCAGAAAGCATCTGCAACTTTCTGTGAGTCATCAGATTCTTTCTGAACAGAATATGCCTAGTTTTCTTCGAGTGCGTTTGAAGCAGCTCAGAAACAAGCTTTCTCGAACGGTTGAAATGAGAAGACTTCGCGACAGAATCTTCAAGAATGATGCTGATATTATATTGCAATCGACAGTCTGAGAAAGCAACTTCGAGATCTTTACACTCAGTATCAACATTTGTGCGCAGTCTACAATCAGGCTCGAGAAGATGTGAATACTCAGGTTCGACGATTCAAATCTATTGATTCAGCTCTCAATATGAAAAGAAATGCGCAGATGAAAAAGAAAACTCGATATGAAGCAGACAAACAGCAAATGATCATCATTGTCAAATTCATCGATATTCTTCACGCTTCGTGAGTTCTCGATGAGAACGTAAGAGTCTGACTCAAGACAGAAGCACTGAAACTTAATCTCTTAATCGCGATGAAGATTGTCGATGCTTCAGTGATGTGATAGACGATTGATAGACATAGAGTGAATAATATAGCATACTGAGAGATCGCGATTGTTAGAACACATTGTATGCATAAAGTAATCACGATCACAGATTAATGAAGCTCATTCTGCTTCAATTTGATCTATCTATATTACAAAATCTCTATGACATAGTAGTAGATAATAAGCAAAGAGATCATGCTTCTAGATACTTTCTTCATCGCAGCTCGATCAGAAAATGAAGTCTCTGATGATCGTATTCAGAACTTGGAATATCGATTGCTCAGATACTGTTGTTCGTTGATCATATACTCAAAGAAGAAATCGCGATGAGCACTGAAGCGATCGATTCATTTTCAGTTCACGACAGATCGAATGTTCGCGAAGCGCTCGTAGAAATTGTCTGCGCAACGCTCGTTGTAGCGCTGTCGTTGACTGAGTGATGATTTGAAGAATTTAAGCTGAAGATTTCTCTGTCTTTGTCACGAAGCGTACAGTTCTGCTGTGATGATGAGCGGTAAAATCATGCTGAATTATTCGTTGTTATCAAGTAAGAGATCATCAATCTGAAGAAATTGACAGCGCTTAACAAGTCGTCTGCTTGACAGAATCGATCTAAAGAGGTCTGAGCTATATGATTTCTGAGATTCACTGAAATGAACAAGATGATATCGTCAACGAAAGCATTCAATTGATTCGAAGTGAACACAGTCTTCACGTCGATGTCAACGACGATGTGATGAATCAATGAATTCGAAGACATAGCTTCTGAACTAAATTCTAGTGTTGTTGCTTGCATGCTGACGTTGAAACTTGTTGAGTTTCAGCTCACGTTCAACTCAAACGACAACATCTCAAGCGCGCTATCAACATGACTGCTAAGTAGAATATTAGCTGGCTCGATCTGCATGCTATTCACTTACATTTCAGCGATCAACGCCGTCAACAATGTCAATGATTTCAGCTCGTTCATGTCTTCTTTTGCAAGTTAAGATATTGATGTTGTCAAAGTTGATAACATTGAGAAAGAGACTTCTAACTGTTGTCAAATGAAAAGATAAAGACTCTCAAAAATGAAATTTCGAAGAGTCTTGATTTGTGAATGTTCAGAGTGCATCTTTTGCAAGATTCTATTCGCAGTCAGAAAAGCTCACAGAACGATGCAAGAACTGATGATCATGAAAGTCTGAGTTGACTTATCGATGATTTATAAAAGGGCACATTTTCAAATCAACGATTCAAAAAAAATACAACATTACACAAACAAAATTCCCAGAAACAGATCGATTGATTCGATTCTTGAATACATTTACTTGAGCAACATTATTATCTCAAAAGACAAGCAATACTGCTCTTTCATACGAGAACTGATTTGAAAAGAAAAAAGAGAAAAAAGGAAAATTCTTTCGATTGAATAATGATCGATTTCGAAACGAAAATTTCATCGATCATAGAAGTCGAAGAAAAGATGCTGAGTTCGGATTTCAAGCGAGTTGTGATCGACGAAGCGCGTAAACAGGCAGAGCAAGCAAAGACATTTCACAGCCTTCCAACATCAGAGAGCACGTCGAGCTCAGACACTGCGCGTCTTAAAGATGACAAAGCACGTCGACAGGCAGAGCAAGCAAAGACGTCTCACAGTCTTTCAACATCAGAGAGCACGTCAAGCTCAGACACTGCTCGCCTTGAAGCTGACAAAGCACGTTGACAGGCAGAAGCGGCAAAAGCATCCTTCGACGAGATAAATTCGAAGAAGACATTGAATCAAGACACTGCTCATATCAAAGCGAACAAAAAAAAAGATCGAGCAGAAGAGTCTTTCGAAACAGCTTCTTCAGAATCATTCAAAATCTTCATCGATAAACTCGAAGAGTTTGTCGAGAACGCTCATGAAGATGAAGATCAAAATGACGAATCTGATCGCATGAAAATTGAGCAGAGCGAAGCTTCAAAGTCAGATGATCTTCGTCAGCAGATATATGAAAAAGCCACATCGCATTTGAAAAAGCTCATGAAGAATTTCAAGAACGCTGAAGCGACATCAGAATTGAATAAATTGAACAAGCAGATAAAGAAGCAGAATCTCAAAGACAAGCTTTCAAAGAAAGATCTAAAGAACTTTCTCATTCAGATTCTCACATTCGTCGTCAACTTCGAAATGACGAAAGATTACTACGAATCTTTGCAAAAGAACTCAGCTGACGATATAGCGAGAGAGAAATTAATCAACATCAACAACATTTTGAATCAGTTGAATGAGCGGCATGAGTATCTCAGAATCTGACTTATAACTATTTCATCTGAATCAGACATTAATGAAGCAGAGTTCGAAGCAGCAGAGTCATTCGAAGCAGCAGAATCATTCAGAGCAGCAGAATCATTCGAAGCAGCAGAATCATTCGAAACAGCAGAGTTCAAAGTCGTCGATCAAGCTGATCAGACTTTCATCAAAGATGATGTGAAGATCAAAGTCAGCGTTGAAATACTCGATGAATCAGACGACTTAACATCTCTCGAAAAAGTCGTGATTGTTCGAAAAGCTGAGTTTGAGTCGCAAGTCATCGTGAATCGTGAAACAGATGTGAATTCGTATTTTGAGATACATTCTGAGATCGACTTTGAAAAAGAAGTTGTCAAAGAGTGACTGAAAGATGAAATGTACAAAAGCGAAGATCTGTCAAAGAACGCAAAGATCAATCAGATGCAAATTCATGAACGAGTCAAAGTCAAGAAAACAGATCGTAAGTCAGCTAATAAAATCGCGCGTATTCGAAGTGAAATTCAATACTACTTAATCAAAGTTCTGAGAACAGATTACGTAAGCATCAGGTCGACGCTCTCTGAAATGAAAGAACTCAGTTCTGTCAAACTCAAACGTATCGATGCACAATTGAATCGTCAAAACGAGCAGTTGCTCGCGAAACTTGATCAGTGTCGTGAGAAGAATGAGCATTCGAACATCGAGAAGCAGCTGACGAATGATGATATCGAAAAGATGTCGTGACTGTCGCCGAACGCGATTTTCGAGACTAAGAAGAAGAAGAAGAAGAAGAAAGAGAATGAAGATGTGAGAAATATAGTTCCTCAGAGAACAGGCCTGAAGCGCAGTTCAAAGTCGAAGATCGCTTCACGCACGTCGAAGACGTCTTGAATTTCCAAATATTTCATCATTCGAGCATTATAGCATGTTGTGAAAAAAGATGAGCGAACGACAGCAAAGATGAAGGCGCGAGAGTTTCTTGAAATTTGATTTTCTTCAGTCAGTCTTTATCAAGTTATAATAGAGTTAGAACAAGAACAATAATAGATCATTGAGATGAAAAGCTTTCATACACATATTTTCGTGATCAACTGTTGTATCTTCTTTAGCGACAAGTGAAATCACATAGAATGCTTATGTAATATCTCTCTGTTTCGTCTAGTCTTGACATAAGACTAGCGCTGACTTATTTGATTTTCATATTTAAAATTGAGTATACTCTCTCTACAATCGTTTATTGCAATCAAGATTCTTGCTCATGAATTCTCAAACATCAATCTTGAAACATTGTTTTGACGAACTCAAGGGCGAACGACGTCAATTCAAGAGCAGAAATTGCTTATATGTCGAAGTCAGATCTGAGTCGAGAGATCTCACACCTCAATCACACACGATCAGATCAAGGTATACATCTACAGTATCTGAGCAACAGAGGCATAAGAGAAAGAGTTCTTATGTCAATCAGCAACATGATGCAAAGCGAGCTTGTCGTGCCGTCGCACAATCAACGCACTTGATCACGACAGCGCTTCAGAGTATTCAAGACGAACAGAAGAAACTCGATAATAGCAACGACTTCAAGACAAGTTGAGAGAATTTTTCTTTAGATGCAATGCTGACTAGAAACAGTGATTCTATGTCATGAGCTGTAAAAATGAGGCACGATTCGTGTCGAGTTATTTCGACAGCAAATGAAAAGAAAGCGTCAGTCTTCTATTCTCAAAACTCAAATCTGTCATCGCTTATGATGTTGATTTCGAAGATATATTGAAGACGCATCGCGTTATAGAGACAGATGACGAAGAGCCGAAGAATTGAAGAAAGCTTCAATTATTGATGAAAAGAAAACGCGCATCTGCGTCGCCTGAGAATCATGAAATCAAGAGTATTCGAGTGACTGTGCGACGCAGCTTCAACGAGAACAGCGTTTCTTTCAGTGTGTTTTCAAGAATTTTTCCCGTGAGCAGAGTGAACATCTGTAACACGCTGAAGAAGCACTGAAATCGTCAATGAACACATTGAATATCTTCTTACGCAAATCACAGTTCTAAAGTTGCATCTTCACAATCGAATTATGTCATTGAATATCATATCAAACTCTTTTTCGATGAAGTCATTCGAAGACTACAAGAACTCGCAAGCTCTAGTAAGAACAAGCTCTCGTTTCTCGTATTCTTCGTCGAGCTGAAAGAGACATCGAGCGCGATGAACGTTGCAAAACTACAAAATCTGCACAACGAAGCGAGTGCGATCTACAACATTTTAAGATTGCATCAGACGATAGATGAGAAGAACGATTTCTACGATAGAGTCTGAGTACTATCGCTTGATATCAATGACGAGATGTGAAGACTTCGATGTCATTGAGTTTCTAAGAATGATCATGAATATGATATCTATTACTCAAAGATTCTTAGATGTTGAGCAATCGAAGATTCGAGAGTGACTACTGTCTCGAAAACAAGAGCTTCAATGAGAAATGTTGTGAATTGAATGCGCGATGTGTTATTCAAAGATCTATACTCTGCGATGAACATCTACGAGAAAACTTTCAATTCTCAGCTCTTGAATTTCAAGTTCTATCAGATCAGCTATAACGTACGATCTGAATCAGAGAATGACAGCGTTCTTCTAGCATCTGATCACTTCTTTGTCGATGGGACGCAGTCTGTTGAGTTTGATGCACAGCTCAATACTGCTTTGAGATCTCAAGAGATTCTCGAAATCGACAGTGAATCTGTACATGAATTCATTGAATCAGCATGAATTGATATCTCGATATCAACTCAACAGTCGAGTCTCTTCAACATCAATAACGATAAGAAAGAACTTAGAAAGAAAGAGTGAGAACTAAAAAACTTCACGAGAAGCTAGCGATAGCATACATACGTTGATAGCATCTAGTATAAACACTTAGTTGCACGGACACTTAATATTTGATTCTTTCGCTAGACGATCACACACAATGAACGAAGCTGCAAAGAATGTGCTTGATGATCTTGCAATCTCATAATTATTATACATTAAATCTATTGTTTTCGATTTGTCAGCTATTCATCTTGACGTTCAAACAGATTATATAGCGAAATGTCATCTTGAAACATCAGTAATATCTCGTTTCATCATGTCAACTAGATTGATTCTTCTGAAATCATCAATAGAGACTCGACAGACTGCGACTCAAGTCGAGACTTCTTGCACATTTGTGATCTCTGATGATCATCAAGAGTTGATCTCTTCAGACTAATATTCAAGATACATGATTTACAAGATCGATTCAGCAAGTTTCTATGAAAAGTCGTCTCAAACGAAGCGTCGAGCTTTTGCTGATTTTCAAACCACTGCATTGTCTGAGAAAATGCACTAATCTTTCGTCGCTCTTGCGTAACGCTTTGAGCGTAAATGATCACAAGTTCGATCGAATGACGAATCAAAAAGTCAATCTTCTTCTGATATTGATGACACAACAGACACAAATCTAGATTATCTTCATAATGTTTCAAAGTTTCGACGTCAGTGATAAAATCTAAGTTGAATATATCACATCTTGCTAGTAGCTTGATGATCGAATTCTCTGAAAGACGACATCGTATCGTATCACGACAGTGATATTGATCTTCTCGAAGACGTTTCGAAACGCTTGTCAGCTCGAAATAAAATGCGAAGATGAGCAACGCGTAAAGTGTCTTTGCACAATCTCGATACATCTGTGATACGTGAACACTTTCTCGCAGCTCATTCATGCGATCAATGTTGTCAATCATCGGCTCGTCGCTGAGTAAGACGAAATTCAGTCGAATGAAGTTTTCTCGCTTTCTCTCATTCACGAAGTTCATGAGTTCATTCCAAATTTTTTGCTCATTGAAGAAAGACATGTAAGATCGTCAAAGTCGAGGTAAATAGTCGTCGAGAATCACGTGGCGAAAGTCGATAGTTCTGAGAGATGTCGAGATCTTCTGAGCATCTGTGTCAAGGAACACAACGACATTCGAAATCGAAAGAGAAGAATCGTTGCATAGACGTTTCGACAACGCAATTCTGACAGAATTGTTGTGTTCGCTCATTTCATCATTCTGAATTGATTCGAATGTCTTGATTTGTGCTGATCGATACAAACTGTTTCACGTCAGTCGTGTTTCGTCGTACAACTACGTCAATGTACTCACACAGATGCAGTCGAAGTAGCTCAATCACTGAAAAATCAGTTTCTAAGCTTCTGCAAAGACGAGACACTCACGCTTTTCATATGCATGATTCATTCTCAACTTTCTTCGAACGAACGTGCGTATACTCTAATCTTTTGTTCAGTCTTTTGTCTTCGAGCACAACACTCAATCTTATCGCATTCTTCTTTTCTTGCGTCAGACTTGTTGTAATTGATGAAAATCATCGAAGAGACATTATCAATCGTAGCGACAATGATATCGACTTTGATGACAAGAATTTTCGATTGATAGTCAAACATGCAATCGTCAATTCTCAAGTACTTCTTCAAACAGTCTTCAAGAGCGTTCGCATCATAATGATTGTTTCTATATCAACTCTTCAAGAAGAGACGAAGACGTTTAATGAAATTCGTTCGCTCTTGAGATCGTTCAAAGAGTTTTCGCGTCAATGCATTGAAAACGTAAACACATTGAGAAATTGGCATGTCACGTAGAAACAAGATACAGACAATGAGATCTTCTGTTTCATGTTTAAGCCTGACAATTCGTGAGATCTGAACGTGAAGCTTATCAACGCTAGTGTCGAACGCAATATCAAAAAAGTCTTGAATTTGTAACTCACTTTCTATCATACTCTGAATGATTGTCATGATGTCTAGTGAAATAACATCATGCGTGTCTCTCTCATCGATAGTCAACATTCGTTCGTCAGCGAAGAAAGATTTGAGTCTCACGATGCGGTTTTCAGAACGACATAGAAGACAAGTCTCAATATGATATTGACAATTCATAATGAGCATCTCATTCTCGTAGATTCGTACACACACATTACATATGACATGTTCGCAGAAGAGTGTGTTCTCTGACTTTCGACGAAGACATCAAAGACAGATGCTGTTGCTCTGAAGTAGCAGTCATGATATGTCAAGATCGCTCACGTTCTCTCGATGCACTTGTGTCGCGAGCTTGCTCAACGTCATATTCACAAAGTACGCGATCAGATGCCTTTTGATACTTTGCTTCTGATTCTCGACCCGCTTCACGATCTCTTTTTCCGCATATGATCGCTCTTTGAATGAGTCAACGAGTGATCTAAGGCACGAGAAATGATAGATGACATCGTATATCGTCTTCGAATCAAAGTCTGAGTTCTGAATCAGCTCGTAATTTGTAGAATGTCAGTGCAGCACTCACGATGCATATTGAAAGAATAGACGTTCAGCACAATACTAGAAGCGATGAAACTTGTCATGATGTCGTTCGAAAGATCACGATACATTTCAAATCGTAAAAACGAAGTTAAATGATCGAAGTGATTTGAATCAACTTCGTTATCTAGTCGACTTGTCGTAACGAAGTTAAAAGATCGAAGAGCAGAGACTGCTGTCTGCGATACGACAATTTGAAAGAATTTGTTCAGATGCACGATCGAGTAGAGACATCGACAGCGCAATCAAACGTTTCGCATCTCATTCATCTGCCTTCAAAGTAGCTTCTTCAATCGTCGAAAACGTGTCAACGAGAATATTTGCTCGTCTGTCAGATGTAGAACCTTGATGAAAGAGTAGAAATTTTTTAGAATCTTCTGATTCAGACTGAACTGCACATCTTGCATTTCAAGTAGATCAAGTGTAGAACTAGCGCTTGTCTCGTCATCGCGTTTGATGATCACAACACTCGATTGAACTTGCTCGAAGAAACTCAATTCTACTTCGACAATGGCTCAAATTTTCAGACGATTCACGACACTTTTGAAGTTGAAGAAGTCGTCGACGAAAATGCACAGTACGTCGCTGAAGAAACAGAATATTTGCGCATGCAGAATGTCATAGACATCGAGCACGATCGTGACATTTGCTCATCAAACAGAGAAAGACTCGATTTCGTGACAGAATGCGTTCGAGACTGATATAATCGTCGCAGACGAATCACTTTCGACAAAGAGCATCGAATGATCGAAGTAGAGACTTGTGTTATCGACTCGCAGAGTGACAATGTCTTCATTACGCTCTTTATTGACGTGATTTGGAAAAAGCTCTCGAAGAGCTAGGTTTTTGACTTTTCGACCTATAAACAGTAGAACAGAGAATTGCTGAGTTGTCGAATTAGTCAGCTTCTTCACGATTCTAGTCAAGCGATCTGTATTGATCAACGCGATCTCTTTTTCACTCGTCACGTGTAGTCACTCTGAATGCTTGCAGATGATCATGTTGATTATGCTTACAAAACGACGATTGTACAACATAGAGAGATAGAGATCACGGCAGATCTTATATGTTCCTATGATTATTCAAAAGTTGACTTCTCTCAGACATTCTTTTCTGACAGTCTGCAGAACGATCTCTCATTCGATAGTTTGACGATTACTGAGCATGAGCACTCGATCTTAGTTTCAGATACAAATGACAGAAAGTGATCGAGTCTTTGTCTTCGACGTGATCATGTTCATCTTACGTGATCTAGTGAGAAAAAGAAGCTGTCGATCTTCCCAATTATGTTCATTCATGAGATCTGAATCATGTCTCTTAAAGCAATATATTTTGAAGGTACAGCATCGTATTCAGCGAGTAACACATCTATGAAAAAGACAAACGAGTCAAAAGTCAATCTTCGCAGCAGATAACTAAAATCAAACAAAGATTTTTCGTGAGCGCAACAGCGACATTGCAAACAACATTTGCTCTTCTTCTCATTCAAGTCGTCTTCTCTTTTCTTGTGTCGTGAATACTGACTGCAATTTGACTGTTTCTGTGTTGATTTTCTTGTCGCTGTCAGAGAAAGACGTTTCTGACATACTCTGTGATTGAATCTTAAACTTCTTCGACAGATTATCAAGAACGAGTTGCTTGTGCTGCAGCTCGTTGATCGTGCGCTGTAGCTCGTTTCGCAGACTTTTCACTTCTGACTTTGTACTCTCTCATTCGTGAAAAAGAGTATCAAGATCTATATTGTTCGAAAGATCAATGCTCAAATCTTCTTCGTTCGAAAGCTCAAGCTTGTTGAGAATGCCAGTCAATGTCTGAACGATAGCTCGTTCATGCTCAAGACATCTCTCTGTCGCTTCACAGCGAATCGATTCGTGTTGCAGCGATTGAATCGTGAAAGCGTGCTCTCTTCTTTTCACTTCGAAAGTCGCTTGTTGAGTGTCAAGCTGTCTCTGAAGATCGACTGCGACTTGTTTCAACGACTCTACAAATTCGACATACTCTTCTCGTTCATGATTTAGAATTCGAATACGAAGCTCGTTGAGCTGATTGACGTGATCGGCTCGAAACAACTGATCGCTCAGAATGTCGTGCTGATTCTGAAGAATATTGATCTTTCGATGAAGATGCTGATTTGAAAATCATTCAATATCACACGTCGTGCAGATTGATGAATTCACCTGTCACTAATGTCAGCTTTACGACTTCTGAGAGAAGCGAAAAGTCTTTATCATTCGAAACGTCTGATGTTCGAAGCTCACTGCATGACCTTGCGATGTCATGTCTGCGATGATTGAGCTTTGTTCAAGAAAGTAGAGATAAAGAATTGACGAATTGCTGAACTCTATGATCTTTTCAATGAAAGCAGTCACGTCAAGATATACTTCGAAAGACGCAGCGTGTAATGAATGCTTCAAATTCTTTGCGACACGTTCTGAGTCTAATGTCTACAGGGGCGAAGTCAGAACTAATCATCTCAATCGTGATAGTGTGTTAACTAATTCTAGTTTATGATGCTTTTAGAAGCATCAGAGATTTAGGTCGAACTTTCAAGAGCATCGAGATTTGAATAGCGCTGAATGACTGGTAGAAATACGAAGCATGAGTGAGACGTAGATCTAGAAATACGATTCGTGTGAAGTAAGCATTTCTGATGAAAGAATTCTGAATGTTAGAACTAACGCACATAATCACACACGTGATGCAATGTAGAATTGACGCACGTCAGGCGTCTGTAAAGTCCGGTCCGCACGGACTCTTCATGCGCTCGCAGTCAGTCGAACAAGGCTCAGTCGCAACCTTTCATTCGTTATCTCTCATCAGTCAAATATTGCTGCTTCGGACAAGCTGATAAGAAAGTCGATCTCAATGAAGCAGTCCCCCATAATTTTTCTTTTCGTTTCTCGAAATGACTTTCATCAAGCAAGAATCTTTGTCTGAAGAGCAGTGAAATCAATTCATCAAGAACTTTGAAAACGAATTCGATGCATACTTTCCCAGCTACGAGAACATCACATTGAATCAAGACGAGTCGTTCGCAAACAACACAGCTAACTCGAGCTTTGACGAAGTGATTGATCAAGCGACAAAGAATGTGAAAAGCGAATCAGTTGATTCAAATGTGAATTGAACAATCATGAATTCAGTCAATCAGACGTTTGAGATATCGAGAGATAATGTACCTGATATAAATCTTGATCCCAATCAAATATCGTTAAGACTCGATGAAATTAAAGCACTGTATGAGCACTGTATCTTCTTTAGATGATAATTGCTTACAATATGACAGACTAGAAGAAAATTCAAGGTATATCGAGTTCAAAAATCTACAGAAAAACGAAAGTTGATCTTCGCGAAAGACAGATTAACGGTCTTCGTCAGCATCTGACTGCACTTCATTCATTCTTTCAGAGAATGAGAGCGATCTTGAAGATGTTAACACAACACGTCAATTCTCAATGAGAGATCAAGACGCTCATCATCTCGATCAACATGCAACACGACAAAAGCTTTGATCGTGACTGAATGCAACGCCTGCGTTGAAATACACAGTTGATGTGATCAAGTTTGACAGTGACAAGACTGAGCGAAAAATCAGATCATGTTTGATCTAGAATGCTTTTTCACTGCATGATTATTGATAACTGTCTTTTCACAACTTTGCATTCTAGAAAGATATCTCTTTCGTGAATCTAAGAGATTCTGACGATCTTGTTGCTGAGAGAAAGCGAGCATCTTCAAAGCTTGATGACGTTAACGTAGTGCACATATAGCACATCTGCAAAGCGATAAATGCGTTTATCGTCACAACACAAAAATAGCATCTGCAATCATTACGTTCTCTATGCAATCGCGTCATGCTAAACCTCGAGCTATTGAAATACATGAACAATTTCTCTACCTTCACAGATTCATCATGAGAGCGCAATTTCTTCTCTTGTCTATTAATAGAGCTGTTTCATGATTCTCGAAGATGATCACTCTACCTTCACAATCAACTCTCTGTTAGCGTGAGTATGTGATTTCAAGTCATGCGCGAATCTGTGTTGTCACAAAACAGTGTCTCTATCGCTTTGACACAAACACATAAAGTCAGTCTCGAGTGCTTTGAGAGAAATGTGACTTCAGAGCGATTTGAGAAATCAGTATCTGCATGAATAATGATTTGCGACGAACCAACAAATTTGCATACAGAGAAAAATTCATTCACTAATTTTCACGAGAAAAGATACTCGACGAAAGTCATTTCATTTATGCTCAAATCACAAGAGTAGTTTACAATGATTGCTCTCATTCAAATTTCGCTAGAAATCTGAGAGAAACGTGCTTCATGCCAATTTATTCCTTATACATCACGCCTAGCTATAATCACGTGAGATGTCTTCATCTCAAGTTTGCGATCAGCTTGACATCTCAAACGTCTTCGGATCTTGATTGTAAGATGAAGAAGTCGCCTTCGATTCGTTAGACTTATCATCATTGCAAGACGTTTCAGAGTCGTTCGAAGTTCATTCTAGTAGAAAGAAAGCGTGCTCGTGTAGTAGAGCACGAAATCTTGCTCGTCGAATCTTCTTTGCTGCTTGGCGAGAATTCTGTGAGATGAAATCATCGTGAAGCGTGTTCTGCGAACGTGTGAAGAATTTCGAAAATACGATGATGCACATCATCGTGAAACTTTGCAGTGAGACGTATTAGATCAGAAATACAGAATCTGATTTTTCTGTAGAACAAGAACTTTGAGTTTCAGTCAGCACGATCGCTTCACTGTTCATACGAGATAAAATATCTTTTTTTCTCTGAGACTCAAGTATCTGTATAGCTAGACTTTGAGAATTCAGCACTCTTTAAATGCTGTTGAATTCATATCGATCTCTGACTTACGTCTTGAACATCTCAACATATGACTCTTCTCTCAGATTCTAACCTTCAACTAAGCTTGCGTCGATCAGTCGATCTGTGAAGACCTCAAATTCTGACTCCCCTTTTCTTCTGTTTTAGCCACTGTTGAATTTTTGACTGACAGTTCAAGTTCTGAACTGAGAGCGTTCATTTTTGCGCGCAAGGCTTTGCATGATTTCTGACAGATGAACAAATTCGACTGTTGCAGAAACATTTTTGGATATGACGTTTTCTTATCGTTCGTTGAATCAAACATAACTTCGAGATCTAATCACAGACTTGCATTATATTCGACCAATTTTAGAAGATGCTTCTCAAGATCGTTCGACACAGACACATTCTCGTCATGTTCGCATTTCGACGTCAAATTCACTCTCTTCTGCGCAAAGATCAGACTACAGTCAAGTGACATTTCATCTTGACAGACTCATCATCAGCAGAACTGCTGCGTCAAGAAGATAAAAATGTCGCACAGTTACAAAACATGTTACAGAAACTATCTGTTTCTGAACGTGAGATCTTCTTCTTCGTTATCATCTTGCTCACGACGAAGATATGTATTGTCGAAAACGATGAGATTCTCTTCTCTTATATTCGAACTGTTCTAGAAGTTTTCATTCTTTACTCTCTCACAATCTCTGACTTCGTCTGATTGTGTGACAGTCGCGCTGCATACATAGTACGACAGACGAAATTCATGTCAGAGCTTACATTTTCTTTCGTCAAAGTTCTCTTCTTTTTAAACTCTTGTTCAGACAAAGATTGTCTTCGATTAGTCGCGCTGTTTGAGATCATGTCACGTCGTGAACGCTGTCGTGTCAAGATCATCAGAAGTATTGTCGAATTGATCAATGCTGTGTCGTCAGATTCTTCATTCATGACGTATAATCATGAAAGTCATCTTCATCAGCTTAACGTCGTTGCTTTTCTGAAAGACATTAGATTGACGAGTCATTATTGAATTGAAATGACTTACTGTCTTGCTACAGAACAGATCGTGAGCGATGTCTCTTCGAGATACACTGTCGAATGTGACTCATAGAATTCTCGAAGTCGCTTTCAGATAATCTGTTGTACTTTCAATTCAATGTCACGTTTCTGTTGAAATTGTCACTAAAATGTTCTTCTTTCTGTATCGTCTCATTCTTTTGAGTCGATGATGTTCGACTCGCGTGAAACGACGTAGTAAATGACGACGACAACGTTGCGTAAAGTAAATGACGAGCTGTCGAATTTGATTCTTTATCATAGACAGAACTAATATAAAGATGTTGAACTTGTATCTATTCTATGTGCATATGATGTAGTTGCGCAAATGCGTCGCATATACAGTCTAGCGTTCTGCTGACATTGTGAAAGACTACGATCTGATAACTGAGCAATTTGCTTCATGATCTTTGATGATGAGTTGATACTCATTACGCTGCTTCAACCTTCGACTTCTGAGATATGCTCGAATGCTGAAGTCGTTCTAGCAAGTCTGCAATGTCGTCTTTTAGAATCTCAAGATGATCGTCTAACTCAGAAACAGTCTTCTTTAAATCTGATCGCAGTTTCTGCAGAGCTTTGATGAAGAATTCACGTTCTCTAGATTTCATCTTCACGAATCTGCATCAATATCAATAGTGAGTCTTCGTAAAAGAGACTGATAAGTTCTTACTGTTCATTGTAGATCGCGCATTCTTCTTTGATACGCTGCTTCTCTGAGATGAGTAATAGAATGACAGCATCAACTGCATTATACAAATAGACTCATATCTGATCGTCACGCCATCATCTTCGATACTTGCAATACTGTAATTCTCGCTCCTTCGCTAGACTTGACTCTTGAAGCTCAGAATGAGCTTCTCTAACGAATTTTGCGAATGCCTTTGTCGATGCTTTTTTTCCTTTATCATCGACTTCAATTTTGAATGTACTTTGCTCAGACGACGCACATTTTCTTTCGATTTCAACATCTTGCAAAATCTTCATTGTAAAAATTCATTTGTCAATACGTAAAAGAATTTTATTCTTGAACAATCTGATCTGAGCTCTCTCGATAAGTTGACAAATGACCCTAGTCGTTGAATCGATTTTCGATGTTTCGAGCTTAATGTGACTTTGCTCTCGGACGATTGCTTCATTCCAAGCTGTCATTACTTTCTCACACTCGACTGTCTCGATCATTCGAAGCAATTCTTTCGCTCGTTTCAAGTGTTTCGACTCAGATTGTTCGTACTTTGAGCTGATAGCGACGAGATGATCTCGCTTCTTAAGTCAAGCATCTTGAGAGTCTAAATGCGATGAAGGCTTTCAGTTTAATCTTCGACTCTTCTTGAGTTCTTCTTGATTTTGATCAGACTCATCATCTGAAATGTCTTCAGATACACGACGCTTTTTAATTCTAAGCTTCTTGTTTGATGACAGAATCATATCTACTATCTGTCGTTCACTTCTTCCTCGACGTTCTAAATCGACTAGACGCTCAAGATAACGATATCGAAGTAGAACATCGTCTATCTGCTTCTCTAATGTGTCTCGATTTGAGACGAGACAATCTGCATTGTACATCATGTATATCTCACAGTCAGAATCGTTTTCTTGCTGTCGAGATGACTGCAAACCTTTAGTGATCATAAAGAAAAACACGAAAGAAATGAAAATTCTCACTTATCTCATTGACTGCGATAAAACCCCGATTTTGATTCTCTCATTCTGTCATGACGTGAATCAATCGCTCTTTGATGATCAACATCATCTCTGAATTTGATATGTCTTCAGCAAGAGAGTCATACTGTCGAATGATGACACGTTCGAGATTTACATCAAACAGCGTTCAGTGACTTTGAAAGCAGCATGAAAGAATGATGCGATCGTGATCGCGACTCAATGATCATCGCATCTTCAGATTGAATTGCTGATTGCTGCTCTTAAATGATGCATAGAAGCTGTGTAATATCAAAGTCGTTTTTGATCAATTGAATGAGAATAATAACGACATCAGATTGAAATTAGTGAGTCATTCTCTCTGTTGAAAACGAAAGAAGAAATAACTGATTTCATTCGAGTTGACGATCTTCGAGCGTTCATCGTCGTTGACAACGAAGGTTTTTTCGCGATATTGATATTCACAGCGTTGAATCGCTTGCTTCAGCTTGTTTCGAGTTGAAATTCCAACATTCGTTCTAGTGATCTCGACATCAGTTGTCGTGATAGAGCTTTCACAAGAAACAGCAGTCACATCGAACTGACTATCAGATGCTGATGATCGATCAACGATAATGATTTTCTGTTCAGAGACGAAAGATTTCTGAGATATTTCTGACATAAGCACTTCTGACTTCAAGTGTGAGCTTAATGTTAAAGACGATAGATCGTTCACTGATACTGTCTCGCGTGATCTTGTGATCATGTTTGAGAAATTCTGAAGTGAGACATTAGTGATTTCATGATTGAACTGCAGCTGCTTGTGTTTCTTCTTTTGACGTTGCTGTTCCTGCCGAGCTTGCTCTTTGAGTTTCATTGTCACATTTTTCAGACTGTCAAGAAGTATGACATAGTTTTTCTTTGAATTCAACTTCGAGTATGCGAAGAGAAGCTTCACTATCTCGCTCAATGTCTATATACGAGTCAGCTTAAGAATTATTCAGACTGCATAGTGTATCAGAGATGAATCTTTCGACACCTGACTCATTTGTGTCATCATCAAACGAAGATTGATCTCACGAAAAGAGATACAGGAACAAGTGATTGATAATGCGCGCGCGCATTATCAGTCACGTGATATAGGTTTCGTACTGTGCAAGACAGAATTTCTTTGAATCTGATCATCAAATGATGAATCTATGTCGACGGGTTCATAACTTTCTTGCCTGTTCCTGAATTTGTCTCTGTGAATGTATGAATTTTCTAGATCAGATATCAAAGCATGTACTTTGAGAGTTGTAAGATTTCTGCAAAAGTTCACTTCATCGTTGATAAGCTTGAATTTTCATTGAGAGAAGCTGAGCAGAAAACAATAAGTTCATGATTCAGTCTTGACTTCGCCTCAATGCGCAGTCACTTGAAAAGAGAATGTGAAAGAATTGCTGATCGACAGAACAAAAGTCAATGAAATTATGCATATGTCTATTAATAAAATGCTGGTATTGTTCTGAATGTGTTCATTCTGCTATCGCGATCGTATGCTTCAGGCAGCTCTATTTTTGCGTTTTATTCTCTGCTGTTCTTCTCACGACTCTCTCACTGTTAATCTTCCCTTCTGTAACAATCTCTGTCAAGCTCGTCGCAAAGAACATCGAAAAGAACGACTTGTGCAAGATTCACGCTTTCAAGCGACGATTTTGCATCGCTCTTTCGACTACTAGATCGCTACGAATTCTTTCGTCAATCATGAAGAAATTCTATTCTGCTCGACGATCATTTATGAAACTGTCTTGTCACTATCGTTCATATTTTGTTGTATTGAATTGATCTAGAATTCTGATTCGATTTTTCAGATAGCGCTCACAAATTACTGCATCGATTGTGCATCATCTCTGTCTCAGTCCTTATCTTTGCGTCGATCGTATTGCTGTCGCTCTTTTTTATTTCACTTTCTAGATAAAAATTCTGGGAACAATGAAGGTCAGAACTGAATTTTCGAGCATTCAAAACATGCAAGATCGTGATCGATTTGTATTTCTTTCTGTCTATAAAATTCTGGTCAGTCTCGTTGATTCAATATATCATTGTTTTTTTGATCACGTATTTCAGAAGCCTGTCATCGATGATTTCTAATTCTAACTTCAGTGTCATCGCAGTAATCAATGCGCCTTCTGAAGCGACTCAAGATAGTCAGAAAACGTCGTTGCATTCATTTATAGCGTCTCTTATCGTTTCAGCATCGGCATTCGACGCTGAGATTATTCTTTTCATTTTATTAAAGAATAGACTTATGCAGTTGTAATGAGTCTTCATCATGTTGAAGTCTACGATCATTGATTAACGAATGTCAGTCAGCCTCGAACATATCTTGTATCTGAAAAACAGCGCGCTGAAGTATTTTCTTTCGGGTTATTTTCCTGAATTCTCGTTGTATTTCGAACATCAGATTGAGTCATCCTTCAGAAGTTCGACCTTGACGCTTTTTTCTTTCTTCGCTATCTTCGTACACTTCTGAAAATATTTGTTTCTTTAAGCCTAATCATAATTCTCATTCTGATGTCTTTGAATCTTGTTTATGAAAAAAATGCATCAAATGAAGTTCAAGACCTGAATAGACTCAGTTGAGCAAACATGAGACTGACACACATCAGCTTCTACTGAGCTCATCTGATAATGATCTTGATCGTGATCATCTTTGTATGTCACACAATATATGCGAAATTAATCGAGTATATCCGTATTCGACAGACGTATCTTGCATCATCAGAGCATCGTCTTCAAGCCTTCGCAAACACTATTCTTGTGACGAATATCTTCAGAAGATTCTTATCTATTTTCGTTCTGACTCGTCTCTACGACGTATTTTCTGACGAAGTACGCGTCATATGAATCAACAGAGATCTTTTCGAGCTATTCAAAAAGATTCTAGAGCGAAGAAAGATAGTCTGCACACTGAAGATCGCGAAGACGAAGCTTTTGCGATTGACGATGAAATTCACTGATGATCGAAAAGATCATGATCTTACGAAAGCCGAGATGAGCGATTCAAGTCACGCGTATGTTGAAAGTGAAGAATCTCTCTGAAAATGATATCTAGGCGAAAAGAATCGCGATTACATGCGTCTTTCAATTTTCAATCTCACCTGAATGTCATCAATATCTTTCGTGAAAACAAAAGTTGATACTCTCTATCACTGTTGACAAAAGATGACTCATTTGAACAACGAGATCGATCAGAATCAGCGAGAGTCAGAAAGATACTCTCTAATGATCTCAGCGTTTATACAATTCAACATTCAAGAGATCATGTATATGACTTGTCAATCTATCGTTCGATGTACGCTCTTGTGTTTTAGATCTCAATATCTCGAAGCTTCGTCAGTGAATGTCAAATGAAAAAACTTGTCTAAGAACTGATGAAGTCGATACACACGAACTGTTCTGATCGTTATCTTCATCATCGCACTTATTCTAGCATGATCTATTTCTGTCGCCTTCACTGATCTCGTATCTTAGATTGCTTATCTTACGGCTTTGTTGCCTTGACTGCATTGAATCAATACGCTTCCGGCATGACTGTTTGACTGCATTCAAGATGTTTTATCGCAGCTAATTCTGATCGCACTTATCACGCTGCTGTCATACGTATTACGCATCATCACAGAACGTCGAGATCTGCTGACGAAGATGATCGTCGAACTTTCTCTACAGAAGTATTATTTCACTTTTTTGTTCATACAAGTCTTTCTGACGATCTCTCTGTCTTCGAGCATCACGATCGTTATTCAAGAAGTACTTCATGATCTCGATTCTGTATCGATGGTGCTAGTCACAAATCTTTTCAAGGCGAGCAACTACTTCTTCTCTTATCTAATGTTGCGATGCTTCTCGATAAGCGCAAGTTTCATTCTTCAAGTGGAACGACTAATCGATTGATATACTCTCGCCCCAATCATAAATACTACGTCGAGACAGAAATGAGAAAAGCAGACAGCTTTGCCTCAGATGCAGTGAGACACTCTTTTCTCAATTTATATCAATCTAGCTTGCATCGATAAGTCGCTCTTGTATCACTCATGTATAATCTTAACATCATGTCAGAGCTTATCTACTCGATTATCGCTTCGTTAATTCTCTTGCTCAGTTTCATCATCTTTGATCTTTTTTGAATGATGTTTCGCTACAATCTGCTCTACGTCACAGTTTCTCGATCTAATACAAGAGATCTACTCTATTCAACGACTCTGAATCAGCTGTTCACGAATGTCTACGTTTTGAAGCTCTGCATGATAGATCTGTTCTTCTTAGTGCGCGACAATCATAATAGAGCAATCTGCGTCGATCAAGCTGTGATCATGATTATCGCTACGACGATGACACTTGTCTTTCAATTGATCTTGAATGACGTCGTTGCTTCACTTCTTCGATTCATGCCTCAGACTGAAATGAGAAAGAAGAAGAAAGAATCGAAGTATCGCGAAACGAGAACAAGTAATCATCTTCGAAGTCTTCTACGAAAATGTTTCAATTGGCTTGATCGAACGAGAGAATCAAGTTCTATCAATGAGATCTTCTTCAATATGCATAGTGAGATGAAGAATTTTACATCGAACGAACGTGATGATCTTGCTTCGCTGACGTTTCAACATGAATCTCTTCGCATTCAAAGGCCTGTGATATGAATTCCAGACGATCGTTTCGAAATCAGTGATGATGAGATATCGCGCATCAAACAACGCTACGACAATGTGAGAATCACTAACGAGCATGCAGATCTAGATGAAAAGAGAAGAGTGATAATCACGCAAATCGTCAGTGACTTTTCAGAAGTAAAATCAATGAAGCTTTAAAGCTTTGCTTATCAGAGTCTAGCGAACAATTCTTTAGTTTTATTTATATGAAGCTTTTTACATTCGAGCAAGATCAAGAACATCGCTACTGTTTCAAAGTTGCATTCACTCTCAAATGAGCTCTAACCTTCTCACTTCTCTTCTCTCGATTAAGCTATTTGTAGAATGTCTCGAAGTATGTACCTTGTTCAAATAAATGAAGATTTCTTTTGTTGATTGACTGCTGAGAGCCTGATATCGTTCCGTGTAGACGAAATAGAGCATGCGACTGGTATAAGAAATGAACGCATCTGTTGATCAGAATGTCGCAGCGAAAGATATTACTGATCGACTTGTCAAATGATGTCTACGATCTAAAGCATGCTGTCTACACTATCAGTCTCTAATTTTCAAGATACTCTTGATTTAAAGACTTCAGTCAATGAATCTGGAAAATAGCCTGAGAGTGTCAATCTCCTTCATAAATTTTCTCACTCTTTAACGTCATTCGCTTATTCTTCTTTCGTAGTCTTTTCAGCTCAACTTGTACGACGCAATCTGATGCATCTTTGAGCTACTTCTGTGATCTCTCTCTTTCGTTTGCTCTCAGTATCGTGTGTGACTCGACAAGACGAGAAGGGCAGCTGAAGACTTGTCGTCGAAATGAAGACGACGCATGTGATCCTTGAGATTCTTTCGCCGCAAGAGAGATGATTACAAGCTACGTTTGTCGATTACATAAGAGCAGAACAATAGATTCTTGTTCAGATTGTGTTGTTGATGCACATCTCTCTCGTGCCTGTGTAGTTCGCTCAGATATGTGAAATCTTTAACTTCTGCACATTTCGATTTCATGCATCTACAAGATCGTTCGTGCTTGTGAACATGCTTTCTAATATCATCGTTAGCGAGATGATTCACGCTCAGAATCAAGAGAATTACTCACTTTCATTCACAAGTTCGGTCAAACGTGATCATCTCGTCACAATCGCAATAGAGCTTGCCTTCTGCATTTTTCTAGCGGCTGACGAGCGAGAGTCTGTATTCTAGACAAGTCCGCTAGATCGAGATCTGATTGTGAGCTATGTACTAGATCGCTGAAGTGCTGAGTACGAATTTTCGATACTTTTGACGCCTTGAGAACGAACAAGATTCATTCTGGCTGTTCTTTGCATAAATATATTTCTGTTACGTAGCTACTTTTTGTATAATTTAGCGTTGTGAGCTTTCAGTGACTGTGTTTGCGCTAATCTTTCGAGGCTTAGAATATTATCTTGTCCTTCTGAACTACTCTTTAGATCTCTCGAAGATTCAATTCTGCCCTATTTTATGAGATGAGTCTCTGACAAGAGACTTGATGACTTGCTTCAAGTTGCATGCGTGTGCGCGCGGACTCAGACGGTCAATCAGTACTACAGCCGATATATGTTCTCGACTGCAGTACACGAGAAACGTCACGAACGCTCTGCGAAGCACGCGATGCACAAAGGCAAAACACTTGTATTGATTGATATATGAATCATTTCGAGAAGTTCACGTTCATCTGAGATTCAAGCAGAGCTGTAAGATAGGCAATCGTCGCAAAGAAACACAGAAGTACAGAAGTATACAAGCGCGTATGAAGCACAGAAGCACAACTAGCAACAAGACAATCAAACGCTATTCAGACTTCGAGTACAGAAAGAAGTTGCAGAACAACGATAAGCGAATGAGTCACGAAAGCATTCGCTGAGCAGAAATCAACACAAACGAATCGCAACGCGATCAAATGAAACAGTTTCTTTTGCTAGATCTGTGAAGCTTCAAAAAAGAATGAAAAGATTGAGAATATAATAGATCGCAAAAGTCATGAAGTATGAGATCAAAGAGAAAGCACATGACAATGGTTTATCGACTACTAGAGACAGAGCTGAGATGATACTGAATGATTGCAGAAGATACAGCACTCATACAAGCGAGAATTTATGAACATTCACATTCAAAAGCGCAGTTAGAGAACTCGAATTAGATCAAGAAAGAATGACATCATATGACTTCATACAAGAATGCTCTCATACGCATTCAAGAAGTGACGTTTTCTATGCATCACAAAAGAGAGCGAAAGCTCAACTTTTTTCCGAGATAAGTCATTTTCTGAACAATCTGAAACCAGAATGAAAACTTTCTATCAGATCGCTTTCTTGAGGCTCGCGACTCTGATAGCTGCAACTTCATTCAACTGCTCATTGACTCGTACTGTGACAGTAATTCTCGGAAATCGAGATCTCACATTAATTTCAAGTATCATTTCAGTTACGAGTGCTTCAGACGCTGAAAGTACTGCAACTACGAATGGCTCAGAAAATTACATGACGATCTCAATGATCAATATGTACGACAATCAATTGTCTCTCTTCTTTGATTCAAATGCTGATGATCTCTCTTCGATAGATAATTCTTCAGTCATCATACTTTCTGATAATGTCTTCACTCAGTATGCTTTTCCAACTGAATGAGCAGGAAGAGTATATGTGAGCTCAAACCTCAACTTCGATGACAGCAAGATTGAAGACAGCTATACGAGCTCACCTGATATCAATGTTAGCTATGTGAATGACTATTCTGTATTCATAACGTGCTCTTTCGAAGACACAGCAGTGTTCGATTGCAACGTTGATCTATTCAAGCAGTCGAGTATTTCATGCAACGATCAAGTTGACGATCCTGTCTGCTTGAACTTCGCTCAGAATATTGTCAATGAACTCACTTCATCATTTTTCGCAGTCTGTGCGAGAACAGTCTACATCTATTCGAACGATAACGACGTCAATGTTAGCAATCTCAAGAGTATCTTGATTTCTTGTTGCGTTGATGCATCATGTCAAGCATTCTCACGACAATCTAAACGAAATAACACACAACATGTTGAACGTATGCGAATTAGAGACATAGAGTCACACCTTCTAGAAAGAATCGCCTCCTCATCATTACTGCTTTCATTTTCGCGCAAGCTTCGGCATCGTCATTACTTGTCGCGATATCGTATTCACGAATAGATCAGCGATGCAAGTAAGACGATTCCACACAGCGCATATTAGCAGCTTCTAAGAATTCGACGATGAATGCTCTCTGAATGAATTACATTGACGTGAGAAATAGCTGGTTTATCGTGATCATTGAAAATATATGATCTGCTTATGACTTAGATAGAACTTCGATTGAATACATTGATGATCATCGCTTTGCTTGTCGTGTGATGAGGAATCCTTCTAAATACGTCGCTTGCCAGCGTATCGTCTTAGTCTTCGTGCTTTTGCACGATCTATTTATTGCTAGTCCATGCTTTCGCTTACGTGTTGACGAAGATGAAAGTGTTTGATGTCACTCTTCGCTGACTCTCTGTCATTATCAGAATCTTTCTGTTCCACCACTGAAGAAGCTTGATCAATCAGCCTTTCGATTCTATGAAGCTGTCGGTCTTGCAAGGGAGACGCAGAATGCAATGAAAAGACTTCGATGAGCGATCTTTGATGCGCAGAGAGAGGTTGACATCGAATATTGCAAGCGGATCAGGGCATGATGTTGGGACGAAGAGTACGTAGACTGATACTAATGCAAATGAGGGAAGTCAAGAAGACAAGAATAGTAAGAATGTCACAGATGGCATGTATCAAATTGTACGTCAGATCGAGTGCTCAAATAACTATCTACTTCTTCCTTGAGACGAAAAAGGTTCGATGAGGCTTGTTACTTCGGTTCCCTCTTTCTCAGATGATCTTTTAAAACTTCACTTGAGAATAGATTGATCTTGAAGGCGTACAGAATTTTATGTTCCTTTCAAGTCGTCTTTCGAGGTTATTGAATATTGATATGATCGTCGCCACAGTCGTATTAGTCAGCCACTCATGAGTATACTTTAAGTTCTAGTGTACGAGGCAGGTGACAGAATTCTCCCCTCTCCCGACACATCTAAAAATTCTCTGGCTTTCGGAATTTTTGACGCACTCACAATAAACTTTGATTGTTCAAAATTCAAGACGTTGATAGATCAGCTTCTTTGTTACAGCCAGGTATTTTTTTTACCTTAATTGAGGTAGTATTGCATTTGTCGTACTCGAATTTGTTGAACAACTTTGAAGTTCGTGATGCTCACTTACTAAAGGGGGGGGAAGAATTCTGTCACCTGCCTCGTACCACGCTCAAAGCAAGTGTTCCATTATCTTTCAACATCTCGACTATACTACGAAGCTATTCTAAACAAGAGCTCGTTCATGCTTCAAATTGGAAAAGCTCATGTCTGCTTCTCTTGTTCAGACGACGGAGAAATCGACTCACGAGTGAATGTCTGCTCTGACGTACCGTAATGATCGTCAACGAGCTGAAAGCCTGAACTCGAGCTTATCAACTCGACATGTTCCACCCATTTTTGATGCATTCGTTCGTCAACGCGTCGAAGTAGCGTTAGCTTAACCGGTTGCCTTCTATCGAAATATATCGCCAAGAGAACGTGAACGTGACCATCGGATACAAGCCTTCTCCCAATGTTCATGATAAGCTGATGAACACAGCGGTCATGCTCATCGTAGCCTGGCAAGAAGCGGGGATCGTGGCTGGAAAATGCTGAAAGCCGGTTCCATTCTTGATAATAGAGTCGAGTGAAGGCGAAGCTTATCGTCGCTCAGAGAATGAAATAGACATTCTTCAACTTCTGAAAGTAGAATGCGTTTGACTCGTGCAGATCAGGATCATCCCATGACACACGTTGACGCAATACAATGAGCGAGTTGCACGTTCAAAGCAAGAAGTGAGATGAATGACAAAGACGAAGAGCGTTGTGTCATTCACCTTCCTCGGGAAACCGAAAATGAGGCGAATCTCCAAGTCTATCATAAATGATCTCGAACGTTCAGTCGAACTTTGATTGCGAACTCTCGACTGACTCTGATTTGTCAATTGTCAAGTCTGACGTGAGTGTCGCCTCAGAGTTCTCACTCTTGACAGACTTCGATTCAAGTAGGTCTGATGCACAGGCCAGCTCAGCTGCACAGCTCTCGAAAGACTCTAGATTGTTGGTCTCAACGTTCGTCTCAGATGTAGTCTCGAATTTTTCATCCGTACCAAGTTCCGCGTCGATAAGCTGTACTCAGTCGAATTCAGTCGTGAAACTTTCAGCATTTTCGAGCATCAACATCATCGAAGAAGAATTGCGTAAGCTTGACTTGATGACAATGTCAGCCGTTGATCTCTCAGAGAATTCTTCACACTGATCTTCGATGACTTCGCAAAAAAGTCTGAGAACTTCTGTGTGTCAGCGATGGCAGCACTTGAACTGACTAGCTGCTTTATCTTCGTCGATCTTCTGACTCTGCTGTCTTATACACTTTTCCCAAGAATGTTTTGATTGTGTTCTTTTTTAAGACGATATGTGAGAATTCAGATCAGTTTTGATACATGTAAAGTCTACAGATACTCTGACCTTATCAAGTCAATCACAAGCTATGTTGTTCAATGAAGTCTAAATTGCATTGTCGATGCTTGCTTCAAGAATGTGCGACTGAATCGCCTTCGCCTTGCTCGAACCCGAGCCTCGTGTTTGCATTCGATCAAACTCAATACTCAAGATGAAAAGAAATCGATTGTCAAAAGTGAGACTGTATTCACTTGCTTACAAGATCGAAGTGTCGAGATGAACTACTTCATCATTCTAATCAGGCATACATTTCTCAAAATCGATAGTGAAGATGCAGAGTTAATCTTTGCGTACCTTCAGATGTCACGATTATAATCATAATGCATTGACTCTCTGCAATGCAGACTTTCAATGCTAGATCAATGAAGAAAGATAATCTGTCAGTAGCATGATTTTAATAGTGCAAAGTCAGAGAGAAAAATCGAAAGTTTCGAATTTAAAGAGAACAGAGCCAAATCTGTCGAGACGAATCAGATTTCAAGTTCCTTATCAATTCAGTGAAGCTTGTGCTATCGATGTCAATCAACTTGTGAAACATGATCTAGAGCATGAGTTGAAGTGTGTCGAGATTGAGAATCAAGAGAACTTCGCTATTACAAATCTATCGATCGCCTTGTCGTGCTTGATTAGCTCTTTCGTCTCTGCTTTGTTGAGCATATCAGAGACTTATTCAGATCTTCAAGAAGCGCTATACTTGTCTACGAGACTAAAGCTGCACGATCTTTGACAGAAAGGCAACACAGGCGAAGTGAAGTTCGAAGTTCTGAACCGTTCTTAACGCTCTGTGCAATCTCACACCTCTGATGTAATGTCACTAGAAAAACGACTTTGACCCAGACTGTGATTTGACTTTCATCGACGCACCTGAGAAGGCAGCAAATCAACGCAGCCGAATTATATGACAGATATACATACGAACATGTGAATCAACAATCGAATTTGAACAATCTTGCAGTCTGCAGATGAGAGAGAGCGATGCGAACTTGAACACTGAAAGACGACACAATATTTATCTATAGTAAGATACGAATTACTGTCACTGCTATTAAACGTGCAGACTTATTCATATTCTGCGTAAAATCTGTAACAGTTTACTTGTAAGAAAACTGTTCATCATTTATCATCATATTCATCACATACATCACATACATCAATGTCTAATTCAAAAGAAGAAATCAAGTTGTCACTCGAGAACGCCTTGTATCTTCGAGAATCTGAGTCTCATGAGTTTACCGCTGATACTTTGTCATTTGAGATAGACAGTATATCTCATCTCTGCTGACATTATTTAACTGTTCACAGAACATCAAAATTTCTGATTCAGAATTTGCTCAAGATGATAGCTTAAATCGAATCGCAGCAATCGTCGTATTGTACTATGAACGCACACTCGAAGAGCTTTTCGATGATCTTAGTCTCACTTTATCGACACAAAGTAGTCACAGAATCAAGAGTCAAATCGTCTGACAAGACGAAGTGATTTCAGATGATCGCGCAAAGACGATTCTGCTTGAGAAATTGAAGTCTAAGAGTGATGACTCGACACTTCTTCTCTCGAAGAAATACTTTCTGAAAGGTCGAGTAAAGCATCATCATAGCTTAAGTATTATCATCGTATTAACAAGATTATACAGAAATACATGATTCTGATGATAGGCGTCGTGAATCGTAAATGAGCCTGAAATCTGAAGCAATTCTTCAAAGAATACGTTCTGTTCACTGTATCAACGTCAGAAGGCATGTCAGCTTCGAAGAGAACTTATATGATGAATCACTTTCGAATCGCATGTTTCGAGTCACAGAACGAATCTATTCGTCATTTCGAAGTCTTGAGTGATAGTGTGCTTGAGCTTCTGTTAGAGTATGTGCTTAGACATCTCAAGCCAGTATTGACATACAAGTACGACGAAAACGATAATGTTAAAGTCGTCAAGATATACAACAGTGCATCTAATAATCTTATTTTTAGCATTGCAAATGAAGAAGAAAGACGACGATGACGACGACGAAGAGAATTAAACCTTGACCTTTTGAGAATCGAGATGATGTTAAGCCTTGTTGATGTTGTCCTGAAGAGAGCATTCCATCATTTGTTTCAGCGAGAACGTTAGCGACGAGTGAAGCGAAGGTTAGAGAGTTTTGCAGTTTGCGCCTGACGCTTGAGTTTCCAAGTTAAATGTTAAAGCATGAACTTTTAAGACTTGCAAGAAAGTTCACTTCTTCGTTGAGAGCAGAAGCTGAGTGAGAGCAATGAATTGACGATCTCGCCTTGACTTCGCCTCAATGCGCAGTCACTTCGAAAAGATTTGAAGAATTGCTGACAGACGAGAGAAAAGCGAATGCTACTATTTGATAATAAAGTCGTCGCTCTAGCCGCTTGAGCATAGCAAACTCTGCATGAAAGTTGTAGTATGACTACTTACAGCATTCATTAGAATAATTATTGACACCAATATGAGCTGACGGCCAGCTCAGATGATACTACGCAGACAAATCTCTCAACACAATACAGATCATATTTCAACCTTCGAAGATCATCACGCGCCTCAACACTCTCTTTTCTTCCTGTCTTTTTCCTTCATTCTTCGCAGTAGATCTCGTGAAGATTCACTTTCTTCAGTCTGTGTAAAACGATCACTTGCAGCCTCGAATTTGATGTGTGTACTTGTCTCTTTCTTCGCTGACAGAACTGACGTGACCGTTATTTCGAGCTTTTCCAGAATTTCAGAAATGGTTGAAAGCGCCTCATCATTACTACGAAAGGGATCGAATCTGCGCTTTCAATAAATATTCGAATATTTGTCACCACGCTTCGACACAGACTCGGCTGAATCGACGACATGAGCTAGAATTCGAAAGATCTTTTGACCTTCAGTGAAATTGATTAGAGATGATATCGTCGTTCAAACGAACCAGATCATATGTTTCACGATCGCTCGTATATTGTTGCAGAGAAAGTCGTTCAATAGCGAAAGAAAGTTTCTCAGATAGTTTGCTTCGGCTGAACAAGATTTATTGAACTCGTAGAGCAAGAGTCGTAAAAGAAACACAAAGACAGCTAAGCTTAACACAATCTGAGCAGTCGCTTTCTCAGAACAAAGATCGTGAACCAGCCTTCAATACAGTCGCTTGCCATCTTCTGATATCGCCCACGCGTGAAGTGTCCGAAGGGCTCGACCGTGACAGTCAGAACTTCATACGAGAAGTAAAAGAACGTCATTCTCAGAATGACTCAGAGACGAAAGCTCGTGGTAAGAATGTGCACTGCATTCGTCAGCATTAATATTGTGGATCTCTAAGAGCTGATCACTGATCGAAACACTTGAATGTCTTTCACTTGTCGACATTCAAATTCGTTCAGCACTTGTGATGAAAGACTCTTCATTGTTTGTCAGCGTTATTTCACTGAATAGAATTACAACTTCGTACCAAGTCTGAAAAAGCAATTGACAAGAATCTACTGAGATTTGAGCTTCATTTCTGAACACCTTTGTGAGTTGTCGAGCGAATTTGATTGAGATCTGTGACCTTGACAAAAATTCGCGACCTTGAGAGGACTTTTTGTAGTTCAAAGAGATTGCATGTACCGAATTGCTGCGCGATAGGCGTTTGAACTTCACAGGCAAGATCATAAAGAATCAAGTTGTTCAACGATGTAAGATCTGTTAAGCCTGAGTTGAATTTGCTTCGATCGCGTGCCAAATCGTCGTCAGAGACGCAATACAGTTCGCGAAGCAACGAGAGTATTTGCAGTTCTACTTCTTCTCGATTCTTCCGATTGATGACCTGAAGATGAGAGAGCAAGAAAAGCTCATGTAGATGTTTTACATCATTCATGATCTGTTGACATCAAATTTCCAGATCTCGTTGAATAAGCTCATGAGCGACAGAAGACTCGAAGTCTTTCAGCATGTTCAAGCAGATGATGAGAGCGTTTCGTGCATAGACTTCTTGAAGCGTAAGAGAAGAGATCTAGAAATCATCAGCAAACTGTGCTTCGAATAGAGAATGTCGAGAACGTTGCCTCGAAGAGATAATAGAATTTCAACATCTCAAGCCGAGCAATGAGGTCATTCTTTCTCGCAATTTGCCGATAGCATCACGCAGCGCCGCGATCCTCTGTAGAAGAATCTGCGTGCAGCGCGTTTTCTAAGAAGCGATTCAAGGCCTTCTTTCTCGCGACGAGAATATCGTATACTTCTCTCTCGCGACAGATTGATTGTGTTGAATCAACGTCCTCGATCGTTAATTGATCAGTCTTCAAAGAGATTTTGTATGGCGAAGACGCGTCGTAGACAACAAGATCTCAAGAATCGTGATATTTGCATCCGATATGAAGAACAGCGATTTCGAATTTCAGAAGCCATGATTTGATGTCAAGATCATCATTCATAGTTTGAGCGATTGAGAAGCGAACAATCTTTCTAGATAAAGAGAGAAGCTGTATGACCTTCTAAGAAGATGATTAGAGCGTGAGCCATCGTAACAGAAATAAAAAGCGCTCTCACCTCTGCAGTCTCATTACTATTCCCGTCATACAGTACTCTCAGTTTATATGCATCCTCAGCGTACAGTACATCTGAAGACTCAAAGTCGACGACCTCTTGAGAAGCACTCAGTTGAAGCCCTCTCAAGGTTTCGATATGAACCGCGTTGTGCGGTTGAGAAGACTTAGACATCGCCAATGATCGAAACAAGAAGATTCTCGATTTGCAAGTGACTTTGCCTGAAACAAGGCGTACACCGCACTGAAAAAAAGGCAGAAAAAACCTGAAGTAATCTTTACAAGCTGCATGAGAAAGGCTGCATAGTTATAGAGACGAACATATGCATTGATAATCCTTCCCAATCTGATTTGACCAGAGTCGCCGATCAGCGATTCACACAAGCACACCCAACAGAGAAAAGGAAGCGAAAGATGCTCGACCAATGATACTGAATATACGGATGCGGCATCTCAGCCGGGCATGCTGAGGCGCAGTCAAGAGAGGGTATCGTAATGTAAGACAGCATGAAGACGTGAAAGAGGGTCCGGGGAACTTGATTAGTCTAACAACTTAGGCCAAAGAGTACCTTTCTTGGTTCCAATGAGATCTGCCAAAATGACACATCCTCCTGTAAATGTTTTTGCAGCATCGCCTGGCTTCAAGCATTGGTGCCGTTATTGACACAACATCCTAGCATGGCGATAAGGGAAACTGAGAGGTGACGGCTCGTGCGAGTGCTAGGAAGGGCGCCCGAGGGGAGGCGGCATCACGCCCGGGCTCCTGCAAGGATCTTTGCACGAAACGGTTTCGTGCAAAGATCCTTGCGAAGTGGCTAGATCCTATCGATTATGGGCGAGCAGCGTTTCACTGATCTTACCGGTATCACAAACATGGGCAGCCCAGAGCAACCGACTCTCTTCATCATATCAGATCACCAGCAAGAGATCAATTCCGCCAAACAAAAAGTGGAATCCACACGGCATGCAGTATCACGATTCCACCCAACTCATGTGTTTTTGCGTGTGCGTCTTTCCAGCCATTATGCTGCTATCCATCTAACCATCCATCCATTTCATGTCCAACAACATCAAGGGCAGATCTTTTTCTCATCTTTCTATGATTATTTCCTATGTTGCACACATTCGGAGTCTGTCATCACGCCGTCACTGATTGCCGAACACGTCCAGACCATCTACGACACCTATTATCAACCTGGGCAATGGGACTTCTCGCCTAAGATTTCGTACGTACCAAAGGAGCATGAAGATTGTATCCCTCTCTCTAACTGGCATGGGACAGGGAAGCCATATGTCGCTCTCCGGGATTGTCTTGTGAGCAGGCCATAGAAGCGAGGCTTGATGAGTCAAGACGTCCAACATTACCAAACCATCAGCGGAAGTCATCATCGTCCGCTTCTAACCTCGTATCTACCACGACGCAAGACCATGTCGGAGCAAGGTCGATTGGCCATTGGCCCTTGGCCTATATCTAAGGAACAAGGACACTAGGCGCGAGCATGGTAGGAAGCAATCAGAAGCAATAGCTGTAGATCCACTACCTTCTCTTGATGATAATGCTGAATTTAACACGCTATTCCAGGCGGGACTTATTTGTGCCAAACTCCAGAATGGCAAAGAGAGATCGTCCGATGATGTTAGCAACGGTCGATGAATACGCTATATGCTTAGGTCATCTCACGAGTCCACGCCAAATGGGATAGATGAAATATGAGAAGTAGCAGAACAGTCTGAAAATGGATTGCCGTCGAAGCTTTTTCTCCCTTCCGCATGAGTGATCTTGTCGAGTACTGTGACTTCCCCCTTCAGCTACTCGTTCATATCCATTATGACTTTGGCCTTAGGTATTCCCGCCTTAGCCATCTGTATCCCTTTTATAGACAATCCAACTGGCTTTTCTCGACTATCACGTAGTCATCATCGACCGTCATCTTTGATAGGCGATGAATGAGCAGCGTGCACAGATGTTCTGCCGAAGCCGGAGGCTAGAATCTCCGCGCACGCTATTCCTTATTTGTTACTGCCACGTAGTAGCAAATAGGGAATAGCGTGCACGAACCAAATCTCATACAGACGAAGCTAAGACTGCAGGGATAGCGCCTCTAATGCTTTTCTTTCCGAGCTGCAAGCCCATCACCAGCACAATGATATGAAATCATACGTTGGGCTGACACCCCTGTCAGGTCCCCCCTTGGCAGTTAGTGTAAGAAACATTTGCAAGCAGTTCGCTTTTTCGCCCTCGATGCCGAATGCCTCTCGGATCGAGATACAGGCTTACGCCGGACGAAAAGACGTAAAGGAGAAGCAGAGGCTGTGCGAAGTGAGCGAAAATGCCTAGTACTCTGAAGACATGAGCCGTCTTGATTCGCTCATAGCGTATGAAGCCCATCTACAGACATTGGTGCATTAGCGCAGGGAAAAGTCCCTCCCGTGCTTACTCGACAGCCTAACGCACTAACGATGTCACCGGTCCATTGGCCCGACAGTATTAGCGCAGGGACATGTACCTCCCGCATTCCATAATCGATGTCAGCCCATAATCGTGGAAACGCCTCCCAAGATGGCCGGCATTAAGAAGCGAGTCTATTTGAATGATTCGAAGAGCCACGTCAGACAGAAGCTAGATCTGCAGGGTAGGGAGAAGAATGAGGGTTTTTGTACGTTTGAGGTGGGGTTGCCTCTCATCCCTATTCTATTCCCCAGAATGAACTAAGAAAACAGATAGGGAATTTGTGAGAATGTCTATCAATTCAAGCTTCCCTTCGATCCTCAGGCCAAGTGGAATGACCTAGGATCGACCGTGACCGCTGCCCAAACTATGATTAACGAGAGATGTCGGAAAGAGAGTTTGAAGTTGACAGATACGGATGTCATCCTGGACGATTTGTCGGAATGGAAATTGTACCAACTGCATAAAGCGGCCAAGAAGAAGGGCAATAGGTCCAAAAAGCAGATTAGAAATGGTATTTGTGACGAGCCAATGGGTGATTGCAAGGCTAATCTCTGTGCCTGTAGCTGCCGAGTCCTCCACCCATGTCAACAATCCCTCGACCTCAACGGAATTTGACCCAGTGAAAGTTGCAGCAGAGGAAGCAGCAAGAGATGGAAAGTAATAACGATGGACATAAACTGTGACTTGCTTTGGGTTGCGATTGACAGCAATGCGCTTCCATCTTTCGATTATCTACCTGATTGCCTAGTTATCGCGCACTGTTCTTAGATTGTCATTGGCCAAAAATCGAATCTTGTTTTACATGACTTACACACTCCGCTTCACATCCCTTTGCACATGAACTAAGTGAATGCTTATCTCACTCCAGCACCTCTCTTTAAAGAATATTTGCAGAACTACCAAAGGTTGTCACTTTATCCACAATCACCCTTTGTAGCGATTCTCATACTTTTCTCGCAATGAATGTCACAACAAAGACCTTAGAGCGCGGCGATGACACTAACAAGCCAACGAAGGGGGATGTAGTTACCGTTGAATACACTGACAATCTCTACGATGAGGCAATGGAAGAAGAGGCCAACTACCGGGGCCGGAAGTGAGTACAAACCTATGATCCACGACGATAGATTATCTCAACAGACAAGGTTCCACTCCTCCGAAGATCTCAAATCCAAAAATTTCAAGGCAGAAATTGGCGTCGGCAAAGTTATTCGAGGTTCAGGAAATCCTTCAAGCGAAAAAGCGCCCATACTGATGAGTTGTGAAGGCTGGGATGAAGCTGTCATGAACATGAGCTTGGGCGAGAAGAGCATCTTGACAATCTCGAGGTACATGCATCTTTAATTTCAAGACACACCTGCTAACTCCTGTGAGGCAGTGATTATGCCTACGGTGATATGTAAGTCACATTGTCGTGAACCTCTATCTATACAAATCACAACATCTGCTTTACACATCATAGGCGAATGGCCAAGTGGGCATCGCTGATAGAAATCTTTCTCCTGCAACAGCGGCTTTTCAGATCTTATCCCCCCGAGATCCAAATTGGTTTTGTAAGTTGGATGATCCACGCCCAAGCTCTTCCCACATGGCTGCAAAGAACTGATTTATGCACGTTTTTTTAGTGAGCTTCGACTTATAGACATCACGCGCGCCATACACGAGCATCAGCATGATGCAACACTATCCTCGAGAATACTTCAAGTAGGTCAAGAGAAGTAGGAAAAGTTGCCTTGAAAGATAGTTAGGCTGAGGGATTATCGAATTGAAAGACTTTGACGGTATTGAGATTTGGGGGAAATTTAATTCTTTTGCCGACGCTGTACCTTCATGCATACCGATACTTGCTGTGAATTCTTTAGCAATTTTGGCGTTCTCTGACAACGCTTTCCTTATTACTCGAGCAACTGATGCGAATTTACCTATATTAGCTATATGTATAAGACTATCATATATTGAATCACGTTGTATTCAAACAGACTGCGCAGAAGTGGTCATAGTCTGGGTACGCATGAATGACTAACCGTTTGCTGTCGGCAGCAATTTGTACAGACCAAAGACATGAATTAAGTAGATATATGAAGATATTGAGCAAGACAGAATATCTCCAATCAGGGCAGTACTTCTACATATACCTCCTTTCACCCTTGTACCTGCCTTGTCCACAATGGACGGACGAGGTATTCTTCGTGGCGTTGGGAGACGCGCTGCACCGTAGAGTATATCATGTCACTATCACAGATCACGATTTGCGCTCGCCGCTCTCATCAAATCACTGCTCCATTATCTGTAGCTCGGCGTGTTTTGTGAAAGTTGACTCCATAGAGCTGTCAACTCTGTAGCCTCTCCATGGTCTCCTGGCAAGTCCCCAGACCGAAAGAGACTTTCGACTTTTTTAGATCAGATCAAGGTAGCGCCTACAAATTTTGGCGACCTGTAGGACAGACGACGCCCTTTTACGTTGAATGAGTAGATAGCCTCTGCTGCTGGCAGCCCTATCTTCAGTTCATAAGCTGCCAGTTTTCCAACGTCTGCATTTTGACGCCTCAGATACAATCAAGAACATACAGACTTCTTCTACGGACAAACAGAAATAACCCGCGGTCACCAACCCTTGTCTGTATGTGCCGGTCTTCTTCGTTTGCCTCCCCGCTGCGCCTGGCGTTCGGCCTCAAAAGTCCCGCACCAGTTCCCGTACAATTCCAACAATTTGCGAAGGTGTTGACGCAATTTTGATTAGTCGCTTTGCTTCTTCTCAAATATACATTCAATGCCGTCAAGCATAGATACACCGCCCACGGTATTAAAAATCTTCAAAACTTTCATCAAGACGAGAGACGGTGCAACGAAAGTGCGAACAAGGAAGATAGAAAGAGACGTTGGTGAGCGACGGATGTCTCAAGGGATCCACTGGCTACTTATACCCGCGTCCAGAGGAAGCCACGTCAGCGTCTTCTGTTTGGATGGCTTTGTTCAAGGCATATTCGTGATGCCTGGCCGCATCTCGGCGCCTGGTAGGGGCATTGCTCCTTTAGATAGCACTTCTCAACCTATCGCAGTCAAGCTCGGAGTCGATCATCCTTTCCACCGCGGCCAATACGAATTTGTCACGGGCCTCGAGCCTTGTTGTCGACACCAAGAGCACGACCCGGGTTGAAGTGACCAGTAAATTCTTTCAAGAGACGCAGCTATTCCGGGCTATCGTTGGAGACTCTCTTTGACCCTGCATCCTCCACTCAAAGCCTCGATTCGTTTTCGCTTCTTATTCGATGACATCTCTTGCAGCGCTCGTTTGTCTTTGGCCACACGAACCCTTTGTCTCCGTCAGCGTATGTAGCGTGTTCGAAATCGATAAAACATCGCTCGTTTACAGATCTCAAGAGCGTAGACTGATTGAGATGTTTGGCGAGCTCATTTGGTGAACTACTGCAAAGCCCCCGAGTCGTTGAGATCTCATTTACAATGGCGACGGTGAAATAGCGACGATTTATCTCATGTCCCGCGGAGTTCAATCATTGCCCGCCGTATCTCTCGCATGAACACATCGTCCGGCTGCTCCTTCAGTGCAGTCGCCCACTTTCTCTTTCGGTTCGGTGAGATCGCACCAAGGATAGCCCGCGATTCCTGAATCTTCGCTCTATCAAAATCAATGATCATCATCTGACCAAGCTTCGCATTCCAAAGTATGTTACGAGGCATCATATCTCGGTGCAGCACTCTGAGCTGATGAATTGCCTGAACCGAGCGCTCAAACTGTTCGGTTATTTGCACACTGTTGACTGAGTTAATGTGTCGAGAGATGGGTTGTCCTCCAAAACCGATGAACATCATGTGAACGATCTCAGCAATGCCATCATACACATATGGATGGTCAAGATCGACGTTTCCCAGATACACCGGCACGTGAGTCCCGTGGATCGGACGAAGGCGCTCATAGATGACGGCTTCCCGCTTGAGATGAGCAACGAAGTCAATGGTGGTGCATTTAGCAGCCAGGATGTACCCGTGTGACGTTAACCTGACAATGAACAGAGCTCCGCGCGCTCCGTGCAAGCCGGTAGGCTTGCAATCGATATCCAGGCTTTTGGAGAGTTGCTGACGTATCAGGTTGAGGAAAGTAGGCTTGTCGATCTGATGATGGCTCTCTCCATGGTTCAGCGCGTTTGGGCACATCTTATCAAGCGAACCTCCTTTCACCAACCCACGAAGACATTTTTGGGTACAATACTGTACATTCTTGCCTTCGGGACGGAAACTTTGGCCGGATGGTGCCTTGCTGACCGGGTCCAGCGCTTGCGTGGGGGCCTGAGTTGGACGCTGCCGATATGTTCGACTTGGAGTATCTGAATCTGAATCAAATTCGTTATCACTGTAATGGCGCTCATCTGCTGGTGGTCGACAGCCCGAAGAGGCGGTCGAAGCTGCTCTCGATCGGAGTCGAATAGACGACACACGAAGAAAGGTGCTCTGCCGAGGAGGTCGATACTTCGAAGAAGGTATGTCACCGATGAAGATCTTATTCAATAGTTCATCGTAGATCATCTTTCAGGTCTTCAGCCGAGCCACCGCGTTGGCCTGCCAGCTCTGGCTTCGAGGCGACCTCTTCAGCGCTTGAAGAATGAACGTCAGCACTTGTCTCATCGCAGTCAGGTGTAATCGATTTTGCTCATTTGCATCCGATGCCATTCCTGTCGTCTTCCCCACGTCACTCTCAGGGACGGATAGAAAGTAATAGACAGTTTCCGGATTATCGGGCATTCGCAGGAAAATGAATGCTTCATCGATGCAGACGTACTCATACTCCAATTCAGCGCGGACCATATAGAAGAAGGCTTGAGTGATGGCTGCGGCGACCAGGCGGCGAAAGTGGTCCTGCGGGCCGTCGGTTTCGTTGCAGCGAACCACCTCCTTCAGGTTCATGTCTTTGAGACCCTCATATATGCAGCCGAGATGTAGCTTGTGAGGGGCCTTGTATTCAATAATGAAGGCGACGATGCGATATTCCGTATCCTCGGCCTCACTGGAAATGTTGTACACGCAGAATTGATTCGCACGAGGACGTGTAGCCTTTGCTGCTCCGATGATTGCTCCAGCCATCGGCTCCGACGCGGACGATTCTGACGGCTTTGCAAGCTGGGCCAGGAGACGAGGAGACCGCCTTCTCCCAGAGATGCTCAGGTGTTGCATGTTTTCCTCCATCTCTCGTTC
>JAABUO010000660.1_pt1 | contig 58428 bp, 52 predicted proteins | sample 5559291 | NCBI WGS metagenome assembly JAABUO01 (sample SAMN10711878, study PRJNA513372) | rock metagenome | isolation source: Antarctica rocks | place: Antarctica: Victoria Land, Finger Mt sud | reverse complement strand
AAGATCGGCGCGGAGCTCGTCAAGGAGGTCGCCAAGAAGACCGACGACGTCGCGGGTGACGGCACCACCACCGCCACCGTGCTTGCCCAGGCCCTCGTCAAGGAGGGGCTGCGCAACGTTGCCGCCGGCGCCAATCCGATGGGCCTCAAGCGCGGTATCGAACAGGCCGTCGAGCGCGTCTCCGAGGAGCTGAGCAAGCTCGCCAAGGACGTCGAGACCAAGGAGCAGATTGCCTCCACCGCCTCGATCTCCGCCGCTGACACCTCGGTCGGCGAGATCATCGCCGAGGCGATGGACAAGGTCGGCAAGGAAGGCGTCATCACAGTCGAGGAGAGCAACACCTTCGGGCTCGAGCTCGAGCTCACCGAGGGCATGCGCTTCGACAAGGGCTACATCTCGCCCTACTTCGTCAGCGACCCGGAGCGCATGGAGGCCGTTCTCGACGACCCCTACCTCCTGATCGTCAACAGCAAGATCAGCTCGGTCAAGGACCTGCTGCCGCTGCTCGAGAAGGTCATGCAGAGCGGCAAGCCGCTGGTGATCATCTCCGAGGACGTCGAGGGCGAGGCCCTGGCGACCCTGGTGGTCAACAAGATCCGCGGCACCTTCAAGAGCGCTGCGGTCAAGGCTCCCGGCTTCGGCGACCGCCGCAAGGCCATGCTGCAGGACATCGCAATCCTGTCCGGCGGCCAGGTCATCAGCGAGGAGGTCGGGCTCAAGCTGGAGACCGCCGGTCTCGACCTGCTGGGCCGCGCCCGCAAGGTGACGATCACCAAGGACGAGACCACGATCGTCGAAGGCTCAGGCGACGCCGACCAGATCGCCGGGCGGGTCAACCAGATCCGTGCCGAGATCGAAAAGAGCGACTCAGACTACGACCGCGAGAAGCTGCAGGAGCGCCTGGCCAAGCTGGCCGGCGGTGTCGCAGTCATCAAGGTCGGCGCGGCCACCGAGGTCGAGCTCAAGGAGCGCAAGCACCGCATCGAGGACGCCGTCCGCAACGCCAAGGCTGCGGTCGAGGAGGGTGTGCTGCCCGGTGGCGGCGTCGCCCTGCTCGCCGCCAGCGTCACTGCGTTCGAGAAGCTCGAGCTGACCGGCGACGAGGCGACCGGCGCCAACATCGTGCGCATCGCGCTCGAGGCGCCGATCAAGCAGATCGCGATCAACGCCGGCCTCGAGGGCGGGGTCGTCGTCGAGAAGGTGCGCGGGCTGGAGGCCGGCTACGGGCTCAACGCCGCCACCGGCGAGTACGTCGACATGGTGGCGACCGGCATCATCGAGCCGGCCAAGGTGACCCGGTCGGCACTGCAGAACGCGGCGTCAATCGCGGCGCTGTTCCTCACCACGGAGGCTGTCATCGCCGACAAGCCCGAGAAGAACGCTGCTCCGGCCATGCCGGGCGGCGGCGGGGACATGGACTTCTGACCGGTCCTGCCTCCTGAGGTCGCGGCCTCATGCACTCCCATCGAGGGGGTGGCCCGTCCGGGCCACCCCCACGATGCGTTCGCGGCGGTCGGGTGGTCCGCTGTCGCGCGGAGATTGTCCGGCTGGAGCTTCGGGCATCATAGGTACCAGCGCATCACGCTGCGTGCACGCGCAACGCATACCCGAGTTGGAGCCATCCTTGACCCTGTCCCGTCGGTACATCGCCGTCCCGGCCCTGCTATCCGCCGTCGTCCTCGCCGGCTGTGGCTCCAGCGGCTCCAGCGGCTCCAGTGGCTCCAGCAAGAGCGGGGGCGCCGGCGGCGGGTCCAGCGCCAGCAGCGCGGCTACCCAGACGCCGTACCAGATCATCGCGGCCAGCGCGAAGAAGACCACCACAACCAACGCCAGGCTGCTGCTCAACGGCTCGGTCAGCGCGGCCGGCCAGAGCTTCCCGCTCAATGGGACCGGTGCCTACGACTTCGTCAACCACCGCGGCACCATCTCCCTGAGCGTGCCGCAGGCAGGCACCATCGAGAGCCGCATCATCGGCACCACGATCTACGAGAAGCTGCCGGCCAACCTGTCCGCCCAGAGCGGCCGCAAGCCGTGGCTGAAAGTGGACCTCAACGCGGTCTCGAAGTCGATGGGCGGCAACGGGCAGCTCGGCACCCTCAGCCAGAGCTCGGACCCCACACAGGTGCTCAAGTACCTCCAAGGCTCCAGCCAGTCCGGGATCACCACCGTCGGCAAGGAGACGGTGAAGGCAGGGCCAGCGACGCACTACAAGGCGCAGATCGACATCCAGAAGGCTGTGCAGCAGGGCTCGTTCGGGCAGGCCACCGCCGACACGTTCAAGAAGGAGTTCGGGACGACCGCGTTCCCGATCGACGTCTGGATCGACGACGAGGGCCGGGCGGTCAAGACGTCCTACTCGCTGAAGGCCCCGACGGGTGCGGGCTCGTTCACCTTCGCGCAGGAGCTGTACGACTTCGGGAAGGCCGACGTCGGCACCTTGGTGGCGCCGCCCGCCGACCAGACGCAGGACATCAGCACGTTGGCCGGCACGGCCACGGGCGCCACCGGCTGACAGCCACCGCAGACAGCCACGGCTGCGCCGGCCGGGCTAGCAGCCCGAGCGACCTGCCCGGGTCAGCTCTCGGTGGTGATGTCGTCAGCGTCGATGATCGCGTAGGCGTAGCCCTGCTCGGCGAGGAAGCGCTGCCGGTGCGCGGCGTACTCCTGGTCGAGGGTGTCACGGGCGACGACTGTGTAGAAGTGCGCCTGCCGGTGGTCGGCCTTGGGCCGCAGCACCCGGCCGAGGCGCTGCGCCTCCTCCTGGCGTGAGCCGAAGGTGCCGCTCACCTGCACGGCCACTCCCGCCTCGGGCAGGTCGATCGAGACGTTGGCGACCTTGCTCACGACGAGCGTGGTGATCTCGCCGGTGCGGAACTGCTCGAACAGCACCTCGCGCTCCCGGTTGGGCGTCGACCCCTGGATCACTGGGGCGTCGAGCGTCACGCCGAGGTCCTCGAGCTGGGAGAGGTAGGCCCCGATGACCAGCACCCGCTCACCGGCGTGCTTACGCACGAGCTGCTGCACGACCCAGCGCTTGGACAGCGCCGTGGAGCACATGCGGTAGCGCTCCTCGGGCTCGGCGACGGCGTAGCTCATCCGCTCGTCGTCGGTCAGGGTCACCCGCACCTCGGTGCAGACGGCGGGCGCGATCCAGCCCTGCGCCTCGATGTCGCGCCACGGGGCGTCGTACCGCTTGGGCCCGATGAGGGAGAAGACGTCGCCCTCGCGCCCGTCCTCACGCACGAGCGTGGCGGTAAGGCCGAGGCGGCGGCGGGACTGGATGTCGGCGGTCATCCGGAACACTGGTGCCGGCAGCAGGTGCACCTCGTCGTAGATGATCAACCCCCAGTCGCGGGCATCGAACACGTCGAGGTGCAGGTACTGGCCCTTGCGGCGAGTCGTCATCACCTGGTAGGTGGCGATGGTGACGGCGCGGATCTCCTTGCGCTCGCCGGAGTACTCGCCGATCTCCTCCTCGGTGAGGGTCGTGCGCGCGAGCAGCTCACGCTTCCACTGCCGCCCGGCCACCGTGTTGGTGACCAGGATCAGCGTCGTCGCTCCCGCCCGGGCCATTGCGGCGGCGCCCACGATCGTCTTGCCGGCGCCGCTCGGCAGCACGACTACACCGGAGCCCCCGGCCCAGAACCCCTCGACCGCCATCCGCTGGTAGTCGCGCAGCTCCCAGCCGTTAGTCACCAGCCCGATCGGGTGCGCCTCGCCGTCGACGTAGCCGGCCAGGTCCTCGGCCGGCCAGCCCAGCTTGAGCAGCACCTGCTTCAGGCGTCCTCGCTCGCTCGGATGCACCACCACGACGTCGGGAGCGACACGCGCGCCGAGCAGGGGGGCCACCTTCTTCGACCGGGCGACCTCCTCGAGCACGGCGCGGTCGAGCGCGTGCAGGACCAGCCCGTGCGCCGGGTCGTTCTCGAGGCGGAGCCGGCCGAAGCGGTCCATCGTCTCGGCGACGTCGACCAGCAGCGCATGTGGCACCGGGAAGCGGCTGTAGCGCATCAGGACATCGACCGCCTGCTCCGCGTCGTGGCCGGCGGCGCGCGCGTTCCACAGCGCGAGGTTGGTGATGCGGTAGGTGTGGATGTGCTCGGGAGCGCGCTCGAGCTCGCTGAATGGTGCGAGGGCGATGCGTGCCTCGTCCGAGAGCGGGTGGTCGACCTCGAGCAGCACCGTCTTGTCGGACTGCACGATCAGCGGTCCGTCAGCCACCGATCATCCCCCTCGTGTGCTCGTCCTCGACCGGCGACCGGCCCCCGATGGCCAGCGCACGTGACCTATCCTCCAGCGCACCCGCAGGGGCTGCTGTTCCCCAGTGGATCACGGATCATGAACGCCTCACCGAGGAGAGGCAACGTGTTGCGCCGCAGCGGCAGCATTCTGACAGTCCTCGGGCTGCTGCTGCTGCTGGCCGCGGCGGCGGTCAGGTTCCTGCTCCCCGGGCTGGCGATCCGCTACCCCGGCGGCCCGCTCGACACGACCATGCACAGCAGCGGCGAACTCACCCGCTACCCCGACCCGACGATAGTGCCCCCCCGAGCCGGCGCCCAGGTCCTCCCCCTGTCGGTCAGCCGCCGGCTACGCCTCGTCGACGCGGCCGGGGAACGGGCGACTGTCCGCGAGGACGAGCAGGAAACGGTCGGGGATCTACCGGCGCAGTCGTTCGCCCAGCAGTACGTGCTCGACCGCCGTACCCTGCGTGGCGTCGCGGACCCCCGTGCCTTTTCCTACTCCGTGGGCAACCAAGTAGACCGCCTTGGGACCTTCACGGTGGGTCTGCCGTTCGAGGCCGGCGCTGGCCCCTACCCGGTGTGGCAGAACGAGGTGGGCCGCGCCTACGACGTGCGCCGGACGGGCAGCAGCTGGGTCAGCGGCGTGCGGCTGTCGCGCTACGAGGGCTCGCTGGCGGGAGCAGCGGTGCAGCCCGCCTACGTCGACGCCTTGGCGGCCCAAGCCATCGCGGCACGGCTGACCCCGACACAGGCAGCGGCACGGTTCACCGCGCAAGGTATCGACATCGCCGCGCTGCGCCGGCTCGTCCTGCCCCGGCTCACCCCCGACGACAGGGCCAGTGCCGTGGCGGTGCTGGCGGCGGGCATCCCGCTGCGCTTCACCCTCGACGCCAGCGCCGCATACCTCGTCGAGCCGCGCACCGGGGCCGTGGTTGGCCTCGACCGGGTCGACGAAACGCTGTTCGCCGCGCCGGACCTGACCGGCCTCAGCCGCCTCGGCGCGCTCCTGAGCGCGCCGCGGCACGCGAAGAACGGCGCCGTCCAGCGGGCAGCCCGCGCCGTCCGCGCAGTGGTCGCACGGCCTCCGATGGCAAGGGTTCAGCACGTGGTGTACGCCCAGACCCGGGCCTCGATCGCCGACCTCGTCGCCTTCTGGGCTGCGCGGGGCGACCGGATCGACCTGGTGCGGCGCACCGTGCCGCTGACACTGCTCCTTAGCGGGCTGCTGCTGCTCGGGGTGGGGCTGGTGCTCGTGCTAGTCGCCGGTCGACGGCCGCCGGGCCGCCACGCAGCACCCTCCGGCCGACCGACGGGCCACTAATCCCTCCACGAGCGAAGCGTCAGTCCTCGAACGCCTCCGGCGGCGGGCAGGTGCACTGCAGGTTCTTGTCGCCGTACGCGTTGTCGATCCGGGACACCGGCGGCCAGTACTTGGCCGCGCGCAGCCCGGCGACCGGCCAGGCGGCTGTGCTGCGCGGATAGGCCCTGTCCCACTCGTCAGCTGTGACAGTCTCAGCGTCGTGCGGCGCGCCCCGCAGCACGCTGTCGGCCGCGGCCACCTCACCACGCTCCACGGCCTCGATCTCGGCGCGGATGCCGAGCATCGCGTCGACGAAGCGGTCGAGCTCGGCTTTCGACTCGGACTCGGTCGGCTCCACCATCAACGTCCCAGCGACCGGGAACGACATCGTCGGAGCGTGGAAGCCGTAGTCGATCAGCCGCTTGGCGACGTCCTCGGCGGTAACGCCGGCGCGGGCGGTGATGTCGCGCAGGTCGAGGATGCACTCGTGCGCCACCAGCCCGTGGCCGCCGGTGTAGAGCACCGGGTATGCCTCGCGCAGCCTCGCCGCGACGTAGTTGGCGGCGAGGACCGCTGATGTCGTGGCTGTGCGCAGCCCGTCGGCGCCCATCAGCCGGATGTAGGCCCAGGAGATCGGCAGCACCCCCGCCGATCCCCACGGCGCCGAAGCAACAGCGCCGGGGCCGGTCGCCGGACCAGCCTCCGGCACTACCTCCGACGTGGGCAGGAACGGCGCGAGGTGTGCCTTGACCCCGATCGGGCCGACCCCCGGGCCCCCACCGCCGTGCGGGATACAGAAGGTCTTGTGCAGGTTGAAGTGCGAGACGTCCGAGCCGATGTCGCCCGGCCGAGCGATGCCGACGAGCGCGTTGAGATTGGCGCCGTCGAGGTAAACCTGCCCGCCCGCCTCGTGCACCAGCCGGCAGACCTCGCGGACCGTCTCCTCGTACACCCCGTGCGTCGACGGATAGGTGATCATGATGCCGGCGACCCGCCCGGCGTGCTGCTCGAGCTTGGCGGCCAGGTCGGCGAGGTCGATCACGCCGTCGTCGCCGCAGCGGACCACCGCCACCCGCAACCCGGCGAGCGCCGCCGATGCCGCGTTGGTGCCATGCGCCGAGGACGGGACCAGGCACAGGTCACGCGCATTCTCGCCGCGGCTCTCGTGGTAGCGCCTGATGGCGAGCAGCCCGGCGAACTCGCCCTGCGCCCCAGCGTTGGGCTGCACCGAGACGGCGTCGTAGCCGCTGATCTCGCCCAGCCACGCCTCGAGATCGCCGATCAAGGAGCGGAAGCCAGCGGTCTGCTCGGCCGGCGCGAACGGGTGGACATCGGTGAACCCCGGCCAGGAGATGGCAGCCATCTCGGTGGCCGCATTCAGCTTCATCGTGCAGGAGCCGAGCGGGATCATCGTGCGGTCGAGCGCGAGGTCGCGGTCGGCCAGGCGCCGCAGGTAGCGCATCATCTCGGTCTCGGACCGGTAGCGGGTGAACAGCTCGTGCTGCAGGAACGGCGTGGTGCGACGCAGGGTGACCGGCAGCAGGTCGGCGGCAGGCTGCCCTGCCGGCGGTCCCGCCCACTCGGCGCCGAACGCGGCGAGGACGGCGTCGCCGGTGTCCTCGTCGGCCAGCTCGTCGAGCGAGACGCCGACGGTGTCGGCATCCACCCGGCGCAGGTTGATGCCGCGATTCAGCGCCGCCGCCAGCACCTCGCCGGCACGGCCCGGCACGCGTGCCTGAATGGTGTCGAAGGCCTCGTCGTGCGCGAGCTGGACGCCGGCGACCTGAAGCCCAGCCGCGAGGGCCGCGGTGAGGCCGGCGATGCGCCGGGCGATGGCGGTAAGCCCCTCCGCGCCGTGGTACTGCGCGTACAGGGCAGCCACCAGCGCGGGCAGCACCTGCGCGGTGCAGATGTTGCTCGTCGCCTTCTCCCGCCGGATGTGCTGCTCGCGGGTCTGCAGGGCGAGGCGCAGGGCGCGGCGGCCGCGGGAGTCGACAGACACGCCGACCAGCCGGCCGGGCAACTGGCGTTGGTAGGCGGTGCGGGTAGCGATGTAGGCGGCGTGCGGGCCGCCGAACCAGAGCGGCAGGCCGAGCCGCTGCGTCGTCCCGACGGCGACGTCGGCGCCGGCCTCCCCGGGCGGGGTGAGCAGCGTCAGGGCCAGCGGGTCGGCGGCGACGACGAGCAGCCCGCCCGCATCGTGCACCCGCTGTGCGAGCGGCGCGAGGTCACGGACCCGACCGCTCGTCCCGGGGTACTGGGCGAGCACCCCGAACGCGCCGGACAGGTCGAGGTCGCCGGTGTCGAGGTCGGCGACGACCGCCTTGACCCCGGCCGACTCCGCCCGGGTCGCGACAACGTCGATCGTCTGCGGATGGCAGTCGGCGTCGATGACGAACGTGCCGGCATCGGACTTCATCACCCGGCGGCACAGCGCCATGGCCTCGGCGGCAGCGGTGCCCTCGTCGAGGAGGCTGGCGTTGGCGACGTCGAGCCCGGTGAGGTCGGTGACCATCGTCTGGAAGGTGAGCAGAACCTCGAGGCGGCCCTGCGAGATCTCCGGCTGGTAGGGCGTGTAGGCGGTGTACCAGGCGGGGTTCTCGAGGACGTTGCGCAGCAGCACCGATGGCGTCTCAGCGGCGGCGTAGCCCATCCCGATCAGCGAGCGGACCGGCGGGTTGGCGGCTGCCAGCGCGCGCAGCTCGGCCAGCACCTGGCGCTCGGTCGCAGCCGGGGGGAGCGCGAGCGCGGCGTCGCTGCGGATGTCGGCCGGCACCGCCCGGGCGATCAGCTCGTCGGTGTCGGCGAGGCCCAGGACGGCCAGCATCTGGCCGGTCTCGTCATCGGTGGCGCCGACGTGGCGGGTGACGAAGGGGGCGGGTGCCATCAGGAGTGCGGGCTCGAGGGCGAGAGCGGTCTGGTCGGTGTCGGGCACGTTGGCTCCAGGGTCGGCCGGGGCGCGTCGGGCGCCCACCGTCCCCCTCTGTCTGCCGACGAGCTGAGGGCTCGCCGCGTCCAGAGGTGCCGTGACACCGCAGTACCTGTGCCTGAGAGTTTCCGGGGAGGTTGCCCCTTCGGCGCCCCGAACATGGGGTCTCTCCTGCGGTGCCGTCGCAGCACCAACGGTAGCAAGCAGCCGCCGGCCTCAGCCCGAGCCGGCCACCGCATCTTCGCCGTCGTCGGCTACAGCAGCGAGGGCCTGGATGCGACTGAGCGCAAAGCTCCGCTTCTCACCACTCTCCTCGTCGAATGCGGTGAGGTGGCCGCCCACGAACATGATCGGATGCACGATCCGCTCCGACGCCCGGCCCTCGGCGTTGACGTAGGACATCCACAGCAGCTCCGAGCTCCGCACCGCCTCGTGCAGCCGGGCCAGCACGGCGGTCGTCCCCATGACCAGGTCGCCGTGAGTGGCGAGAGATGCTCGGCGGCCCTCCGGTGCCGGGGCACGCCGCCGGTCGAGCCGGCGTAGCCGGGCGACTGCCTCCACCGCGTGGCCGGGCGGCAGTGTCTGGCCCGACGACGGGGTCCGCGAGGCAGTCCGCGGTGGTGCCGGTACCCGGTGCCGAGGCGCCCGGGCGATGGTGACCGCACCGTCGCTCGCCTCCGCGGCGGGCGCGAAGCCGGCCGCGCGCAGCAGCTCGAGCACCTTGGTCAGCGGAGCCGCGCTGACTGCAACCGTGGGGGCCACGGTTCGTAGCCCCAGCGGCGCCACCTTCCGCGTCGCGACGACCTCGGCCAGCAGCCCGGGCTCGTCGCACCGTAGGTAGCTCGAGACGGCGCCTGCCCGGAGCCGGCCGTGGCGACGAGCGACGTCGTCGACGAGGTAGGCCAGGCCCTGCGGGACGCCTCCCTTCGCGAGGGTGTCGAGCAGCCCGGCGACCTCGTCGCGCGCCCAGCCGGCGTCGAACGCTCGGCGGATGCTGGCCTCGGAGAAGCGGTAGACGGTCGCAGCGCCGGCCGACTCCACGTCGGCGAGCACTTCGAGCCGCCGGGCCAGCTCGGGAACCAGCGGGCCCGGAGCGACAGCGGTCAGATCGGCCTGGATCAGCAGGTGGTCGACCGGTGCCGGGAGCCGCGGCGCGAGCGCGGCCGCGAGGGCACCTTCGAGCGGTGGCTCGCCAAGCAACACCCGCCCGGCACTGGTCAGCGCGCCGCGACCGGTCAGGCCGAGCAGCTCGGCATCGGCCAGGTGCCAACCGGCGAGTACCTCGCGACGCTCCCCGCCCCGGAATGGCGCCCGCCAGTACAGCCAGTTGGCAAGACCGTCCGGGTCGACGGCGGCACCCTTCGGCGCGGCGGCCAGCGCATCCAGGACCTCCCGGCGAAGGGCCGCGGAGCCGAAGTACGTCAGGTCCCAGGAGAAGACGGCGAACCCCTTGCCCCGCTCGTCCTTCTCGCCGACGAGCCGGGGCAGCCGGTCCATCCCGAGCCACGAGACCGCCAGGGTCGCCCACCGGTCGGCGAGGGATGCGGTGCGCCAGGCATCGAAGCGCTCCGTCGGCATCACGGCTGCGTCGAGGCCGGCCGAGCTGGCGACAAGGCCGGCGGCCGATGCCGTCTCGGCGAGGGTGGCCACCGTGTCCGGCTCGACGCCGAGGGCCTTGGCCGCTGTGCGCAGGTCACGGACGGCGAGGCCCCCGGCCCGGGTCAGTGTCGGCGTCTGCTCGTCCCAGTGCTCGAGCAATGCCTCGACCAGCCGCACGGCGGTCGCGGCAGCGGCGGCACCCGCGTCGTCGACGGCATCCACAGCTCCCCCGGCGCCCCCGGCGGCCGCAGCCCGCGAGCTGCGGGTGGTGGCCGGAGCGGCGCTGAGCTCAGGCGGCTCGGGGTGCACCGTGCCGGCCGGGGCCTGCCCAGCAATCGATCGCAGCCGCAACCCGACCTCGCGGGGCAGCTCGACGACCTCCCACTCCACGCCGACGAGCAGCGCTTGCGCGAGCAGCCGCTCGACGCTCGTCGTCGCTTCTTGCAGCGGCACCAGGCGATAGGCCAGCTCGGTGCTGCCGGTGGGCGGGCCGGCCGCGAGGCGCTCGAGCACGCTCCGCTCCTGCGGCGGCAACCCGGCCAGCAGGGCATCGAGGCGGGCAGCATCGGCGAACATCTCGGCGATGGCGCTCCGCAGGCCCACCACCGAGGAGGGAGCCTCCCGGATGCCCAGGGACCGGATCATCGTCTGCAGCCGCGTGGCCCCCGCGTCGACGAGCAGCTCGGCGACCGGGCGCCCGAGCCCGAGCGGGTGCAGCCCCAGCAGCTGCCGGACCGCCGGGACCAGATGCAGGCCGCCGGCCTCGTCCTGCCACACGAAAGCCAGCCCGAGCGCGGCATCGACGGCCCGGCGGGGGTCGGCGCCGAGGACGTCGGCCACGGCGTCCGCACTGGCGGGGCTCGGCAGGATGGCGAGCGCGCTCAGCATCTCGATGACGAACAGATCGACCCGCTCGAGCGCCCGGGCCGAGCCGGGCAGCGAGGTCAGCCGGGAGGCGAGGACGCCGAAATCGGTCGGCGGGGGAACCGCCGCGTCGGGCCGGGCCTCCAGCAGCGTCGAGAGCGAATCATCGGGCAGGCCGCGCAACCAGTCGGCGATGCCCATCGGTCCAGGGTACGGAGCGGTGCGGCAGTCAGCCCTCGCCGGGCGGGCCGTACTCGCGGGTGACGACGGCGACCCGCACCCGGTAGTCCCGGTACCAGCGCTCGCGGCCGGTCTGCTGCACGACCAGGTGCTCGCCCACCGCCTTCCAGGCCCGGGCGGCGTCCTCATCGGCCCAGTACGAGACGCTGATGCCGAGCCCGCCCGGAGTCCGGGCCGACTCGAAGCCCAGGTAGCCCGGCTGCTCGGCGGCCAGCTGCTCCATGGCCGCGGCCGCGTAGCCCTCGTCGTCGGCGTCGGTGCGGTGCGAGGTGAAGATGACGGCGACGTAGGACGGCGTGGCGTCCATGCATCCTCCCTGGCCCCGCCTTGGTGGGCTGTGTCGAAACTGCAGTCATCCTCCCCCGGCGAGGGGCTGGATCGCCAGGATTCCCCCGTGCAGCGGGCTCGAGCAGTCGAAGATGACTGCAGTTGCGACAGTGCCGGGCTGGGCGTAGGCAGGATGGGCGGCGTGAGCGCTCTCGACGACAAGCTGGCGGCTCTCGACACCCGGCTGCGCGAGCTGGGGCCGGTTCTGGTCGCCTTCTCCGGGGGCGCCGACTCCGCCCTGGTGCTCGCCGCGGCGGTGCGGGCGCTCGGGACCTCCGGCGTGGTCGCGGCGACAGCCGTCTCGCCCTCGCTGCCCGAGTCGGAGCTGGCGGGCGCCCGCAGCGTCGCGCTCGGGCTCGGGGTGCGCCACGAGGCTCCGCCGACCGACGAGCTGAGCCGCGCGGGCTACCGGGCCAACGCCGGCGACAGGTGCTGGTTCTGCAAGGCCGAGCTGCTCGATGTGCTCACCCCCCTCGCGCAGCAGCTCGGGATGGCGACTGTGGTCACCGGGACCAACGCTGACGACGTCCTCGCCGGCTTTCGTCCCGGCATCCGCGCGGCGGCGGAGCGGGGGGCCCATGCCCCGCTGAGGGACGCCGGGCTGACCAAGGCCGACGTCCGGGCGGCGAGCCGGCGGTGGGGGCTGGCGACCGCCGACAAGCCCGCAGCGGCGTGCCTGTCGAGCCGCGTGGCCTTCGGCGTGCAGGTGACGAGGGAGCGGCTCGCGCGCGTCGAGCGGGCTGAGGCAGCTGCCCGGGCGGTGCTGGATGCCGCCGGTCTGGCTGTGCTCGACCTGCGCGTGCGCGACCTCGGCGACCGGGCCCGCATCGAGGTGGACCAGCCGGCGGCAGCGGCCGCGGCGGCGCTGCCCGGGCTGCTGCAGGCGGTGCGGGGCACGGGGTTCGCCGCGGCCGAAGTCGACCCCCGTGGCTTCCGGTCGGGCTCGATGAACCAGCTGTTGCCCGACCCGGCCCGCTACCGCTGACCCGCCGCGGGCGCACTCCACGGGCAAGCTCCGCCGGCTACGGCTGCTGCGCGCTCACCGGCTGCGGCCGAGCGGCGCGGGCCTGCCGCGCGTTGCGGACCAATCCCCACAGGGCGATGCCGACCCCGGTGGGTGGCACGAGACCAGCCACGAGGTTGAGCGGGAGCGGCCAGTTGCGAGCCCCGAAGAAGAACGGCAGCACGGCGACAAGAACGGCGATGACACCCACACCGAACACGACGCCGCCGGCGCGGACCCACCGGTCCCCCGCCTGCGCCGCCGGCTCGCTCATGACCTCAAGATTAGCCGCATCGCCGGAAACTCGCCTGCTCAGCAAAAGTCCAGCACGTAGACTGCGCACGTAGCCAGCTGTGGCGTCGACCACCGTGTGACGAGACACTGCGTCACCGTGCCGGCCCTGCTGCCGCTCCCCTGTCCCTCCCGCCATCCTCGAGGTGCCCGTGCCGACCGGTCGTGTGAAGTGGTTCGACGCCGACAAGGGCTTCGGCTTCGTCAGCCGCGAGGACGGTGGCGACGTGTTCGTCCCGAAGTCGGCGCTGCCCGCCGGGACCGAGACGCTCAAGGCCGGCGACCGGGTCGAGTTCGGGGTGGCCGAGGGTCGCCGCGGTGAGCAGGCACTGTCGTTGCGGGTGCTCGGGCAGGCGCCGCGCCTTGCCACCGCCCGGCGGCCGGCTGAGGAGCTGCACGGGATGATCGAGGACATGATCCAGGTCCTCGACACCGTCCAGCGCGACCTGCGCCGTGGCAAGTACCCCGACAGGCGCGTCGCCGCCAACGTGGCGAAGGTCGTGCATGCCGTGGCCGGCGAGCTCGAGGCCTGACCGAGCGGCACCTCATCTGAGCTCAGCGCAGCGGACCCGCCAGCGGCGGGACGAGGCCGGCGTCGACGGCCCGGTCGAGCAAGCCGGTCACCGCGGCGTAGCCCTGCTCACCGAGGTCGGCAGTGGAGCCGTTGACGTACAGCGCGATGTGCTGGTCGGCGACGGCGGGGTCCATCTCCTGGGCGTGCGCCATGACGTACTCGCGCGAAGCCTCCGGCTCGGCCCAGGCCGCCTCGACACTGCACCGCACCAGGCGGGACAGCTCGGCACCGTCGAGCTGGCGGCGCGCCACGATCGCGCCGAGGGGGATGGCAAGCCCCGTCGCGCCCTCCCACCAGTCGCCGAGGTCGGCCAGGGCCCGCAGGCCGTAGGACGGGTAGGTGAAGCGCGACTCGTGGATGATCAGCCCGGCGTCGACGCCGCCGTCCCGGACCGCCGGCATGATCGCATCGAAGGGCAGCACCTCGACCGATGCCAGCTCGACGCCGGCCGCCCACAGCCGGAACAGCAGGTACGCCGTGGTGCGCTCGCCGGGGATGGCGACCCGTGCCCCCGCCAGCGATGTCCGGCCGCCGGCCACGACGACGAGCGGCCCGCAGCCCCGGCCGAGCGCGCTTCCCGCGCGCAGCAGCTGGTAGCGGTCGAGCAGGTCCGGGAGCGCGGCATAGGAGACCTTGACGACGTCGTAGCGCTCGGCGGCGGCCGCGGCGTTGAGCACGTCGATGTCGGCGTACGTGACATCGAGTCCCGGGGCGCCTGGCACGCGCCCGTGCACGAGGGCGTCGAACAGGAAGGTGTCATTAGGGCAGCGTGAGAACGCCGTCGTCAGCCGTGCCGGCAGGCTCGGTGGGCTCGGTGGGCTCGGTGGGCTGGTCACGGGGTGCTTCGGCTCAGCCTGCTGCGTCGCAGTGCGGCAGTCGCGCGGGTCAGCCCCCGGAGCGCGAGCGAGATGTCCCATCCCTCTCGCTGCCGCGGTCCGACCAGGTTGCTGATCACGCGCACCTCCCCCACGGGCACCCCGAAACGCCTCGCGGCAGTCGCTACACCGAAGCCCTCCATTCCCTCGGCGACAGCTCCGTAGCGCTGGGCGATCTCGGTCGCCCGCTCGGCACTGCCCGTCGCCGCGCAGACCGTCACGACGGGACCGCGCGCGTCAGCAGCGGCATCCAGCGACTCGGCAGCCAGCACGGTGTCGCCGAACCCGAGCTCGTCGACCCCTCGGAACACCGGACCATCCCAGGCGCCGAGGTCGGCGGCGACGATCGACGTCGCCTCGACCACCTGGCCGAGGGCAGCGCGTCCGGCGATGCCGCCGCCGATCCCCATCGACACCACCAGGTCACACGGCGAGGAGCACAGCGCGGCGGCGGTGGCAGCAGCGGCAGCCGCAGGACCAACCCCACCGGCCAGCACCACCAGGCTGCCGTCCTCCCACGCTTCGAACGGGCCGAGCGAGGTCGCACGAGCGCCGTGGAGCGCGCGCACGACAGCCTCGCGCTCCGCCTCGACCGCCGTCACGACCAGCAGCCGGCTCAGCTGCGCCGCTTCAAGGTGAAGATCCAGAGGCCGGACGCCTCCTGGCCGCCCTTGGGCACCTCGCCGATGACGAGCGTCGCGCCGCCCGCCTGCCCCAGCGGCGGCACGGTGACCGTGGTGTGGTGCTTGCCCTTGAGGACGTCGGTCAGCTGCTGGTCGCCGAGCTTGACAGCCCATCCCGCGCCGGCGACGTCCTTGTCGACGTCGATGCCCAGGATGTCGCCCTCTCGCACAGAGAGCGTGTTGTTCGGCCGCGAGTAGGTCTTGACCTTGCCGTTGAACGTGTAGCGCGCAGCCTCGGCCCGAATGCTCTGCCCTTGCGCGACGATCGTGACGCCGGGCGGCGGCTTGTCGCAGCCGGCGAGCAGCGCCAGGCCCAGCACACCGGCGCCGCTTGCGACAGCCCGGCCGCGTCGGCTGTGTCCGCTACGGACGGGGGGAGCGGAAGCGCGACGAGCAGTCGGACCGGCCATGCAGCGAGGATATCGGGGCCTTGGCAGCACCCTCAGCTGCGATCGCCGGATCCTGTCGCAGCGCCGTGCCACAGTAACGCCCATGCACCTGGTCAGACCGACTGTCTGCCGCTCCCGCCGATGGCTGGGCTCGGTACTGGTGCTCGTCGCGCTCCTGACCACCCTGGCCGCCGCCGGATGCGGGACTCCGGCCCTGTCGGTCGACCGCGTCGTCTACTCCCTGGGCTCGTCCGGTCAGGTAATCGTTGTGACCGCTCCCGGCTACGGCAGCTCCTACGCCACCCTCGAGACGTTCAGCCGGGTCAACGGGACGTGGGTCCGCGCCTTTCCCGCCATGTCGGCGCGCGTCGGGTGGAACGGCTTCGCTCCGCCGGGCCTCAAGCGCGAGGGCGACGGCCGCACGCCCACCGGCAGGTTCGACATCGGGCCTTTCATGTGGGGCGCGCTGGCCGACCCGGGCGTGCGTTACCCCTACCGCAGGCTCGTCTACGGCGACTGGTGGGACGAGCACGTCGGCAGCCCGACCTACAACTCGTGGCAGTACGCGCCGGTCCCCTCCCCGCCCTTTGCCGCCGGCTCAGAGGCGTTGTGGACCGAGCTGCCGGCCTACGACTACGCGGCGACGATCACGTACAACACCTCCGCGCCAGTGCAGGGCGCCGGCAGCGGCATCTTCCTGCACGTCGGCACCGGCGGCTCCACGGCAGGCTGTGTCTCGCTGGCGTCAGTGGACCTGCCGCGCGTGCTGCGCTGGCTCAACCCGGCCGTGCACCCGTCCGTCGTACTGGGCACGAGCTCCACCGTGCTGCGCTGAGGCCGCCAGGGCACCGGACACGTGGCCGGACAGCGGGGTCAGCGAGCCGCAGGGTCGTCCAGCCAGAACGGACGCGGCTCCTCCGCACAAGCCGGGGCGGGCCCAGCGTCGTCGTGTCGACCGGACCCCGCGTCGACGTCAGCACAGCCAGTTGCCGGCGCCACCACGGTGAGGCGATAGTCAGCCTCGTCCACCTCCGGCCGCGTGCGCGCGGACGACCCGGCAGAGTTCTCCTCGGGCGCGAGGCGGGCCGAGCCCACCACCCCGCCGCGCCGCGCCCGCACGCGCCGCAGTGCCGACAGCTCGAACAGCAGCGCGAGCGCCATCCCAGCCGCCGCGAGCGCGAAGCCCGCGACCCCCGGCAGCGGGATCAGACCGATGGCGCCCCCGACCACCCACGCCAGCTGCAGGCCGGTCTCGGTGCGGGCGAACGCCGACGCGCGGGTGTCCTCAGCGACGTCGCGCTGGATGACGGCGTCGAGGCCGAGCTTGCTCATCGAACCGGCCATCGTCGTGACGAACGCCGCGGCCAGTGAGGTTGCGAGCGAGTAGAACAGCGTGGCCGACAAGCACGAGGCAGAGGCGGCAGCAAGCCCGAGGATGATCAGCAGCTCGGGGCGGGAGGCCCTCAGCCGGCCGCCGAGGAAGACGCCCACTGCCGAGCCGACGCCTGCTGCTGCACCCAGCGCGGCGACACCGCTCAAGCCGGAGCCGTTCTCCTTCAGCAGGAAGGCCAGGTACAGCGTGAGGAAACCGACGCAGGCGCGCACGGCCATCGCGCTGCGTAGCGCTGCCGGCAGCTCACCGAGCACGCGCCTGACCCGACCCCCGGCCCCGGGCACGGCTGCTGCCGCCAGCCCCTTCGCCGGCCGTTCGCCCGCCGCGCTGTCGACATGGGGCGGCAGCACCCACGCGAGGAACAAGCCGCCGCCGAAGATGACGGCGGCGAGCCGCAGGGTCCACGCGTAGCCGACCGCAGAGGCCACCCCGTAGCCGGCGGGAGCAACGATGAGGCCGGCGACGACGCCGGTTAGCGTCAAGCGAGAGTTGACCTTGACGAGGGTCAGGCCGGGCGGAAGCACGCGCGGCACGACGGCACTGCGGGCCACCCCGAACGCGCGGGACAGCACCAGCAAGCCCAGGGCGATCGGGTAGAGGTAGAGCGAGTTGAGATGGCGCGCCAAGGTCAGGGCGAGCGCGGCGCGGGCCAGCATGGTGACACCCAGGGCGATCCGCCTGCCGTGGGCGAACCGGTCGAGCGTCGGCCCGATCACCGGAGCCAGCACCGCGAACGGCGCCATCGTCGTCAACAGGTACATGGCGACCTTGGAGCGCGCTTCACCCGGGTGGATCGACAGGAACTGGCTGCCGGCCAGGGCGACGGCGATCAGCGCATCGCCCGCGCTGCTCGCGAAAGACAGGTCGAGCAGGCCGGCCAGACCCGACTCCTGACCGCCGCCACGACGCGCGGCACGCCGCATCCGGGTCACCGGACGTCCGAGCGCTGCCACCTTCACGCCTTCAGTGTCTCCCCTCTGAGCCCAGTTATCCGACGCGCCACAGATCGGGCACCATAGGCAGGTGCCCGTCAAGACTCGTGACCGCATCGACGCTGTCTGCGCCGCGGCTGTCGACCTCGCTCGTGCGGCGGCAATCGACGAGGCCGGCGCGCCGCAGCTGGTGGGCGAGTACCTCGGCACCGACGCCGAGGGGGAGCGGCTGGTGCTGCATAGCTTCGCGTCCGCGGTGCCGGCCTACCGCGGCTGGCACTGGGCCGTCGTCGTCACCCGCGCCTCACGCGCCAAGGTCGCGACAGTCGCCGAGGTGACCTTGCTACCCGGTGGGGATGCGCTGCTCGCCCCCGAGTGGCTGCCGTGGTCCGAGCGGGTGCGCCCGGGTGACGTCGGCGTCGGCGACCTGCTGCCCACGGCTGCCGACGACCCCCGGCTCGACCTGCGGGTCGGCGACGTGTTCGAGCTGTCCGACGACCGCCTGTTCATCGAGCTGGGGCTCGGCCGGGCGCGGGTGCTGTCCGGCTATGGCCGCGATGTCGCCGCCGACCGCTGGTACGAGGGCACTGCCGGCCCGGCCGCTCCGGTCGCGAAGGCTGCCCCCGCCCCGTGCAGCACCTGCGGTTTCCTGGTCCACCTCGTGGGCGGGCTCGGGCAGCTGTTCGGCGTCTGCGGCAACGAGATGTCGCCAGAGGACGGCCGCGTCGTGTCCTCTGATCACGGGTGCGGCGCGCACTCCGAGGCGATGGTGCTGCCGGAGGGCATGCCCGCCTCCTGGGCGCATCCGGCCGCGAGCTCGCAGGACGACGACGAGTCCCCGGCCGACCGAGCGGTGTCGGCATCGTCCGGTGAGGACGCGGCTGAGACCGAGACCGAGACCGGCGTCGAGCCCGACGCGCCGGCCGACGACGACGGCGCCAGCGTGACCGGCACCGAGGGCGGAGAGCCCTACGGCCACAGCTGACCCGCCGGCGCAGCAGGCAGCTGCCGACCCCTTCGGCACGGGGGCCCTGCGCGCCGCGGTGCTCACCGGGTGGGCCGCCTCGCCCGCCCGCCTCCGCGAGGACGCCAACGCCGAAGAGGATGCGGCACTCGGCCCCTACCGCGACCGCCTGCTCGTCGAGCTGCTGCAGAACGCCGCCGATGCGGCTGCCGCCGCGGGTGCGCCGGGCCGGGTTCTCATCCGGCTGCGTGCCCGGGCAGGCGATCCGCCCGTTCTCGAGGTGGCCAACACCGGCGCTGCCCTCACCGCCGAGGGGGTGCAGGCGCTCTCGACGCTGCGCGCGTCGGCGAAGCGGCACGACCCGGCGGGCCGCGGCGATGCAGCGACCGGCCACCAGCACGCGGGCACTGTCGGCCGGTTCGGAGTCGGGTTTGCCGCCGTCGTCGCCGCCACGCCCGAACCAGTGATCGCCAGCCGCCGCACCGGCGGTGTCCGCTGGTCACGCGACGCCGCGACCGCTGCCGTGGCCGCGCTGCCCGCGCTCGCCGGCGAACGCGCCCGCCGGGGGGCTGCCCTGCCGCTGCTGCGACTGCCCTTCCCGGTCGAGCAACCGGTGCAGGTGCCGGAGGGCTACGACACCGTCGTCGTCCTGCCGCTGACCGACCCGGCGCTGGCCGACGCCGACTCGGTGCGGCAGATGTTGGCTTCCCTGGACCCGACCCTGCTGCTGGTCCTGCCAGGCCTCGCCGAGGTGCGGATCGACGACGGCGCCGGGCCGGAACGCGTGGTCAGCTGCACGTGGGACGGCGACGACGCCGTCCTTGACGGCACCCGCTGGACGGGCGCCACCCTGCGCGGCGCCATCCCGCCCGAGCTGCTCGCCGGCCGCCCCGTCGAGGAGCGCGAGCGCACCGGCTACGAGGTGCGGGTCCTGGCGCCGGAGGGACCATGGCCGGCCACGGCACCCCGCGTGCTGCGCGCGCCGCAGCCGACGGACGAGCCGCTGGGCATCCCGGCGCTGGTGAGCGTCCCCGTCCCACTCGACCCCGGGCGCCGGCGGGTCCAGGACGGGCCGCTGAGCACTTGGCTGCTCGACCGCGCCGCCGAGACCCTCGTGACGCTGGCCGTCCGGACGGGGGACCTCGACCTCGTCCCCACCGGGCTGCCCGAAGGACCCGTCGATGCTGCGCTGACCGACCGGCTGCGCGAGCTCCTGCCGGCGGCGCCGATGCTGCTAGCCGCGAGCGGGGAGCAGGGTGGCCGGCTGGCTGGACGAGCAGCCTCCGTCCTCGACCTGGGCGACGGCGGAATCGGCCGGGTCGCCGAGACTGTGACCGGGCTGCTGGCCGATGCCGCCCCCGGACTGCTGCCCGCCGGGCTCGCTGCGCCGTCCCGGGCATCGACGCTGCGCGTACTCGGTGTCCGGCGGGTGGGCGTGCGCGGGCTCGTCGAGCTCGTCGCCGGGCTGCACCGGCCGCCGCACTGGTGGGCCCGGCTGTACGCAGCCCTCGCCGACCTGCCGGCGCGGGTCCCGGAGCGCGATGCCCTGGGCACCCTGCCCGTGCCGCTGGTCGACGGCCGCACCGTCCATGGGACCCGCGGGGTGCTGCTGCCCACAGCAGCACTCGCTGACGCGCTCGCCGGCCCCGGTGCGGGGGACCTCATCAGGGCCCTCGCGCTGCGCGTGGCGCACGCCGAGGTTGCGGCCGGCTCCAGCGGCGAGCTGCTGCGCCAGCTCGGAGCCGCGGACGCCTCCCCGCGCGAGCTGCTCGAGGCCGTGCTGCCCCTGCTGCCGAACCCCGATGCGCCCGAGAGCGCTCTCGATGATGACGGGCCGCCGGCTGAGGCTGTGCTCGCCCTCGTCGCCGCGGCCGACCTTGCCCCCGGCGCTCTGCCCGGGCTCGGCGCCCTGCTGCTACGGGCTGATGACGGGGAGCTGTGGCCCGCGCAGGAGCTGGTCCTTCCGGGCAGCCCCCTCGCGCTGGTGCTGACAGACGACGCGCCCTTCGGCGTGCTCGACGCCGCTCTGGCCGGCGCTTGGCCTGCGCGCGTGCTGGAAGCCGTGGGGGTGCTGCGGACCTTCGCCGTGCTGCGTGCGGGCGGCGGCGAGCCAGCGGGCGACGAATCACGGGGAGCCGGCCAGCGGAATGCCAGGGACGCGGGCGGTGTCGTGCTGGACCCCGACGAGCCGCTGCTGCTCGAGCTCGACGGGTCGGACCGCTGGCTCGAGGAGTCCGACGCGCCGGCGGTGGTCGACAGCTTCGTGGCCGTCCGCGACCTCGAGCTCGTCCGCTGGCCCGAAGCCCTTGCGCTGCTCGCGACCCGCGAGCTGCGCGCCGCGGTGCTGGCCTCGGACTACACGCGCTGGTGGTTGTCGACGCACCCCGTGCTGGGCGGCCTGCTGCCTGGCGAGACTGCGCTGCCGCACAGTCAGCTGGCCGCGCTGTACGACGCGGTGCCCGCCGGCGTTCCGAAGGAGGTGGACGAGGAGCTGCTCGTCGCCATCGGGGTGCGCAGCGGGACCGAGGCGATCCTCGCCGACCCCGATGCCACGCTCGACCTGCTCGACCGCCTCGGCGAGCCCGAGCGCGACGCCCCGTGGCCGCTGGCCCGTGGGCTCTACGTGCAGGCGGCGCGCGCGCTGGGGGGCATCGACCCGGACCCCCCGCTGCGGGTGCGAACCCCGGGCGGGGTCGTGCCGGCGGCAGCTGCAGTTGTCGTCGACAGCCCCGACCTGCTGGCGCTGCTCGGCGGCCGGCCAGCCGTCCGCGTGCCCCTCGAGGACGCGGCGGCCGTCGCCCGGGTGCTCGGGGTGCCGCTCGCCTCCTCGCTCGGCCCGTACGAGCTGGTCAGCACCGCACCCCTCTGCGTTCGTGACCTCGACGGCGAGGTCCAGGCAGTCGCCTGGTTCGGTGAGCACGTCGACCCGGCGGCGGATCCCACTGCCCGCGGACGTGCCCTGGCTTGGCGCTCCCGCCACTGGCCCGAACGGCACACGCTTGCCGCCCGGCTGACGGCGACAAGCGAGACAGCGCGCTCCGCTCTCGACGCCGAGGACGACCTCGACCCGCTCGCCGGCAGCCCGCACCTCGAAGGCAGCGGCCCGCACGCGTAATCGAAGCCCTACGCGCCGGGGTTGCGCCCGAGCCGCCGCAGCGCTGCAGCCCGCCGGCGGCAGTAGACGATGCCGAACACGCCCAGCCCGGTTCCGACCGCAGCGCTGCCCACCCACCACAGGTGGCCGTCGGCGCGCAGGCTGGAGATGAACGGCAGCAGCCCCAGCAGGATGCAGGCCCAGAGCACGGTCCCGGCCGTCACGGTGCGGACGCCGTCATGGGACAGCGGCTCGGGGTCGGGGCGCCGGGCAACCATGGTGGCCTGACCGTACCGCCCGGTTCGCGGCGAGCCCGTCGTTAGCGTCGCTAAGAGTAGCGTTGCCGGGTGCCTACCAGTGATGCAAGGCTGGCGTCGACGCTTCGCATCTCCGTGATGCGCCTGTCGCGCCGGATGCGGCAGGAGCGACCGAGCGACGGTCTCACCGCCAGCCAGCTCGCGACACTCGCCAGCCTGGAGCGGCACGGGCCCCTGCCCGCGGGCGAGCTGGCAGCGGTCGAGCGCGTCTCGGCGCCGTCGATGACCCGCATCATCGGCACGCTCGCCGCAGCTGACCTCGTCGAGCGCCGCCCCCACCCCTCCGACGGGCGCCAGGTCCTGGTCGCCATCAGCGCCACCGGCCGCAGCCTGCTGACCCGCGACCGTCGCCGCCGCGACGAGTGGCTCAGCTCCCGCCTGGACGAGCTCTCGCCCGCTGAGCTCGATGCGCTGCGCCACGCACTGCCGCTGCTCGACCGGCTCGCGTCGGAATGAGACGACCGCCCGCCGCCGGAGCCCGAGCCGTGCTGGCGGTCCGCAACTACCGCCTGTTCGCCGGCGGCCAGCTGGTGTCCCTGATCGGCACCTGGATGCAGCTGACCGCGCAGGACTGGCTCGTGCTGCAGCTCGGTGGCGGCGGGCTCGCGCTCGGGGCCGTGCTCGCCGTGCAGTTCACGCCGGTGCTGCTGCTCTCCCTGTGGGCGGGCGTGCTGGCCGACCGCTACGACAAGCGCCGCCTGCTGCTGGCAACCCAGCTGGCCATGGCGGTGCTGTCCGCGGCCCTAGGCGTGCTCGTCGCGACCCGCGATCTCCCTGCCGCTGCTGCTGGTGCTGGCCGGGCTGCTCGGCTGCGCATCGGCACTCGACGTGCCGGTGCGGCAGTCCTTCGTCGTCGAGATGGTGGGTCCGCGGCTGGTCAGCGCGGCGGTCGCGCTCAACAGCGTCACGTTCAACGGCGCCCGGATCATCGGCCCGTCCGTAGCGGGGCTGATGATCGCAGCGGTGGGGACAGCCCCGGTGCTGGGGATCAACGTCCTCAGCTACGTCGCAGTGCTCGCCGCACTCCTCGCGATGCGCTCCGGTGAGTTGCAGCCCGTGCCCCGGGTCCCCCGTGAACCGGGGCAGCTGCGGGCCGGCCTCGCGTACGTCCGGGGCCGGCCGGAGCTCCTGCTGCCCATCGTCCTCGTCGGCGTCGTTGGCACGTTCGGACTGAACTTCCCGGTCACGCTCGCCCTGCTCGCACGCCGTACCTTCCACGGCACCGCCGCCACCTACGGCCTGCTCACCTCGCTCATCGCGCTCGGCTCGCTCGCCGGCGCGGCGCTGGCGACCCGCCGGCCGCACCCCACCCCGATGCTGGTGACCGGCGCCGCACTCGCCTTCGGGTGCGCCGAAGCCGCCGCCGGGCTCATGCCGACCCTGCCCCTGACCGGGGCCATGCTCGTGGTCACCGGGGCCACGCTGCTGACCATGACGACAGCTGCCAACGCGAGCGTCCAGCTCGCCGCCGGCGACGCGATGCGCGGCCGGGTGATGGCCCTCTACATCCTCGTCTTCCTCGGGGGGACGCCGCTCGGCGCACCGCTCGTCGGAGCGCTCGTGCAAGCAGCCGGCCCCCGCTCGGGACTGGTGGCGGGCGGAGCGGCCAGCGCCGCGACCGCACTCGGCGCGCTCCTGCTGCTGCGGCGGCGCCAGCCGGGACAGCCCGCCGCAGGCAGTTACCGTCACGTCTCCAGCCAGCCCGCTTCCACCGAGGCCCGCGCCACCTCGAGGGCGCGGGAGGCGGCGAGCAGGTCAGCCACGGATGCGGCAGAGCCCCGCTCGCCGGCGGCCAGCAGTCCGGCGAGCCTGCCGACTGCCGCGGTCGGCGCAGCAGTCACGGGAACGGTGCGGATGCCTCCGGCGTCCTGATGCCGCACGAGCTCACCCTGCAGCACCAGCCGGCCCCCGGCGCCGCTGGCTGTCAGCAGGGCGGTCGCCGCGTCGCCGCCCGGCACCTCGCTGACGAGAACCGTGACGGCGTCGCTCGTCAGCATCGCCAGCGTCACCGGTCGTCCCTCGCCGAGGCTGCTGGCCGGCATCGCGGGCGGTGCGGTGCAGACGGCGACGATGTCCCCGGCGAGCCGGCGGACGAGATCGACCAGGTCCAGCCGGGCGGCAGCGCCGATCGGCCAGCCCGCGATGGTGACCTGCCGCAGCGGCGCCACGCGCGGGACGAGGTCTGCCACGACTGCCGCGGCTGGACGCAGCCGGCTCGGGAGCACAGCCGCCATCGCGGTGCCGGCGGACTCGGCGGCCGACGCCAGCTCCCGGAGCACCGGCAGGGGCGCCGGCTCGGGGCGCGCCAGGACCACACTCAGCCCGGCGTCGGTGAGGCGGCGAGCTACTCGCAGCGCTGTCGCACCGGCCAGGTCGACGACGGCGACCTCGACCTGGTCGCCAACAAGCGCGGCGAGGTCGAGGTAGGCACGCTCCGCCTGGTAGCTCGAGGCCCAGGCTAGCGACTCGAGGGGCTCGGGGGCCAGCAACCCCACGAGCGCCACCGACCTGTCGTCCAGGCCGGTCTGCAGCGACGGCCCTGTCCCGTCGGTGAGCAGCGCGACAGTCGCGGGCGGGAGGTCAGCCACAGCAGGGTCGAGCCCGCACGCGTCGGCGCGCAGCGCACGGCGGTCCTCGCGCCACACCGCAGCAGCGGCGGCCGCAGCACCGGCGTCGATGCCAGAGGCGCCGCCGACGAGCGTCGGCACGTGGGGCTGGCTCACCCCGATACTGTGCCCCGCCACCTGACGTCCAGCACACGCCGCCGCACCGACCTCAGGCCCGGTCAGCCGCCATGGAGATCGCGTAGGCCGCGTTGATGAGCCCGATGTGGCTGAAGGCCTGCGGGAAGTTGCCGAGCAGCTCGCCGGTAGCGGAGTCGACCTCCTCCGCCAGCAGGCCCACGTCGTTGGCGAAGCTGATAGCTAGCTCGAAGGCCGCCCTGGCACGGTCGAGCCGCCCGAGCAGCGCGTTTGCCTGGGCCAGCCAGAACGTGCACAGCAGGAACGTGCCCTCGTCGCCGTCGAGCCCGTCCGCGCCCCCCTCCGTCCGGTATCGGTAGACCAGGCCCCGCTCGTCGGTGAGGCGCTGCTCGGTCGCCTCGACTGTCGCGATGATGCGCGGGTCGTCCGGCGGCAGGAAGCCGACGATGACCAGCATCAGGTTCGAGGCGTCGAGCTGCTCGGACCCGAAGGCCTGCGTGAAGGCTTGCGCCTGCTCGTTCCAGCCGTCACGTTCGATCGCGGCGCGGATCTGCTCGCGGGAGCTCTCCCACTCGGTCACCCGGTCCTGCGCGTCGAGCTCGCCGGCCAGCTCGACGGCGCGGTCGAGCGCGACCCAGCACATCAGCTTGGAGTACAGGAAGTGCTGCGCGTCGCCGCGCACCTCCCAGATCCCCTGGTCCTTCTCCTGCCACCGCATTGCTGCGGTGTCTGCCAGGGCAGCAAGGAACGCGCGGGTGTGGGAGTCGATGCCGCTCGGGCCGCCGGCGAGCTGCTCGCGAAGCTGGTGCGCGGCGCCGAGCAGCTCCCCGTAGACGTCGACCTGGGCCTGGTTCCACGCGCCGTTGCCGACCCGGACGGGTGCGCTGCCCCGCCAGCCGGCGAGGTGCGGCAGGCTGCGCTCCGACAGGTCGCGCTCACCACCGACCCCGAACATGATCTGCAGGGGGAGCCCCCGGTGCACGACCGAGCCGGCTGCCGCGGTCGTCATGAAGCTGAAGAACTCCTCGGCCTCATCGGGGCACGCCGCGACCCACAGCGCCTGCATCGTGAAGCTGGCGTCACGCACCCAGGTATAGCGGTAGTCCCAGTTGCGGCCCCCGCCGACCAGCTCGGGCAGGGACGTCGTCGCCGCGGCCACGATGGCGCCGGTCGGCTGGTAGGACAGCGCCTGCAGGACCCGTCCGCTGTGCTGCACCAGCTGGTCCCACTCGCCCTCGTAGCTCTGGTGCATCCTCGACCAGGAACGCCAGGCCTCGATCGTGGCGTCGAGCCGTTCGGCGAGCTCGTCCTGCTCCCAGACCCGCGCGGGCTGCCCCAGCGGCGCCCAGTGCAGGCAGAAGTGCCGGGCGTCGCCGGCCTCGAGCCGAAGTGTGCCGCGGGCCGAGGCCGCTCCAGCCGCAACGTGCAGGGTGCGGTCAGCACCAGCGTGTCGGCGCCGCCGCGGCTCAGCACCCCGCCTTCGACGCCGCTGACGTTGATGCCGCTGAAGTCGATGCTGCTGAGCAGCGGGTGGACGAGCCCGTACTCCGGGCGTGGCACGAACTCGACCTCCGCTGCCACCTCCCCTTCGGAGCAGGACACGCGCCGGATGAGGCAGTGCGGAGCGCCGGCGCCGAGGTCGTGGCCGTGGTTGTCCGGGCCGACGGCGAGCGCGTCGGTGACGCAGAGGATGCCGGACTCGGTGCGGAAGGTGGTCTCGAGGACCATCGTGCGGTCGAGGTAGCGACGCGAGCCCGCCACCGGCGACCCCGACACCGGCGGCCGGATGGACCAGTGCCCGGCCTCGTCGTCCAGCAGGCGGCCCAGCACCGACGGGCTGTCGAAGCGGGGGAAGGCGAGCCAGTCCACCGAGCCGTCGCTCGTCACCAGGGCAGCCGAGTGCCGGTCGGAGAGCAGGGCGTGGTCGGCGATGGGGCGGCTGCTCATCGCGGCTTCCGGCGCCACGTCATCCGCGCTCCATGCTCATCCGTCCACTGGACGGGTCCCGCAGTCGGCCAGCAGGCCATGGACCTTGGTCCGCAGCTCGTCTGGTGGCTCGATGCTGCCCCGTTGCTCGGGCCCGGTCCCGAATCGGACGTAGATGCGCCAGGCGAACAGCCGCTTGGCCTCGGTCAGCCCGTGCGAGTCGCACCTGTCGACGCGGATGGCGACGGGCAGCCGCCCGTGTGCTGCGCCGGCCGCCAGTGCCACCTGAGGGAGCCGGGCGGGGGGCGGGGGCTCGAGCTGGTAAATCGGGCTGCCCTGGTAGTCGGTGACGGCGACCTGCCCCTTCGCCGTGACGCGCGTCAGCTCGAGGTCACCGATAAGGGCCGGCAAGCCGTCGACCCGGGTTCGCTTCCAAGCGGTCCCGTACCGGATCTGCACCGCGTCGGCGACGGCCTGCTCGGCGCAGCCGTCCGACGTGAGCTGCCGGAGGAAGGTGTCGCCTCTGAGCGGCACCCGGGCCGTGGCACCTGAGGCACCCGGCCCACCCGGCCCACCACCCACACTTCCAAGTGTGAGCACCAGGACGGGCTCACCGGCGGGCGCGGGGCAGACCGGTGCGCCGTAGCCGAACCACAGGTCAAGCTCGTCGTGCGCCGGGACGGCGATGTCCCACCGGGTCGGCGGCACCGGCGTGAGCGCCGGGGCGGCGAGGTCGATCTGACTGACCTGTACCGGCTGGTCCGATGCGTTGTGCAGCGTCGCGGTGATGCGGTGGGCATCGGCATCCAGCCGGTCCTGTGTCAGCGTCGCTGTCAGGTGTGGCGCGATCAGCTGGGGCGTCAGCTGGGCCGCGCTCGGTCCAGCGGAGACGGAGCTGCCCGAGCCTCCGGAGCAGGCGGTCACAAGCGCGAGCACGGCCAGGACACCGCCCCCGGTCAGGACACCGCGTCGGCTGCTCATCGGGCCAGCTGCTCCAGCACGTGGTCGATGCACGCGGTCAGGGCCTCGACGTCGCTCGGCTCGACAGCGGGGAACATCCCGACCCGGAGCTGATTACGGCCCAGCTTGCGGTACGGCTCCGTGTCGAGCACGCCGTTGGCGCGCAGCGCGGAGGTAACTGCCGCGGCATCGACCTCCGCCGCGAGGTCGACCGTTCCGACCACGAGCGAACGCACGGCGGGGTCAGCGACGAACGGAGCCGCTACCGGCGAGCGCTCCGCCCACCCGTACAGCGCGGCCGACGACGCCCTGGTGCGGCTGACGCACCACTCCAGGCCGCCGTGCTCGAGCATCCACTCGATTTGGTCGGCGAGCAGCCACAGCGTCGCGAGCGCGGGTGTGTTGAGGGTCTGGTCCCGGCCGCTGTTCTCGACGGCCACCGACAGGTCGAGCGTCGGTGGGATCCAGCGCCCGGCCGCGCGGATCTCGGCGACCCGCTGCAGCGCGGCGGGGGAGAGCAGGGCGATCCAGAGCCCGCCGTCGGAGCCAAAGCCCTTCTGCGGGGCGAAGTAGTACGCGTCGCACTGCCCGACATCGACAGGCAGACCGCCCGCTGCGCTGGTCGCGTCGACGAGCAGCAGCGCCCCCCGGTCAGCCCCTGCGACCCGCTGGACCGGCAACATGACGCCGGTCGAGGTCTCATTGTGCGGCTGGCAGTAGGCGTCGATGCCCGGCTCGGCCTCGAGCGTCGGCGCCGAGCCAGGATCGGCCAAGCGCAGCGACGGCGCATCGAGGAAGGGCGCCCCGGTCGTGAGCCGGGCGAACGCGCCGGAGAACTCGCCGAGCACCGCGTGCTGCGTCCGCTGGCGCACGAGGGAGAAGGCGGCAACCTCCCAGAAGGCCGTCGCGCCGCCGAGGCCAAGCACGACCTCGTAGCCCGTGGGCAGCGAAAACAGCTCGGTGAGCCCGGCCCGGATGCGGTGTACGACGCCCCGCACGCCGGCCTGCCGGTGTGAGGTGCCGAGGTAGTCGCGGCCGGTGGCCACCAGCCCGGCCACCGCCTCCGGCCGCACCTTTGACGGCCCGCTGCCGAAGCGCCCGTCCGCCGGCAGCAGCGCCGGCGGAATGCGGATCTCGGGCACCGCGCCAGCCTAGCCACGCACCCGCTCGCCGAGAGACGGCCAGGGGCTGAGGGCAGGAAGCTCAGGTCAGGAAGCTCACGTCAGGTTCCCCGGCTTCAGGACGCCCTGCTGCACGTCCTCGGGCTTGCGCGGCCCTGGCCCGATGTAGCGCGAACTGGGCCGGATGAGCCTGCCGGTCCGCTTCTGCTCCAGGATGTGGGCGCTCCAGCCCGCAGTGCGGGCGCAGGTGAACATCGAGGTGAACAAGGTGGCCGGCACCTCGGCGAAGTCCAGGACGACGGCCGACCAGAACTCGACGTTGGTGGCGAGCACGCGGTCGGGGCGCCGCTCCTTGAGCTCGGTCAGGGCGGCGCCCTCCAGCGCCTCGGCCACCTCGAACCGCCGCGCTCCCAGCTCCTTTGCGGTGCGGCGCAGCACGCGGGCCCGCGGGTCCTCGGCGCGGTAGACCCGGTGCCCGAAGCCCATCAGCCGCTCCCCGCGGTCGAGCAGCTTCTTGACGTAGGTTCTGGCGTCACCCTCCTGCTCGACGTCGTCGAGCATCTTCAGCACGCGTGAGGGTGCGCCGCCGTGCAGCGGACCGGAGAGCGCTCCGATGGCCGAGGAGACGCAGGCCGCGACGTCGGCGCCGGTCGAGGCGACGACCCGGGAGGTGAAGGTCGACGCATTCATCCCGTGCTCGGCGGCGCTGACGAAGTAGGCGTCGACGGCCTTGATGTGGTCGGGGTCGGGCTCGCCGCGCCAACGGATCATCATCCGCTCGACGATCGTCTCGGCCTTGTCGACCTGCGCCTGCGGCACCATCGGACGGCCCAGGCCTCGGGCCGCCTGGCCGACGAAGGACATCGCCTGCACCGAGATGCGGGCCAGGTCGTCACGGGCGGTCTCGTCATCAATGTCGATCAGCTGCTGCAGGCCCCACTGCGGCGCCATCATCGCGATGGCGCTCTGGACGTCGACCCGGATGTCGCCCGAGTGCACGGGCACCGGAACCGGCTCGGCGGGCGGGAGGCCGGGCTTGAACCGTCCGTTGACGAGCAGCCCCCACACGTTGCCGAACGACACCTGCCCGACCAGGTCCTCGATGTCGACCCCGCGGTAACGCAGGGAACTGCCTTCCTTATCGGGCTCGGCGATCTCGGACTCGAAGGCGATGACGCCCTCGAGTCCGGGCTTGAACACCGTCTCGGTCTCGGCCATGTCCGGCTCCCTCTCCTGCTGCCCCGCGATCTGAACCCCTTTCTACCGGACCCACCCAACGCGCCGACCGGCAGGCGGTCGCGGCGGACAATGCATCCATGGATCAGTCAGGCCGGTCAGCAAGCGCCGTCGGCGGGGCCGAGCTCGGGCCCCTGCGCCGGGACTACCGCGCGGGCACGCTCAACGAGGCGGAGCTGGCGGGCACCTGGCTTGAGCAGTTCCGGCACTGGTTCGACGACGCGCGCTCAGTCGGGATGCGCGAGCCACACGCGATGGTGCTCGCCACTGCCGATGCGGGCGGCCGGCCGCGGGCCCGCACCGTGCTGCTGAAGGAGGTCGACGCGGACGGCTTCGTGTGGGCGACGAGCTACGCCTCGCGCAAGGGGTCAGACCTCGCGGCCAACCCGTGGGCCGCGCTGTGCTTCTCCTGGGTCGAGCTGGAGCGACAGGTCCACGTGGAGGGCCGCGTCGAGCAGCTCAAGCCTGAGGAGTCCGACGCTGTCTTCGTCGCCCGCCCGCGCGGAGCGCAGCTCGCCGCCTGGGCCTCGCCGCAGTCACAGCCGATCGCCGGCCGGGCCGAGCTGGACGAGCGCCTCGCCGCCGCCGGAGCCCGGTTCGACGAGGGGGTCCCGCGGCCGCCGCACTGGGGCGGGTACCGGCTCGCTCCGGTCAGCGTGGAGTTCTGGCAGGGGCGCGGCGACCGGCTGCACGACCGGCTCCGCTTCCGCCGGGCGGGAGGGCCGTCGCAGGCTCCCGGCGTCGCCGATGCAGTCGACGATGCGCTGGAGTCGCATCGTAGCGCTGGCACCGACCAGACCGGCTCGGCCGGCGCCGACGGTCGCAGCTGGGTCGTCGAGCGCCTGGGTCCGTAGGGGCCAACTCACCGGCGGCGCCACCCCAATGGGGATGGCGCCGCCGTGCGATGGTCAGCCGGATCAGTCGAGGTACTCGCGCAGGCGGCGGGCGCTGTGCCCGGACCGCAGCTCGCGCAGCGTCTCCTTCTCGATCTGGCGGATGCGCTCGCGGGTCAGGCCCAGGCGCGAGCCGACCTCGGCCAGCGTGTGCTGGCGTCCGTCGACCAGGCCGTAGCGCAGGCGGATGACCTCGCGCTCGCGCTCGGGCAGCGAGCCGAGCACGCCCTGCAGCTCGTCCTGCATCGCGCCGTACGCGGCGGCGTCAGCCGGGACGATCGCGTCGGAGTCCTCGATGAAGTCACCGAGCACCGACTCACCGTCGTCGCCGACAGCAGTCTCGAGGCTGACGGTGTCCTGGCTGATGCGGCGCAGGTCGGCCACCTGCTCGATGGTGATGTCGAGCGCCTCGGCCAGCTCGTCGTCGGTGGGCTCGCGGCCCAGGGTGGTGACGAGCGCGCGCTGCTGGCGGGTCAGCCGGTTCAGCTGCTCGACCAGGTGCACCGGGATGCGGATGGTGCGGGCCTGGTCGGCCATCGCCCGCCCGATCGCCTGCCGGATCCACCACGTGGCGTAGGTCGAGAACTTGTAGCCCTTGGCGTAGTCGAACTTCTCGACGGCGCGGATGAGGCCGAGGTTGCCCTCCTGCACGAGGTCGAGCAGCGTCATGCCGCGACCCGTGTACTTCTTGGCCACCGAGACGACCAGGCGCAGGTTGGCGCTGATGAGCTGCTGCTTGGCCGCGCGGCCGTCGCGGACGAGCGCGTTGAGGTCGCGACGGAGCGCCGGCTTCATCTCGCCGCCGTGGGCGAGCTTGTGGGCAGCGAACAGCCCGGCCTCGACCCGCTTGGACAGGTCGACCTCCTGCTCGGCGTTGAGCAGCGGGACCTTGCCGATCTCGCGCAGGTAGAGGCGGACGAGGTCACCGGTGCCGCTGTCGCCGGTGGCGCCCGGTCGGCCGACCGGACGGTCGTCCTCCTCGACGACATCGACCTTGGCGTCGCCGAGCCGGCGAACCAGCAGCGGCAGCAGCTCGACGCCGAGGTCGGCGGCGGTCAGGACCTCGCGGACCTCGGCCAGGGAAAGCTCGCCGGCCTCACGGCCGCGGGTCACCAGCTCGGCGACCTGCGGGACGTCGAGCTCGTCGATCTCGTCGACAGCCGTCGTCGCCGGAGCCGTACCGGTGACGGGGTTCTCTGTGGTGGTGACCTCGGCAGTGCTGGCGGCCGGCTTCGCGGCAGCACGCGAGCGCCGTCGCGGCGGGCGGGGGGAATCGGTGGGTGCGAGTGCAGGGGCAGTCATGTGGTCACGGCAATCACTAGGTCTCGGGCAGGGCTCTTGTTGCGTGCTGTGCTGGGCGGTATCTCGTTGTTCGACCTGTCGTGCGCATCTTCTGGATAACGTCGCAGGAGGACGACTCGTGCCGCTGGTATGAGTGACAGTTGCCGGCCTAGACCGACGACCGCCTCTCACAACGTGCTGCAGGCTGCCCATATGCCCGCAGAAGCCCGTGCCGATTGGCACGGACGCCGACCCGAGAACTTTAGCGGCACCCGGGTGTTGCCGTCACGGGTCTCATCGCCAACTGTGCTTACGCCCACACATCGCGTCAGGGGCTTCACAAACGCGGTCGGCTGCCGATGCCGCGCTCAACCTGCTGCCCCGGTCGACCCCGCGAGCACGTCCGCAGCGATCGCGAGGTCCCGCACGAGCCCCCCGAACGCCTCGTCCCGGGTGGCCTCGTCGGCCCGAAGCACGGCGCTGGGATGGATCGTAGCGAGCAGCCGCGCCCCGCTGCCGGGTGGTCCATCAAGCAGCTGACCGCGCATCTTCGTTACCCGAAAGGATGGTCCGAGCAGGGCAGCACCAGCCGTGGCGCCGAGCAGGACGACCAGTTCGGGGTGCAGGACGTTGAGCTCCGCCACGAGCCAGGGCTTGCAGGCCGCCACCTCGTGTGCGTCAGGCTTGGCGTGGATGCGCCGCTTGCCGGTGGAGGCCATCGTGAACTTGAAGTGCTTGACGGCGTTGGTGACGTAGGCCGTCTCGCGGTCGAGCCCCGCCTCGCCGAGTGCGCGGTCGAGCAACTTACCGGCGGGCCCGACGAAGGGCCGACCGCGCCGGTCCTCCACGTCACCGGGCTGCTCTCCCACGAGGACGAGACGTGCGGTAGCAGGACCTTCCCCGAACACCGTGGCCGTGTTGTCGAGGTCCGCAAGGTGGCAGCCCCGGCACCCGCGCGCGGCACCAGCGAGTCCAGCCAGGTCGGCACCGATCGGCACGAAGGGCGCTGCGCTGCTCGCGCGATCGCTCGTGGCCGAGCCATCGACAGTCGGGGCGCCAGGCGTCATACGACCTCGCTACCCGGCCGCTGCCCGGCCATCACCCGGCCGCGCGGGCGAGCTGACGCGGGCAGCAGGAGCCGCGCCACCCGGCACCATTGCACGGCGCTCCCCTCCCGGACGGGCACTTTGCCCCGTTCGCCCAGCAACTGCCTCGGCTCAGCGACGACCGGCGTGCACGTGTGCCACAGCAGCCCAAGATCGGCTCAGCTGCGCACGGCGCCGTACCGCGCGAGCGCCTCCTTGCGCTCGGTTGCGTGGTCGACGACGCGCTCCGGGTAGCCGTTGAGCGGACCGCCCGGCAGCTTCCACGGCTCGTGGACGGCCGCGCCCGGCAGGTCGCGCAGCTCCGGGACGTAGCGCCGCACGTAGGCCCCCTCAGGGTCGAACTTCGTCCCCTGCAGCACCGGGTTGAAGACGCGGAAGAACGGCGCAGCGTCGGTACCGGTGCCCGCGACCCACTGCCAGCCGTGATTGTTGGAGGCGAGGTCGCCGTCGACGAGCTGGTGCAGGAACCACCGCGCGCCCTCGTGCCAGTGCAGGTGCAGGTCCTTGACCAGAAAGGACGCGACGATCATGCGGACGCGATTGTGCATCCACGCCTCCGCCTCGAGCTGCCGCATCCCGGCGTCGACAATCGGGTATCCCGTGCGCCCCTGCTGCCAGACCCGCAGCCTTGCCTCGGCCGCCGGACCGGTGTCGTACTGCATGCCGGCGAGCGCGTCGGTCAGGTCCGCCCGGGCCGACTCGGGTTGCCGGTAGAGCACGTCGGCGTAGAAGTCGCGCCAGGCCACCTCCTGGCGGAAGGTCTCCTCCCCCTTGCTGCCCGCGACCCGAGCAAGGACCGTTCGCGGGTGCACGCACCCGTACTTGAGGTACACCGACAGCCGGGAGGTACCCGAGATGCCGGGCAGGTCGCGGCTGTCGGCGTAGGCGCGGACCGCCTGCTGAATGAAGTCGTCGAGCCGGGCCACCCCGGCCCGCTCGCCGGGTTCGGGCAGCTCCACTCCGCCGAGCTCCGGCGGGTGTGGCACAGGCTCGCCCGGCAGGTGCTTCCACGCCACGTTCTCGGGCCGCCGTGCCGGTTCGCGCCAGCCGTGCTCGCGCCAGGCGTGGTAGTACGGCGTGAAGACCTTGTACGGCTGGTCCGCCCCCCGCGTCACCCGGCCCGGTGAGATGGCGTATGGCGAGCCGGTGCGAACCAGCTCCCGCCCCTCGGCCCGCAGCGCCGCCTCGACCGCGTCGTCCCGACGGCGGCCGTACGGGCCGAAGTCGGCGCTGACGTGGACGCCCGTGGCGCTGGCTTCCCGTGCCACCGCCGGCACGACCTCGGCCGGGTCACCCGTGCGGATGCACAGCGCGCCGCCGAGCTCGGCATCGAGCGCTGCCAGGGAGCCGTAGAGGAAGGCGAGCCGGCGCGGGCCGGAAGGGCCCCGGAGGGTGTCGTCGAGCACGAACAGCGGCACGACCTCATCGCTGGCGTCGAGAGCCGCGAGCAACGCCGGGTGGTCGGCGATGCGGAGGTCACGCCGGAACCACAGCACAGAGACACTCATGGTCGCTGACTACCCGGGCGGCCGGGGGGAATGAGCCGGACGAGCGGTCATTTCGGCGTGCAGCCTGCGCCGCCCGTCCCGACGCGGCAGGTTGACGGCAGCAGCCGGCCCGGCCCGTCGCGGCGCGGCGATGCGATGCGATGCGATGCGTGGAGCCGATAGCCCAGTCAGGGGGATGGTGTGGACGAGCCAGGCGACGTCAAGCGCGCCCGCCTGCTGCTCGTCTGGCTGCAGGCACGCCGCGCGCTGGACACCCGCCTGTCGGAGCTGCTGGCCGCCGGGCCCGCGGGTGAGACCAGGGTCCGGCGCCGTCTGCCTGACGTCATTGCCCTCGAGGAACGTTCGCAGCTAGCGTTCGAGGCCTACCGCGACTCGGCTCGGCTGCCCTCCCCCGTCGCCGTGCGGCCGCGGCTCGCCATCGTCGACGAGATGTCCTCGCCGGTCGCCGAGGAGCGCCCGGCCGGCTGAGCCGCAGGCAGCCGCCCCGTAGTTCACGCGGCCGGACGCACCCCCGCCCGGAACTGGGCAAGCAGTTCGGTGGCGCCTTTCTCTGGAGTTGCCGGCGCCCGCGCCAGGGTCATCAGAACCCCGGCCGCCGTCCGCTCACCGTGCAGAGCGACACGAACCGGCTCGTCCGTTCGCCGGTACGTGAGGGTGAGGTCAGCCTGCTGCGCGTCACCTGTCGCCGGGCCGAGCAGCAGCACCGTCTGCCTGGCGAAGAACGACCTGGCGAAGCTCTCCAGGGCTTGTGCCGGCGGGGCCGGCGCAAGCCGGCCGACACCCACCTCGTCGACGCCCCGGCCGCCGGCCTGGGTCGGGCGGACCCACACCGTCACGGGCCGTTGCGAGTGACGCACCCAAGCTGCCGGATGCCGCACGACAAGCCCCAGCGCGCTGACCGGCGCGCTGGCCCAGTCCGCTGGGACGCTGGCGGCCGGTGGAGGCGCCGAGGTTGCAGCCGCGCCGGTCGAGCCGGAGGGAGCCGGGGGCGCTGGGGACGCTGGGGACGGCTGGCCAGGGGGGGCGCTCGGCTCGGCCCGCCCGCGGACGAGGGAGACGGCGTAGGCGGCCAGCAGCCCGAGGACGAGGGCGAGCACCCCGAGCGCTGCGCCGACCACGACCCGTCGCAGCAGGCGGCGCGCGGTGCCGGAGCGACGTGCCGAAGCGGCGTCGACCAGCGGCTGGCGGGGTGTGCTGTCGCGGGACGCCTGAGCAGGCGGGCTCTGTTCAGGCACTCGTCGGGTCTACCACGTCAGCCAGCCGCTCCCGGTGCTACGACGCCCGGCTGCGCAGCGGACTGCCCGGCTGGCTCGCCCCGGCGGCCCGGACCCGGCTGATCGCCCGGTAGCCCGGCGCCCGATAGCCGGGGACGGTGCGCATCGGTGGCCGCTCGCCGTGGGCAACCTCGGTCGTCGTCCAGCGGTAGCCCGTCTCGGTGCGGGCGAACTGCGTGAGGGGAGCCGAGTTCGGTGCCGGCGGCACGAGCCGTCCCTGCCGCTCGAGCCGGCTCCATGCGGTCAGGGTCAGCTGCGAGGCCATTCTTCCCAATGCCGCATCCGACTGATGGCGGTGGCGCCGGGAGCCGAGGTCAACCTGAGCCATCGCATCGAGCCCGACAAGCCCCAAGAGGTCGATGAGCAGACCCAGCTCGACCCCGTACCCGGCGACGAACGGCACCTGCTCGAGCACGCTGCGTCGGGCCGCGTACTCCCCGGACAGGGGCTGGACGAAGCCGGCAAGCTCGGGCCAGAGCTGGTTCAACAGCGGCCGCGCGACCAGCTCGGTGACGCGCCCGCCGCCCGCCGGCAGGAGCGTCTGCCCACTGTCGAGCTGCCTGTCGTACAGCCCCTTCACGAGCGCCACCGAGGGGTCGGTCAGCAGCGGGCCGACGAGACCGCGCACCACGCCGGCGCTGAAGTCGCGCAGGTCGGCATCGATGAACACGAGGATGTCGCCCGCGGCCGCGGCCAGCGACTTCCAGAGCGCCTCGCCCTTGCCGGGCCGGTCGCCCTGCTCCGGCAGCAGCTCGGCCTGGCGCACCACCCGAGCGCCGGCGACCCGCGCCACGTCGGCGGTTCGATCGCGGGAGCCGGCGTCGATGACAACCACCTCGTCGACGAGCCCGCTGCCGACGCCCTCCCGCTGCACGGCGGCGACTATCGCGCCGACGGTGGCCTCCTCGTCAAGCGCCGGCAGCACGACGCTGATCCGCTCGTCCCCCTTGGCGGCGAGCAGGCGCCCGAGCGGCCAGTCCGCCAGCGCCGAGGTCCGGCGCTGGAACCAGGCTGCGGTGGCAGGAAGCACGCGGACGGCACCTCTCTGGCTCGGCGGGTCTCGGGCAGGGACGGGACCGCTCCAGTCTGCCCGCGCTCGGGCGGCAGGCGACCCGGCTAGCGTCCGGGCAGTGTCGATGCCCACCCCGCGTCCCGTCGTCCTGCGCTACGGCCCCGCGCCGGAGCAGTTCATCGAGCTGACGCTGCCCGGCTCCCGCGACGATGCCGACACCGGCGGACTGCTGCCCGTCCTCGTCCTGCTGCACGGCGGGTTCTGGCGGGCACGCTACGACCTGGCCGCCATCCGCCAGCTCGTCCCGCGGTTCGTGGCCCAGGGGTACGCCGTCGCCGCGATCGAGTACCGGCGGGTGGGGCAGCGCGGCGGCGGGTGGCCCGGGACGCTGGCCGACGTGGCTGCCGGCGTCGACGCCCTGGCTGAGCCACCAGCCACCGCCGCGAGCAGTGCCCGCGAGGCCCTGGACCGGCTCGACCTCGGCCGCGTCGCCGTCCTCGGCCACTCGGCGGGCGGCCAGCTCGCTCTCTGGCTCGCGGGTCGCCACCGGCTGCCAGCGGACGCACCCGGCGGCCCGCCCGCCGTCCGCCCGATGCTCGCGGTCAGCCTGGCCGGGGTGTGTGACCTCAAGCCGGCCGCACGCCAGCGGATGGGGGACGGCGCCGTCAGCGCCTTCCTCGGCGGGACGCCCGACCAGGTGCCGGAGCGCTACCCCCTGGCCGACCCGATCGCCCTGCTGCCGCTCGGGGTGCGCACGCTGCTGGTCAGCGGTGACCGCGACGCGAATGTGACGGTGCAGCAGAGCCGGGCCTACCGCGACGCGGCAGCGTCCGCCGGCGACGACATCAAGCTCATGGAGCTACCCGGCGGGGACCACTTCATCGTCGTCGACCCGGACGCAGCGCACTGGGCACTCGTTGACGAGTGGCTGGCGGTCAGCCCACCGGCTGCTCACTGACGACTCCTTCGTCGACCTGGATGCGGCGGTTGACCGCGACGGCATCGAGCAGCCGGCGGTCGTGGGTGATCAGCAGCAGCGTGCCGGCGTAGCCAGCGAGCGCCTGCTCCAGCTGCTCGATGGCCGGCAGGTCGAGGTGGTTGGTCGGCTCGTCCAGCACCAGCGCGTTGACCCCGACCGCCTGCAGGAGCGCGAGCCCGGCGCGGGTCCGCTCGCCGGGTGACAGCGAGGCCGACGGCCGGTGCACGTGGTCCGCGCGCAGGGCGAATTTGGCGAGCAGCGTGCGGGCCTGGTCCGGCGCCCACCCGGTCGCCTGCTCGAGCACCGCCAGCACAGTGGCCTCCCCGCGGAACCTCGCCCGGGCCTGGTCGATCTCGCCCAGCTGCACGCCGGAGCCGAGCGACTGCCGCCCGCTGGCCAGCGGCACCCGGCCGAGCAGCGCACCGAGAAGCGTCGACTTGCCGGCGCCGTTAGGCCCGGTGACGAGCACCCGGTCAGCCCAGCCGATGCTGAGGTCGACCGGCCCGAGCCGGAAGGCGGCCCGCTCCACGACGCCGCCCTCCAGGGTCGCGACGACGTCCCCGGAGCGCGGCGCAGCAGCGATCTCCAGCCGCAGCTCCCACTCCTTGCGCGGCTCAGGGGCCTCGTCCAGCCGCCCGATCTGCGACTCGATGCCGCGCACGCGGGCTGCGCTGTGCGTGGCTGCCTCCAGGCGTGCTCCGGCCGCCGCCCTGTCGTTGTCCGGACGGCGCCGCTTGGCGCGCACCGCTCCGCGTACCGACTGCTCGCGCTGCCGCTGTGCGCGCTTGACCAGGTCCGATCGCGCGTCGGCGTACTGCTCGTACTTCTCCCGCGCTTGGCGCCGCTGCAGCGCCCGCTGCTCCAGGTAGGAGTCCCAGCCACCGGCGTACCGCCGAAGGCCATGCTGGTGCTGGTCGATCTCGACGACGTCCGTGATGCTGCGGTCGAGGAACTCCCGATCGTGACTGACGACGACGAGCGCACCGGGCAGCCCGAGCACGAAGCGCTCCAGGTGGTCCAGCCCGGCGAAGTCGAGGTCGTTGGTCGGCTCGTCGAGCAGCAGCACGTCGAAGCGCGACAGCAGCACGCTCGCCAGCGATGCGCGGGCAGCCTGCCCACCGGAGAGCACTGTCGTCTCGGCGTCCAGCAGCCCCGGCGCGAGGCCCAGGCCGGCGCAGACATCGGCTGCACGGACGTCAAGGTCCGCGCCCCCGAGCGCCAGCCACCGCTCCAGGGCGGCAGGGTAGCTCTCGTCCGCGGCAGGGTCCCCCGCAGCGAGTCCGGCTGCCGCGGCATCCATGGCCGTCGTGGCGGCGGCAACCCCAGTCCGCCGGGCAAGCAGGTCGCTGAGGGTCTCACCGCGGTGCCGCCCTGGCTCCTGCGGCAGCAGGCCGACAGTCGCCGAGGGTGGGGCGAGGTCGATGCGGCCGGCGTCGAGCGTGACCTGCCCGGCCAGCGCCCGCAGCAGGGTCGACTTGCCGACGCCGTTCGGCCCGACCACGCCGATGCGGTCGCCGGGCGCGACGGTGAGCGAAACGTCCTCCAGCACGACGAGCGGGCCGCGCACCACCGACAGGCCGCTTCCGACGAGGGTGGCGCTCATCTCCTCAGTCTGCGGTCTCCCGCGACCCTCAGGCTCCGACGGGCGCCGGCAGGTCGACGCTTTCGACCATGTCGGCGCTGCGCGAGCTGGACAGCGCCGCCTTGCCCCGGCCTTGCCCAAGCAGGGCTCGCCACCCGTCCCGGTCGTGCTGTGCCGGCACAGTCGTCGCCAGGAAATCCTCGACGAGGCTGCAGAACCGGTCCGGGTCATACAGGTGGGGCCAGTGGCCGGCTCCCTCGACGATCTCGAGCCGGGCCCCCGGCACCAGCTCGGTGAGCCGGTAGCCATGACGCACCGGGATGATCGTGTCCTTCGACCCCCACACGACCAGCAGAGGCATCTCGGCGGCGAGGTAGGCGCGGTCCGTAGCGGTGACGACCTGCCCGCTGGCGTCGGCAACTGTCCGCAGCGTGCGCAGGAAGGCGTGTCGCGCCTGCACGTCGCGCAGCGCGCCCACCGAGCGGTAACCCTCGACCAGGTCCGACAGGGCGGCCAATCGTGCGACGCCGCCGAGCCGGGCGAGGGCGGCGACGGTCAGGTCCTCGGCCAGCCGGAATGGCGGCGCCGACATCAGCGACAGCCCGATCTCGCTGCCCGGCAGGGTCGCGGCACGTAACGCGGGATGCAGGCCGTGGCCCAGCCCGCCTGCGCAGACGAGGACGAGCCGCTCGCACCGCTCGGGGTACTGGTAGGCCAGCTGCTGCGCGATGCCGCCACTCAGGGAGTGCCCGATGACGGTGACCCGCTCGATGTCGAGCACGCTCAGTAGGTCACGCATCCCGTTGGCGTAGCCGCCGACGGAGTAGTCGCCGCGCGGCTTGTCCGACAGCCCGTGGCCGAGCAGGTCCGGCGCGATCACGGTGTAGCTGCGCGCGAGGCGCGAAAGGACCGGCCCCCAGGTCTGGGACTTGTTGCCGATGCCGTGCAGGAGCAGCAGCGGCGGTCCCTCGCCGCCGATGAGGAAGGCCCGGTTGTGCCCGTGCCGATCCGGCTCTGCCGGGTCGGCCAGGGACCCTCCGGCGCAGGCGAGACGGTGCGGGCGCGCAGCACGCGGGCACGATACGGCCGCTGGGTTACAGGCTTGTGTCCTTGCCCTCGTCGTTTCGGTCACCGCGGTTCTTGTGAGTCTTGTTCTTGGTCTGGTTCTTGCTGCCCTTGCTGGTGCTCGTCATGGTGGCGGCCGTCTCCGCTGCCGGTGCCGGTGCCGGTGCCGGTGCCGCCGTCCGCTCGGCCGTCTCGCCGAACACTGCCGCGCTATGGCGCTCCATGGCGATGCCGAACAGCGACACCACCGCCTGGCTCGCCTGTGGACGCAGGCGGGCGATGAGGGCGGCGAGCGCCCGCAGATCCGTCGAGGCGGGCAGCCCCTCGACCTCGACCCGGGGGCCGACGAGGTGCTCGGTGAACACCTCGACGAACCGCGCGGCCACCGCATCGAGGTCGGCGCCGACAGCAGCAGCGATGTCGAGCACAATTGGCATCGGGATGCCCGCCTGCACCAGCTCGGCGCCGGCGGCCAGCAGCGCCGGGCTCGGCACGCGGAACCCGCCCCGCTCACGCTGGAGCAGCCCCAGCTCGACCGCCCGGCGCACTGTCGCCGGCACAGCCTGACCGGCGAACATCGCCTGCAGCCCGCCCGGGCTCAGGTGCCCGGCCGGCTCGTCGATCCAGGGCTGGGTCAGGACGTCCTCGAGCCCGAGCACGTCGGCGAGGTCACGGCCCGACTGCCACGCGGTGACGAGATCGCCGATGGAGGTGAACGTGTAGCCGCGCTCCAGCAGGCGACCGATCAGCCGCAGCCGAGCGAGGTGGGCGTCGGAGTACCAGCCGACCCTTCCCTCACGGCGCGGCGGGGGGAGCAACCCACGGTCCTGGTAAACGCGGACGTTGCGCACCGTGGTGCCAGCCAACCGGGCCACGTCGTCAATCCGATAGTCCGCCACAGCCCTCCTTCGTCACGTCATCAGTGACGACTGCGACAACGCCTGTTAGTATCAACATGTGTTGGCTGCATCGCCATTGTTCGTATCTCTGTTGTCTGCATGACCGTTGGCTGCATTGGCGTTGTCGTTGTTCAAGTTGTTCCAGTGGTTCCACACTCGTTCCAGCGACGCAAGGAGCACGATGAGCCTGCCCGCCCTGCCGACCTCATCCTCACCCCTCGACCGCCAGCGCCGCGGCACGACACTGCTGGACCGCGACACCAGTGCCCGGCGCCTGCTGCGCACCGCCGAGCGCCACACGCTCTACCCGGACGTCGAGATCGACTGGGATGCGCCGGTTCCGGCCGATGCCTGGTGCGTCCCGGAGCACCGCAGCTCGCTCTACGGCACGCCACTGTGGGAGCAGATGACCGACCAGCAGCGGCGCACCCTGACCCGGCACGAAGTCGCGAGCATCGCCGGGCTCGGCATCTGGTTCGAGACCATCCTGATGCAGATGCTGCTCCGCCACCTCTACCTGCAGAGCAGCACCGACGCGCACGCGCGCTTCACCCTCACCGAGATCGCGGACGAGTGCCGGCACTCGCTGATGTTCGGCCGGATGATCCAGACCCTCGGCTGCCCCGAGTACGGCCCCGGGCGCCTGCTGCACCGCCTGGGCCGCCTCTTCAAGACGGTGTCCAACCCGACCGTCACGTTCGCCGGCACGCTGTACGTGGAGGAGATCCTCGACGCGTTCCAGCGCGAGGCGATGCAGGACGGGAGCGTCACGCCGCTGGTGCGTCAAGTCTCGCGGCTGCATGTCATCGAGGAGGCTCGGCACATCGCCTTCGCCCGCCAGGAGGCCATCCGCGAGTACGCGCGCCTCGGCGCTGCGGCTCGGTTGGTCAGTCGCCTGGTGCTGGTCGGCGTCGCCTACGGCGCGACGGTCCGCCTCATTCATCCCCGCTGCTACGCGGCGGCTGGCGTCGATCCACAGCAGGCGTGGCAGCAGGCCCGCGCCAACCCGTATTGGCAGCGCACCAAGCAGGATGCAGCGGCGCGCGTGCTGGACTTCTACGAGCAGCAGGGCATGGTCGGCCGCCTCGAGCGCGCGGTGCTGCGGCAGATCGGGCTGCTCGCGGCCTGAGTGCACCGCCTCAACCGCGGATGGCGAACACCACCAGGCAGGCGGCCGCAACGACCAAGCAGTAGATGCCGAACGGGCGCAGCGAGCGGCTCTCGAAGTAGCGCGTCAGGAAGCGGACAGCCACGTACGCCCCGAGCCCGGACAGGACGCTGCCGAACACAACCTGCCCGTGGATGCCGCGGCCCAGGGGGCCGAACAGATCGGGCAGCTTCAGCAACCCCGCTGCGAGGATGACCGGCGTCGCGAGCAGGAACGAGAAGCGAGCCGCGTCCTCGTGCGAGAGCCCGCGGGTCAGCCCGGCCGCCATCGTCGCGCCGCTGCGGCTGATGCCAGGCGCCAGCGCCGCGATCTGGGCGCAGCCGATCAGCACCGCCCGCCCCACCGGCATGCCTGCGAGCCGGCTGTCACTCTCGATGCCAGTCTCGCGCTCGTCACCACCCGGCGCGCCGACGTGCGACGGGACCCGCGAGTGGCGGCGCAGTTGCTCGGCGCCGAGCAGGATGAGCCCGTTCAGGGCCAGGAACAGCGCGGTCGGCACCGGCTTGCTCAGCACCGTTCGAAACGTGTGCTCGAGCAGCAGCCCTGAGATCCCCACCGGGATCGTCGCCAGCACCAGCATCCAGGCCAGTCGCTGGTCAGCGGTGCGCACCTCGCGGTCACGGGCCGAGGTCAGCAGTCCCCGCACGATGCGCACCCAGTCACGCCGGAAGAAGACCAGCAGCGCGATGGCAGTCGCGACGTGCAGCCCGACGACGAAGGCGAGGTAGGGCGATTCAGGCGAGCTGACGTCGAGGTCGCGCTGCCACTGACCGCCGATCACAGCCGGCAGCAGCACGCTGTGCCCCAGGCTCGACACCGGGAACAGCTCGGCGACCCCCTGCAGCAGGCCGACGACACCGGCCTCGACGTAGCTGATCGTCCCATGGGCGATTGTCATCGAGACTCCCGTCGTGCGCCTGAGGACACGGCCGCGACCCCGGCTCCATCATCCGTGACGAGGACGAGCACGAGGACGGGAACGGGAACGGGACGAGTAAGGGCCGGGCCGCATGCGCGACCCGGCCCTTCTCTACGTGCTGTGCGGCAGGCTGCTTATGCCGCGACCTGCAGGTGTCGCTCGGACACCGGGTCGATCGGCGGAGTGGTGCGGCCCTCGATCATGTTGTTGGGCAGCGTCAGCAGCATGATCGTTCGGAACACCTGGCCGTACTGCTGGTACAGCGGCCCGGTGGTGTAGGGCAGGTCGTACTTCGTGCAGAGCTCCCGCACCTTGACGGCGATGTCGGCGTAGCGGTTGCTCGGCAGGTCGGGGAACATGTGGTGCTCGATCTGGAAGCCCAGGTTGCCGCTGAGGATGTGCAACAGCGGCCCACCGGAGAAGTCGGCGCTGCCGAACAGCTGGCGCAGGTACCACTGTGCCTGCGTCTCCTCGACGAGCTCCTCCTGCGAGAAGTGCTCGGCGCCATCAGGGAAGTGGCCGCAGAAGATGATCATGTACGACCACAGGTTGCGCATCAGGTTGGCCGTTGCGTTGGCGGAGAACACCAGCGGCGCGTTGGGCCCGGCAAGCACCGGGAAGAGCAGGTAGTCCTTGCCCATCTGCCGGCGGATCTTGCGTCCGATGCCCTTGAGCTTGCGGCGGACCTCGGACTTGTCGGCCTTGCCCTTGCGGATGGCCTCGAGGTCGAGGTCGTGCAGCGCTACGCCCCACTGGAACAGCGTCGCCAGCACGAAGTTGGTCACCGGCTGCGCGAGGTTGATCGGGTGCCACTTCTGGTCGCGGGTGACCCGCAGGATGCCGTAGCCGATGTCGCCGTCCTTGCCCAGCACGTTTGTGAAGTGGTGGTGGACGAAGTTGTGCGAGTGCTTCCACTGGTCGGCCGGCTGCATCGTGTCCCACTCCCAGTTGCTGGAGTGGATCTCCGGGTCGTTCATCCAGTCCCACTGGCCGTGCATGACGTTGTGGCCGATCTCCATGTTCTCGAGGATCTTGGCAACCCCGAGCATGAGCGTGCCGGCGAACCAGGCCGGAGGGAGGTGCGCGGCGAACAGCGTGATGCGGCCGGCCGCAGCCAGCCGGCGCTGCACGGTGATCATGCGGCGGATGTAGGCGGCGTCCTTCGCCCCCCGGCTGTCTTCGATCTGCTTGCGGATCGCGTCGAGCTCGCGGCCGAGCTCCTCGATCTGCTCGGTACTCAGGTGCGAGGCCTCGGCCACGTTGGTGTACGCCATGTCGTGTCTCCTCAGACGTCTAGTTCGCAGTCGCCGGCGGCAGCCGACACACAGGTCTGGATGGGTTCGTTCGGTTGGCTGGTGCGCTTGCCGCTGCGCAGGTCGACGACGGCGCCGGCCTTGAGCGGGACGGTGCAGGTGTGGCAGATGCCGATGCGGCAGCCGTAGGGCATCTCGATGCCGGCCTGCTCGCCGGCCTCCATCAAGGTCGTGGCGCCGTCGACGTCGGCCTCCTTGCCGCTGGCAGCGAAGGTGACGTGACCGCCTTCGGCCTCGCCGTCGAGCTTGGCGGCGAACCGTTCCGTGTGCAACCGGTCGCGGCGGTCGGCCTGCTTCCAGTGCCGCTCGGCGGCGTCGAGCATCTCCTCGGGTCCACAGGCCCAGACCTGGCGGTCCCTCCAGTCAGGGCACAGTGCGTCGAGCTCGTCGAAGGTGAAGCGCCCGTCGCGCTCCGTGAAGCGCTGGTGCAGCCGGAAGCTGGGATGGCTCGAGGCCAGGTGCTCGAGCTCCTCGCGGAAGATCAGCTGCGAGGGGTTGCGCCCGGAGTGGATGACCACCACGTCGGGCATGTTCTGGCGCCGCTCGAGGGTGCGCAGCATCCCCATCACCGGGGTAACGCCCGACCCGGCGGTGACGAACAGCATCTGAGCCGGAGGCGGCTCGGGCAGGACGAAGTCGCCCTGCGGCCGGGCCAGCCGCACGATCGTCCCCGGCTGCACGCCGCGTACGAGGTGCTCGGACAGGAAGCCCTCCGGCATCGCCTTGACTGTGATCGCGATGTGGCCCTTGGTGCGCTTGGCCGCCGAGGTGAGTGAGTAGGAGCGCCAGTTCCAGCGCCCGTCGACGTCGATCCCGATGCCGACGTACTGACCCGCCTTGTGGTTGAACGACCAGCCCCAGCCCGGGCGGATGATCAGTGTTGCGGCGTCGTCCGTCTCGGGGACGACCTTCTCGATGCGCCCCCGCAGCTCGCGTGCCGACCACAGCGGGTTGATCAGCGAGAGGTAGTCGTCCGGCAGCAGCGGGGTGGTCAGCCGCGCGGCCGCCTCGCGTACAGCGGCCGAGTCCGGCATCAGCCGGCGCGCCTTGCCCCGCACCCCGCCGTCCGGTCCGCCCCCAGCCTCGTCTACGGCGACGCGCTCGCTCTCGTCCTGCACGGCGATGTCCTCGCCCACAGCACCTCCAGGCACAGTCCGCAGCCACTGTGTGTTGCAGCTGGGAGCTTCGGTGTCGGTGTCCAGCTCTCGCTGGCTCGTTGCTGATACTACGTGTACCGGATAGATTGCGACAGAGGATGCCAAATAAGACACATTCCAGTGCCTCCAAGCCCCCCTCCACGGGGGATGACCGGCGGGATGGGCGCAGCCTGCGGTGGCAGTCTCACCGCGAGTCACGCCGGACCGAGCTCATCAACGCGGGGATTGCCGCCGTCCGGGAGTACGGCCCCGACCTGTCCGTCGAGCAGATCGCGGACAAGGCAGGGACCAGCCGCGCCGTCATCTATCGGCACTTCACTGACAAGACCGACCTCTACGTGGCGATCGGCAAGACCGTCGCCGACATGTTCGTCGCGCAGCTGGCACGGGCTCTCGCGGCTGTCGACGACCTGGAGCAGGGTATTGCAGTCGGCGTCGAGGTCTACCTGCAGGCAGTCGACAGCGATCCTTCGCTCTACCGCTTCACCGTGCGCCACCCGCTGCTCAGCCGCTCAGGCCGTGACGACCCGGCCGCCACAGCCAGCGAGGTGCTCGCCGGCTTCCTGTCCAGCCGCTTCGGCGATCTGCTCCGCGCCGCGGGCGGCGACTCCGGGGCAGCCGAGCCATGGGGCTACGGGCTGGTCGGCCTGGTGCGGACGACAGGGGAATGGTGGATGGAGCGTCGCACGATGAGCCGCGCTGCCCTGGCTCATCACCTCTCGACCCTGATCTGGAGCGGGGTGGTGGGCGCCCTCCCGTCGGCCCCTCAGGTGCCGCATGCAGTGGCGGCACCGGCACCAGGGTCGGCTGGTCCTCCCGCTGACGCCCCGCTCGTGCGGCTGCTTCGCATCCAGCCGGGCGCCTGACTCGGCGTGACGGCATTCATGGCGTCGCGGGCAGGATAGGCCATCGGCCTCTAGCGCCCTGGGGCAGTGGCAGTCACACTCGTCGGCATGGACAACCTGCCCGCGAGCACGACGCCGACCACCGACCAGGCGCAGCCGGCGGACGAGCACTCCCGCCCGGCTGCCGCTGACCGGCTGTCTGGGCTCCTGACGGCCGAGACGACCTCCAGCGAGCTCCTGCGCAGCGAGAGCGCCCACGAGCTCGCCGAGGAGAATGCGGCCATGGAGCGGCTCGTCGAGCGGTTGTCCGCTCAGCAAGCCTGAGCGGCCGGACCGGGCTCGCTCCGGTCAGCCGCCGGGTTGGCCGAGCCTGCGCTCGGCGGCGTCGATGGGTACGTCATTGATGCTGGCCTCGCGGCGCCGCATGAGGCCGTCGGCGTCGAACTCCCACATCTCATTGCCGTGGCTGCGCCACCACTGCCCGGCGGCGTCTCGTGACTCGTACTCAAAGCGCACTGCGATGCGGTCAGCAGTCCAGGCCCATAGCTCCTTGCGCAGCACGTAGTCCTGCTCGCGGTCCCACTTGCGCCGCAGGAACTCGCGGACGGCATCGCGCCCGTTCAGGAACTCGTCGCGGTTACGCCACACCGTGTCCTCGGTGTAGGCGAGCGCCACTCGCTGGGGGTCACGGCTGTTCCAGGCGTCTTCGGCACCCTGGACCTTGGCTCGCGCCGAATCCTGCGTGAAGGGCGGGACGGGCGGTCGGGCAGGCATGGGCTCCCGCTTTGCAGTCACGGATGGGCTGCCCGTCAGGGCTGGACGACGAGCGAGGCGGGCGGCGGTCAAACATCGACCACCACCCGCCTCGTCGCAGGAACTGCTACGCGGGCGCCGGAGCGGAGTGCTCCATCGCCGCCATCTCCCGCTCGACGAGCCGCTCGTGCTCGAGCTCGTCCTCACGTGCCTTCTTGGGGCTCCACCGGCCGGTCATCAGGAAGATGAACGGGATGAATACCAGCTGAGCGGCGAAGCAGACCCACCACCAGGTCTGCCACTGCTTCGGGTTGTCCTTCTGCGCCTTCACAACCGTGGCCCCGTTGGCGGCCAGGTACTTCAGGTCGTTCGGGGGAATGGCGGCGTTGGCGTTGGTCAGAGCCGCGCCGTAGGGCTGGATCAGGGTGAGATCGGGCTTCGCCGGTGTCAATGCCGCCAAGCGGGGCAGCGCAGCGGCCGGAGTGATGTTGAAGGCCTTCGCGATGTCCTGCTGCGCCGAAGCAATGTCAGCGGCTACCGGCGCTGCGCTGAGCCGCGCAAGAGTCGCCGGGTTGATGGCCCCGGCCGTCGCGATCTCCGGCAGTCGCCGCGCTGCTGCGGCCTGAACCGCTGCGGCCTTGGCCGGGTCGGCCCCCTGCTGTGCCGCAACCTCACCCAGTGCCTTGGGCAGCGCCACCGGGTCACCGGCGTTCTTGCCGAGCGCCGACGAGGTCGCCGGGTCGAGCGCCCCGAGGATCGCGATCTCCTTGGGGTGCGCGGTGGCGATCGCCTGGACCGTCGTCCCCTTGTCGAACAGCGTCGAGGTCGCGGGCACCACCAGCGTGAAGATCGCGAGTGAGGCCGTGACGACGGCGCGGATGATCCAGCCCCATACGGCAAGGCCGGTCGCTGTCGCTGCCGGGTTGTGCTTCTCGACCGTCTCGGTGAAGCTCGCCATCCACGCGCAGTAGGCGATGCCGCCGCCGACCGCCCCCAGGATCAGGTACGCCACGAAGGTGTAGTAGCCGGGCTGCGTCGTGGCGGTGGCTGCCTTAGCGAACAGGCCGACGCCGATGAGGCTGATGATCGAGCCGACGATCATGAAGGGCTTGCGCACCCGCATCTTGTCCGACAGCAGGCCGGTGACGACCAGAGCGATGGCATTGGACGCCCAGTACCAGTTGGCCAAGCCGTTGGCCCGCTGCGGCGTGTAGCCGAAGACCGTCGCGAAGTAGATCACGAAGAAGCCGACAGCGATGTAGTAGAAGAGCAGGAACACGCTGATAGCGAACGCCGAGCCGATGACGTCGAGCTTCAGCATCTGCCCCCAGTGGCCCTTCATCGCAGCCTCGGGGTTGATGCCCGCTGCGCGCGCCTCGATCAGCGCCTTGTCACGCATGCTGACCATCAGCTGGTCACGGATCCCCGGCGACAGCTCCCTCAGCCCTACGAGGGCGATGAGGAAGACGACCAGACCGGCGATGCCGCAGACGTAGAACTGGAACTGCCAGTCCGGGTGGGCGTTGAGAGTGTGGCTCGACACGAGGGTGACGACGAGGCTGCCGAGCACCGGACCCAGGGTCCAGAAGCCCATGGCGGCGCCGCGGCCGACCTGCGGCGAGAAGTCACGGATGAGCGCCGGGGTGGCGACGAGAACGACGCCCTCGACGAAGCTCACCATGGCGAACATGATCAGGTACTGCAGCTTGGTGCCAGCGTTGGGCAGGCCGAAGGCGATGAGCAGGCCGGTAATCAGCAGGCCGTAGGTGACCAGGTTCGCCCGGCCCCAGCGGTCAGCCAGCCCGGCGAGCAGCGACGCGAAGGCGCCAATCGCGTTGCCGATGACCGAGATGAACACGAAGTACGTGAACGACATCTTGAAGTCGTGGATGATCTCCGTGGCCACGGCGCCAGCGATGTAGAGCTCGTAGTACAAGATGACCGTGGCGAGGACGGTGATCGCCAGATAGACGGAGCGGGGCCCGTTGTCGGGGTAGTGCGGAAGCTGGCGCTTCCAGAGCCGGCTCAGACCGCCGGCCTGGGCCTGGCGACCTCCGCCGCCTGCCCGGGTAGCGCCCGACGTCTCAGCAGCATCCCTGCCGCCGACGACCTCTTTCTGCATGTACCGCTCCTTTGCGTGACAGCTCTGACGGCCCCCGTCGCTGGAGGGTCGCTGTGTGACGGTAACCCCTCCGTGTGATGAGCCGCACCTCAGGGTCAGAAATGGCCGCGCGCGTCGCGCAGATGGGCTAGCGACGCGGAGCTGCACAGCCCCAGCCCTGGACCGGCTACGTCGTCGCCTCCGCAGCCTTCTTCAGGTCAGCCAGCCCGGCGCAGATGCCTCGTGGCAGGACGTCGAGGTCGGGGTTGCTGTCGTAGTCGCCGGTGACCCCGAAGTTCAGGCTGTCGAGGTAGGAGAAGATCGCGATCCCTACCCGGACGTGGCCGGCGAGCGGAACGTAGGGGAACGCCTCCAGCATCTTGCGACCGAGCGCGTAGAGCTGCACCCGCGGTCCCGGCACGTTGGTCGTGACCGTGTTGAGGTTGCGCTGGGGGATGCGCATCGCCACCCGGGTCCCGGCCGACAGCAGCACCGGCGGGGCGAAGCCGGCGAGCGAGGTCAGCGTCTCCCCCGCCAGCGCCTGCTGCGACTCCTTGAGGCCCTTGAGCTGCGTACTGATGCTGTTGAGCCGCTCGACGGGGTCCTCGAGACCCACCGGCAGCTCGGCGTACATCGCCGACACCCGATTGTCGTAACTGCCCTGCTGGTCGGCCTTGCGCACGGACACCGGCACCAGGGTGCGGACGGTCCGGCCGTCGACCTGCTCGCCGCGGCTCTGCAGCAGCTCGCGGAAGCCCTGCGTGATGGCGGCAAGGACGACGTCGTTGAGCGTGCCCCCCAGTGCAGCCCGGATCTCCTTGACGTCGGAGACGCTGCCGCGCGACCAGGTGTAGCGCCGGTGGGGGCCGATCGGGCCGTTCAGCGAAGTCGGTGCGGTCGGACGGACGAGGCTGCGCATCGACGACAGGCCCCGTGTCGTCGTCGCGATCTCCGACATCAGCCGGCGTGGGCGGGTCACCAGCGCGCGGGCGGCCCGAAAGGCCTCGTACGGGCTGAACAGGCGCTCCGCTATCGCGGCTCCGATGAACTCGGCCTCCGAGAGGTCCGGGTCGGGTCGCCACGGCGGAGGGTCGCCGTGGTCGGCATCCGGTGAGGTGTCGAGCATGACGGCCAGCAGGTCGGTGCCGGACACGCCGTCGACCATGGCGTGGTGGCTCTTGGAGATCAGTGCCCAGTGGCCCCCTTCGAGGCCCTCGATGACCCACATCTCCCAGAGCGGCTTGCTCCGGTCGAGCATCTGGCTCATGATCCGGCCGACCAGGTTGCGCAGCTGCTCGTCACTGCCCGGCGAGGGCAGGCCCGTGTGCCGGACGTGGTACTCGAGGTTGAAATGGTTGTCGTCGACCCAGACGGGCCGGCCAAGCTCGAGCGGGACGAAGCGCACCTTCTGCCGGTACCGGGGCACCAGCGGCAGCTTCGACGCCACCATGCGCATCATCGCCTGGTGGTCCGGAGGCGGCCCCTCGAAGATCGCGGTCGAGGCGATGTGCATCGGGCTCGAGCCGTCCTCGATGTGCAGAAACGAGGCGTCGAGAGGGCTGAGTCGCTGCACCGTGGGATCCTCCTTGATTCACCGGGCGGGGGCAGTGGCGCGGGCCACACCCCAGCATGACCGCCCGCACCTCACGTGGGCAAGCGGAGTCACCTGCCGGGGCTCTGCAGGACCACCGTCAGCCAGTAGCTCGCCGATGGCCCTGGTTCGTCTCTCCGGCCAGGGGTAGGTCAGGGCCGTTTCACCGGAGGAGGCCACGTGAGCACGGTGACGAAAGCGGCGCCCAAGGCCGGCGCCAAGTCGCATGCGGCCTCGGCCAAGGCGGCCAAGGCAGCCTCGGTCAAGGCAGCCAAGGCACCGAAGGCGGCGAAGGCCCCGACGCCGGCGAAGGTCCCGCGCGAGGCTTACGAGGCCGAGATGGAGCGCCTGCAGCTCGAGCTGACCCGGATGAAGGACTGGGTGATGCGCTCGGGCGCGCGCGTCGCCGTGCTCTTCGAGGGCCGTGACGCCGCCGGCAAGGGCGGTGTCATCAAGCGCATCACCGAGAACCTGAGCCCCCGCGTCGTCCGGGTGGCTGCCCTGCCCGCGCCGAGCGAGCGCGAGCAGGGCCAGTGGTACTTCGAGCGCTACATCGAGCACCTGCCGGCCCGCGGGGAAGTCGTGCTGTTCGACCGCAGCTGGTACAACCGTGCCGGGGTCGAGCGGGTCATGGGCTTTTGCACCGACGAGGAGTACCGGCTGTTCCTCAAGCAGGCGCCGGTGCTCGAGCGGCTGCTTCTCGAGGACGGCATCGTCCTGCTCAAGTACTGGTTCTCGGTCAGCGATGACGAGCAGGAGCGGCGGTTCCGGGCCCGGATCGACGACCCGCTCAAGCAGTGGAAGCTCTCCCCGATGGACCTCGCGTCCCGCACCCACTGGGTCGACTACTCGAAGGCGAAAGACGCGATGTTCGCCGCGACCGACCTACCGGAAACGCCCTGGTGGGTCGTCGAGGCCGACGACAAGCGCCGGGCGCGGATCAACTGCATCTCCCACCTGCTGGCACAGTTGCCCTACGACGTGCAGGAGGACGAGCGCGTGAGCCTGCCGCCGCGGCAGGCCGACCCGGGCTACGAGCGGCCGCCGTCGTCCGCGCAGCGGCACGTGCCCGACGTCGCAGCCGAGGTCGGCACCAAGGGATAGCAGCCCTTTAGGGCTGCAGCCGCCTACAGAACTGGCCGGCAGGCGTCGAAAGTTCGGCATGCAGTCGGTCTCCGAGGTCGTGTCCCACGGGGCGATCCACAGCGTTTTCCAGCCGATCGTCGACCTCGACACCGGAATGGTTGTGGCGTACGAAGCGCTCGCCCGAGGGCCGGCGGGACCCCTGGAGAGCCCCGACCGCCTGTTCGCGGCAGCCCGCGCCGACGGGTGCCTGGCCGAGCTCGATGCCGCGTGCCGTACTGCTGCCCTACGCGGAGCAGTCCGGGCGGGGCTCCTGGCTCCGATGACCCTGTTCGTCAACGTCGAGCCCGAGGTCCTCGACAGCGCACCGCTGGATGACCTGCTGGCGATCGCGGCGGATGCACCCGGCGAGCTGCGCATCGTCATGGAGATCACCGAACGAGCGCTCGCGACCCGGCCGGCCGACCTGCTGCGCACAGTGGAGCGGGTCCGCTCCTACGGGTGGGCCGTGGCGCTGGACGACGTCGGCGCCGACCCGATGTCGCTCGCGTTCATGCCGCTGCTGCGCCCCGACGTCGTCAAGTTGGACCTGCAGCTGGTGCAGCAGCGCCCGGACTCCTCCGTCGCGGAGATCATGAATGCCGTCAACGCCTACGCCGAACGCAGCGGCGCCATCGTGCTGGCCGAGGGCATCGAGGACCAGCGCCACCTGCGGCTCGCAAGAGGGCTGGGCGCCCGCCTGGGGCAGGGCTGGCTGCTCGGTCGTCCCGCTGCCGGTGCCGCGACGCATTACGAGACCGGTGAGCTGCCGCTGCCCTCCGCCGCTGCTGCTTCCGCGCTAGGCGGCTCGCCGTTCGCCTGCCTGCCCGACACCGCCGTGCTGCGCCGCGCGCCGAAGGCGCTGCTGATCGAGCTGAGCAAGCAGCTCGAGCGGGAGGCGATGCGGCAGGGCGAGACATGCGTTGTTACCTCGACCTTCCAGGAGGCACGGCACTTCACAGCGTCAACCGTTCGGCGCTACCGCGAGCTGGTGGATCGGACAGCCTTCGTGTGCGTCCTGGGAGCCGGCCTCCCGGTGGAGCCGCTCCCCGGGCTGCGAGGGGCGTCGCTGCTGCCCGCGGACCCCATCTGCAGCGAGTGGGATGTTGCAGTTATCGGGCCGCACTTCGCTGCCGCGCTGCTCGCCCGCGACCTCGGCGACACCGGACCCGACCTGGAGCGGACGTTCGAGTACGCGCTGACCTACCGCAGGGACGCCGTCGCCGCGGCGGCCAACGCGCTGCTCTCCCGGGTCGTCCCCCGGCTCGCGCTGCCCACCCAGCGGGCGGAGATCGCGGTGCCTACAGCCGCGCTCCGGTAGGAGCCCGAGCACGAGACGCCTCAGGCTGAGGCCAGCCGGCGCCAGACCAGCGAGTAGCGGGAGAAGAGCAACCGGCGCACAGTCGAGCCGGGCAGGTGTCGCGCCGCTGCGGCGCGGATGTCCTGCAGCGTCGCAGCCGGGTCGCGGACCGGCATCACGCTGTCCGGCGAGATGCGGCGGCTCGCCGTCTGCATCAACCCGACCCCCGCGCTGAGGACAGCGGAGGCGACCCGCAGCACCCGATCCGCCGCCGACTCGGGCCGGGCGAGGCCGATGACGACGAGTACCCCACCGGGTGCCACGAGAGCGGCGAGCCGCTGCAGGCCGGCGTCGAGCGGTAGGTGGTGCAGGCTTGCCATCGCCGTAACCGCGTCATACCGGTCAGCCCCGAGGTCCAGGGTGAGCACATCGCCCAGGATCCACCGGACGTTGACCAGGTTCTCGCTGGCCGAACGGGCGGCCTCGATCATGGCGGCCGATACGTCGACGGCGACGACCTCCCCGGCTTCAGCGGCCAGCCGCCGCGCGAGAGCGCCGCTGCCGCACCCGACGTCCAGCACCCGGCTCAGCGAGTGCTTCCGCCGGCGGTGCACCTGGCGCATCACGTAGTCGTGGTAGTGCGCGTTGTGGTCCCAGCGCAGCGACTCGGGCACCAACGGGGCTCTCATCCGCACGCTCGACACTCTCCCGGGTCACGGGGGGAGCGGTCGCAACCGCGGGGTGTGGTGTCATGCCCCAACAAGGAGGGCTCATGACAGGTGCGCACGTCACGGGTGGGCAGCAGGTCCAACAGCTGGAGTGGCTCAGCGGCCATCCGGTGAAGGTGTTGCTGGATGCTGCCACGACCGACGGCCAGTTGATGCTGCTGGAGTCCACTCCTCATGCGGGATCGGCCTCGCCGATGCACGTGCACACGCGCGAGGATGAGATGTTCGTGCTGCTCAAGGGAAGCGCGGTCCTCTACTTCGGCGAGGAGCGGTACACGGTCGACGAGGGCGGCGTCGCGTTCCTCCCGCGCGGCGTTCCGCACGCATACCGCATCACCAGCGATGCCCAGATGCTGACGCTTGCCACGCCCGCTGGTCTCGAGGGCTTGTTCCGGCAGGCTGGGCACGATTTGTCGATGCCGAAGCCGGCGGGGTGGAAGCTGACTCCCGACATGCTGATGGAACCCTCCCTCGTTCACGGGGTCGAGATCCTGGGACCACCTCCCACCCACTGATGGGCGCAGGGCGCCGGCTGGACCACGAGGGGCAGCTGACGCTCGCCGGACCGCTCAGATGTCGGACAGGGTGCCGACGTAGCCGGCGACGATGACTCCCACCGGGGCCAGCAGCAGGGCGCCGATGAGAGCTCCGATGGCGAAGGGGCGGCCGCGGCGGATGGTGACCGCGTAGATGGCCGCGAACAGTGCCACCAGCGGCGCCGACCCGTACAGCCCGACCTTGACGCACACCCCGAAGGCCGACGTGTTGAGGGTGTTGACGACAAGCACGGCGCCGAGGCCGATGATCGCGCCGGCCAGGGCAACGACAATGAGCACCGCTGTCGTCAGGCCCCACCCGAACTGCCTGCCGATGCGGCGGGGGCGCGGGCGGCGCCGCGCAGACGACACTCGGGTGGGCTTCACCGGCGCCGGCGCCGGCGTCGGCTCCGAGCGGCGTACGTAGCCCATGGCGGCCTTCCCGTCGTGACCTCGCGACCGATGCCGGCTTACACAGCGCCCGCTGCGAGCGGCCTGCAGCGACCGGCCCACCGGAGGGCCTGTTCTCATCATGGCCCTCCGAAGCGAAGGGTCGCTGCTCCATCGGGTCCCGGCGCACGTGCAGACCTTGAGGTGCTACGGGATGGCGTGGGTACCGCTGACTTGGCTCCGCAGGCCCTCGAGCTCCATTCGCAGGTAGCGGCGGGTCAGTCGGCCGTACCCGAGCGCGGCGACGCCGGCCAGCGGTCCTGACTGCACCAGCGTGAGCGTCACCCGGCAACCACCCGCTGATGGGACCACCTCGTGCTCGGCCCGCGAGGCGGTTCCAGCGCTGCGGGAGCTCCAGGTGAACAGCCGTCCCGGCACCAGCTCGTCGACCGTCCAGGTCAGCGCCGGCAGCCGCGGTTGGTGCACGCGCACCGCGACACCGACTGCCAGCGGGCCTGGTCCTACCAGCTTGACCGAGGTCATCGATGCCGTCCACAGCGGCCAGCGCTCCGACATCGCTCAGCACCGCCCAGACCTGCTCGGGGGGAGCGCCGATCGCCAGTTCGTCGGTGTAGGTCGCCACGCCTCAATGTACCAATCGGTACAGATCAGCGAAAGAGGGAATCGACGTAGGCGCGGTGGGCGGCATCGGTCCCCGGCCGGTCCCCGGTGGCTAGCAGGTCGAGCAGCAACCCTCGGGTGACGGCAAGACCGAGGCGGGCCTGCGCCGCTGCCTGGTCGGGCGGGACTCCATGCGCGACGAGCAGCGCCTGAACCGGCTCGATCCAGCTGGCGACAAGTCGGGCGGCCTGGTCCTCGCGGCCCTGCTCTAGCAGCCGTGCGTACAGGCCGAAGAACAGCCGCTCGAGGGGGCGCAGCTCGTCGGATGCGAGATGCTCCCACAGCGCGTGCGACAACTCGTCGAGCGGCACCGCCTTCGCGCCGTCACTGCTCGCGTCGAGCTGCTGCAGGTGTCTGCGCTGGCGGTGCTCGACCTCGTCGACCGCGGCCGCTATCAGACCCTGGTAGGAGCCGAAGTGGTAGAGCAGCATGCGGTGGCTCGTCCCGACCTCGGCAGCAAGAGCACGCAGCGACATGTCAGTCCTCGACGTCGCAGTCCAGTGGTCGACCACTCGCTCCAGCAGCGCCTGACGCCGGTCGACAGCCATGCGTTGCAGTGTCCGCGCACGCGGCAGCGTGCACCGACGAGCGCTGTCCGCGGGTCGCCTAGCGTGGCGCCGTGGACCAGGACGCGCGTGGTGCGAGTGGCGGGCAGGTTCGAGAGTGGGACGCCTCCACCTACGACCGGGTGGCCGACCCGCAGGCGCGCTGGGGTGAGGCGGTGTTGGACCGGCTCGCCCTCACCGGGGACGAGACCGTCCTCGACGCCGGCTGCGGCACCGGCCGGGTGACCCAGCTCCTGTGCGCGCAGCTGCCCCGAGGTCGCGTGGTTGCCCTCGACGCTTCCCAGGCGATGCTCGAGCAGGCCCGCGGACGGCTGTCGGCCGGCCCATGCGAAGTGAGCTTCGTCAAGACCGACCTGCTCGACCTGCATCCGGACGTGCTCGGACACGATGCGCCGGTGGACGCCGTGTTCTCCACCGCCACGTTCCACTGGGTCACCGACCACGACCGGCTGTTTGAGGGCCTCGCGTCAGTGCTACGCCCCGGCGGCCAACTGGTGGCGCAGTGCGGCGCGGAGGGCAACATCGCCCGCCTGCTGGACGCAGTGCGCTCCGTCGGCGTGGAGCGCGCCGGCACCTGGCACTACGCCTCGCCGGAGGCCACCCTTCGGCGCCTTGCCGCCACCGGGTTCGTCGACGTCCAGGTCTGGACCAACGACGAGCCGACACCCTTCGCACCCGACGCGCTGCTGGACTTCCTCGAAGCCGTGTGCCTGCGCGAGCACCTGGCCACCCTGCCCACGGACCGCCGTCGCCCCTTCGTCGAAGCTGTTGCGGCCGCCATGCCCGAACCCGTCATCGACTACGTGCGACTCAACATCGTCGGGCGCCTGGGCTCGGGCAGTCGACCGGTCTGACCTCTTGACGGCTCAACCCTGGGGCTACCGCTCGGGCAGCTCCGCCAGCAGCTTGTCGGGCTGGATCGGCAGATCACGCACCCGGATGCCGGTGGCGTGCCACACCGCGCTGGCGAGCGCGGCTGCCGTCCCGACGATGCCGATCTCGCCGATCCCCTTGGTGCCCATCGGGTTGACCTCACTGTCGTGCTCGTCGAGCCACTCGGCGTCGATGCTCTCGACATCGGCGCAGGTGGCGACGTGGTAGCCGGCGAAGTCGTGGTTGGCGTAGTCGCCGAACTCGATGTCGAGCTGGCCCTCCTCGTGCAGCGCCATCGACAGCCCCATGGTCATGCCACCGATCAGCTGGGAGCGGGCCGTCTGCGGGTTGACGATGGCGCCAACCGCGAACACGCCCAGCATCCGCGGCACCCGCACCATGCCGGAGTCGAGGTCGACGCGGACCTCGACGAACTGCGCCCCGAACGCCGACTGCTTCGTCGACTTGCTTGCGCCAGTCTCCGCCTCGGTGTCGGCCGTCACCTCGACCCCGCCAGGGCTGATGCCGTCGACGATCTGCGCCTTGAGCTGCCGGCAGGCCTTGGTGACGGCCCAGCCCCACGAGCTGGTGCCCGCAGAGCCGCCGGCGCCGCGCGCCTTCGGCAGGTCACTGTCGGCGATGCTGACCTCAACGAGGTCGATGGGTACCGCGAGCGCATCCGCAGCCAGCTGCAGCATCGCCGTGCGCGCACCGGTGCCGATGTCGGTGGCGTTGACGCCCACCTCGAAGCGCCCGGCCGGCGTCGCGCGGACAGTCGCCCCCGCCGCACCGACGTAGACCGGGTATGTCGACGCCGCCACGCCGG
>JAABUO010000654.1_pt1 | contig 58682 bp, 48 predicted proteins | sample 5559291 | NCBI WGS metagenome assembly JAABUO01 (sample SAMN10711878, study PRJNA513372) | rock metagenome | isolation source: Antarctica rocks | place: Antarctica: Victoria Land, Finger Mt sud | reverse complement strand
CATCGACCATCGACCATCGACCATCGACCATCGACCATCGACCATCGACCATCGACCATCGACCATCGACCATCGACCATCGACCATCGACCATCGACTTTCGACTAGCTCGCCCATCCACCGCTCCAGTTCGGCCGCGGGCAGCGGGCGGCTGACGTAGTAGCCCTGCACGGTATCACAGCCGACGCCGGCCAGGAGCTCGTACGACGCCTGATCCTCCACCCCTTCCGCCACGACCTGGAGCCCAAGCGCGTGGGCCATGCCGATGACCGAGCACACGATGGCCGCGTCCTTCATGTTGGCGCCCATGCCTTGCACGAACGACCGATCGATCTTGACCTCCTTGATCGGCAAGTCTTTGAGGTGACCCAGCGACGAGAGCCCGGTCCCGAAGTCGTCTATGGCGATGCGCACGCCGAGCGCGGCCAGACGATCCAGCGCGGCGACGGTTCGGGCGTCGGCCATCAGCGCCCCCTCGGCGATCTCCAGCGTCAGTCGCTCGGGCGCCATGCCATAGGCGGGCAGCAGTCGCGCGATGACGGCGGGCAACTCATGGTCCAGCAAGGAGCGCGGCGACAGGTTGACCGCCACGTCGAGGCGCAAGCCGTCACGGTCCCACGCCTGGCACTGCTGTAGCGCCGTGCGCAGCACCCACTGGGTGAGCGGTCCGATCAACCCGGACTGCTCGGCCACGCCCAGGAAACCGCCCGGCAAGATCAGGCCCTCGTCGGGGCGCGACCAGCGCACGAGCGCCTCGACGCGGCATAGGCTGTTCGTGGCGACCGCCACGGCGGGTTGGTAGTGCAGCAGCAGTTCCCCCTGCTCGATGGCGCGCGTAATGCCGCGCTCGAGGGCAAAGCGCTCGTATGCCTGCGACGTCATATCGGCCGTGAAAAACGCGAACCTGTTCTTGCCCGCTTCCTTGGCCTTATACATAGCCGTGTCGGCGCTCTTGACGATACTGTCGCCGTCGTCGTCACCGGCGCCGGCCCCACCCCGAGCTGGATACACCCCGATACCGATGCTGGCCGTCACGCGCGACTCGCGGCCGCCGGCGGGGAAAGGCATGGCCAGGACATCCAGCATGCGGCGCGCCACGATCGCGGCGTCACCGTCCTCTTTGATGTCCGGCAACAAGACGGCGAACTCGTCGCCGCCGAAGCGCGCCACCGTGTCGCCCTCGCGGGTACAACTCTTGAGCCGGCGCGCGGCCTCACGCAAGAGCACGTCGCCGGTGTCGTGTCCACAGGTGTCATTCACGTCCTTGAACCCATCCAGGTCGATGAACAGCACGGCCAGCGGCAGGTCGTGCCGGCGGGCGTGAGCGAGCGCCTGGCGCAGACGGTCGTACAAGAGCGCGCGGTTGGGCAAGTCGGTCAGCGTATCGTGATGGGCCAGGTGATTCAGCCGGTCGTCGACGCGCTGCCGCTCCATGGCATAGCGCAGCGCGCGGACGAGGGCGGCGCTGTCGACCTGGCCCTTGATCAGGTAGTCCTGCGCCCCGACACGCACCCCGGCGACGGCCAAGGCCGGATCGTCGGCGCCGCTGACCACGACGATGGGCACGCGTGGCGCGACGGCGTGGAGGCGCGCGACCGCCTCGAGCCCGTGCGCGTCCGGCAGCGATAGGTCGAGCAGAATAGCATCGACGCCGCCGTGCGCGAGGCTATCCACGGCGTCGGCCAGCCGCTCCACATGCGTGACGGTATAGGCCGCGCCGGGGGCTTCGCCCAGCATCTCCCGCGCGAAGCGGGCGTCGGCGAGGTTGTCCTCGACGATGAGAATGTGTAGGGACGTACCTGTCATGCGGCGCTCCTCATCACGGCGCGGCCACGGGCCGACCGATAGATCGATTGGTAGAGTGATAGGTCAACGGTCATCGGCGTCAACCGCTCCTGAACAGCTTGAACGGGCGTGGACGGCCCGGTCCCAGGGCCGGTGGCGCGCCGCCGGCCAACTCCGGGCGCCCCTCGGCCACGAGGCGGCGCGCCAATTCGGCGATGGCCAGGGCGATGGGCGTGCCTTCGGCCGAGAGCGCGAGCGGGTCGCCGACGTTGATGGCATGTGTCACGGCGCGCTCGTCACTGGGGATACGCGCCTCGATCTGACGGCCCAGCGTCGCCTCGATGTCGGAGAGCGTAATGTCGCTCACGGTGGCGGCGCACGTCACGACCGGCGTCACTTTAGCGGGCGGGAACTGCAGGAGGTTGACCACCTCCAGGAACGCCTTGGCGCTCTTGAGCGCCGAGAGGGTCGGCGAGAGGACCAGCAAGATCTTGTCGGCGGCCTCGAGCGTGGTCAGGACGCGCTCGTCGAGCACGGGGCTCGTGTCGACGATAATGTAGTCGTGTCGTTCGCGCGACACGCGCAGCGTCCGCCGCAGCAACTCGTCGGTGACCATCTCGGCCATCTCGGGGCGCGGAGGCGCGAGCAGCGCCTTGACGCCGCTCCCCGCATGTACTAAGAGCGCTGTCTCGAGGTAGGCGGCGTCGAGCTCCTCCTCGGGGACCTGCAGGTCGGCGATAGAGTGGGTGGGCGGCAGGTCGAGGAACACGCCAACATCGCCAAAAGGGAGCGACCCGTCGACAACCACGACGCTCAGGTCATGCCGGCGCCGTATCTCGACGGCCAGGTTCGTAGCCAGCGTGGTCCGCCCCACGCCGCCCTTGGGACTGAACACGGCGATGATTTGCCCGTCGCGGCGCGCCGGCGCCGGCGCGGTTGCCGCGCCCTCTTTGACCACAGCGCGCCGCGGCGCCATGACCGTATGCACACGCCGGATCGATTGCAGCACGTCCGAGGGCGACGCCGGCATGGGCAGGAACTCGCGCGCGCCAGCCATCATCGCGCGCTGGAGCAGGTCGGCATCCATGAGCGGCGCCAACAAGATGAGGCCCGCGCCCCACAACGTGGACGAGAGCGTTTCCACCGTGGCGATACCGTCGCCCGCTCCCTTTGTCATCCCCGACGTCCGCGGCGGTAGGTCGAGGTCGACGAGGACGACATCGGGGCGTGTCTGGCGCGCCAACGCCAGCGCCGCCTCGCCATCGCGCGCGGTCCCGACGACCCGTACGCCGTGCGCCGACGTCAGGAGGTTCGCCAGCTCATCGCGCGCGCCGTCGTCGCCACACGCGATGAGAACGCTGATTACGTCCGATTCTATCATGGCGTCTATCTATCCCCCTCACACGTCGCGCCAGTAGCCGCGACGTGATCGAGACAGTATAGGCTCCTACGCCGTCGTGACATCAATAGTACTTGTGGTTTAGACTTCACGATGGAGCACCCGCACACCGACACGCCCATACTCTTTACCCGACCATCAACTATCGACTATCGACTATCAACTATCGACTATCGACTAGTTAGTAAAGGAGCCCATCATGGCCACCGCCACCTTGCCCGCCGAGGGCGCGCCCGCGCCCGACTTCACGCTACCTGACTCCTCAGGCAAAACGGTCACCTTACACGATTTCACGGGCAAGCAGAACGTCGTGCTGTACTTCTACCCCAAGGACGACACGCCCGGCTGCACCAAAGAGGCCTGCGCGTTCCGCGATATGACCCCGGACTTCGCCGCGCGCGACACGGTCATCCTGGGCGTCAGCCCCGACTCGGTGGCCTCGCACCAGCAGTTCGCGGCCAAGCACACACTGCCGTTCCCGCTGCTCGCCGACGAAGACGGGTCCGTCTCACGCCGCTACGGCTCGTGGCAGGACACCGCCGAGGGCGCGTCGCGCACCGGGACCACGCGCAACACGTTCGTCATCGACCGCGCGGGCGTGGTGCGCCGCGTCTATCCCGCGGTCAAGGTCGAGGAGCATGCCCCCGAGGTGCTGCGCTTCATCGACACGGAACTGGCGTAACGCCCGCGTCTATTTGACAGCGCGCACATGCAAAAACATGGGCACGCGTTGCCAGCGTCGATAGCTCTCCCGTGCCGCAGCCACCTCCGGTGGCGCGGCGGGTTCGCGCAGCCGCTCGATCAGGAACCCGGCGGCTTCGAGCGCCCCCGTATACTCCTCCAACGCATAGCTCCACCCCCGGAAGGTCATGCGCAAGCCGTCGCGGTCGAACGTCTCCTCGTAAGGACGGCGGCCCAGGTAGGAACCACGGATCGTGAAGGGGGCGTCCTGCTCCGCGCCGTCGAAGCCGCCCGCATCGTTGAGCGGGTGCGTCACGCAGATGCAGAAGTGTCCGCCAGGCTCGAGCACGCGCGCCGCCTCACGCACGGCGCCCGGCATGTCCGCGATATCCATCAGCGCATTGTAGGCGACCACAAGATCGAAGGCCTCGTCGGGGAACGGCAGCGCCGCGGCGTCCGCGACGAGGTAGCGCCCGGCTGGGTCGGCCTCCCGCGCGTAGCGCAGCAACGTCGGCGAGGCGTCCACCGCCGTGACCGCATGGCCGCGCCGGGCGAGGTCGCGCGCCACGCGGCCTTCGCCGCAGCCGATCTCCAACGTCCGCCGCCCCGGCGCCGGAACGATATGCGCGAAGAACGGCTCGCGGTAGTGCCAATAGGCATCGTGCCCCGGCGTACGCGTCCAGCGCACCCAGTTTTCCGCTTCCTGCTCCCAGCCCTCCGTCACGGCCATCGATTCCCCTCCCCGCGTACGCGCTCCTCGATCATCCTTTATTTACTGTACACATATCTCCGCTGGCTCTGGCGGCGTAGGACGTCCCCTAACCTGCATTATTCATGAACACCTATTGCACCACGGAGACACGGAGATACGGAGGTTTTTTAGGACAGTAGGGCACCCTACCTGGCGGCAGACCAGGGACGTTGACCCCTTGTCCTCTCTCTCCGTGCCTCCGTGTCTCCGTGGTGAATAATCCGGCTAGGCGCGCCGGACCTCCGATAACCCAACCATGAGGACGGTTAACCCCATCCCGATAGTGGCTGCCCAAAGCTCGACGCGTGGGCCGATGGACGCAAGGAGAACGCCGCCGACCGCCGTCCCAAGCGGGATGCTGGCGAAAGCGAGCAGGCGCGCCACGCTGTTGACGCGGCCCTGCAACGCGTCCGGCGTCAGCGCCAGCCGGTATGAGATGGCCGCGACGCTGTAGATCGGGACCATCATGGTCAGGACGGCCTCGCCGATCACCAGCATCAGTGGTGAGGCGGCCGCCGCGAGCACGGGCAGCGCGAGCGCTTGCAACGCGGCCGACCCGACGATGATCTGACCGAAGCGCAGGCGTGTTTTGAGCAGCGGCGCGATCAACGAGCCCACCACCCCTCCGATGCCGCCCAGACTGAAGATGACGCCGATGGCGCGCGCGTCGGCGTGCAACGGTCCCCGCGCCAACACGATCACGGCTAGATAAGCGCCACGTTTGCAAGGGTTAGGCGAACAGGTCCGCGACGCGGTAGGTGAAACCGGGTACGACGTCCTCCCCGTCGAGCATGTCCCCGCTACCGATCGTGGTTGGCTCAACGGCGCCCGGACGCCATACATCGACTTGCCGGCGTTTGGGCCACACGACCCATATCAGGGCAGTTTCCCCCGCAAGGTAGCGCGCCGCCTTGGCCTTCATGCCGGGCCGGTACTGTTTCGGTGACGCGACTTCGACGGCTAGGTCGGGCGCAAAGGGGTACGCCTCGTCGGGGTCCACCAAGAGTTCGCGTTCGGCGCGGTAGAAACCGACATCGGGGAGTAGGCCGGTATCTTTCTGACCGGTGTTCTCGAAATCGTAGACGGCGTCCGGCGGCGTCACTTGCCCCAATCCCCGCGCCGTGACGTAGGTACTGAGCGCGACAAGCAGCCGCATCGTCACATTGTTAGCCCTTGGCCTACTCCCTACCATGCGAACGAGTATCCCGTCCACCAACTCATAGCGATATCCATCCTCACCATCGGGGTAGTCGAGAAAATCGGTTATGGTCATCGGCCGCATGTTAGGCACGATCTCAGCCCACGGCGCCCCAGGTTGTGGCGGCGCGATATGCATGGTTGTCATCGTCATAGCCTCCTGATCATATCCTATGCCTATCGTTGGGAGTCTAGACACCTCGGGCGATCTCCGCGATGTTGCCGCGCCGTCCATCGACCACGGCCAGAACCTCGATGACCTGACCATGTATACGGAAGATAGCGATATAGGGGCTTATCACAAGGTCGCGGGTACCAGGGAGGTACCGGCCCGGCCGCGCCCTCTCGGGGAAAGTGGTAAGCCCGTTCACCGCATCCCTGACCCGCTGGGCCACGCGGTCGGCCGCGTCTGAGTTGTCCCGGGCAATGTAGTCGGCGATCTCCTCCACCATCGAGATAGCCGGTTCCGTCCATTCGACTTTCACTCGGCGCGCTGCTCCCGCTGGCTGCTGTACTTGTCGAAGACGGCGGCGACGCGCTCGGGGCTGGCGAACTCACCGGCATCGGCCGCGCGTAGGCCTGCCTGAATCCTGTCGATGATCCATGTCTCGGCCTCGACGTACCGGTGTAGCGCCGCTAGGGCATGGTATTGCCGAGGCCGCTCGGTCGCCTCGGCTAGCGCGTCGAGTTGGGCGCGCAGGCTCTCGGGAACGCGGACGGTGATGGTGATAGTCTGCTCTGCCGTGGCGGTCATAAGTCTCCCTCGCGGTACGCGGTACGGTTGTGCGCAAGATGAATCATGATGATTCATAAACATAATACACTATTACTCGTCGCTCCAGAATTGGCGCAGCAGGCGGTTGCACAGCCAGATGCGCAGGCCGATGCCAATGGTCAGGGCGCCATTCAGCGGCAGCATCGCCCATAGGTTCTTGTTACGTGTGTCGCGCTCGGTCAGTAGCGCCAGCGTCCAGAACACCAGGACCGTGGCCGGGAACACGCGCGTGAGCGCGGCCTTCTCGCCTTCCAGATCGCGGCGCAGCCACTCCAGCCGCCGCGCCGTCCGCGCGTCCTCCGCGCCACCGGCCTGCCGCGCCTAGGCCAAAAGCGCGGGCAACGCGCGTTCGCCAGGCAGCTCCGACGACTCCAAGATGAAGCCGAACAAACCCCGGCGCGCCGGCGTAGCCATAGCTGTCCCCCTTCTGTGCTAACAGGTTTTTTATTACCCGGACTTCTTGCCGTTCTTGCCCGCGCCCCCCGCGGCCACCAACTCCGCCGCTTCCCCCTCATGCTTCTCCGCCTTCGTGGCGGCAGGCTCGACGGCGACAGGCGTAGCGGCGCTGGACTCGGCGGCGCTGGGCGTGGCGGCGGGGAGGTCGTCCAGCGCGTCGGCCGACGCGCCCGCGACGCGGTTCAACCCGTTGTGCGCCGCGATCTTGTACAGCTCGCTCAACGTCGGGTAGTTTATGACCGCGTCGACGAAGTAATCGACGGTCCCACCCAGGGACATCACGGCCTGGCCGGTGTGGACCAACTCCGCCGCATTCTCACCGATGATGTGGACGCCGTAGATCTGGTGCGTCTTGGGGCAGAAGATAAGCTTGAACATGCCGACGCTGTCGCCGATAATCTGCCCGCGCGCGACGTGCCGGTAGTAGGCCTTGCCGATTTCGTAGGGGGTGTTGGCGCGGGTCAGCTCCTCTTCGGTCTTGCCCACCATGCTTATTTCGGGTACGGAGTAGATCCCGTACGGGAACACCTCGGGCATGACGTTGAACGGGATATGCGCGGCGTGGCTGGCCGCGATGCGCCCCTGGACCATGGAGGTGGACGCGAGCGCGGGGAACCCGACCACGTCGCCGACGGCGTAGATGTGCGGTACGGCGGTCTGGTAATCCTCGTTGACCGTCAACTTGCCACGCTTGTCGGCGTCCAGGCCCGCGGCGGCGAGATTAAGGTCGGCGGTGGCGCCCTGGCGCCCGATCGCGTGCAGCGTCTTCTCCGTGACGATGACCTTGCCCGACGCGAGCACCGTCTTCACGCGCCCGCCGGGCAGGATGGCGCAGCTCTTCAACTCCTCGCCCAACCACAAGGTGACCCACTGTGAGCGCAGATAGTGCGCCAACTCATCGGCGATCTCGCGATCCACGAACGGCAGCAGCTCGTCGCGGGCGTCGATCAACGTAACGCGCGTGCCCAGCGCGGCGAACATACTCGCGTACTCGCAGCCGATCACGCCCGCGCCGACGACGGTCAGCGTCTTGGGGATACGGGACATGGTTAGGATCGTGTCGGAGTTCAGGATGTGCTCCGAGTCGAACGCGATGTCGTTCACCCGCCCGACGTCGCTGCCGGTCGCGATCACGATCGTCTCGGCGGAGATGGCGCGCGTGCCGCAGTCGTCGGCGAGCTGGATGAAGACGGTGTGCGGATCGGCGAAGGAGGCCGCGCCGTAGAGCATGTCGATACCGTTGCGATACGCCTGCGCCTGGATAACGTCGCGCTCGGCCTTCATCACATACGACGCGCGCGCGTTCAAATCGTCCATCGTGATCTCGCGCTTCACGGCGTAGCTCTCGCCGTAGATAGCGTGTTCGCGATAGCCGGACAGGTAGACCACCGCCTCGCGGAACGACTTGCTGGGGAGGGTGCCGGTGTTGACGCAGGCGCCCCCGACCACGGGGCGCTTCTCGACCATGAGCGTGCGGCGGCCGGACTTGACCGAGGCGATCGCGGCGCGTTGGCCCGCCGGGCCGCTACCCATCACGACGACATCGTACCGCGAATGGTCGGACGGACGGTGAGATATGGACGACGTGGACACGGCGCATGCCTTTCACTACACTAGCTGTTACTCGTCGCAAATTACGTAAGAAACCATTACACCCAGTATAGGCGCGTTTAGGCCTGAGCGGCTACTCCCTGTTGAGCGAGATCGATGGCGCTCCCTTCGCGCGCGGACTGGCTCACCGCGAAGGCCATGGCGAGCGTCCGCAAATTGTCGCGGGCGTCGCTTTGCGGGCACCGGCCCTCATCCAACGCCGCGGCTACCTCGCGTAGGGTCCCGAGCAGGGACGGCTCTTGTGGCCGCCCATCGGCCGCGATCGGGGCGATGCGCTCGATCACGTCCGGCTCACGGCTGCGGTAGACGCCATAACCGGCGCCCAGGTCCGCGAGGTGGAGCGCGCCCTCCGCACACTCAACACGCCAAACGCCCGGCCAAGGCGTAGTCCGTCCCGGTGATTCAAGGCTCCCCTGATAGGCCACATGCGTGCCGTCGTCGAACTCGAACTGGCAGGACACAACCGTATCGCCGTGATAGCGCGTCCAGGGCGGTCGCCAGGTCTGGCCCAACGCCGTCCGCGGCTCGGCGCCGAGCACGTAGCGCATGGCGTCGAAATGGTGTATCGCCATCTCCAGCAGCATCGTATCCGCCATGCTCCACTGGTAGGGACGCCCCGGCCAGAGGCAATCGAACGTCACGCGCATGAAAGACGGGGCGCCGGCCACGCGGTCGTGGATAGCGCGCCGGAGCGTGCCCATCTCGGTCATGTAGCGGTAGTTTTGGTCGACGACGAGGCACAGGCCCTCCTGTTCGGCCCGAGCGGCGAGGGCTCGCGCGTCCGCGAAGTCGACCGTGAACGGTTTCTCTACGATGACGTGCTTGCGCGCGTCCAGCGCCTGGGTACACAGCGCGGCGTGCAGTGGGGATGGGACCACGAGGACGCAGGCATCGAAGTCCAGGGCCGAGGCCGCCGCGCCGATCGTAGTGAAGCAGCGCTCCGCCGAGAGTCCCACACGTTCGGCCGCGCTCTGCAGGTGCTCGGGCCGCGTATCGACGATGCCGGCCAACGTCCAATCCGGGGCTTGCGTGATGGCGCGCAGCCAGTCGAGCCCAATGCCGCTCGGCGCGACTCCAACCTGCACGATACGTCGCCGCATGATTTTTCCTCCTGCCTCCTACGTCCCGCGATCTCCCCTACCAACAACTATACTTGACACGCGCGCGGAACGGTTTCTATGATGGGGTTGACTCCCCTAACCTGGATTATTCACCACGGAGGCACGGAGGCACGGAGGCACGGAGGCACGGAGGCACGGAGGCACGGAGGCACGGAGGCACGGAGGCACGGAGGCACGGAGGCACGGAGAGAGCAGAAAAAGGGTCAACGTCCCTAGTAGGCCGTCAGGTAGGATAGATGCCCTACAAAATCTCCGTGTCTCCGTGTCTCCGTGGTGCAACGGGTGTTCATGAATAATGCAGGCTAACACAATGGGGGAACCGTGTGCGTCCATCTGTAGCGTCGCCACGTCCAGATGATGGCGCGGGATCAGAGAAACGAGGGAGCGACGGCGATGGTCACGATCAAGGATGTCGCGCGGCAGGCCGGGCTGTCGGTGACGACGGTGTCGCGCGCGCTCAACAACTACGACGACGTGGCCGCGGCCACGCGCGACCGCGTGCGCGAGGTCGCGGCGGCGCTCGACTACCATCCCAGCGCGTTCGCCCGTAATCTGCAGGGGAGCGTGGCCAACGCCATTGGGCTGGGTATCCCCAACGTCCTGCACCGTTCCTACGACATGTCGTGGCTGGAGTTCATTGGCGGCATAGGCGCCACCTGCGCCGAGCGTGGCGTCGACCTGTTGGTCTCTACCGCCGGTGTCCACGACGTGGACGGCCAGGGATTCCAGCGGCTGGTGCGCGAACGCCGCGTCGACGGTCTTATCGTGTGCGACATCCGTCGCGACGACGCGCGCATCCCCTACCTACGCGAGCGCCAGCTTCCTTTCGTCGCCTACGGGCGCGCCGTGGACGATCTAGCCTACCCCTTCATCGACGTCGACGGGACCGATGGGGCGATGCAAGTCATGGCCCATTTGATCGGGTTGGGCCACCGCCGTATCGCCTACCTTGGCGTCGACCTCGCCTTTGGCTTCTCGCACTATCGCTTCGCCGGCTATAGCGCGGCGCTACGGCGGGCGCGCCTGTGCGCCGACCCCGCGCTGATTCGCCACGGACTCGGAGAAAGGAGCGTCGCGCCAGCCCTGGCGGAGTTGCTGGCGCTGCCCGATCCACCCACGGCCGTGTTCGCTGGGGCCGACTTTCTGGGCCTCGCCGTGCTGGGCGCCGCCCGCGCCCTGGGGTTGGTCGTGCCCGACGGCCTGTCGCTGGCCGTGTTCGATGACAGCCTGCTCGTACAGCACGCCGACCCGCCCCTGACCGCGGTCGGCCACCCCAATCGACGCCTGGGCGAGGACGCCGCCGCGCTCCTACTTGACCGCATCGCCGACCCCGACCGCCCTCTGGCGCAACGCCTCGTCGCCCCGACCCTCGTCGTACGCCAATCGACCGCGCCCCCCTGTTAAGGCCCGTTTGGTGGATGCGCTCCACGATTGTGAGCGTGGCCTGGCCCTAAAGGACCATGGCAGAGACGGACCCTGAAGGGTCAGACGGGGACGCCAACGACCCCGGCGAGGCCACGCGGATTGACCCCACGCCGACCTTTTAAGGTCCCGTCCCTGCCATGGTCCTTTAGGGCCAGGCCCACGGCGGCCACATCTCACCATCGTGGGGCACACCCCCCGTTTGGTCAAAGAGTTGACAACGACGCGCTCCAGGTATACCATAGGTGCAAGAAGTCAAAACGTTTCGGTTCGTCGTCGGCGCGGGCGAGCGTCCTCTACGGGCTGTCCCTGGCGGCGGCGCCACATGCCGCTGTCGTGACACCCGGCAGGTCGTGACAGCGCTCTATGGCGTCCGATGAACGAAAAGGAGATCAGCCTACCTGACTAGTGATAAGGACGCGGTGGCCAGTGGGACGGCAGAGTCCCGGACTAATCGATAACCCAGACTTGTGATGGCGCGTCGGATGGATTCACTATCCGTCGCGGGTTCCTGTTCAAGACGGTCTCCGCGCAATAGCGAAATAATAGTTGTGCGAGAGTCGGTCTGAACTGGGCGTCGATGAAGACGCCCTACAACACGGAAAGGGAATGACACACATGAAACGTAATCATCGCCTTCGCCTCCTACCTGTGACGGCCGTCATCGCGCTCGGCGCGGCGGTTCCACTGGCCGGGCATACCGCCTCGGCGTCCACCGCGGCGCGGGCGCACAGCCCAGCAAGCTATACCCTGCGCTTTTCCACTTTCTTCAGCCCGAAGGAGAAGACGGAGTTCAACCAGCAGATCTTGCCGCTGTTCCAAAAGGAATATCCGGGCGTCAGTGTCAGCCTGGAGCCAATCCCCGACCAGCGTATCAAAGCTATCGCGCAGATCGCGGCCGGCACCGCCGCCGACATCACCAACCTCGGCGACGGCGACGTGCTATTCTATGCCAGCCAGAACGCGCTACAGGACCTCACCCCGTACGTCGGCCAGAGCTTCCTGAACCAATACCTGTCGAACACGCTGACCATCGGCCATGTCGGTACCCACCAGTACGCCCTGCCCAAGGACTACTCCACGCTGGCCGTCTACTACAACAAAGACCTGTTCAAAGCCGCCGGCCTATCCTACCCCTCATCGACCAACTTCACCTGGGATGAGTTCCGCAACGATGCGCGGGTGCTCAGCAATAGGAGCGGGTCCTTCAGCGTGCTCAATGACCCCGCGGGCACGCGCGCGGTCAGCGCGGTCGTCGATTCGTTCGGCGGACGCCTGATCAGCGCCGATGGCAAGCACATCACCGGCTACATGGACAGCCCTGCCACCGTCAACGCCATCACGTTCTGGACCGGCCTGGTCACAAAGGACCACGTTATGCCCACGTCGGCGCAGTTCGCCTCGGCGACAAACGGCGGCGCCGATCCCTTCGCACAGGGCAAAGTAGGCCTGGAAGTCACGGGCGTCTGGCCCTCGTCGACCTACGAGGCCACGTCTAATCTCCACTTCGGCGTCGTGCCGTTCCCGCGTACCAGCGGCGGTCCCGAGGTCAATACGATCTACTATGCCGGCTTCGCCATGACCCGCACCACCAAGCACCCCCAGGCGGCCGCCGCGCTTATCAAGCTGATGAGCGGTCCCGTCGGTGACGCGATCTGGGGCAAGTCGGCGCTGCCGGCCATTAAATCGGTGGCCGACCAAAGCAGCAACGTCAATAACCCGGTGCGCAGCGTCTTCATCAATGGGGTGAAAAACATTAACACGCTGCCGGGCGACCTGGTCGGCCCCGATGCGCCCGCCGCTGTCGGCGATAACTTGGCCCAAGGCCTAACGCTCCTCGCCGAAAGTTCAGGCACATCCGTGCAGCAGGTGTTGCGGATCGAGGCCCAGAAAGGGCAGCAAGAGCTAAATAATTTCCACTCTTAGCCCATCGCGTAAAGGACCCTCACCCCCAACCCCTCTCCCTGGGCGCGGGAGAGGGGTGAAGGGCAGGGCTCGTGCATTATCGTCGGGGCGTATGGCCATACGCCCCGACGATAATGCACGAGCCCTGGAGTGAGGGGCATGCGGCGAGAACGACATAAGCCCCCCTGCCACTGAGCGTATGCTCGTGGAGCGGCTTAGAGAGGAAGACACAGTATGGCACGCGCGATGTCTGTCAACAAAGTTCAAGCGCGCAAGCACAAGAAACTAACCAGGCGTGAGTGGCGCGAAGCGAGAACGTTCTACCTGCTGGTAGCTCCCTTCCTCCTGGGATTCTTGTTTCTCTACCTCGCTCCGGGCCTTGTGGCGATCTATACCAGCTTCACACAGTGGAACATCACCAACGCGCCGCAGTGGACCGGCGCCGACAACTACGTCACGCTGTTCACCAACGACCCCGACTATATCCAGGCCATCAAGGTGACGGCCCTCTACGCCGTGATGTTCCTGCCTGCCAGCCTGATCATCTCGCTGGTATTGGCCTTGTTGATGAACCGGCAGCGGCCGGGCGTCAATGTGTTCCGCGCCATCTACTATATGCCGTCGCTGCTGGCGGGCGTCTCCGTCGGTGTGCTGTGGATCTGGATCTTCGATCCTCAGCACGGCGCCCTCGATCAGATCCTGGGGGTCGTCGGCATCCCGCACATCAACTGGCTCAACAGCACGGTGTGGGTCGTCCCCGCCATCGTGCTGACCAGTCTCTGGGGCATCGGCAACATCATCGTCATCTACCTCGCGGGGCTCAAAGGTGTCCCGCAGCCGCTCTACGAGGCGGCCGAGGTAGACGGCGCCGGGTGGTGGACGCGCTTCTGGCATGTGACGATCCCCCTGATCTCGCCGACGATCTTCTACAACCTGCTGACCGGATTGATCGGCGTGTTCCAGATTTTCGACGGCCCGTACGTCCTGACGCAGGGCAAGGGCGGTCCGCCGTTCCTGTCGGGGAACAATATTCTGAACGCCTCGGAGTTCTACATGATCAAGCTCTACCGGGACGCTTTCGCCAACAACCTCTATGGCAAGGCCTCGGCGGAGGCGGTCATCCTGTTCGTCTTTATCGTGCTCCTAACGCTCGTGGTGCTGCGGACGTCGCGGACTTGGGTCTATTATGAAGGCAACGTCGTCAAAGGCGTCTAAAAAGGAGGCCCATCGTGGCGCAAACCGTTAGCGGTGTCTCCATCGGCAAGAAGGTCGGAAGCAAGGGGCATACCCGCGTTTTCCGCCAGGGGTTGAGCGCCGCGCTGGTCTACCTCATCCTGATCCTCGGGGCGATCACCGTCCTGGTCCCGTTCTACTCGCAGATCGCGACCTCGCTCAAAGACGCGGGCCAGATCGCCGTGGGCGGGAGCCTGTCGTTCCCCAGCCCAGCCCACTGGCGCAACTATATCGACGCGTTCACCACGCCGGGCACGTCGTTCAACTACTATTTTCTGAACACGATCCTGATCGAGCTTGGACAACTCAGCGGCACGCTGCTCACGACCACGATGGCGGCCTATGCGTTCGCGCGCCTACGCGCGCCGTTCAAGGACGCGCTGTTCGTGCTCGTGCTCGCGCTGATCGCTGTGCCCGGCGTCATCCTGCTGGTGCCGCTGTACTTCATCTACACCAAGCTGCACCTGACCGACACGCTGTGGCCGCTGATCATCCCCGCGTGGTTGGGCGGCGCGCCGGCGTTCATCTTCCTATTGCGCCAATTCTTCCTGGGTATTCCGGGAGAATTGGGCGAGGCCGCGGTCGTGGACGGGGCTGGGACGCTGACCACGCTCTTCCGCATCTATGTCCCGCTGGCCAAGCCGGCGCTGGCGGCGGTGGCCATCTTCGTGTTCATCGGCCAATGGCACGACTTCCTCGGCCCGTTGATCTACCTCTCTAGCGAGCACCACTTCACACTGACCCTGGGCATCAATCAGTTCGTCGCGAATCAGCAGAGCGGCGGCGGTCAATCGACGACCTGGAATCTGCTGCAGGCCGCGTCCATGGCCATCGTGCTGCCGCCGCTGCTCGTGTTCCTATTCTTCCAACGCTTCTTTATCGAGGGCATTACGCTTGGCGGCATCAAGGGATAGCGCCCTCACCCCCCTACCCCCCTCTCCCTGACGCGGGAGAGGGGGAGCGCCAATGTCCCGAAGCCCAATGTCCCGAAAGGATAGCTCCGCGTGGCGACAGTAGCGAGATCGACCCCGGCCGGCATAACCATGGCCAAGAGCGCGCGGCTCGACGACCCCTATATCGCCGCGGGCGATCGCGCCTATGTGATCGGGACGCAGGATGGCGGCTTCCCCGACCTGGGCGTGCACCTACCGGGAGAGATGGGCGGTGTCTGGAGTCATCCGATCAAGCTGTTCGACGGCTTCTGGCTGCGCATCGACGATGCCTGGCTCCCCGATGCCGACCGTTTTGTGAGCGGCCCTTGCTGGAACGCGCACGAGTACGCCCTGCCCGACGGCCTGACGGTGACGCGGCGCCAGTTCGCGCCGGACGGTGAGCGCGCCATCGTGGCGCGCTACGCCCTGCGCTCGCCCACCGCGCGTACCCTTCGTTTGCGCCTGCTCGCCCGCGCCGACCTGCGCGGCGTGTGGCTCTCCGATGAGGACGGCATCCGCGACGGCTACGACCACGCCGCCTACCAAGATGACCTGGGCGCCTGGCTATGCCGCGACGACCTGAATCCCTGGTACGCCGCCGTGGGCGCGTGCGGCCTCACGCCAACGGCGTGGCACAGCGGACGCGACCTATGGGGGCCACAACGGACCGCCGGCCGGGGTGTGTCCGTCGCCCTCGACTACACGGTCGCCGTCCCGGCCGGCGGCGAAACCGTTGTCGAGTTCATCCTGGCCGGCTCCGACGACGGTCCGCTCCCCGCACGCGAGACCTTCGCGCGGGTGCGCGACACGGCCCCCGCGCTCTGGGCGGCAAAAACAGCGCGCTACGACGCCCTGCTCGCGCGCAGCGCATTGGAGATCCCCGACACGACGGTCGCCGCCGCCTGGGACTGGCTCAAGTGCGACAACGACTGGCTGGTGCGCGACACGCCGGGGCTGGGGCGCGGCCTCGGCGCCGGCGCGCCGGAGTACGTGTGGTGGTTCGGCTGCGACAGCTTCTATGCGCTGCTGGGTTGTCTGGCGCTGGGCCAGCACGAGACGGCGGTGCAGACGCTCGACCTGCTGCGGCGCCTCAGCGTGGCGCACAATGGCGATAGTGGCCGCGTTATCCACGAGGCCAACACGCGCGGTACCGTCTTCAACCCCGGCAACACGCAGGAGACGCCGCAGTTCACCACGACGGTCTGGCAAACGTTCCTGTGGACGGGCGACCTGGACTTCTTGCGGCGCGCCTACCCGTTCTGCCGCCGTGGTGTGCTGGAGTGGACGCTCGGCGCGCAATGCCCCGACGGCGATGTTCTGCCCTACGGCTACGGCATCATCGAGGTGGAGGGCCTCAACCTACAGTGCGCCGACACCGCCGCCCTCACCGCCGCCGCGCTCGATGCCCTGGCTGGCATGGCCGCCGTCCTGGACGACGGCGCCACCGCCGCGCGCTGCCGTGAACTGGCTGGGCGCGTGCGCGCGCGCATCGAGGAGGCCTTCTGGCTGGAAGACGAGGGTCTGTACGGCGACATGCGCGCCACGCCGGCCGAGATGGCGCCCCGCCTACGCGACTGGATCGAGCGGGCCGGGCGGCCCAATTACACCGGCGCGACACGCCCAGCCACGGCAGAGGCGCTGCGTCAGGCGCTGCGCGACGCCGAGTCCGATCCGCAGCAGGAGCGTAAGCGCGCCTGGCCCTGCGGCAATTGGTGCTTGCTCGGCCCGCTGGAGACCGGCGTCGCCGCGCCGGAGCGGGCGCGTCGCGTGCTGCGCACGATGGAGAGCGACCGCTTCACGGGCCGCTGGGGTATGTATCTCAACGGTTTTGACCGCGCGCAGGTCATGAGCATCAACACCGGGGTCCTGGCCGTGTGCGAACTAACCTACGGGCGCGCGGACGCCGCCCTGGGCTACGTGCGGACGGTGGCCGAGACGCTGCCCCTGCGTATGCCGGGCGCGATCTCCGAGATGTCGCCCGACGGCGGATGCTTCGTGCAGGCCTGGTCCGGCTACGCCATGGCCTGGCCCGTGGTCGCCGGCATGTTCGGCGTGCGTCCCGACGCCTACCGCCGCCGCCTGGCCCTGGAGCCGGCCTTCCCGTCCGGTTGGCCGTCCGCGCGCCTGACCAATCTGCGCATCGGCTCCAACAGTGTCGACCTAGCCTGGGACGGCGCGGCGCTGACCGTGACCACGCGCGAACCTGGCTGGACCATCACGTCCGGCAGCGCCCCCGTTCACATCGTGCGGGACCACCACAAAGAGCAGGGAGAGGGTCAGGAATAGATGGACCAATTGGTCACGCGCGAGGGGCGCCTGTTCCAGGTGTCCGACGCCAACGGCGACTTCACGCGCGCGCACGCCGCGTCTGGCCTGTACGCGCACAACACGCGTTTCCTCGCTCTCTTCGAGGTGCGCGTCAACGGCGCGACGCCGCGCCCGCTCGCGGCCAGCGTGGCCGAAGACGACATACAGCGGGTGTGGGCGCAGGCCGAGGTGGGCGAGGAGGCTGTCCCGCACGGCGCTCCGCTCGCCGTCCAGCGCCGGCGTGTCCTGGACGACGCGGCCATGTACGAGCGCATCACGGTCACCAACTACGGCCGCCACGAGATCACGGTCGAGCTGGAGTTGCGCTTCGCCGCCGACTACGCCGACGTGTTCGAGGTGCGTGGTCTGCGGCGGCCCGCTCGTGGCCGATCACTACCGGTGGAGGTCGACGACCGCGCGGGCACGGTCACGCTGGGCTATCTTGGGTTGGACGGCGTGACCCGCCGCACCACGCTACGCTTCAACCTGGTGCCGGCGTCGCTCGACGCCGCGCGCGCGTCATGGCGCACGCCGCTGGCCGCGCAAGGCAGCGTCACGCTCGACGTCACCGTCGGCGTGGCCGAAACAGCTGTGACGGGGCCGGCCGCCAGCGCGGCGCCACATGGACAGCCCGGCAGCTTCGACACGGCGTTCGCCGCCCTGCGCCGCTCCTACGCGGATTGGCGCGCGTCGTGTACCGTTCTGGAGACGGACGACCAGGCGCTGCAGACGGTGCTCGACCGCTCCGCGCTCGACCTACGCCTGCTGCTGGCCGACCTCGGCGACGGCCCATTCCCCGTGGCCGGTATTCCCTGGTTCGCCGTCCCCTTTGGGCGCGATTCGCTCATCGCGGCGATCCAGGCGCTCCCGCTGACGCCCGACCTGGCGCGCGGGACCCTGCGCACCTTGGCCGCACTGCAAGGACGCGAGGTCAATGCGCGGCGACAGGAAGAGCCGGGCAAGATCCCGCACGAACTGCGTCGTGGCGAGATGGCCAACCTCGGCGAAGTGCCGTTCGGGCGCTACTACGGCTCGGTCGACAGCACGCCGCTGTTCCTGGTCCTGCTGTGCGACTACGACGCCTGGACCGGCGACCTAGCGCTCGCGCGCGAGCTGTTGCCCAACATCCGCGCCGCCCTGCACTGGATCGACGCGTACGGCGACCGCGACGGCGATCTCTTGCTGGAGTTCGAGGCGGATAACGGCCGTGGACTGGCCGTGCAGTCGTGGAAGGACTCCGCCGATTCGTTGAGCCATCGCGACGGCAGCCTCGCCACCGGCGCCATCGCCGTCGCGGAGGCGCAAGGCTACGTCTACGACGCCAAGCGCCGCCTGGCGCCGCTGCTGGCGCGGCTAGGCGAGCACGCGCTGGCCGAGCGCCTGTCGCGCGAGGCCGCCGCCCTCAAGGAGCGCTTCAACGCGGCCTACTGGATGGCCGACCGCGACTACCTGGCCCTGGCGCTGGACGGCGCCAAGCGCCAGGTGGGGACGGTGGCCTCGGACGCCGGGCACTGTCTGTGGTCCGGCATCGTCGACGCGGAGAAGGCCGCGCCGGTGGCGCGTCGCCTCGTCGCGCCCGACCTGTTCAGCGGGTGGGGCATCCGCACGCTCGCCACGGGCGAGATATCCTATAACCCCATGAGCTACCACAACGGCTCGGTCTGGCCGCACGATACGTCGCTGTGCGCGCTGGGCCTCAAGCGCTACGGCTACGACCGCGCGGCCAACGCGGTCGCCATGGCCGTGGTCGCGGCGGCGCGGCGCTTCCCCGACGCGCGCTTGCCCGAGCTCTACTGCGGCTTCGACGCCGCGGACGGCCTGCCGGTCCCCTACCCGCTGGCGTGCTCGCCGCAGGCCTGGGCCGCGGGCGCCCCACTGGCGCTGGTGAGCGCCATGCTGGGGCTGGCGCCCGACGCCGCGGCCGGCGCGCTACGGCTGCGGCCCTGTTTGCCGGACGGCGTCGACCGCCTATCCCTACGCGGCTTGCGCGTCGGCGCGGCCACGGTCGACCTCGACGTGACGCGCGCGGGCGTCGAAGCGTCCATCCGCTCCGGCACGCTGGATGTGGTCGTGGAGAGTCCCACTGACGCCGCACACTAACAAGAGCGGCTGATGGTAGACTGAGGGCATCATACCGACCTAACAATGGAGGGGCGATGAACCATGACGACGCGCACGAAACCCGAGATCGACTGGGCGACTTTTCCTGGGGACGATGGTGAGCCGATGGCCGAGACGACCGCGCATCTGCTGCAGATGATGGACCTCATCTTCGCCGTGCAAAGCCTGTTTGTATCCCAGGGGCGCACACACTATATAGTCGCCGGCAACCAATTCCTCTACTACAACGAGCATAACGGACGCGACCACGTCGCGCCGGATGTCTACGTGGGGCTTGACCTCGCGCGACATCGGCGTCCAAGCTGGAAGACGTGGGTCGAGGGCAAGAGCCCCGACATCGTGTGGGAGATCAGCTCGGAGAGCACGCAGCAGGAGGATGTGGGGCATAAGCGCGACCTGTACGCGCGGTTGGGTGTGCGGGAGTATTACATCTACGACCCCACTGGGGAGTTACAGCCGCGCTTCAGGGCTTATGAGCTACGCGCGGGACGGCTGGAGCCGCTGGACCTGCTGCCGACGGGCGGCGTTATGAGCCCGCTGCTGGGCACGGAACTGCGGCCGTCACTGATAGAGGAGTCCGTGGAGCGTCCGGAAGCGATCTACCTGCGGGTGATTGACCCGGCGACGGGCGGATTTATCCCGCTCTCCGACGAGGTTCGCCATGAGTACGAGGAGGTCAGCCGCGAGTACGAAGAGGTCAGCCGCGAGTACCGCGCCGCGCGGGACCTGATCGTGCGGGAGGAGGAGGGCCGCCTGGCCGCCGAAGATCGGGCGGCGCACGAGGAGGAGGGCCGCCTGGCCGCCGAAGATCGGGCGGCGCGGGCGGAGGCGGCGTTGCAAGAGGCGCTGGCCGCCCTGGCGCGCCGGACGTAGGCGATGGGCGATGGGCGATGGGCGATGGGCGATGGTCGATGGTCGATGGTAGGACAGGGCGATGCGACTACTCTACGTGAACAAGCGCTCGACATACCTGTACCAGGCGTTACACTTCACCATCCACCATCCACCATCCACCATCCACCATCCACCATCCACCATCGACTATCGACTACGTGTTGAGGAGGTTTGTGGTCGTGCGTGTCTTGTACATCGATATCGATAGTCTCCGGCCCGATCACCTGGGCTGCTACGGCTACCACCGTCAGACGAGCCCGCACATCGACGTGATCGCGCGCGATGGCGTCCGCTTCGACAACTGCTACATCCCCGACGCGCCCTGCTTGCCCTCACGCACGGCCCTGTGGAGCGGGCGTACGGGCTTCCACACTGGCGTCGTCAGTCACGGTGGGGTGACGTCGGAGCCGTTCCGCGAAGGGCCGGACCGTGGCCACCGCGACTTTTTCGACCTCTATGGCTGGATGGCCTTGCTGCGCGCCGCCGGCCTGCGCACAGCCACGGTCAGCTCCTTTGGCGAGCGCCATTCCGCCTGGCATTGGTACGCCGGCTTCAACGAGATCTACAACCCCGGCAAGCGGGGCCTGGACCTGGCCGACGACGTGACGCCGCCCGCGCTGGAGTGGCTGCGGCGCCATGCCTCGAGCGACGACTGGTTCCTCCACGTCAACTACTGGGACCCGCACACGCCCTATCGCACCCCTCTGGACTACGGGAACCCTTTCGCCGATGAGCCGCTGCCGGCCTGGCTGACCGAGGCGGTGCGCGAGCGTTCGTGGGGCGGCTACGGACCGCACAGCGCCCAAGAGCCGCACGGATGGGGCGACGATAGGCCGTGGGAGGAGTACCCACGCATGCCCGCGCGACTCGACTCGATGGACGCCGTGCGCCAGTGGATTGATGGCTACGACGTGGGGATCCGCTATGCTGATGACCATGTGGGGCGCCTACTCAACGCTCTCACCGACGCGGGCGTGTTGGACGAGACGGTCGTGATCGTGAGCGCTGACCACGGCGAGAACCAGGGCGAATTGGGCGTGTGGGGCGACCACCAGACGGCGGATCCGATCACCTGCCGCGTCCCCTTGCTCGTCCGCTGGCCGGGGCTCGACGGCGTGTCGCGTGTCGACCGTGCCCTGCACTACCACTTCGACTGGGCCGCCACGCTGGTCGAACTCGCGGGTGGAAGCGTCCCCGACATCTGGGATGGCGTGCCCTTCACCGCGGCCTTCCGCACGGGCGGGGAGCAGGGCCGCCCCTATCTAGTGACCAGCCAGAATGTGTGGTCCTGCCAAAAGGGAGTACGCTTCGACCAGTATGTGTGCCTGCGTACCTACCACGATGGATACAAACAACTGGACCGGGTAATGCTGTTCGACGTGGACGAGGACCCGCACGAGCAGCGCGACCTGGCGTCCGCGCGGCCGCAGGTAGTCGACCACGCGATGGGCCTACTCGCCGACTGGCAGCAGGACATGGCGCGGACCGGCCGGTCCGACGTCGACCCCATGCTGACGGTCCTACGGGAAGGCGGGCCGTTCTACACGCGGGGCCGGCTACGACCCTATATAGAACGGCTGGACGCGACGGGCCGGGGGCAGCATGCCGCGCACTTGGCGTGGCTGCATCCAACGGAGTTATAGGGGCGGAGGAGCGGGTCGCATTCTTCTGGATGATGATGAGCATCGTCGTCAAGCGCCTACTGCGCGGCGATACCGTGGGCGTGCGCCACATGCTGGCCGGGCTCGAACCCCTGATCAGAGAAGTACGCGCGTTGGAGACGGATATTCCCGTCCCCTATACCGCGACGGCGTCGTTCCGCCTCGCCGTGACGGTCGAAGAGCAGGTCGCGACCGTACGCCAGTTCTGCGAGACCATCACGGCGCTATCACCGGCCATCGTGGCGCTCGGCGGCTATGTCCCGGATGATCCCATGGCGATCATCGATGAGCTGCTCGCGTCGTCGCCCACGCACGCATGAAATGGCGACAGCGTGGCACAGGTCAAACCGCCTATACTACAAGCAACACGTAAAAGCTGCATGACGGGAAAGAAGGATGGCTTACGGCGCCGTGCGCATGTACTGAATGGAGGGTGAGGCAGTGAAGACACAGGACATTCTACTGAAGACACAGGACGCCCTGCTCGTAGAGGTCATCGCCGTCGAACTTGCCGCCGCGGCGCACGCGGCGCGTGAGGTCCAGCAGCGCCTGGTGGTTGTCCAGAAGGCGCTGCGGGCCGTTCCACAGGTCATTACGGTTGACGATGTGACGGCTCTATACGCCGCGTCCCATGCCGCCGATACACTCGAGCAATCGCTGCGTAGCCTCCGCGCTCATGTGTACAGCGACACGGACGAGACCGCTTGAGGAGCGCTCCACATCAGTCGGCGGGGCATGCCGGCGACTCGACTATCCGCCGATGGCGGCGAAAACTTGCGCGCGCGTGTCGCGCGCGCTGTCTTGATGCGTCACGGCGACGACGCTACGCAGCGGCGCGATGAGCGGTTCGGCCTGCGCCCACGTCCAGCCGTCGGAACTCCCCGCGCCCGGCATCAGGCTGGCGCCTTTGGCGTAGCCCATCCACGCGTCGACGCCCGCGAGCAGGTGTGTGACGTCTAGGTAGCTTATGCTCGTCAGCGCCCCAGGCGAGACGTGGGCCAGGGCCGCGCCATACGCGGGGTCCGACGAGAGCGGCGCTGTCATCCCGAGGTCGGCGCTCAGGTTCGAGGACGCGATCAGCCAGTGGCCGTGGAAGGCGTAGCCGAGGCCGGGCAGCGTGGCGGCAACCGTCGCACGCGTCCCATCAGGCAACGTGGTCGTCGTCAGGAGCGGGCCTGGCGCGTTTGTGTCGCGCGCGGCGACGGCGGCAAGGCGATCGAGCGACCGCTGAACCGCGACCGGGTCGTCCACATGCCAGGCCAACTCGATTGACCCTGGCAGCGACGGAACCGCGGGCGCCGCGAGCCGGCCACCGACGGCCCCCGCGCTCTGCTGCGACGACAGCCCTTGCGTGACCGGCCCCAGCGTGTTCCCCATCGCCTGGGAGCGGGCGTTCATGGATGCGATAGCCCGCCCGACAACCGGGCTGACACCGGCGTTGATGTCGACAGCGAACTCGCCATTCATCCAGCCGAGTACGTCGCGGCGCACGTCGATCCCCGTTTGCTGTTCGAATTGGCCGAGCGAACCGGCGGGGAGCAGGCCCAGATAGGGCGTGATCAGCGCGGCCAGGTTGTCCTGCGAGGCGTAGTAGATGGTATCGCGCGCGAGGATACCGGCGGCGACGTTGGGCGTGGCGTCGAGGTGGACCGGACCGGCCGGCAGCGCGGTTGTGTTGAAGGCGAGGCCGTCGTTCGACGCCGTGATCGACAAGGCATAGGGGCGCGCGTCGATCGCCGGCTGTAGGCGCCGCAGCTGGCGCCGCGTGTCGGGCGGAAGCGTCGCGTAGCCTTTGTCCAGTTCATGGCGCAGGCGAACCGCAACGCTGGGCGCGACGTACGCGGTCAGGGCGCGCGCGGGCGGGAGCGCCGCCAGCGTCGTGGTGAAGGTTTTGTCCGTCGCCAGGGCCGGAACGCGCCCGGCGGCGGTATCGACCACGCGCTTCATCGTCGCGGCGTCGGTCGTCAGCACGGCGTCGCCCGCGAGCAGGCAGCCATAGCCGCTGCCGCCGCCCTGATCGAAGGTCACACGGTAGACCTGCGTGCCCTCGTAGGCCCAGGCCGGCGCGGTATGGGCGAGCGAGTGGAGCGGGGCGCCGCCGCCGACGAGGCTCGTGAGCCGGGTCTGCGCGACGACGGCAAGGCCGGGTTGAGCGGTATTCTTGGACGGTATCCACACGGCGAGGGCGGCGCGGTCGCCCAGTGAAGACAGCAGCGGGGTGAGCCGTCGCATGTCAAAGCCGCCCTTGGTCATATCCGCGCGCAGATGGGCCAAGGCCGGCGCGGTCCCTGGGTGTGACTGGTAGGCGCTCCAGAGGTGGGCCAGGGCGGCACCCTGCGCGGCGCCGCGGTCGATCGCGACGTAGGCGTCGGCCGTGGCGGGGATGAGCGTTTCAGGCGCGGCGGCGATGAGAGACAGGCCGGCGTGCGCGCCCACCGTGTAGGCGGCCGCGGCGCCGCCGGCCGACGATACGAGGACGGCAGGAACTAGGAAAGCAAGTTTGGACATAATTGGCGTTCTCCTCTTCTACAGTCCTATAATATCGTCCCATTGACCTCCTCGTCCTATGGCCTATTCTATCCACAGTGCGGTAGCCTATTTTGCCTACTACCGACGTCCGACTCATCGTCACGGCCAGTAATAGTGGTACGTGTAGATCAGTTGGCCGTCGGGGCCAGGTGTATACGTATAGGTGTAGGCCATGCCGGGGGACGGCGGATGGGGGGCGGCCCCGACCTGCGTGACGGTGTAGTTGCCCTCGCTGCCCGTCGTGCCGAGTGGGCCGGGGTTGGCGCCGCTCACGCTCCCGCTGCCCGACACTAACGGCGGCGCGTTGAGCGGGCCGCCGACGGGCAGGGCGTAGGATCGCGTGGCCGGGTAGTCCCAGTCGCCGTCGTGCACGTCCATTGGCAGGTAGTCCCACAGCGGCGCGTCGGCCGCGCGCGGCTGGTAGCGGCTGCCCGGCTTGCCCGGCGTATTCTCGGGCGAGAAGACATCCGTGATTGTCCAGCCCGCGCCCGGTGTCGCCGGCAGGCCCGTATTGCCCGCTATCGTGGCTAACGTGATCCCCGGCGGCCGCACGAACGGTTGCGCCGGCTCATGCAGCGTGAGGCCGCGCATCACGGCGTGCCAAATGGGACCCGCGCCGTCGACGCCGATGACGTCGACCATCGGCGCGGCGTTGGCGTTGCCGACCCACACGGCCGTGGTGTAGCGCGGCGTGTAGCCGACGGTCACGTTGTCCTTCCAATCGTCGGTCGTGCCCGTCTTGACGGCGGCCGGCGTGGTGGGCAATTGCAGCGCGCTGTTGTAGCCGAACTCACGGATGCGCGCGAAGTTGTCGGAGAGGATACTGGTCATCAGGTAGGCGACGCCCGGCGAAATCACCCGGTGCGCGGCTGGCAAGGCGGGCGGAGCGATCGGGGCGCCGGTGGCGTCGGTCACGCGCAGGATCGGCGTCGCCGGCCGCCACACGCCGCCGCGCGCCACCGTGGCATAGGCATTGACCAGTTCGACCAGCGGCAGGCGCCCGTCACCGAGCGTCAGCGGGAGCCCGTAGTGCGCGGGCGCGTCGGTGAGCGTGGTCACGCCGAGGCGCTGGGCCATCTGTAGCACGGTCGTCACGCCGAGCGTGGCCGCGAGCTTGACGGCCGGGATGTTGTAGGAGTTGGATAGAGCCACGCGTAGGGTCACGGCGCCATGATAGCGCAGGTCGTAGTTGTGCGGCGCGTAGTAGGTACCCCAGCCGGTCGGATAGGCCACATAGGTGTCGCCGATGACCGACGCCGGCGCGTAGCCGTGCTCGAAGGCGGCGAGGTAGGTGAAGAGCTTGAACGACGAGCCCGGCAGCGTGGGCCACACGGCCATGTTGATCTGCCCGGCGCCCTGCGGAGTGGTATCGGCGGCGTTGGCCGAGCCGACCATGGCCACGATGCCGCCCGAGGAGTCGAGCACCACCACGGCCCCGTCGTGCATATTATGTCGTGGAGCCATCAGGCCGATCTGACGCGTCACCTGCGCCTGCGTGTCCCGCTGCACGGCCAGATCGAGCGTGGTGTAGACGCGCAGCCCGCGCGTGTAGAGCGCCGGGCCATAGCTCTTCTCCAGTCCCTCGAGCACGTACTGCACGAACTGCGGCGCGAGTCCCGGCGCGGCGGCCGGGGACGTGTAGGTGAAGTGGCGCGCTTCGTCCATCGCCGCCACGGCTTGCGGCCACGAGATGTAGCCCTGCGCTGCCATGGCCGCGAGCACCTCACGCTGGCGAGACAGCGCCAGGGCCGGATTGACGAGCGGGCAGTACAGCGAGGGCGCCTGCGGCAGGCCGGCCAGGAGCGCGCTCTGGGCCAGGTCGAGCGCGCTCACGGAGCGATGAAAGTAGGTGTGGGCGGCCGCCTCGACCCCATAGGCGCGCGCGCCGTAGTAGACCGTGTTTAAGTACATGCCAAGGATTTGGTCTTTGCTATACGCCCGCGTCAGCGCGTAGGAGAGCGTCAGCTCGTGGAGTTTGCGTTGGAACGACGTCTCGGGGTTGAGCAGCGTATTCTTGACCAACTGCTGCGTGATGGTGCTGCCGCCGCCCACCACATGGCCGGCGGTGGCGTTGTCGCGCGCGGCGCGCACGACGCCGCGCGGGTCGAAGCCGGGGTTGGCGTAGAAGCTCTTATCTTCTATGGCGATGGTCGCGTGGCGCAACGCGGCCGGTACCGCCGCGAGCGCGACGGGGCGGCGCTCGCCGTGCGTGGGGTCGCTTACCTCATAGAGCAACACACCGTGACGGTCGTAGATGCGCGCGTTCTGGAAGTTGTAGGGGCGCAGATGCCCCAGGTCGGCCGCATGGACCGTCGCGGTGTAGTAGCTGTAGCCGGCGTAGACGGCGCCCGCCGCCACCGCGCCGCCCAGGAGCGCGGGCGCGAGCGCGACGGCGCAGATGAGCGCCACGAGCGGCCGCGACAGCCCCTTGCGGCGCCGGCGAAGGTAGACTATTCCCTGGCGTTCGTGACGCGACATGGCACGCATCTTTCCCCCCACCCCCTTGCCCCCTGTTGCACCGTTACTGTAGCGTGTACCGGGGGGTAAGGTCAACAGCGGCCCTCACCCCCGACCCCTCTCCCTGACGCGGGAGAGGGGTCGGGGGTGAGGGCCGCGCGGGGGGGCTGGCGCTAGACCGGGTTGGGTTGGTATGCTGCGTACAGACGAGCCAGTCCAGCCCCTCACTCTCAGTAAGGAACACGCGCCGCCTTATGCCACGTCCCGCACAGGAACACTATCTCGCTATAGGTGAGGACGCCCTGCTCTCCGACCTGCTGGCCCTCGTCGCCACCAGCCTGGGCGTCGATCTCGCCTTCATCTCCCGCGTCGACGACTGTACCCTCCACTTCGACTACGTCCACGACCGGGGCGGGCTCGGCCTCCCGGCCGGTTCCGTCATGCCGCTCCCCGACACCTATTGCGCCACGATGCTCGCCCGCGGCGCGCCCGCCCTGGCCATCGCGGACACGCGGGCCGATCCGGAGTTCGCCCGCTTGCCCTCCACGCGCGGCCTCGGCGTCCGCTCGTACTCGGGGGCGCCGATCGTGGACGCGGACGGGACCACGGTTGGCACGCTATGCACGCTGCACCGCCAGCCCCGCGCGGTCCCGGCGAGCGAACTCACCCTGCTCACACTGGCCGCGCACATCGTGGCGCAGGCATTCGCGGCGGACGCGGCGCGCGCCGCCGCGCGGCGGCTGGAGCAGGAGCGCGAGCGCTTCCTCTCCGCGATCTTGCACGACCTAAAGACGCCGCTCACCAGCGTGCGCGGCTACACGCAGATGGCGCACCGGCAGGCCGAGCATCTGGCCCCCGCGGACGCCGACCTGCCGCGCTACCTCGGGCAGATCGACCAGGGCACGACGCGCCTGCTGGACCTGATCGACGAGTTGACGGACGCGACGCGCGCGCGCCTGGGCCAGGAATTGGCGCTGCACCGTCTGCCAACCGACGTGGTGGCGCTGGCGCGCGGGGTGGTGGCGCAGCACGCCGGGCTCACGGCGCATCGCGTCACCGTCGCGGCGTCCCCGCCGGCGCTGGACGCCGCGGTCGACGCGGCGCGGCTGGAGCGCGTGCTGGACAACTTGCTCGCCAACGCGCTCAAGTACAGCCCGGCGGGTGGGGACGTCGAGGTGCGCGTGACGCGGGAGGGCGACGCGGCGGTGATCGCGGTGCGGGATCACGGACTGGGCATCCCCCCGGCCGACCTCCCGCACGTCTTCGCGCCGTTCCAACGCGGAGGCAACGTGGGGCGCATCGAGGGGACGGGGATGGGCCTGGCCGGCGCGCGGCACATTGTGGAGGCGCACGGCGGCGCCCTCACGGTCGAGAGCGTGGAGGGCGTGGGCTCGACCTTCACGATGCGCCTCCCCCTCGACGTACCTTGATCGGGAAACGATCCTGGGAGCGCGGGCGCTCGCGGACAATAAAACGACGTGAAGGAGATACAACAAGTGAGCGAAACGCACGACGCGGCCCCCGCGATAGCTGAGATCGGGCCGGCGCCCCGACAGGTCGATCCGACTGGGACGCCGCGACTGGATCTAGTGCTGGGTGGGGGCGTGCCGCGCGGTTCCCTGCTCATGGTGGTGGGGCCGCCGGGCAGCGGCAAGACGACGCTGGCCGCCCAGATGGCCTTCGCCGCCGCCCGCGCCGGGCGCGACGCGCTCATCCTGACGGCGCTCTCCGAGCCCACGACCAAGTTGATCGCGCACCTGCGCGCCTTCACCTTCTTCGACGAGGCGCTCGTCGGCGGCCCAGTGCGCATCCTGAGCCTGGAGCAGTTCCTCCCCCGCGGGTTGGACTCCACGGCCGAGGAACTGCTCGCGCTGGCGCGCGAGGAGCGCGCGGGCCTCGTCCTGCTCGACGGGTTCTCGGGCGTGCGCGGGGCCGACAATAACCCGCAAGCGGCGCGGCAATTCCTCTATCGGGTGGGCAGCGCGTTGAGCGTGCGCGGCACGACGACGCTGATCACCAGCGAAGCCGGCCCACGCGACCAGGCGTTATTCCCCGAAGCCACCACGGCCGATATCATCGTGGGCCTGCACTACAGCCTGGACGGCGTGCGCCAGCGGCGCGGGCTCGAGGTGGTCAAGGCGCGCGGCGCGGCGCCGCTACCGGGGCTGCACGGCCTGGCGCTGAACGGCGACGGGGCGGTGGTCTACCCGCGCCTGGAGGCGACGGTGCGCGCCGCGGGGCAACAGACCGTCGCCACGACGTCCGCCGCCCGCGTCTCCAGCGGCGTTCCCGCGCTCGACACGCTGCTCGGCGGGGGACTCAACCGCGCCACGACGACCCTGGTCGTGGGCGGCCTGGGCGTCGGCAAGACCTTTCTCGGGCTGCACTTCGCGTTGGCGGGCCTACGAGCGGGCGAACCGGTCGTGGTCGCGGGCTTCCGCGAAACGGCGGAGCAGTTCCTGCTCAAGGCCGATGTCCTCGCCGACGGGGCGACGCTGCGCGCGGCCTTGCAGCCGGACGGGGGCTCACGCTGCTGCACTGGCCGCCGGTCGAGTTGAACCCGGATGTCGTAGCCGATGAGATCCTCGCCACGCTGGACCGGACGGGGGCGCGGCGGCTGGTGGTGGACAGCATCGCCGAGTTGGAGCGCGCGGCGGGCGCGTTCGACCCGCGACGCGTGGACGAGTACCTGGCGGCGCTGGTGGTGGCGCTGCGTATGCGCGGGGTGACGGCACTCGTCATCAGGGAGGCGCGCCGGACCGTGGCGGAGGCTCCCGAATACCCGGCCGATCCCGTGTCGATGATGGCCGACAACGTGATCGTGCTGCGGCAGGTCGTCGTGGACAACCGCTTGCGCCGCACGCTCACAGTGATGAAGATGCGCTTCTCCGCGCACGACGTCGCGCTGCACGAGTTCCGCATCGCGGCGCCCCAGGGCATCCAGCTCCAGCCATTGTCCTCCGGCGCGACCGTCACGGCCACGCTCGACCCCACGCCGGAGAATAGGCACGCGGACGAGGAGGGGCAAGCGGCGCGCGCGCGGCCGGAGGGAACGGCATGAGCGCGGAGCGCGACACACACCCCGACTCTGATGGATCGGACGCGCGAACGACGGCCCTCGGCGTGGTGCTGATCGCCGAAGATGAGCGGTCGATTGCCTCCCTGGTCGCCGAGGTGGTCGCGCAGGCGGGCTATACGCCGCTGGTCGCGATGAACGGACGGCAAGCGCTTGACCTGGCGCGGGAGCAGTGGCCGGCGCTGGTGATCACCGACCTGATGATGCCGTACCTCGACGGCGCCGCGCTCACCGCCGCGTTGCGGGCCGAAGCGGACGCGCGTGGTGTCGCCGCGCCCCCCATCGTGCTGATGACGGCGGCCAGCCTGCAGTACGCGCGGGCGGCGGGGGCCGACGCGGTCCTGCGCAAGCCCTTCAACCTGGCCGAGTTGGAGGCGCTGCTGCGCCGCTTCCTAAAGCGGCGCACGGACGACGAGGAAAGGAATGTCTAACCACGTTGGCACGCAGTAACTCGCCACAAACGCCTTCCGACGCCGCGCCATCCTTCCACCATGTGCGCGTGCTGGGCGTGCGCGTCGACGTGGTGACGGAGCAGGAGACGCTGGACCTGATGGCCCGCTGGGTCGCCCAGGGCCGGCCGCGCCAGGTCGCCACCGTCAACCCCGAGTTCGTGATGCGCGCGCGCGCCAACCCCGCGTTCGCCGCCGTGCTCGACGCCTCCGACCTGGCCACGCCCGACGGTGTCGGCGTCATCTGGGCCGCGCGTCGCCGGGGCGTCCATATCCCCGCGCGCGTCGGCGGGTCCGACATCACGCTCCCGCTGGCGCGGCAGTGCGCGCGGCTGGGCCACCGCCTCTTCCTGCTTGGCGCGGCCGAGGGCGTCGCCGACGAAGCGGCGCGGCGCCTGCGCCGCCAGGTACCCGGCATCATGGTCGACGCGTACTCCGGCTCGCCCGATCCGGCGGCCGACGCGGAGACGGTCGCGCGGGTGCGCGCGGCCCATCCCCACGTCGTGCTCGTGGCCTACGGCTCGCCCAAGCAGGAGTTCTGGATCGCCCGCAACAAAGAGGCCATCGGCGCGGCGGTGAGCATCGGCGTGGGCGGGGCTATCGACTACCTCGCCGGCGTGCAGCGGCGCGCCCCCGCCCTGGTGCGCCGCCTCTGGCTCGACTGGGTCTTCCGCCTGGTCACGCAGCCGCGCCGCTGGCGGCGCATGGGGGCGATCCCGCGCTTCGTGTGGGCCGTCCTGCGCGCATGAAGACACATACAGCAGGTGGTCACAGACCCTCCAGGCGTCATTATAACGTTGGCCGCGGGCGCCATTATGATGATAGGAGGGGCGCGCGTACGGCAAGGGCCGCCGGCTCACGGAGAACAATGGACGCGGCGCGCCCAATCAGTCTCTCCACGCGCAATAGCAGGTCATCGGGATGACAAGGGTAGGCCAGATAATCGTTCGCGCGGACATCCGCTTCGCATGCGCGCAGGCGCGACGCCGTGGCGTACGCGATAGTAGGAATATGGACGGTCCGGGGATCGCCGCGTAGACATCGATGCGCCTCGACCCCACTCGCGCCGCTCATCTCAACATTGAGCATAATCAGCAACGGCTGTAGGCGTCGTGCCGTGGTGACCGCCTGTGTCCCGTCACTGTAAACCGTGCTATACCCGCTGCGTTGTAGCGACTGCACAACAAAAGGATCGGGCATATCGTCGACCAGCAGGACATGCGGCGTATCCTCGGCCGGCGGCGTCAGACGGGGCGTGTGGCGGGCGTCGAAGAGATAGCCTTGCCCGCGCAAGGTGCGCACATACGAGCGGCGCGTCGCCCCATTGGTCATCTTGCCGCGCAGCCGGCGGATATACACTTCCAGCGCGTTGCCGTCGCCATCATAACTCTCACCCCAGATCTGATCCAGCAGGTCCTGACGCCCACGCAGTTGCCCCGGCTCGCTCATAAGCACATGCAGGACAGCCGTTTCGCGCGCGGTCAGGCGGACGGTCCAGCCGTTCTCATCGCTCAGTTCGCGTGTCTCCGTGCGCAACGTCAACCCGCCGGCGCGGATTGCTTTTGGTCCCCGAGGGATTTTGGCCATACATTGATCGCCGAGCACCGCGGTCAAACGCGCATGTAGATCGCGTGGCACGGCAGGCAGCCTGATCACGTCGAGGACGCCAAGGGCGAACGCGCGACGGCGCACTTTAGGGTCCATGTTGCGCGTGAGCAGGAGCGTTGGGACGTAGTGCCCCGCTTGGTGGAGCGCGGCGATCGTCCCAACCCCGTCATTGCCGGTGGCGCCCACGCCGGCGACAACGATGACGAGGCCGGGTCCACGCGCCTGCAGCAAGGCGAGCAGCATGGCTACCGTCGGCGCGTCGGTCACCTCGCATCCATCGCCTTCAAGGAGGAAGCGCAACATGGTATGTGTCGGCGCGTCACCGCCTATAAGAAAGATGAGGGGGGTATCATTCACTGTTCTGTCCAATTTTCACTGCTATGTTCAATGTCTCATGGGCGCCCTTAACGGGATCCATGTTAGTAGTAGCAAGGGGAGAGGAGGGCGCCGCCGCCCGTCGCGGAATCCCCTGCCCCAAGAGTTATCCGTACACTACAGGGATACTATGTCTGTGAACGACGCGCAATGGGAGCGCGGCCGCGGACGCCACCGCGTGGAGCCGCACCCAGGTTGACGTCGTAGCATATGCGCCACGCGCTCCAGGTGACGACGGCAACCCAGGCTATCGGCGACCGTACGGTAGATGCGCAGGAGGCGCCGGTAACGGGAGCTGCGCCGGCCGTACACGACGCGCAGCAGTGTCAGATTGCGGCGGGCCTCTTGCAGGAACCGCGGATTGCAGTCATCGCTTTGTTCATTAGGCTGTTGGACGGAATAATGGGCTGTAGGACGCAACATTAGGACAGCTCCTCCTTGTCGAGCGCCTTAAACTGGTATCCTTGTCCACGCACGGTAACGACGTAGCGGGGCTGATCAGGATTTTGCTCTATTTTGCGGCGCACGCGCCGCATATACACGCCAACCGCGTTCGATGCGACCTGTGGAGCTTCCGAGCCGAAGATGTGCGTCAATAGTTCGCGCTGGCCGACGGTGCGGTTGGCATGGGTCATGAGGTAGCACAGCAAGCGCATCTCGTTGGGCGTGATGCGGATGTGCGGGCGGCCCGGAACCGCTATCTCCAGTTCGTTCATATCTAGCTGCACGGGCCCGACGCGCACGAGGCCTCCCTGGGACGCGCGCGCATAACGACCGTGGCGCCGGAGCGCCGCCATAATACGTGCCAGCAACTCAGCCGGCTCGTAGGGATAGACCAAGTAGTCATCGGCCCCTTCGTCCAGCGCCCGCACCTTGTCCATGACATCGGTAGAGGGATGCAAGACTAGCACAAAGCCCTCGCCGCACTCGCGCGCCAGGACACGCACCAACTCCAGCCAATCCCCTTCGAGCGACACGACATCGACGACGACAACCTCAACCGACCGCGTGGTGGCCTGGCGATAGGCCTCGGTCGCGGTGTACGCGGCCATAATTGGCTGGTTGAGCGGTTCCAGCAGGCGCCGGACCAGCCCCATGTCGCCATCGCTACCCATCGCCAGGAGAATACTCATTGTCAGATGCTCTCTTTAATCCGGCTCCACTGTCATGGGGTCCCGTCGTGCTACGGCCAGAAAGGAACAGCGCCCCCGAAGCGCTCCTCTGTCTAAGGGCGCTCTTCGACCTAGTATTTGTAAGGGCGCTCTTCGACCTAGACTCCTAATACAGGCACACATGGTGCGATTGAGTCACGTTTTCGCGTCATGTCTCGTCGGTCTGAGGCGGAGCCTCGCTAGTATTTGTGCGGATGCGGATAGCGGGCGCGACGCGTGGCGAACCTTACTCTCGACTTTACCCCCCATGGACACGGCGTACCTGAAAAAAACGGCCGTCGTACATTACAATTCTTTTAACTTTTAGCGGGGCGGCAGGGCCGGAGTCGAGAGGACATAGCGCCAAGCTTAACAGGACGCTCGTGTCAGGGAAAGCGCATAGCACGACAATGCGACAACGTCAAAACACCACCTTGGGACGTTGCTTTTTTTATGAGCCCGGTAAAATAGATGGACATGGACATAAACGCACGGGAACTCACTGTCGGCATCGCCAGCTTCGCGCCCCTGCTGCGCCAACGCGTCTCACGGCGGACGGGGGGGACGAACTCAGCGCGCTATTGCTACACCGTGTGGTTGAGACACATGCTCATGGCGTACGCGAGCGGCCTGTCGACCGACGGGAGGATAGTCGCGGAGTTGGGCCCAGGCGACTCGTTGGGTGTGGGCCTCGCGGCTCTGTTGTCAGGGGTGACGACCTACTATGCGCTCGATACAGCGTGCTATAGTAACCCACAGCGCAACATAGCAATATTTGACGAGTTAGTGGCGTTATTCAGTCAGCGCGCGCCGATCCCGGGGGAGAATGAGTTCCCACGGGTGCGTCCGCGGCTCGGCTTCTACGATTTCCCGTCGCATATCCTGACCGATGACCACCTTGCCGCATCCTTGAAGCCGGAGCGCCTGGATGCGATACGGAGAGCGATCGTTGCCTCGGTGGGCCTGACCACCGGCGCGGATGCGCGGCACGGCGCCGCGGAGGTTGGCCTGGCGTACATCGCGCCATGGACTGACCCGGCGGTCATCGACGCGGGGTCGGTCGATATGATCGTGTCGCAAGCCGTCTTGGAATATCCGCCCGACTTGGCGGCGACGTACGCGGCGATGGACCAGTGGCTGACGCCGGGCGGCTTTGTGTCACACTCCATCGACTTTAGCGCCCATGGACTGACCGCGCGCTGGAACGGCCAGTGGGCCTGTTCAGACAGCTACTGGGCGTTGCTGGTGGGCCGTAGGCCCTACATATTGAACCGGGCGCCCCACTCGGCGCACGTCGAAACGCTGCGCGGACTGGGTTACACTATCGACCATGACATCACGACGACGGGCGTGGGAGGCGTCGCCCGCGCGCGACTGGCGCGCCGCTTCGCTCATCTGTCCGATAGTGACTTGTCGACACACGACGCCTTTATTCAAGCCGTCAAGCCAGGGTGATCCGCGCGTAGGGTCTGTGAAAAGTCCTGCTCGGCCTGGCTTTTCACAGACCGTGTGCGACAATTATGTCATTGCGGCGCCCCTGTTTAGTCAGGTACAACGCCCTTTGTGAGGATACTGTTGTACGCGTACGACCAGGTCGCCCGGCGTCGGCCGGTAACGGGTCGCGAACAAGAGGGATAGGGGGTAGCTGATGCGTGTGCTAGTGACGGGTGGGGCCGGGTTTATCGGGTCGTGGACGGTCGAGGCGTTGGTCGCGGCGGGGCACGAGGTGAGTGTGTACGATTCGTTTGTGACGGGGAAAGCCGCGTACCTAGACGCGGTCGCCGCGGAGGTCGCGGTGACGCGCGGCGATATCCGCCATCCATTGGCGCTGCAGCGCGCGGTGCGCCGGTTCGAGCCGGCCGCGATCATCCACCTCGCCGCCTGCGTGTCGGTGCCCCTCTCGCTCGGGCGCGCCCTGCGCAGCCACGACGACAACGTGCGCGGGACGCTCGCCGTGCTTGAGGCCGCGCGCGCCAACGGCGTGGAGCGCGTCGTGCTCGCCTCGTCCGCCGCCGTCTACGGGCGCAACACCACCGTGCCCCTGGACGAGGACACGCCCCTGGCGCCGCTCTCGCCCTACGCGCTGCATAAGCGCGTGAGCGAAGATTACGCCCGCCTCTACAACGAACTCTACGGCCTGAACACCGTGGCGCTGCGCTACTTCAACGTGTTCGGCCCGCGCCAGGACCCCGCCTCGCCCTACAGCGGCGTGGTCGCACGCTTTGCCGACGCGGCGCGCCTGGGTCATCCCATCACCGTCAACGGCGACGGCGCGCAGACGCGCGACTTCGTCTACGTGGGCGATGTCGCGCGCGCCAACGTCGCCGCGGTCGACGCCGGCTTACATGGGCATCATGTCATCAACGTGGCCACCGGCCGCGAAACCTCGCTACTGGACCTACGCGCGGCCATCATGGACGTGACAGGCTGTCCATTGCCGTACGAAACGGGACCGGCGCGCCAGGGCGACGTCATGCGCTCGTGCGCGGATGTCGCGCGGCTGCGCGGCCTCCTGGGTGTCGCGTGCGCCACCGACCTGCGCGACGGTTTGGCCGCGTTGCTCGCCGGCGCACGCGTGTTCAGCGCCGCCGGCTAGGGCATCTGGCCACGCGTCAAAAGCGATTAGGCCGCCAATGACATAAAAGAAGTGTTATCTCCCAGGCCGTATTTGTTCAGGTACGCCATACCTAGCCGTTGTACGGTGTAGTCACGACGGGGGAGCGGTACGCTCCCTTGTGTCATCGTGTGTATAGTAAAAATGAGGATTGCAAGCAATGAAAGTATTGGTGACAGGCGGAGCGGGTTTCGTGGGGACGCACGTCGTGAACGCATTGATCGCGGCGGGCCATGACCCCTACGTCTTCGACATACAGGAGCCGCGCTATGGTACGTTCGTGCGCGGCGACCTGACCCGGCTGGACGACCTGGTGGCCGCGACGGCGGACGTGGACGCGGTGTGCCACCTGGGCGCGGTCGGAGACGTCTACCTGGCTTTCGAGAACCCCCCGCTCGCGGCGGCGCTCAACGTGACCGGCACGGCCCATGTGATGGAGGCGGCGCTGCGCAACAAGCTGCGCAAGGTCGTCTACGCCTCCACCTGGGAGGTCTACGGCCACCCCCAGTACCAGCCGCTCGACGAGCTGCACCCGTGCGCGCCCGACCACCCCTACAACATCACCAAGCTCGCCGGCGAGCACCTGGCGCTCTCGTACGACGCGCTCAAGGGCGTCCCCGCCGTCGCGTTGCGCCTGGGCACCTCCTACGGCCCGTACATGCGGCCGAACTCGGTGTTCTCCCTCTTCATCAACAAAGCCAAGGCGCGCCAGCCGATCACCATCCAGGGCACGGGTGGCCAGTCGCGCCAGTTCACGCACGCCCGCGACATCGGGCGCGCCTTCGTCGCCGCCCTCGAGTCGGACGTACACGGGTCCATGTACAACATCGCGGCGGAGGAGAAGATCTCCATCAAGCAGCTGGCGGAGCTGGTCGCGGCCGAACTGCCGACCGACATCGTGTACACCGAGGCGCGCGTGGGCGACGTGCCGCCGGCGTCCATCAGCAGCGCGAAGGCGCGGCAGGAGCTCGGCTGGTCAAGCCAGGTACCCTTCCAGGAAGGGCTACGTGAGCTCCTCTACGCCCACATCCAGGCCGACGCGCCGCGCGCCGCCCTCAGTTCCGCTACCGTCTAGTAAACGTGTCCAATCACCGTTACACGCGGGGCAGCGCATCGTGAATCAAGCGAAATGGCCTGCCGCGGCCACCTCGGGAGCAGCTCCCGAGGTGGCCGTACGCGCGTTGTCCTTGCGGGCCAACTTTTCCTGGACCTTCGCCGGCAACGTCATCTATAGCGCGGCCCAATGGGCCATGCTGGTCGTGTTGGCCAAACTCGGCTCGAAAGAGATGGTTGGTCTTTTCACGCTCGGCTTGGCGGTCACCGCGCCCGTGATGATGCTGACCAATCTACAACTGCGCGGTATACAGGCGACCGACGCGCGCCATGAGTATTTGTTCGGGCACTACTTTGGATTACGCCTTCTAACCACGCTGCTGGCACTGGCGGTCATCGCGGGAATTGTCGTCATATCGGTGCCAGGATGGGGGCCGGCGCTCGTCATCCTCGCCGTGGGCGTTGCAAAGGCGTTCGAGTCTGTCAGCGACGTGATCTATGGTCTGCTGCAACAACACGAACGGATGGACCGCATCGCCACGTCGATGATGATCAAGGGGCCCTTGTCATTGATCGCGCTCGCCGTTGGCGTCTACCTGACGCACAGCGTCCTCTGGGCCACGCTCGGACTGGCGCTCACCTGGGCGCTGATCCTGGCCGGGTACGACATACGCAGCGCTATACTTATCCTGCGGGCGTCCCAGCCACAGGCGGGGGCCAGTTGGCCTCGCGCGCTGCAGCCTATCTGGAGCACCCGTCCCCTTGTGTCGCTGGCCTGGCTGGCACTGCCGGCGGGGATCGTCGCGGCGCTCCTCTCTCTCAACGTGAATACACCCCGCCTATTCGTGGCCCACTATCTGGGAACGAATGACCTGGCCATCTTCGCCTCCATGGCGTATGTTTTGGTGGCGGGCGCGACACTGACGGATGCCCTGGGACAGGCGGCCGCCCCGCGGCTATCGCAGTACTTCGCGGCCGGAAATGTGCCTGCATTTCGCGCGCTGCTCGCGAAACTGCTCGGCATCGGCGTCGTGCTGGGCGGCGCCGGCGTGCTGGTGGGCCTCGTCGCGGGGCGCGCGATACTCACGCTGCTGTATCGCCCCGACTATGCCGGTCACGTCGATGCGTTCGTGTGGCTGCTCGTCGCGGCCGGTTTAGAGTATATCGCGTCCTTCCTCGGGTATGCGCTGACCGCGGCCAGGTATTTGAGGATCCAGGCGCCCATCTTCGCCGCGGTCATCGCCTTCATGCTGGTGGCAGGGCCCTTCATCATTCCGGCGCACGGCATGGTGGGAGCGGCGTGGGTCTTTGGCGGATCGTTCTTGATCCAGATTCCATTGAAGAGCGTGGTCATCGTCTACGCGCTCAAGAAACGCACACGCCAACACACAAGGCAGACAGGGCAGGACAACGTATGACGGACGAGCGAAAGCCGGTCAAAGTGCTTCACATATTCGGGCGTATGGTGCGCGACGGCGCCGAGATGCGGATGCTGGAGATGATGCGCGCCCTCGACCTGGAGCGCTATCAGTTCCACTTCTGTACGTTGGAGGGCCGGCCGGGCGACCTTGACGACGAAATTCGCGCTCTCGGGGGCGTTATCCACGCGGATCGCCTCAGCCTGGGCTTGCCCTGGCGCTTTCGACGTTTGCTGCGCGAGCAGCGGTTCGATGTCGTGCACTCGCATGTCCTGCTCTCCTCCGGTTTCTTTCTCCGCCTGGCCGCGCGCGAGGGTGTGTCCTTACGCGTCGCCCACTTCCACTCGACAGGCGATGGGCGCCCCACGACCCCGCGCAGGCGCGTACAGCGCACGGTGATGCGGCAATGGGTCGACCGCTATGCCACCCATCTCCTTGGCGTGAGCGAAGGAGCCATGGCGGCGTGGAGCCCACGATGGCGCGCCGACCCGCGTTGCCAGGTCGTCTATGACGGCATCGATGTGGCGCCGTTCGCACAGCTGCCGGATCGTCACGCGGTACGGTCGGAGTTCAATCTGCCCGAGGAGTGCCAGCTGTACATCCACGTCGGCCGGCTGGCCGCCCCGAAGAACCACGAGCGCCTCATCGCGATCTTCGCGGAGATCGCGCGGGCCGACCCGTCGGCGCACCTACTAGTGGTCGGTCGAGGAGGGAATGACATTGAGCGCGTACTGCGCGCCCGCGTCGCGGACTGGGGTATCGCCGACCGCGTCGTCTTCGCCGGGATGCGCTTCGATGTGCCACGGCTCCTTACAGCGGCCGACCTTTTACTCTTTCCGTCATTACGCGAAGGATTGCCGGGAGCTGTGTTGGAGGCGTGCGCGGCGGGTACGCCCACGCTAGCAAGCGATCTCCCAGGGGTGCGTGAGATAGCGGCGCGGTGTCCCGAGGTGCGTTATCTCTCCCTTGAAGCCGGCGACACGGACTGGGCGTCCACGGCGATGACGCTTGCCGCCGACAGCCGCGACCCCGACAGGAGGGACGCCATCGCGGGCGCGTTCGCGACCGGCTCGCTCACCATACGCGACTCCGTGGCCGCGCACGCGACGATTTATCAAAAGGGGCTCGCGCCATGCTAGGAGCCGCTATCCCCGCGGGCCGGCCCAGCGCCGCGCGCCGTTCGCAGCCCCGTCTACAAGGGATTCTGCCGCACCTTTTCCTGGTGTGCCTGGCGCTCATGTTGGTCGCGCTCGCGATCGTGGGGCTGACAGGCGTATCCCTCGCCGCCACGGCCGACATCACGTCGTTGTGCGCGGTCGGCGCCATCATCCTGGTTGTCCGTGTCTCGCCGCGCCGGTTCTGGTCGGCGTCCGCGATATACCTATGCGTCCTCTGGCTATTCCATTTCGGCCTCGCGGCGGTCTATGGCCTCGGCCTGCCGATCGGGAGCGCGACCTTGGCGAATATGAGCGTGTGGTTTTACACACCGTACACGAAGGAAGCGCTCATCCTGACCGGCATGGGGTTTGTATCGTGCGGCATAGGTATCCTGATCGCGTTGCTGTGGGGTACGACTACGACACGCGCGCGATCTGTTCCCGCGCTAGCATCATCCGAGGGCGCGTCTATCAATCGCGCTTTCCTGGTCACCGGCTTCGCGCTCGTTCTTGTATCCGTGTGCGTGTGGTTCCTCATCGCGGTGCGCGCCGGCGGCGTCGGGACCCTGTTCGGGTCCTACGAGACATTCCTGGCCGTCGTCGGCGAGAGTCTCGCCCTTACGCTGGCGTATTACGGTATCAACGTGGGTATGGTCTTCCTGGCTGCCGCGCAACCCGCGACGCTACGCCGCGTCGCCTTCGCCATCTTCTGCTTATGGGGTCTCATCGCCCTTCCACTAGGACTGCGTGGAGAGGTGCTATTTCCCGGCCTGACCGCGCTCGTTATTATGGCGAAGCGGCGACCGCCATTCTCCGCGAAGGTCGCCTTTTTACTGGGGGTACTCCTGTTGAGCTCCATTGCCGCGCTACGTGAGGTGCGTCAGGTTGGGGTGCAAAACGTTGGCTCGGCGACGGTCAGCGCCAGCCCGCTCGACGCCCTGACCGAGTTGGGCAGTTCGCTACGCCCGGTGTCGGAAGTCGTCTACTGGAGGGCGACCGGTGACCAGTTCATAGCTGGGGCGAGTTACTGGGCGCCGTTCGACCGCGCGCTGGCCAAGGTCGTACCGGGACGCGCCTGGAAGCTGCCGCCGGCGGAGGAAGATCCGCGCGTCTTGGGCTCTCTGGCAACTATGCGCGGCGACGGCGCGATCGGTTTCTCTGTGGTGGCCGAGGCCTATCGCAACTTCGGGCCCGCCGGCGTATGCGTCATCATGGCGCTGATCGGCCTGTTGCTTGGCCGCTTGGACCTATGGCCACCCACGGTGGGGCGTCAGGTCCTGCTTGGCGTCATCCTTATACCCCTACTGGTCGAAGTGCGCAATGACTTTACGGCTGTCCCTTTCCAAGTGATGGGTAGTTATTTGATGGTGTGCGTCGTCGTACTGAGCGCCCGAACTATTGGGGGTATGCGGCGACGGATAACTGGTGTGGGGTAAGGGTTGCAAAAGGAGAGCAATAATGCCGCATGAAATAACTATGACGGCGGGAACTGTAATCACGGTCGAGCCCAACAGCTACGGCGGACGCCTGAAGTACTTTTCGCGCGCGGCTGATGACACGTTTTGGGACGACCTATGGCTACATGAAGAGGCGGAAATCGACTATGCACGCTACCAAGCAGGACACCTGCCGCGCTTTCTGAAGCGTACCTTCATCCGGTATGTGCAACCCGGCGCGCGCGTCCTCGAGGCTGGCTGCGGCCTCGGTTGGTTCACCGTTGCCGCTAATGCCTTAGGGTTCAAAGCCGAAGGGGTAGACTACGCCCCTCAAGTTATCGCGATGCTTCAAGCGCGCTTCCCCTCGATAAACTTCTTTCGCGGCGATGTGCGAAAGTTATCGAACATCCCCGACAATACGTACGATGCCATTTATTCGCCAGGAGTCTGCGAACACTTCGAGGAAGGCCCGGAAGATGTCCTACGCGAGGCTTATAGACTGGTCAAAGATGGGGGAATCGTCCTCGTCTCCACCCCATGCTTCAATGCCTTCAGGAGATTTTTACATCGTCTGGGAGCCTTTCAGCATGCGCCGGAAGGAGAGTTTTATCAATATGCATTTTCGCAGCAAGAGATGACTGCGATACTGGAAGGGATAGGATTCGAAGTCCTGGAATGCCACTATCGCGCCACATTGTTCACGTTAAGGGAGCATATCCCTTTCATAGCACGCCTGCCCCTCGGTCGTTTGGAGAAACCTATCGCGGTTGCATTGGATACTATTCCTGGAATCAATAGGTGGGGCCAAGCATGTATGTGGGTCGCCCGAAAACCATTGCGCGGCGACGCTGCCACATAGGAGTCCAATTTAGTGATCACGCGGCATGGCATAGCAGAGGAAATCGCACCGTGGAAGATTGCCCGACGCTGCGGAGCCGCGAGGAATATGCGTGAATAGATCAAAGTCGGAACAAGGTATTATACGGTGGTCATGGCTCGTCAAGAGCGTAATACGCCGCGCGATTTTCCTAGCGCGTTGGCTATACTGGCGCATGAGACTGGGCAAGCGCCTGCGTGTGCGGGGTTTTGTCTTTTTTCAACCGCGCCTGCGCCTATGGCCGCTGGATGGCGGCCGTATCGAGCTTGGACCGCGCGTCGAAATAGAGCAAAATGTCTATATCAAGAGCGCCGGTGTCTTGCGTATTGGGGACGATACCTTTGTCGGCAATGGCACGACGATCGGTTGCGCCAAGGCGGTAACCATCGGCAAAGATTGCCTCATTGGAGAATATGTCTCGATTCGTGATAATGACCATGTGTTTAGTGCGATAGATCGCGCCATACGAGAACAGGGCGCGACCACGGCGGCGGTCTGTATCGGCGACAATGTCTGGCTTGGGGCGAAAGTCAGCATTCTGGCAGGGGTTCACATTGGCAATGGTAGTGTTATTGGCGCCAACGCCGTGGTAACCCGCGACATCCCGGCAGGAGCGGTGGCGGTCGGGATACCCGCACGGGTTATCAAGCAGCGTTATGGGACGTAACCGCACGACCTCTACGATCGTGTTGGCCGCTATCCTCATCGGCGTCCTCTCTGCTTGCACCAGCCCCCGTCAACCGGAGCCAGTCCTAACCGCTACTGTTGGTATAGCTCCCGGAGACGACTGGTCGCTGCCTTCGTGGGTGAAGGTCTCCGCCAACGCCGGTATCTACCTCAGCGGCGTTTCCGACCACATCCCCACCGCCGTGCCCATCCAGCAGATCGCCCTCCTACAGGCCTCTTGGAAGGAGCTCGAGCCTGCCCCTGGGCAATACGACTGGTCATCCATCGACAATCAGATAACGACCAACCCCAGCCGCCGGTTCTGGCTGCGCATCGCCAGTTCAAGGGTCGCCGATTGCCCCAGTTGGCTCCCCTGGAAGTACCTTGGTCTACAATCCCGTTTCTGGTTCTACGGTAGCGCCCCCCAACGCTTCTACTATCTCTGGGATGCTCCCGTCGACAAAGAATTCCGTGCTTTCCTCGACGCTTTCCGACGCCATTATGCCGTCGATCACCCCAACCTCCTCGCCCATATCAAGTTCGAATATCTCCCCGGCGCCTGGAACTATGGCGAATATCAGGTCTGGCCCGACGATCGTCCCAACGGCATCACGCCTCGCGCCTACATTGCCTGGTTTAACCGGCTGATAAACGCCTATAAGGCATCCCTCGGAGGCGACGGACGCAAGCTCGTGTACACTGGGACCGGCCACATGGAGTGGGCCAACGGCAATACCGCTTGGCGGCAAGCTGTCAACACCGTCGCGGGCGGCAATGTCCATGCCGACTACATCATCGGCAACAGCGGCGGTGGCGCCCGTGAGGGCGAAACGGAGGCGTTCAACCTTTTCGGCAACGAGCCCTCGTGGGGACAGACGACTCAGATGGTCAACGGCGTCAAGTACGTCGTCACGAACGACAATAGCCCCCTCATCGCCGCCACGGATCGCTACTTTGGCACCGAGAACGAGTGCTATGGCGACTGCGGCGCCCCTAACACGCTCGACTACTACAATGTCAAGATGTCGTTCCTGCTCATGCTCAAGCTGCGCATGAACTGGATCTTTACCTGCTACCGCTGCTACCGGACGGCCCCGGCGGTGCTCGACTGGGCCTTCCGTGAAATGGGCAAGCACTATGACGACGCGCCCGACGCCTGGGCTGACTTGCGGCAGTGGACGGACAAAAACGACGGCCAGACGCTCAATAATTGGGAGCGCTGGCTCTACCAGCGCGACCAGCCCGGTGACGGCATGACCGTGCCCACGGACCCCACCACGTCCCCCTGGGTCTTGCAGGGACCGCCATACGACGAGGCGCGCCGCACGGACCACGCGGGCGGCTCCGACTACATGTATTTCGCCGTCGACAACAAGTTCCTCTACGGCGGCCGCGACCGCGTGCAACTCAAGGTCACGTACCTCGACAACAATAAAGCGGCGTGGCGCGTGGAGTACGACGCCGCCGACGGCGACGCCTACAAACCGACCATGATGGTCCGGAACGTGGGCGACGGGCAGTGGAAGACGGCCACCTTTACCATCCCCGACGCGGCTTTTCAGAACCGGCAGCAGGGCGGCATGGACTTTCGCATCTATGATGGCGGCCGCCGGGATCTCACGGTGCGCTTCGTCCGCATCGTCAAAACCGTCCCGCCACGCGCCACGCCCGCCGCCGCGGCACGGCGCTAGTCGCTCGTCGAGTTACGGCGCCGTACTAACGTCCCCCATGTTGAGCGAGCGCATGCCATGGCTCGCCCTTAGACGGGCAAACTCCTCCAAAATCCGCTCCAAGAACGCGATGTTTTCGTCGGTATACGTCCCGAAGTTGTGCGGGTGCCACCAGAGGTGGTAGATCTGGCGCCGCGCCGCCGCCGCCCGTAGGTCGTGGATGATACGCCGTAGACGTAACGGCTCGAACTGGCGTAAGCGTGGGTTATAGGGGTTCAAAAAACGGCTGGCCGGGACATTACAGAGCCCATCATCGCGCGGGATGTCGTCCCACACCGTCAGATTACTCCCCGAGAGATTCAGGTAGCGATCGGCCCGCCGCGCGTTCAGGATGCGCCGCCCGCGCTCGTCACTGGCCGCCGACGCGCGATACATCCACCCGTGCTCGTTGCCGCGGTAGCACACGATTCCACAGTCCCTCAATATCGGGGCATAAGCGGGGTTAGCCTGATTGCGCGGGAAAATGAGCGAACGAAGGTTGAAGCCGCGTGCCCGCGCGATGGCCATCGCGCTGTGCAGGTCGGCTTTGAAGGCATCCCCCGTTTGTCCCTGTTCGAGACAATAGTAATGGGAGAACGTGTGACAACCAATTTCCTGGCGCGGCCGCCGCGCGATCGCGTCGATTAAGCTGGGGGCATAGTGCAGGGGGTCGTCCACTTCAGTATCCCCCGTGATCTCATGATACGGCGATAGGGCGGGATTGGCGTAGTCCGGCCGGACCACGGGGGAAAAGCGCTCCCGTTCGCGTCGCGAATCCGCGAACAAGAACCCAACCGTCGCCCATGTGGCGGCGACGCCATAACGCTCGAAGACATCGAGCATACGCGGGATAGCGCCGCGCGCCCCCAGCAGATTCTTTCGGTAGGCGCCGTCGGCAGGGTGGTGGTCCCGCACCCCCCAATGGAGCTCGAAATCCAGGGAAACGACCAGGGCCCCGTCGTTGGGCCGCGCGGTCCGTCGATCGCCTGGGGCTGTCCAATCGTCGTGGTCTCGCATCTCCACCTCCCTCACTTACGAAGATTACACGGCGTCACACGACGTGTTGGCCGCGGCCGCGATAGGGCACAGACAAATCGTACCCCAACACACGCCTCAATTCTTACTGACGGTACGACAATCGCCGCGGACGCGTATGAACAAGCGCATCTCTCAACGCTACATTTCTGTCATGTACCCGCGCGACAGGCCCGATTACCCCTATCACGCGTGTAAGAAACCAGCCGACAGTACTTTTGGAGGTTGCGGGAAGCGGCGTCTACCGTTTACATTTGCTGTGGACGCCTTTCGCTCCTAAGCCTGGGTGAAGATAGCCCGGAGCGATCGTAGCGCCCGCCGATCAGGACAAGTAGAGTGGATAAAGGAGAGGTTACAGCCCACAAGCCTTACGACTCATACATAACCTGCGTGGACAGGTTCATCATATAGATTGCAGGATGCTGCAAAAGGCAAACCCATCGCGAGGTGGGGACGCAAAACAAGGGGTCTTGACCGTACAGCAGACGGCAAGATTGCCCAGTTACCAGTTCCGGCACACAACGCCCTCCGGCGTCGTGCACGGAGGGCTTTTTGTTGAGATGCGGCGTTGTGTTACGTCGTCCCCATCCGGCGGCGGACGCGGCGGCACGTATCTCATCCCTCTCTCCCGGTAACGCAAGCAGGACCCAGCAGGTCCTTCACCATGCGTCCCTCTCCTCCTCCAACACGGCCTGGATGCAGCGCCGCCGCGCGTGTTGTGAGACCTTGCCGGTCGGCCGTCGCTAGACGACCCGCTACGGCGCACGTTGTAACAGCCTATTGTCGTGCGTCACAGTGCGAGGGCCGAGCGCGCCCACAGATCATCAGCCCCCCCTACCAGGGGATCTATTAAGAGAGGATTAGAATGCCTATCATACCTGTTCAACGACATAAGCAGCTACCGCGCGACCTTTGGTCAAACCGAGGGGCTAGACGTCGCAAAGAGAAGCGCGGGCCCGCGAGCCCGCTTCGGCGCGGCGCCGCCGCCGTCGCCATCCTCGGCATCGCCGCCGCTATGTCTATGTCGAACATCCTTCCCACCCATAAGGTGATGGCGATACAACACACGTCGGCGCTGGCGAACCTCCCTGACACAACCCAGGGCGTTCACTTCGGCAACACGTTCACGGCGTACTCACCTATTGTGAACGGGCAGCGCGCGCTATCGCCCGCTGGCATGCCCCCGACGGACTACGTGTGGGGCTCGTCGCCGACAGGGGGCACAAACGTCCCTGATACCACCAACGGGTGGCAGGAAACGTACACGCCCTGGCGGCGCGAGACCGTCAATCAGAACCTAGCATGGCTCAAATCCAACCATCCGGATTGGATTGAATACAAATGCGATAGGACGACTATCGCGTACTGGTACCCAGGTCAGACAGATATGCCTGATCTCGATATGACAAATCCCGCGTATCAATCGTACTTTGTGAATACGTTTGCTCTACCAGCGCTTGCAAGAGGGTACCAGGGCATATCTTTTGATAACGGGCCTGACATTAACCTAGGCGGGGAATGCGGCCACTACGATGCGAACCACAACTGGGTCGCACAGTACAGCGGCGCAATACTCAACGACGCCGCGTACGCGACAGCAAACGGCAACGCGATGCTCAGTATCGCCAATGCTATACACGTCCAGTACCCGAACGCGACACTCACGAGCAACCAAGGATACAATACCTACACGCTCAAGTCGAACTGGGAAAAGGTCCTTCCCGGCGTTAATATGATTACAGACGAGTACAGCTTCAACAGTGATGGTACCGGCTTTGTCACATCCGATGCGGGCGGTGAACCCAGGATCTCGAATCAGTGGCTCGATCAGATGCAGGAGTGGCAACGGACACAGAAGGTCCTGAACAAGGGTATCTTCTTCATCGACGTTTTGCCTATAACGACCTTGACGGCGTACGAATCCGATACTGATGCGTCCGTCAGGGCGGATGTGCAGTGGGTCCTCGCGAACTACCTGATGATTAAGTACAACCATACCTATGTCGACCTTGTCGGCAACCAGGATGCGTCGGGCAATGCGCAATATGGGTATCCAATGATCCCCCAGCATGAGTACCCGACGGTCGAGCAAATCGGCAGCGCGACGAACGACTTCTACGCCAGCCAGGGCGTCTACATGCGCGACTACACGAACGGGCTCACCATCGTAAATCCCAGCTCGGGAGCCACGTTCAGCGTTAACCTTCCGTCTGGCCGCTACAAAGACCTCTACGGGCACGTCGTGACGACGCCCCTCAACCTTGCCCCGCACACCGGCGCGGTGCTCCTCTTGACCGATACGCCCGCGAATACGCCGGCTCCCGCGACGAGCACGCCGGTCCCCGCGACCAGCACGTCGGTCCCCGCGACGGATACGCCGGCCCCCGCGATCGCTCCGCCCCCCGCGACCGCTCCGCCCCTGCCGTCGCCGGGCAACCAGGCGTTTAGCGCCTCGATCGCGGCCGGGGCCGCGTCGAACACCTTCAGCGGCTCGGCCAGGGTGGGCGCGTGCGCGGCCTGCTCGGGCGGCGACAACGTGCAGTACCTGGGCCGTAACAACGGCGTGTTGCGCGTCAACGGGCTGGCCGTCCCCGCGGACGGCGCGTACACCATGACCCTCGCCTGCGTGAGCGGGCCCAGCGCGCGCACGGTCGATGTCGCGGTCAACGGGGCCGCCATCGCGCCGCTGACCTGCCCCGCCAACGGGAGCTGGACGGCCGCGCCGGCGACGGTGAGCGCCCCGGTCAGCCTGCGCGCTGGCGCCAACACGCTCGCGTTCTACAACAGCGATCCGGCCAGCCCCGCCCCTGATCTCGACCGGATTACCATCGTGGCCCCTGTGAGATCCGCCCCCGCCGTTCCGACGGCGCAGCCTACCGCCCCTACGCTCCCGACCGTGGCGCCGGCTCCCGCGACGAGCACGCCGGCCCCCGCGAATACGCCGGTCCCCGCGACCAATACGCCCCTGCCGTCGGGCAACCAGGCGTTTAGCGCCTCGATCGCGGCCGGGGCCGCGTCGAACACCTTCAGCGGCTCGGCCAGGGTGGGCGCGTGCGCGGCCTGCTCGGGCGGCGACGACGTGCAGTACCTGGGCCGTAACAACGGCGTGTTGCGCGTCAACGGGCTGGCCGTCCCCGCGGACGGCGCGTACACCATGACCCTCGCCTGCGTGAGCGGGCCCAGCGCGCGCACGGTCGATGTCGCGGTCAACGGGGCCGCCATCGCGCCGCTGACCTGCCCCGCCAACGGGAGCTGGACGGCCGCGCCGGCGACGGTGAGCGCCCCGGTCAGCCTGCGCGCTGGCGCCAACACGCTCGCGTTCTACAACAGCGATCCGGCCAGCCCCGCCCCTGATCTCGACCGGATTACCATCGCGACGTCATAGCCCGTGGGCGCTACGGCGACAACCTCGCCGTAGCGCCCGCCTTCAACCGTTGCCTCAAGGAGTCCCCTGGCTTCGGCCATGGGGTAACTGACGCGTCTATAGCATGAGCATGGCCCGCGCACGCCGGAATCCGGCGTGCGCGGGCCATGCTCATGCTATAGTGTCTTGTTTTCGCCCCACCGGTCCCATGCAACCCACGACAGGCGCGTTCGTCCGCCCCTGCTCACGGCGCAACGCAGGGGCGCCGTCAGCCGCCGCGCCCGCATCAACTTAAAAGAAGTGTTATATCCCCAACGGCGTTTAGTCAGGTAAGGGGCGGCGATCCGCTGTACTGTTAGAGTCATAGGGTGGATGTTGGCTCTCCCACGTCCATGGCCCTCCAGCGGCGGGCGCCATACGAGTAATAGACCGCCCTGGCGGCGTGCGGAGAGCCGGCTGTGTTGCACAGGAGCGCGGGCGCATGACGTATACCTACGCTATTCATCCTCTAAGCCCACGAACAGCACGCAGGTCGTGGACGTGCGACACCCCACTGAGGCGGTGGAGCAATCCAGGCGCTGCTATAGTGCGGCCGATGATTACGTCGGCGTGTATAGCCATGGTATGGCCGGCATGGCGGCGTCGCACGGAGCGCCACGCACGTCACGGCTACGACAACACAGACAGATAGCGGAGGTGAAGCCGGTGGTCGCCCAGAAAAGATTGGCACGCGTCGGGCGTGCGCGTCCCAAGACAAGCGCGCCGCGATCGCCAGGGACCGTCCTCGTGACCGGCGGGGCGGGATACATTGGCTCGCTGTTGGTGCGCCGCCTGCTGGCGCGGGGGCTGAACGTGCGCGTGCTGGACGCGCTGCTGTACGGCGACAGCGCGCTACGGGACGTGCTGGATCATCCCAACCTCGCGTTGGTCCGCGCCGACCTGCGCCGTCCCGACACCATGGCGCACGCATTCGGACAGGTCGACGCCGTCGTACACCTGGGGGCGATCGTGGGCGACCCGGCCTGCGCCCTCGATCCGTACTTCACGACGGAGATCAACGTGGACGGCACGCGGGCTATCGCCGAATTGTGCAAGCGCAACGGTGTGCGGCGGCTGCTCTTCGCCTCGACCTGCAGCGTCTACGGCGCGAGCGACGACATCCTGGACGAAGGGTCCGCCCTGAATCCGGTGTCGCTCTACGCCGAGAGCAAGATAGCTTCCGAACGGCTGCTGCTGGCGTTACACGACGACACCTTCGCGCCGGTGATCCTACGCTTCGCCACGGCTTACGGCCATTCGCCGCGGCCGCGCTTCGATCTGGTGGTCAACCTGCTCACCGCGAAAGCCGTCGCGGGCGACCCGATAACTATTCATGGCGGCGAGCAGTGGCGGCCTTTCGTCCACGCCGACGATATTGCCCGCGCCGTGATTTTGGCGCTCGACGCGCCCTTGCAGACGGTCGCCGGCCAGGTCTTCAACGTGGGCTCCAACGAACAGAACCATCAGCTATCCGAGGTCGGCACGACGATCAAGAGGCTCATCCCGGACGCCGATGTCATCACGAGCCCACTCAGCGTCGACCGGCGCAACTACCGCGTGCGCTTCGATAAGATCCGTGCGGCGCTTGATTTCCGCCCGATCCACCACTTACAATCGAGCATTTCGACCTTGCAAGCGGCGCTGGAAAGCGGGCGCCTCGGGTCATATCTCGACGACTACTACAACAACTGCCAGTTCCTGCGCGCCGCCATGCTGGATAACCACTGGCTCGCCGTGCACAAACCAGATATCGACGTGAGTGGGATGGACGACGCCCTCGCGGATGATATACTCATCACGAACGCTGTAAGCATCGCCTGAGGAGCACTCATGGTCGCTATTCCCGCCACGCGGCAACGTATCCACCTATCGCCACCCCATATGTCGGGCCTCGAGCGGACGCTGGTCCAGGAGGCGTTCGACACCAACTGGATCGCGCCGGTCGGCCCTCATGTCGACGCGTTTGAACGCGAGTTCTGCGACACGGTTGGCGCGTCCCACGCCGTCGCGCTCTCTTCGGGGACGGCGGCGCTACACCTGGCGCTGCTCTTGCAAGGCGTCGGCCCCGGCGACGACGTGCTGGCTTCGACCTTCACCTTCGCCGCCAGCGTCAATCCAATCGTGTATCTGGGCGCGCGGCCCGTCTTTGTGGACAGTGAGCGGGGCTCCTGGAACATGGATCCCGCGCTGCTATCCGCGGCCCTGGCCGAGCGCGCCCGGGGCGGCCGCCTCCCCAAGGCGGTCGTGGTCGTGCACTTGTACGGGCAGAGCGCCGACCTCGACCCCATCATGGAGGCCTGCGCCCGCTACGATGTGCCGCTGGTAGAAGACGCGGCCCCGGCGGTCGGGGCGCGCTACAAAGGGCGCGCGCCGGGGACGTTCGGCCGCGCCGGCGCCTTTTCCTTCAACGGCAACAAAATAATCACCACGGCGGGCGGCGGTATGCTGGTCTCGGACGACGCGGCGCTGATCGCCCACGCGCGCAAGCTCGCCACGCAGGCGCGCGACCCCGCGCCGCACTATGAGCACTCCGAGATCGGCTACAATTATCGCCTGAGCAATGTGCTCGCCGCGATCGGGCGCGGGCAACTGATGGTCCTCGAGGAGCGCGTGGCGGCGCGCCGGCGCAATTTCGACACCTACCGTCGCGCGCTCGGCGACATCCCTGGCATCGACTTCGCGCCGGAAGCGCCGGGTGGCCGGCACACGCGCTGGCTGACCTGTGTCACGTTCGATCCCGACCTGTGTGGGACCGACCGCGAGACGGTGCGCCTGGCGCTCGAGGACGAGAACATCGAGTCGCGTCCGCTATGGAAGCCGATGCACCGGCAGCCGGCCTTCGCGGGCTGTGACTACTATGGCGGAGCGGTGTCCGAGGATCTCTTCGCGCACGGCTTGTGCCTGCCATCGGGGTCGGACCTCGCCGTGGACGACGCGGAGCGCGTCATCGAGGTGATCCACCGCTGTATCAACGTGCCATAGTGGCGCCCGCATTGCTACGACAAACCGACGAGCCACACACGATTACTATGAAAAGGCCGACCATGAATCTACTGCATTTTTGGCGGGTTTTCCGCCGTTGGTGGTGGCTCCCCGTGACCGCCGCCCTGCTCGCGGGGGGCGCGGGCTACGTGTTCAGCAAGCGGACACCACCGGTCTATCAAACGTCTACGCGGCTGCTTGTGAGCAGCACGCAGCCGACGGGGCCGACGAGCTACGACGATACCCTCGCCAGCGCGAGCTTGGCCCAGACCTATAGAGAGTTTGCCGCTGATCCATTCATATTGCAGCAAACGATCGATGGTCTCCACCTTGGGCTGACGCCGCCACGCCTCGCTCAAAAGGTCGACGCGCAAATTGTGCGCAACACCCCGCTCTTGGAAATCACAGTGCAGGACGGCAGCCCAACACGGGCCGCCGCGATCGCCGACACGCTCGCGCAAGCCCTCGCGACCTACGTGAACCGCCTGCAGACGCGGCCCGTCCAAGCGGCAGGGCAACAGGTCTCCCAGCAGATCACCACGCTGCGCAAGACGCTGGCGAGCGCCACGGCCCTACTCAACAGCCTGCGCACAACGCTATTCCCGGATGCGGCGACGGCGGCGCGGGTGCAACAATTGCAAGACGAGGTCAACGGATATCAAACTCAACTTACCGGGCTCATCGATACGCAACGGCAGATAACGATTGGGCAGGTGCAGACGGCGGCGACCCTGACGGCGCTCGGCCCGGCGTCCGTTCCGACCGCTCCCGTCCAGCCGCAACCCTTGCGCACCCTGGCCCTGGCGGGTCTCATCGGCTTCCTGCTCGCCTTGGGTGTCTCTTTGCTGCTCGATCTGGTGGACGACCGGGTGCGCGAACCGGCGGATGTCGAAAGCCTCCTGGGCGCCTCGCCCCTGGCGGTCGTGGGCTTCGCGCACGAACGCGCCCCTCAACTGTTGAACAACGCGACACTATCCAGGGCGGCGATGCTGTTGGCGCCGGGCAGACGTACCACTAGTAGCGCGCGCTTGTTGAGCGGTTCGACGGTGGCGAAGGGAGCGCGGTTCACCGAAGACCTTCTGCTGCTGCGGGCCAGCCTCGACGCGGTCATGCGGGGTCGGCCGGCCGTGCTTTGTGTGAGCAGCGCGGGGGACGGTGAGGGGAAGAGCACGATCGCGGCCAACCTTGCCATCCTCGAGGCCCAGGCCGGCAAACAGGTCATCCTCGTCGACGCCAACCTGCGCGACCCGCAGATCCACCACTACTTCGATCTAGCTAACGATTATGGCTTGAGCGCGTACCTGACACCCAAGCCGGGCGGCGCGCATCCGCCGCTCCAGGACGGTCCGCTCAATATCAAGATCCTCACGGCGGGAGCGATCCCGCTTGATCCCGCCGAGTTACTCGGCTCGCAACGGATGGCCGAGCTCATCCACATGCTGCGCGCGCGCGCCGACATCGTCATCGTCGACACGGCGCCCATCCTACCTGCCCCCGACACGATGCTCCTACAGCCACTTGTCGACGGGACGGTGCTCGTCGTCGATACGCGGCGCGGCAGAGGGAAAGCTATCGTGTCCGCCCTCGCGGCCCTACGGCACACATCAGGGACCGTGCTGGGTGTCGTCCTCAACAAGAGCCCGCGACGCACGACGCCACACGATTATAGCGCGTCGTTGACGCCAATCGAAGGCACGCTCCTCTTGAACCCGCCGGTCAATGCCGGCGCCGACGGCGCGGTCAGCCCTTTGCGGCAGGCAGGACTGTGATATGAACGTGTTGGTATCCATCGAGCATCGGTTTGATCGCACGCCCGATGGGGCAGTGTGGACGCAAACGATGTTCGCCCACTCTTTCTGGACACGCTATCTCGAGGTTTTCGACCGCGTCCGCGTGCTCGCCCGCGTGCGCGATGTCCCCACCGTGCCGGACGACTGGCGACAGGCCACCGGCCCTGGCGTCTGCTTCGCCCCCATCCCCCACTACCTCGGACCCCGCCAGTATCTGCAGCGGGTACGCCAGGTGCGGCGGGCGGCGCGCCACGCCGTGCGCCCCCACGAGGCGATCATCCTACGCTTGGGCTCGCCGATCGCGGCCATGATCGACCCGGCGCTCCGTCGCGAAGGACACCCTTACGGCGTGGAAGTCGTGGGCGACCCCTACGACGTCTTCGCACCGGGGGCGGTCGACCATCCCCTGCGCCCCTTCTTCCGCTGGTGGTTCCCGCGCCAGATGCGCCGGCAGTGCGCGGGAGCCGGCGCCGCCGCCTACGTCACGGAGCACACGTTGCAGCGCCGCTACCCCGCGGCGCCAGGCGTGCTCTCGACCTCCTACTCGAGCGTCGAACTGCCCGAGGCGGCCTTCACGCCGACATCGCGGCCGGCGCGGCTAGACCAGAACGCTTGGACGCTGGTCACCGTCGGCTCGCTGGCCCAACTCTACAAGGCGCCCGATGTGTTGATCGACGCGGTCGCGGCCCTTGTGGGTGATGGGCTGGATCTACGGCTGACGCTGATAGGGGATGGCAAGCACCGCCCCGAGTTGGAGGCGCGGGCGGCCGCGCGAGGCATGGACGGGCGCGTGCGGTTCCTCGGGCAACTGACGGCGGGGGCCGCGGTGCGGGCCGAGCTGGACGGGGCCGATCTCTTTGTGCTGCCGTCGCGGACGGAAGGGCTGCCGCGGGCGATGATCGAGGCGATGGCGCGCGGGTTACCTTGCATCGGCTCTCAGATCGGCGGCTTCCCCGAGCTGCTGCCGCCCGACGCCTTGGTCCCGCCCGGCGACGCGACATCGCTCGCGCACGCCATCCGCGCGATGGTGACGGACCCGGTCCGCATGGAGCGCATGTCCGCCCGCAACCTGGAGTGCGCGCGGGCCTACCGCGAGGAAGTCCTGCACGCGCGCCGCAACGAGTTCTATTACTATGTCTGTGAGCGGACCCAGGAGTGGTTGGAGACGAGGGAGCGCCAATGAAGGTTCTTGGATTATCGAAGACGTCGGTTGGGGCGCCGTGGGCCGTGCGGCAGGCGCGCGATCTGGTCCGGCTGGGCGTCGAGGTCCACATCGCGCTCCCGCCCGACGGCCCGCGCGTCCAGCAGTACCGCGATGTCGGGGCCATCGTCCACTCTCTCACGCCCGATTTGCCCGTGCGCGCGCCGTGGCGCTTCCCACGAATACGCCAGGAGCTCCGCGATGTCGTCGCACGGGTGCAACCGGACATTATCCACAGCTACCATGTGGGCACGACGCTCACCATGCGCCTCGCCCTCGGCCGGTCATGTCCTATCCCACGCGTGTTCCAGGTGCCCGGCCCGCTGCACCTCGAGCACGCGTTCTACCGACGGGCCGAGCTCGCCACGGCCGGGCCGGCCGACTACTGGATCGGCACCTGCACCTGGATCGCCGAGCGCTATCGGCGGTCGGGTATCGCGCCGGAGCGCCTCTTCGTGTCCGACTACGGCGTCGATCTCGACGAGCATACGAACCGTGAGCGGGGCTACCTGCGCGGGGAGTTGGGCCTCGCCGACGACGCGACGCTCGTCGGCATGGTCGGGCTGATGTACGCCCCCAAGCGCTACCTCGGTCAGGCGCGCGGCCTGAAAGGCCACGAGGACTTGATCGACGCCCTCGCCCTCTGTCTGCGCGAGAGGCCGGACCTGCGCGGCGTCTTCATCGGCGGGGCCTGGAACAACGCCGCCGCCTATGAAAGCCGTGTGCGCGCCTACGCGCGGCGGCTGTGCGGGGACCGCGCCATCTTCCTGGGCACGCGCGCGGACGTGCCGCGGTTGCTGCCCGACCTGGACATCGCCGTGCAACCGTCGCACACCGAAGGGGTCGCGGCCACGGCGGTCGAGGCCCAACTGTTAGGCATCCCGGTGATCGCCACCAACGTGGGGGGCCAGCCCGACCTCATCGTAGACGGCGAGACGGGCTGGCTCGTGCCGCCGCGCGACCCGGCGCGGCTGGCGGCGGCGATCCTGGACGCCGTCCGCGACCCGGAACATACACGGGTGATGGCGCTGGCGGGACAGGAGCGCGCGAGGAGACTCTTCAATGGCGTGGAAAATAACCGGCAGGTCTTGGACATCTATCACACGATTCTCTCGCGGCGACGCCGCGGCGACGATACCCTCTCCTCACATGGCGTTGGACAGAGAATCGCGGGGTAGACGTTTCTACCAACGTCACGGCAAGCGGTGGCTCGACCTAACCCTCACTATCCCGCTGCTGCTGCTATCCGCGCCGCTGCTATCCGGCGTCGCCGTCATGGTGCGCCTGAAACTGGGCGCGCCGGTGCTGTTCCGCCAGCAACGCGCCGGACAAGACGGCAAGATCTTCACGCTGCTCAAGTTCCGCACTATGACCAACGCCGTCGACGATGAGGGCCGGCCGTTGCCCGACGTGGAACGCCTGACGCGCTTCGGGTACGTCCTGCGCTCGACCAGCCTTGACGAACTGCCCGAACTGGTCAACGTGCTCAGGGGCGACATGAGCCTGGTGGGACCACGCCCGTTGCTGGCGCGCTACCTGCGCCGCTACACGCCCGACCAGATGCGCCGCCACGACGTCAAGCCGGGCCTGACCGGATGGGCGCAAATCAACGGCCGCAACGCGCTCTCCTGGCCGCAGCGGTTCGCCCTGGATCGCCGGTACGTCGAGCGCCAATCGCTGCGCCTCGACCTGTCCATCCTGTGCCGCACCGCCTGGCAGGTCGCGCGGCGCGCCCACGTCAGCCACGAAGGCCACGTCACCATGGGCGAGTTCTGGGGCCAGGACCATCGCGCCGAGGGCGGCTCGTGATGGGGCGGGGCGGGGTCTTGATCCTCGGCGCGGGCGGACATGGCAAAGTCGTGGCCGACATCTTACTGTGCCAGGACGTGCCCGTGTTGGGGTTCCTCGACGACAACCCGCGGCTCGAAGGTCAAGCGCGCCTCGGCTTACCCGTGCTAGGCGCGATCGCGTCGTACTCACGTTACGAGCCCAGCGGCCTGACGCTCGGCATCGGGGACACAACCCAGCGGCGGAGAGTCGTCCAGCGCTGCGGGCCCGCGGCGCACCATCTGTGGCGCAACGCGATTCACCCGCGCGCCACCATCGCGGCGTCCGCGCGCCTCGGCCGGGGCGTGACCGTCAGCGCCGGCGCCGTGGTCAACCCGGACGCGACCTTGGGCGATCATGTCATCATCAACACCGGCGCGACGGTCGACCACGAGTGCGTGGTCGCGGCCTATGGGCATATCGCCCCGGGCGCGCACCTGGCCGGCTGTGTGCGTATCGACGAGGGCGCGCTGGTCGGGACTGGCGCGAATGTCTGTCCCGGCTGCTCGATCGGCGCGTGGTCGATCGTGGGAGCGGGCGCGGCCGTCGTGCGCGACATACCGGCCGGGGCCACGGCGATAGGTGTCCCCGCGCGTCTACTGCCCAGATGAACCGCTAACCTGCATTATTCATGAACACCCATTGCACCACGGAGACACGGAGGCACAGAGATTTTTTAGGGCTTCATGGCGCTCTGCCCGCAGCCTACCGGGGACGTTGACCCTTGTCCTCTCTCTCCGTGCCTCCGTGTCTCCGTGGTGAATAATTCAGGCTAAACGCTGATAGCTGAAGGAGAATGCTATGTTCGCCGAAGGGAGCGTCTACGCGTCGGCGCGCGAGGACGACGGCGCGCGCTGCCTGGTGATGCGGCAGTGGCCACGCGGCGTCGCCTATGAGCGCGTCGACGTGTGGCTCAAAGAGTTGGGTCCGACGACCGAGCAACTGCGCGCCCTGGACACAGGCAGGCTGAACTGGGCCGCCTTCGCCGTCGCCTATCTGGACGGGCTGCGCACGCGTCCCGCAGCGCGGGACGCGCTGGAGCAGCTGCGCGAACTCGAAGAGGGCAGCGGCAAAGTCACCCTGCTCTGCCACGAGCCCGGCCCGCCCTGCCACCGCTTCCTGCTGCTCGACTACCTCAATGGCAGGACGACATAGAGCGCTGCTATAGTATGGGTGATGGCTCTCACACTCAACCTCTTGTTCCACCTGCACCACGAGACCGAGGCCGAGCGTCCCACGCCGCGTGGCTATGCCGAGGTGTCGCGGCTGATCGTCCAGGCCGACGACCTGCCCATCGGTTGCGCGTGGCTGGCCGAACACCACCTCGATCCCATACGCGGCCGCCTGCCGGCGCCGCTGCTCCTGGCCGTGGCCGCCGCGCGCGAAACGCGGCGCATTCGCGTCGGCCCCTGCGTGCTCGTGCTGCCGCTGCGCCACCCGCTGGCCGCCGCCGAGGAGATCGCCACGGCCGATGTACTGATGGACGGGCGTCTCGCCGCGGGCGTCGGCAGCGGCGGCAACCCCGAGGAGTTCGCCGCGTTCGGCGTCCCGCTCGACGAGCGTCGCGCGCGCTACGCCGAGGGCCTGGACATCGTGGCGCGCGCCCTGCGCGGAGAGC
>JAABUO010000653.1_pt1 | contig 58733 bp, 60 predicted proteins | sample 5559291 | NCBI WGS metagenome assembly JAABUO01 (sample SAMN10711878, study PRJNA513372) | rock metagenome | isolation source: Antarctica rocks | place: Antarctica: Victoria Land, Finger Mt sud | reverse complement strand
TCCCCCAGAATTGGGGGCTGGGGGGACTCCTACTCTTAAATGGATACTTATGCGCGTTCTCATCACCGGCGGCTGCGGCTTTATCGGCCTTGCAGCAGCAAAATCATTACAGCAGAACGGCCATGACGTCCGGCTGCTTTCCAGCACCCGCGATGGGCAGTTCAAGGGCTTCCCAGTGATACGCGGCGATGTGCGCGACCTTGCCAGCCTCGTGGCTGCTGTCGCGGGCATCAATGCCGTCGTGATCGGGCATCAGTTCCCGAACTTTCCTATTGAGCGGCCTGAAACCCATGACACGTTTCAGGAAGTAGACGCGGATGGTACGCGGCATGTCCTAGACGCGCTCAAAGCAGATGGGCAGCCGGAGCGCGTCCTTTACCTCAGCGGCGCGGCTGTTCAGGAAGGCATGAGCAGGCAGCATCCAGGTATTGACGCCAAACTCGCCGCCGAAGCCTCGGTGCAGGCCAGCGGCGTTCCGTGGACAATCCTGCGGCCTTCAATTGTCTATGGCCCCGGCGACCATTACTTTTCGCGCCTGGCCCAGATGATTGTGACCGGCCCGGTGGTTCCCGTGCTGGGCGATGGGCGGGCGCTGTCTGCGCCCATTCATGTGGATGACTTAGCCCTGGCGATTACAGCGGCGCTGGATGACCCGCGCGGCGCAAACGCACTGCTGGATGCCTGCGGGCCAAACATCCTCAGCACAAACGCCCTTTTGGATTTGCTGATGGCTGTGCTGGATCAGCGCCGCCCCATCATCCACCTGCCGGTCGGCGCGATGGCTGTTGCCGCAGGCATTTTGGAGCGGCTGCCGAAGCCGCCGCTGTCGCGCGGGCTGATTGGGTTTGCGCTGTTTGACAACACATCGCACGGCGTCAACGCCGACGCCGCGCTTGGCCTCACGTTCCGTACTGTTGATGCCGGTGTCCGAGAAGTCTATGGAAGATAAGTAGGGATAGATTATGATACGCGCTGCTGTGATTCCTGCCCCCTCTCAGCCGATTGAAGTGCGCTCGTACCCGGATCCGGCGCTGGAACCGGGAGCCGTGCTGTTGCGAACGCTGGCGTCGGAAGTCTGTGGCACCGACGTGCATCTGTGGCACGGGCGGCTGGCGGGTGTCCCCTACCCGCTCATTCCCGGTCATATCTCCGTCGGCGAAGTTTTGGAAACAAACGGCGTCGTGACTGACATCAACGGCGAGCAAATCGTGCCGGGTGAGGCCGTCACGTTTTTAGATGTTCACGGGACATGCTACAACTGCTGGTACTGCCTCGTCGCCAAGCAGTCCACGCGCTGCCCGCACCGGCGCGTCTACGGCATCACTTACGGCGCGGACGACGGACTGCTCGGCGGATGGAGCGAGCGCATTTACTTAAAGCCAGGCGTCAAGATCGTCAAGATGGCGGCAAATGTCAGCCCGGAGCTGTGGATCGCGGGCGGCTGCGGTTTGCCGACGGCGCTTCACGCGGTAGATTTAGCCCAGATCAAGCTGGGAGACCGCGTCGTCGTGCAAGGCGCGGGTCCCGTCGGCCTGAGCGCCTGTGCTCTCGCCGCCGCATCCGGCGCAGCGTGGGTAGGCGTCATTGACGCTGTGCCGAGGCGCTTGGAAGCCGCGAAGAAAATGGGCGCGGACACGCGGATTTCGCTTGATTCGGATATAGTCAGCGCTGTGCATCAGGCCACCGGCGGACGCGGGGCCGACATTGTCATCGAAGCGAGCGGCAGCCCAAGTGCCGTGCCGCAAGGCTGCCGGCTGGCCCGCGACGGCGGACGCTACATTGTCGTTGGCCAGTATTCGGACAATGGCCCTGCCGAGATCAACCCGCACCGGGACATCAACCGGCGGCACCTGACGCTGCAAGGTTGCTGGGGGGTGGACTTCAGCCATGTCTACCGGGCGATGGAAGCGCTTTCCCGGTTCGGCGACCGCTTCGCCTGGACGGATATTATTTCCGCCCGGTATCGGCTGGAAGACGCCGGGGCGGCGCTTGCCGCAGTGGAGTCCCGAGAAGTAGTGAAGGCCCTTATTGTCCCTTAATCGCCCTATGAAAGTCGCCGTTCTCGGCGGCGGGCCTGCCGGCCTGACTTTGGCGCGGCTGCTTCAGACGCGCAGGTCCGACGTTAAAGTCTACGAGCGCGACGCCAGCCGCTCGGCCCGTCCGCAGGGCGGCACACTTGACTTGGATAAAGACTCCGGGCAGCAAGCCATTCGGGAAATGGGTCTGGAAGCGGAGTTCGCGGCGCTGTCCCGGCCGGAAGGTCAGGCCCTGCGGATACTGAACAAATCGGGCACAGTGCTTTGGGACGAACGCGCCGAAGACGGGGACGGCTCGCGCCCGGAGATTGACCGGAGCGTCCTGCGCGACCTGCTCTTAGATTCGCTTCTGCCGGATACGGTGCAATGGGACGCCCACGCCACCGAGATCACGGCGCTTCCAAACGAGCAGTGGCAAGTCGTCACGCAGGACGGATCGCGCAGCGATTATGACTTAGTTGTCGGCTGCGACGGTGCTTCGTCCCGTGCCCGCGCTTTGCTGTCTCCCGCTCTTCCGGTTTATTCTGGTATCACCTACATTGAAACCGGCGTACCGAACGCCGACGAAGCCGCGCCGGAAGTGACCGCGCTGGTGGGTCATGGCAGCTTATTTGCTCTGGACGACGCGAAAGCGATTATCGCCCAGCGGAACGGCGGCGGCACTCTTCGGATCTATCTTTCGCTTGCCGTGGAGGAAGACTGGGCAAAGACGAATGCTGCTTACTTTGAGTCGCCTGCGTCCGCAACGGCCGCTGCGCTGAATCTGTTCGCGGACTGGTCGCCTGATTTGCGGCGGCTGATTGAAGCCGCGAAAGACCGCTTCGTGCTGCGGCCTTTGATGCGGTTGCCGTTTGAGCATCGCTGGCAGACGCGCCCCGGTCTAACACTGCTCGGCGATGCCGCGCATCTGATGACGCCGTTCGCCGGGCAGGGCGCGAACCTTGCCATGCGGGACGCCGTGGACCTAGCGCATTGCCTCGGCACCGAGAAGAACATGATGGACGCGCTGGCGGCGTTTGAGGGCCTCATGCAGGCCCGCGCTCAGGAAGCGGCAGAAGAGACGCACCGTAATCAAGAGATGTTCTTTGGCCCCAGCGCCGCCGAGAATGTGGCCCGGCAAATGCAGGTTCACGCAGAAGCGTCACAATAATAGCATAGGAGTACGCGATGACAGATAATTATCGGGTTGGATTTATCGGCACCGGCCTGCTGCACGGAACGGAAGGCGCGACGGGGTTTGGCATGGCGCACATGCATGCGAACGGCTACGCCGGCACGGGCCGCTGCACGCTGGCCGCGAATGCGGACCTCAGCGAAGCCAATGCCGAAGTGTTTGCCGCGAAGTACGGCATTGCGAACTCTTACACCGACTACCACGAAATGCTGGTATTAGAAAAATTAGACATTGTCAGCGTCTGCACCTGGCCGGATCAGCACGCGCCGATTGTCCTGGACGTGGCACGCTCGGGCCGCGTCAAAGCCATCCACTGCGAGAAGCCGATGGCGACGACCTGGGGTGACGCGAAAGCGATGGTGCGTGCCTGCGACGAGAACGGCGTGAGGCTCACGTTTAACCATCAGCGTCGGTTTCTCGGTCCGTTCCAGACCGCGAAAAAGCTGCTGGACGAAGGCGCGATTGGAACGCTTCTCCAGCTTCAAGGTAATTGCAGTGATTTGTACGACTGGGGAACTCACTGGCTCAATATGTTTTTTTATTACCATAGCGAAACGCCTGCGAAGTGGGTGATGGGGCAGGTTGACAGCCGCAAAGACCACACCATTTTTGCCGTGGCGATGGAAAGCCAGGGGCTGTGCGAGTTCCAGTTCACGGATGGCGTCCGGGCTTATCTAACCACCGGCGAGCATTCACACGAGGACGCCGCGCACCGGCTGCTTGGCACCGAAGGCATACTGGAAGTGCGCTGGGATGCGCCGTACCTGCGCCTCTTGAACGCCAAAAGCGGCGGCTGGCAGACAATTGACCAGCCTGACGACCTGCACAAGTGGGACGCCATTGGCCGGGGCATTGCCGATCTGGTAGACGCGCTGGACACCGGGCGCGAGCCGTTGCTGTCTGCAAAGTATGCGCTCCAGTCCACCGAAGTCATCTTTGCTGCCTACGAGTCCAGCCGCCGCCGAGGCCGAGTGGACCTGCCGCTGACTGTTGACGACAATGCGTTTCTAGCAATGCTGGATGGCGGGTTGATTGAGCCGGGAAAATGAGACCAATTTGAAGGCACTCGTAAAAAGCAAAGCCGAGCCGGGCCTGTGGCTGGAAGACGTGCCAATCCCCGAGGTCGGCATGAACGACGTGTTGATCAAAGTGAGGCGCACCGGCATCTGCGGGACGGATTTGCATATCTACCACTGGGACGCCTGGGCGCAGAAGACAATCCCGGTGCCGCTGACCATCGGCCATGAGTTTGTGGGCGAGATCGTGGAAGTCGGCGCGAATGTCACGGACTTCTTTTCCGGCGAGATTGTCAGCGGCGAAGGCCACGTTGTCTGCGGGCGCTGCCGCAACTGCCTGGCGGGCCGGCGGCATCTATGCAAAGACACGTCCGGCGTCGGCGTCAACCGCCCCGGCGCGTTCGCCGAGTTTATTTCCCTGCCCATGTCGAACGTCTGGCACCACCGTCCCGGCATTGACCTGGACGTAGCCGCCATCTTTGATCCTTTCGGCAACGCCGTTCACACGGCGCTTTCGTTCCCGATTTTGGGCGAAGACGTGCTGATTACCGGGGCCGGTCCCATCGGCATCATGGCCGCCGCCGTCGCGCGTCACGCTGGAGCGAGGTTCGTGGTCGTGACCGACATCAACGAGTACCGCCTGGAGCTGGCCCGGAAGATGGGCGCGACTGTCGCGCTGAACGTCAAGACCGGTTCTTTAGACGACGTGCAGGCGCAACTAGGGATGCAGGAAGGCTTTGACGTCGGGTTAGAAATGTCCGGCAGCCCTGCCGCGCTGCAAAGCATGATCGGGGCGCTCTGCCACGGCGGCAAGATCGCCATGCTCGGCATCCCGAACGGCCCGATTGACGTGGACTGGAACAAAGTCGTCTTCAACATGCTGACTCTCAAAGGCATTTATGGCCGCGAGATGTACGAAACGTGGTACAAAATGAGCGTCATGCTGCAAAGCGGTTTGGATATAACGTCCGTCATCACCCACCGCTTTCCCGTCGCCGACTGGGAACAGGGCTTTGAGGTGATGAGTTCAGGTCAGTCGGGCAAGGTGATTTTGGACTGGGAGTGACCTACCCCGTCTCGTTCCTCGCCGACCCTCCCTGAAGGGAAGGTGAGGAGTAATGCTGGGACTGAAGCGTAGGGGCGCTGCTTGCCGCGCCCTCTGAAGTTCTTCACCTTCCCTTTAGGGAGGGTCGGCGAGGAACGAGACGGGGTAGGTCTTTTTTTTAGAGGAATTAATTTATGTACGGAGCAGTCAAAGAACGATTAACGGAAGAACTGGGCGGCATTCAGGACGCTGGGCTGTTTAAGAACGAGCGCGTGATTATGACGCCGCAGAACAGCCATGTCCGGGTCGGCAGCGGGCCGGAAGTTCTCAATTTATGCGCGAACAACTATCTGGGGCTGGCCGAGCATCCGGCGGTGCTGGCGGCAGCGCGGGCGGCGCTTGACGAATGGGGCTTCGGCATGGCGTCCGTGCGCTTTATCTGCGGGACGCAGGGCATTCACAAGCAGCTTGAGGCGAAGCTCAGTGAGTTTCTCGGAACCGAAGACACGATCTTGTATGGAAGCTGCTTTGACGCGAATGGTGGCCTTTTCGAGACGCTACTCGGGCCGGAAGACGCGGTTATCTCGGACGCGCTGAACCACGCCAGCATCATTGACGGCATTCGTTTGTCCAAGGCCCAGCGCTATCGGTACGCCCACAACGATATGGCGGAGCTGGAAGGGCGGCTTCAGGAAGCCGCGGGCGCACGGACCCGGCTGATCGCCACCGACGGCGTGTTCTCGATGGACGGCACGATTGCCGATTTGCAAAGCATTTGCGATTTGGCCGAGCGTTACAATGCACTCGTGATGATTGACGACTGCCATTCTACTGGCTTTCTCGGCAAGACCGGACGCGGGACACATGAATATAGGAATGTCATGGGGCGCGTGGATATTCTCACGGGGACTTTAGGCAAAGCGCTTGGCGGGGCCAGCGGCGGCTACACCAGCGGACGCAAAGAAGTGGTCTCGCTGCTGCGCCAGCGCTCGCGCCCCTACCTATTTTCCAATACGCTTGCGCCGCCGATTGCCGCCGCGTCGCTGGCCGTCTTGGAGATGCTGTCGGAGTCAACGGAGCTGCGCGACAAGCTGGAAGCCAACACCCGCTTCTTTCGTCACGGCATGACGGCGCTGGGTTACACGCTGCTGCCCGGCGAGCATCCGATTGTTCCCATTATGCTGGGCGACGCCGCGCTGGCCGGGCGCGTCTCAGAAGCGATGCTGGCAAAAGGCGTCTATGTCGTCGGCTTCTCGTATCCTGTCGTGCCGCAGGGCAAGGCGCGTATCCGCACTCAGATTTCCGCCGCCCATTCGCAGGAAGATTTAGCGTTCGCCGTCAAGATGTTCGGCAATGTGAAGGCCGAGATGGGCCTGTAAGAACAACCTCACCCCGCCGCAGCACTGGCTACCCGAAGGGCAAGCGGCGACCCTCCCCTTAACAAGGAGAGGGTGGTCACTTGTGACCGGGTGAGGTTCTTTATTGCTTCGTTCCTGCCGGCACCACAAAGAGAGTGATGCTCTGCGCGGGCAACGCCCCGGACAAACTGCCGCCGGTGAGGGCTGTGTTCGGCAAGTGCTTGATGACGTTTGCACTCGTAAGCTGCCAGACCTGCGCCGTAGTTCCGGCGAAGTGCGAGAAGGACAGCGACACCGGCGTCGGCCCTTCAAGCGACTTGTTGATGACCATGATGGTCAGCGCTCCGTCAGAGCGGCGCACCGAGGCGAACGACGACAGCGTGTCGGGATTGGGAACGCTATCGGAGACGCTGAGGGACCCGAACGCGGCGTTGTGACCGTCGTAGTTGCGGTACATCTGCATCGCCTTGAACGTCGGCGTCGTCGGATCCGGTGCGGTCCGCGTGGCGATGTCGAGAGCTTCGCGCCCGAAAATCCCCAAAATATCTGCCTGCGCGGTCGCCCCGCCAATTGCGTTTTCCGCGCCCCAGCTGTAGTTCGTGATTCCCGCTTTCGTGCCGGCGGGATAGGCGCTAAGGCGGCTTTTGAGGCTCGGGATGAGCGCGACTAAAGGCCCAGTAATTCGGCCTGTGCCGGTGTAGTAGCGCGAGTCCCACAGCAGGCGCGTGGATTGGTTGCGAAGCGCCTGCGTGTCCGGCGATGTGTCGCTGCTGAAGACGCGGCTCAGGAATGGGGGCTGCGCCGTGGGGAATGACACCAGGCCGGCCCCGACTTGCCGCGTGCTGAGCGTCGTGTTAAGGGCGGTTAGCTGTGCGGGGTTCGCCGTAGAAACGCCGTAGATCAGCGGGCTGATGTCGTGGCGCTTCGCGGCAGCGTCTACGCGGATAAGAACCGGAGCGGCGGCGGAAACCGGCGACAGGGTGGGATTAGTGGCGGGGTTCTCCTGTGGGAACTGAACCTGCGGCGGGGCCGTGTTCTGCGGGGTGTTTGCCCCCGGCCCGATGGGCGGCGGGGGCGGCGGCAGGCCCTGAGCGAAAGCGAAAGAAGCTGGCAGCGCCAGAACGGAGAGACCAGCGCAAAGTCGAAAGATGCGTTTGTTCATAGACTTCTATTGTAAACGACTCAGGGCGTCTTGTCAAATTTCAGAACCAAGTTGCGCTTCTCCGCCGGAACCAGTTCATGGTCTTCAGGCAAAGGCGCGTGGTAGCCATTGTGTCCCCTACTGTTTTTGGTATGCTTGCGTGGACGCCGTTTCTTGTGCTTGCCGTCATCGTCATGCTCAAACCAGGAGTAGAGGGTCGGCAGGACAAACAGCGTCAGAAGCGTAGACGTAATCAAACCGCCGATAACGACCGTGGCAAGTGGGCGCTGGACTTCCGCGCCCAGCCCCGTAGATACAGCCATCGGGATAAAGCCGATGGTGGCGACGGTGCCGGTCATCAGCACCGGGCGCAGGCGCTCCCGTGCGCCTTCTTCGACAGCTTCTTTGACGGTTTTCCCCTGACGACGCAGATCGTTAATGAACGACAGCATGACAATGCCGTTCAGAAGCGCAATCCCGCCTAAAGCGATAAACCCGACCGCACCGGTCATGGAAAACGGCAAATGCCGTAGGAGCAGAGCCAGAATGCCGCCGCTGATGGCAAGGGGGATGCCGGTAAAGATCATCAAAGCCTGGCGCATCCGCCCGAACACGATGAGAAGCAGGGCTAAAATCGCGGTCAGCGCGATGGGGACAACGAGCGCCAGACGCGAGCGTCCTGATTGCAGGCTTTCGTACTCGCCGCCGTAAGCCAGCGCGTAGCCAGGCGGCAGATGCACCTGAGACTTGATTTTCTGCTGGGCGGCCTTGACGAAGCCGCCTAAATCATTGCCGCCGACATTGGCGTTGACCATGATGCGCCGCTGCTCGTTTTCCCGGTCAATCTCGACGGGGCCATCCATGTTCTGGATACTCGCGACTTCCGACAATGGGATTTGGAGGCCATGCGGGCCAGGAACGAGTATCCGCCTGATCTGCTCCGGCGTCTGCCGGTCCGCCGACGCGAGGCGCACTGTGACCTCAATCTGCTGCGAGCCGTCCACCACCATTGTCGCCGTGCGGGTGCCGATGGCGGAGTCGATCACCGTGTTAACATCGGCCACCGAGATGCCGTACCGGGCGGCAGCCTGCCGGTTGACGGTAAGCACAAGCTGGGGCAGGCCCGTTGTTGTCTGGACTTTGACGTCCTGCGCGTTCGGGACCGTCTGCACGACGGCGGCGATTTTCGCCGCCTGCTGCCGGATGACGTTCAGGTCCGGGCCGAAGACTTTGACGCCGAAGTCCGACGTCTGGCCCTGACCGTAGATCATCTCAAACATCCGGCTTTGGATCGGCTGCGTGTAGTCGGTGGAGAAGCCGGGCAGCTCATCCACAACTTTCGTGATCTTGCCGGTCAGCTCTTTCTGGTCTTTGGCGTCGGTCCACTGGCTGCGGTCTTTAAGCTGGATCATAATGTCGCCCTGCGACTGGAGCATGGCGTCGGTGGGGACATAGGAGCGCCCAATGCGGGTTAAAACGTGGGTGATTTCGTTTGGAAAATGCTGCATCAGCACTTTTTCGACGAGTGTAGACCGGTCCAGCATCTGCGGCAGGTCAATGCTTGGGTCGTAGTAGACCGAAATGTCAATGTTGTTTTCTTCGAGTGTCGGCACGAACTCGCTGCCGAGCTTACCCGCCGAGAAGAACGACACGGCGACAAATGCCAGCGCCAGGCCGACCGTCACCCATTTATGCTTGATCGCCCGGTCCAGCCCGCTTGCATAGCGGTCCGTCAGCCACTCTAAAGGCTTGTTTTTGGGCTGTTTGCCGGCTTTGAGGAAAAAGGTGCAGAGGGCCGGGATGAGCGTCAAAGACAGCAGAAGCGACCCGGTCAGCGCGAACATGACCGTGAGCGCCATGGGCTTAAACAGCTTGCCTTCAATGCTCGTCAGCGTCAGGACCGGCAGGTACGTCGCCAGAATGATCGTGATGCCCCAGACGCTCGGCGTCAGCACTTCCGCCGCCGCTTTCTGAATAATATCGTGCCGCTCGTCATCCGACAGCTTCTTGCCATCCTGCCTGTCTTTGCTCTCCGCCGCCAGCCGCCGGACGGAGTTCTCCACGATAATCACTGCGCCGTCCACGATCATGCCGAAGTCAATTGCGCCGAGACTCATCAAATTCGCCGAGATGTGGAACACGCTCATGCCGATAATGGCGACCATCATGGACAGCGGAATAATCGCGCTGACAATGAAGCCCGCCCGAAGCTGCAAGAGAAATAGGAACAAAATGACGACAACCAAGACGCCGCCTTCGACGAGGTTGTGAATGACCGTGTCCAGTGTCGATTTAGTCAATGCTGTGCGGTCAAACTCCTGCTCAAAATGTGTGCCGGGCGGCAGGCCTTTGGACAGTGTCGCAAGCTTGGCTTTGACGCCCTGCATGGTCGCCTGCGTGTTCGCCCCGACCCGCAGCAGGGGCAGGACAATCACCGTTTCCCCCTGCCCGTCCGAAGTCGCTGATCCTTGCGCGGGGGCCGGACCCTCTTTGACGTCCGCGACTTGCGCCAGCATCACCGGAACGCCGTTCTGCGCCCCGACCACGACCTGCCGGACGTCATCCAGGCTTTGCAGGAAGCCGATGCCGCGCACGATGCGTTCCACTGGTCCCTGATTGAGGAACGACCCACCGATGTTGGCATTGTTGGCCGCCAGCGCCGAACCAACGTCGCCGACGGACAGGCCACGCGCCGCCAGCTTCTGCGGGTCCGCCGACACCTGCCACTGCCGCACTTTGCCGCCCAGTACATTAACGTCGGCAATGCCCGGCACCTGCAAAAGCTGCGGGCGCATCACCCAGTCGGCATACGAGCGCCGCTCCATTAAGGACATCGGGCCGCCGGCAATACGAACATGCAAGATCTCGCCGACGCCGGTGGTGGCCGGCAGCATGGTCGCATTGATGCCGTCAGGAAGCTGTCCCTGCACGTTCTGAAGCCGCTCGTTCACATACGACCGGGCCGTGTAGATGTCGGTCTTCTCATCAAAGTAGCACGTCACCTGGGACAGCCCGTACTGGGAAATGCTTTCGGTGCGGTCCAGATGCGCCATGCCCGCCATCGCTTGTTCCAGCGGAAACGTCACCCGCTGCTCCAGTTCCTGCGGTCCGAGTGCCGGGTCCAGAGCGCTGATGACGACCTGAACATTGGTAACGTCCGGCTCCGAGTCAATGGGAAGCTGAACGGCCTGCCAGACCCCGAGGCCAAGCAAAAACAGCGTCAGCACGACAATCGCGACCCGCTGCTTGATGGCGAACCCGACAATGGCATTAATCATGGGAGTTCCAGTCCAGCGTGTCTCTAATCCAGCGTGTCTTTGATCATCTGTGCTTTCAGCAGAAAAGCGTTTGTTGTCACGATAGGCTGACCGGGCATGAGGCCCTGCGTGATCTGGGTCAGGCCCGACACGGTCTCGCCGACCTGTACCGGCTGGGCGACATACTCGCCGGCCTTTGTGCCGGGGGTGAAAACGACGTGGCCGTTCTGCGAAATCTGCACCGCCGCCGAGGGCACGGCGACGACGCCTGAGCGGGCCGCGCCGGAGATACTTCCCGCGATGTAGACGCCGGGGCGCAGGGCCATGCCTATATTTCGTATCGCGCAGTAGACCGGCACAGTGCGTGTGTTCGGGTCAACCGCCGTGCCGACCACCGAGATCACGCCCCGGTAATTGTGTCCAGGAGCCGCGTTGGAAACGACCACGACCGGCAGGCTGGTCCGCAGATGCGCGGCGTCTTCCTGGTAAACATTGAGCTGAACGATGACCAGGCGGAGGTTGATCAGCGTCAAAATCGGCTTGTCTGTTGTGGCAAGCTCGCCTGCCGAAACCATGCGGGCACTGACCTGGCCGGAGATCGGCGCGAGAACCGGCAGCAGGCCGCCGGTGGGCGACGACTCATCTACGAGAGGCCCGCCGAGCAGACGAAGCTGCGCTTTTGCCGCCTCGACTTCATGCGAGGCCAGCAGGTACGCGCTGCGGACCGGGTCAATCTGCTCGCTTGTCAGCGCTCCGCTTTGATAAAGCTGGGTCTGCCGGGCCAGCGCCCGCTCTGTAATGGAAGCCCGGTTACGGGCGTTCCGCAGGCGGTCCACCGAAGCGGCAAGCGCGGCTTTCGCTGCTTCCAGCGCTGCCGACGCGGCCTGAGCATCGGCCTCGCGCTGCTGCAGCTCCTGGCGCGACACAAGCTGGGCCTGGTACAAAAGCTGGGCGCGGGCAAGCGTTTTCTGCGTCAGGTTGACCTGAACGTCGGCCTGCGCGACCTGCGCCTGGCTGCTGACCACGGCAGCCTGATCGTTTGTGACCTCGCCCTGCGTCTGCGCGGCGTTGACGCGGGCCGTTTCCAGGGCGGGCCGGCCATACACGCCGAGCCGGCCAAGCTGCAACTGGCGGCTCAGCGTCACGCCAGCCGCCGTGCGCTTCAAGATGGCATCTTGATACTGGGCCTGAGCCTGGAAGAGGTCCGGGCTGGAAACAATCGCCAGTGTTTGCCCGGCGTGAACCGACTGCCCCACGTTGACCAGCACCCGCACGACTTTGCCGGCCAGCCGGGGAGCGACTTGGGCCAGGCCATTGATGTTGGGCGCAACTGTTCCCACCGCCGACAGCGGCGTCGGCAGAGTAGTCCGAACTGCCCGGCCCAATTGAAGCTGAGCATATTGAAGCTGCTGCGGGTCTAAAGTAATTGACGGCGGGCCGGACGGGGCGGGCGGCGGCTGGGGAGACGGCGCGGACGAGGCCGACTTGCTGCCGGCGGCGTTGGCCGGCTTGCCGTGGCCCAAAAAGTAGCCTGCGGTGCCGACGCCGAGCGCTAGCAGAACGGCGTAGACCCACTGCGGGATATGTCCGAAGAAGAGTTGGATACGGCGGCGGGTGTCACGCAGCTTTCCGGCAAAACTCATGGGGCAGTCAATTCTTTTCTAAGTTCGGTCATCAAGGCGGGCGGAATGACGCCAACGGCGCGGTCGAAGTCCGCCGACGCTTGGCCGGCTAACGCGAGTGCACTCAGCCGCTCGTTCGTGACCAGCCGGAATGTCCGCTCGGCGTTCAGCACGTCCGTAATCGTGAGTGCCCCGGCAGCAAAGCCGGTCTGAGCGGACTGAAGCACGGCCCGCGCGTCTTCGACAATGCCGGCATCATATCCTGTAAGCGCCGCACGGGCGGCGCTTAGCCGCGAGGCCGCCTGCACAGTTTCCGCCCGGACCTGGGCTTTTGTTCCTGCCACCCGTGCCGCGCCCGCATCCGCCGTCAAGTCTTCCTGGCGAATCAGCTCGCGCCGGGTGCCGTAATCCAGCGGCACGGTGATGACGACGCCCAGCCCGGCATCCATATATTTTGGCGTGATCTGGCTGATGCGGAACTCCGGGGCGAGATCCGGCCGCCCCTGCGCCCTTGCCAGGGAGGCGCGGGCTTGCGGCAAATCACGCGAGGCTTCCGCTTCGGCGATCTCGCCGCGTGCGGCAAGCGCCTGGCGCTCCGCCGCTTCCAGGTCCGGCGTGTTCAAGGCGGCTTCGCCGGGCAAAGCCGCCGAAACCGGGTCCAGCGGGGCGCGTCCGAAATAGGCGTTTAAGAGCGCCCGCGTAGCCTGCTCTTCGCCTGACGCCTGCGCTTCGTAGGCGCGGGCGCGGGCGGCTTCAATGGCGGACTGGCGGGCGTCAATGCCGGGCCGTGCGCCCAGTGCCACTTGTTTACGGACTAAAGCGTCGAGTTGTTCCGTCACTTGCCGCGTTTCTCCGGCCAGCCGGAGCTGCTCCTGAGCGCGGGCCAGCAGGTAGAAGTCCGTCCGGGCCGTATACACCAGCGCTTGAAGCTGGGTCAGCGCCTGGGCCTGGGTCAAGCGAAGCTGGGCGCAGGCAACCTGGGTGCGGGCGCTGCGCGTCCCGTTCAGCTCCAGCGGCTGTTCCAGCAGGAGACCGTCAGTGGTTCCCCCAGTTTGCAGCGCCGGACCGATTGTGAACACCGGCGGAGACAGGGCCGCCGCCGACCGTACCCCCGCACGGGCGGCAAAAACGTCCCACAGGGCGGCCAGGCTGCCGAGGCTGCGCCGGACGGCCAGCACAACGGTGGTATCAGCAGTCAGGACAAGCGGCACCGCGCCGGGCGTTTGGAGCTGCAGGGAGGCAGGCGCGGCAGCCGGAAGCGGCTGCCCCAGCGCGTTCGGCGCGGGAGCCGAAAGAGCCGGCAGAGGCGCAACGGCGGCATTGCTGCCGGAACCTGTCAAGCTACTGGGAGTGGTATTGGAAGGCGCATACGAGGGTGCCGGCTCCGCCGGCATCGCCGGAGTAGCCGGTGCGGCGTTTGGCGTGTTCGTTGTGGGCGCGGCTGCGGCAGGCATCGCCTGGTTCACATTGGCCTGTGCCCAAACCGGCACGGGCGGCAAGCCGAGCAGGCAAAGCGCCGCAAGGGAGGTAGGTGAAAGTTGTCGGTTCAAGGCGACAAAGGTTTACCCACCGGAGGCTCTCACTAAACCCAATGGGGCAAGTGTATCAGGCAGCGCTGACAGGAGGAGGAGGCAGTTTTTGCAGGCCGCGCTCCGCTTCCAGCGCCATCGCGCCCTGTGGGAACAGCGTCAGCATCTGCGTGTAGCAGTAACGCGCCTGAATGGGGTCCCCATACACCTGGTCCATGAGGCGTCCGGCCCGGAGGTAAGCCATCTCAACATCCGGGCAGGCGGGAAACACTTCGCACATCCGCTGGTAAAGCCGTACTGCCGGATCATAGGCCCCGGCGCGTTCCAGGCGCGACCCGAGCCGCAGAAAGAACATCGGGGAAATCTGCCGGGCGGAAGCCAGCGACAGAGGCAGCAGGATATAGGCAAGCGCTGCGGGTTCGGCTTGATCCATCAGCAAAGCGCCATACTGGCGCAAGGCCCAGAGGCATTTTGCCTCACTGGCCCCAATATTCGAGATCATTGCCTGGCGGCAATAGGCCATGACCAGCCGCATGTCGGTGGTCGGACGCTGCATCAATGCTTCCAGGTCGTGCAAAGGCAGCAGGGTCATATCGCGCACGTCGGCAAGCGTCGCCTGCACTTCAGAAATGTCCTGGGTATCACGAGGCACCCGCAGCAGCCAGACCAGCCCTAATCCTGCCCCCACCCCGCCGAGATGCGCGAAATGCCCCACCCCATCATGTGCGCCCAGAATGAGGCCGTTCAGGATGTCCAGTCCGACAAAGTACAAAATGACCCAGCGTGCCTGCCATTCCGTGATCCCGCCGCGCGGCAGCAGCCAGATCCAGTAGCCCCACACCAGGCGAATAGGCGCGTAAGGGAACAAGTACAAGTACGCCCCGGCCAGACCCATGACCGCGCCGGAAGCGCCCAGATTCGGCGTATCCAGGTCAATCAGCCCATTGATTAAGTCGGACAGCAGGGTGCCCAGCGCTCCGGCGAAGAGGTAAACCGCCAGGAAGCGCAGCGGACGCAGGCGACCCTCGGTCGCCGTTCCGAAGATCCACAAAAACAGCATGTTGCCTGCAAGGTGCATCAGCGACCCATGCAGGAACATGGCGGACAGCAGCCGCCAGGGACTGAGCGTGTTGTGGGAGACGGCGAACCGGGCTACCGCGCTGTCTTTGACCACTAAAAAGTCGTGGCTGGTCAGCGCGAAGATCAGCGTGTTCAGCACGATCAGCGCCACCGTAATGTATGGAAAAACTTCCGGCGGGTTCTTCGCGCGGTACGGCAGCAGTATGACCATGCAAAGCCTCCAAACAGGCTAACAAGACAAACTCCGTACTGTTTGTTATGAAGGGTTCCCCGGCACAATGCTGTTGATGATCCGCAGGAACGCCGGCTTCACCGTTTTCCAGTCACCTTCGGGGCAGAAACAAATCACCGTGAACTCACGCTCCCGGCCAAGCATCGTGACTCGGTAGCCGTGCAGGCTACCGGACGCCGTCCATTCGGAGACGCGGGCATCCCCGGCGGCGGACTGGAAGTGGTCGGCATCACTTTCCTGGTAGTCGGGCAGGCTGGCGGCAAGCTGCTTTTCGTCCATGACGTGCAGCTTTTGAACCGGCGGCACCTGCTGCTCCGGCGGCAGGTTGGCATTGCCGGCCCCCATCGTGTCCGCGATGAGTGATCCGGTGGCATCGGAGACGACGCGGACCCGCGCATGGCCGTCTTCAAACGTTGCTGTCGCGAGGTTGCCGTTTGTCGCTCCCGTTTCGTGCAGCGTCCAGCCGGCGGGCTGGTCGCAGGAGAACGAGCTGTCAATGGCGGTGTAGGTCTTGTACGAAGCCGGCACGGCAACCCGCTTCGGCTTCAGCGCCTGCACGCCGAAGATCAGCCCGAGAAGCACAAAGAGGCCGGCCCCCAGGGCGATATACAGCGTGGCTCCCTGCGTGTTTTTAGCGGGCGCCGGCGGCGCATAACCACTGGGATAAGCGCCCGGCGGCGGAACAAAGCTGGCGGGAGCAGCACCTGAACCGATGGGAGCCGGCCCGATGGCCGGCGGGGGCGCAAAGTGCATTCCCGGCACGGGCAGCGGAACCTCCACCCTCGGAAGGGGCGGCAGCGGGTTGCCGGCCAGATCATAGCGTATGTCGGCGTCTTCCGGGCCGGTGGACGAAGTCTCAATCGGTGTCATGGCTGATCCTGCTTTCGTTCCCCCTGCGTTCACTGCCCAGAGTTTTGGCTGTTTCCGCTGCTATAGTTACCGCGGTTGCCGTAATTGTTGCCGTTGCCATAAGTGTTGTAGTGGTGATGGGTAGAGGGTGCTCCAGATATAGAACTGAAGACACTGGGGACCAGCACAGCGAGGGCAACGACTGCAAAGACTATTAAACCAGCTAAAATAAAGCCCCAAATCATCCAGGCTCTCTGAGTGCGGATGAAGTGGTCGTAATCGCCTCCAAAACGCTCACTGCTCCAGGCAAGGCGATGACCCATAGCGCCTAAATAAATGCCGATGCCGATTGACGCGATCGTGACGCCCCAATCATAAGGCGAGGGAATAACACGATCAAGACCATTGAGTAAAAAAATTGCAACGGCAATGCCGCGCTGTCCGTTGAAGATGGACCACCAGAATGGGATCAGGAATGCACCCCAGTTCCACTTAAGCCGGGCAACACGGTCAGTGCCATTTTCACTGTTCTGCCCGCCTCCGCCATACGGGGAAATAGGAGCGGGAGGCCAGGTGCCTGCCGCAATACCGGCAGAATAACCGAGCTGGCCTGGCAGGGAACCATTCAAACCATCTGTGCCGCTGCTGGGGATGGGATTGCCGGCGAAATCATATTTGACATCCCCTTCCAAGTCTGTGGGGGGCTGGTACGCCGGTGCTTGATACGCTGCCGCGGCAGGCGGCGCATAGGTTGGGGCAGGTGCGGCGGAAGGGACATAAGTGGGAGCCGGTGCTGGCGCAGGGCGCTGCAAGGTCGGTGCGGGACGTGGGGCGGGCGCGGGCCGGGCAGTTTCCCAGGAAGGGCGAACCGGGGCTGCAGGCGGTGTAACAGAGGAATTATTGTCGGGAATAGCCATGAAAATTGCGCTCCTCTTGAAAGATAGGACGGGAAAAGAGAGACTGGGCTGATAAAATGGGCTGATAACTAATAAATTGGGCTGGTAACAGGCAGACGTTCCTCTCTTGACGGGGAAAATCCTCCCTGCCTCAAAAAGAGTTTTTAGACCAAAAGAGTTTTTGAGCCGGGGGAACGGACCGGGTATAATACGCTGTGCGTGAAACAAAACAAGAAATCCCCAAGAATAGCCCGGAGAGCAGCCCGAAAAAGGCCCTGAGTCCTGAAGACCGCCGAATGCACATCACGCTCGCGCTGCTGGCGCTTGCCGTGATGATTGATGTGCTGGGCTTCAGTATCATTATTCCACTGATTCCCGAATATGTCCAGCGCGGCCTGCACCTTGCCAATGCTCAGGACCCGCGCATCGGCGAATACGGCGGCTGGCTGGGCGCAAGCTACGCGCTGATGCAGTTTTTGTTTGCGCCGCTCTGGGGCAGACTATCGGACAAAATCGGGCGCAAGCCGATCTTAATCGGGTCGCTGGTTGGGGACGCCGTCTTTTACACGCTGTTCGGGCTGTCTGAGCATACCATCGCCGGGCAGTTCGCAGCCCGGATACTCGCCGGGATTTTCTCGTCGGCGTCGCTGTCCGTGGCTCAGGCGTATGCCGCCGACATCACGCCGCCGCATCTGCGGGCGATGGGGCTGGGGTATCTCGGGGCGGCGTTTGGGGTCGGCTTCATTCTCGGCCCGGCGCTTGGCGGATTGATCGGCCAGCTTGGGCTGGCCTGGCCGCTGTACTTCTCGGCAGTGCTGGCGCTGGGCAATCTTATCTATATCGCCCGGTTCCTGCCCGAGCCTGCGCGTGCGCCGGAAACGTCTGCAAAAGCGCCGGCAGGGTTTGGGCCGCGCCTGAAGACAATGCTTGGGGCAGTCACGGGACCAATCGGCTTTTTGTATTTATTGACATTCGCCGTCACGTTTGCATTCGGCAACCTGGAAGGCACGTTCACGGTGTATCTGAAGCAGCATCTGGAGCCGGGCCTCAGTGCGCGGCAGAGCATCGCGGCGGCAGGCGGCGTGTTCGCGTATATCGGGGCGCTAATTGTCGTCATTCAAGGAGGATTGATCCGTCCGCTGGTCAAGAAGTACGGGGAAGCGCGGCTGGTCGTGGTCGGGATCGGGCTGATGGCGCTCGGCTTTTTGTGTTTTCCGCTGGCCCCGCTGCTGTCCATTCTGTTAATTGGTCCGATGGTGCCGATCTCAATCGGCAGCGGCTTGAACGCGCCGTCGCTGCGGGCGCTGGTGTCCAAGCGGGCCACCGCGCAGGGCGCGGCACTGGGCTTATCGGCGTCGTTTGACAGCCTGGCGCGGGCGACCGGCCCGGCGGCGGCGGGGTATTTGTACAAGAACGTCGGCGCGGCTGCGCCCTACTGGTGCGCGGGGATCGTGATGAGCCTGTGCTTTGTGTTCGCGCTCGCGCGGCGGCGGGAAATGATAACCGAATGACGAAAATCGAATGACGACAAAAGCCGCTCAACAGAGACGAATCCTCCCGCAGTCGCCCAGCCGCCGCCGCTTCTTGAAGCTGGGCGCGGCAGCGGCAGTCACGGGCCTCGGCGCGTCAGGCTATGCGTATGAGATCGAGCCGGCCCATCTGAAAGTCGCAAGGCACGACATCAAGATTGACGGCTGGCCCAAACCTGCCGCTGGGCTAAAAATCGGGCAGCTCAGCGACCTGCACTGCCAGGATGACCGCTCGGTGGCACGAACGGCCCACGCGGCCCGAATGCTGCTGGCGCTCCGGCCCGACATCGTTTTCCTGACCGGGGACTATATTTCCAACGGTCAGGGCACACACTGGGCCAGCGCCAGCGCCGAGGCGCTTGCTCCCCTGAAGGCCGCTCCGCGCGGCGTGTTCGCCATTCTCGGCAACCATGACTATCCCGGCGGCCGCTCGGCAGAAGTCGCGGGGGCGCTGGAAGCCGCCGGGTTTCACGTTTTGCGGAACCAATCGGTTCCGATGCCGGGCGTTGCAGGCGTCTGGATCGTCGGGATGGAGTCACGTTCCGTGTTTGCCATCAACCCGGTTCAAGCGATGGCCGGGGTGCCTGCCGACGCTCTCAAGCTGCTGCTAGTCCACGAGCCGGACTATGCCGACGAAGCGCCGGCTGAGTTTGCGCTTCAGATCTCGGGGCATTCTCACGCCGGACAGATCCGAATCCCCGGCCTGCCGCCGCTGCACTGCCCGGAATACGGCGTGAAGTACCCGGAAGGCTTGCAGCAGGCCGAAAATCACCGCGTCTACACGTCGCGCGGCGTCGGCATGATGGGTCCGCAGATGCGTTTCTGCTGCCCGCCCGAAGTCACGCTGCTGACGATTCATCCTGCCTAAGTCGAAAAAAGTCTATGCCGTCCACTACTTTGTCTCAGGCTTCCAGCCTGGCCGGGCTTCTTGGGACAGTTATCGCCCCAGTGGGGCTTATCTCGACCACGGCGATTTTGCTGTCGGGATACACCGGGAAATACAGCAGCATGTCGGACCAGATGCGGCGAATGACCGCTGAGTTCCGCCTGCCTGCGACGAGTCATGCCCGCCGGCATAGCTTGAAGCGTCAGCTTGGCCTGTACCACCGACGGATTACACTGATGTGGGCAGCCAGCGCCCTGCTTTCCATCTCCCTGCTGGCGTTTGTCGGGACAGTCCTGTCCGTCATTCTGTCGGCGCGGGAGACCCGCTTGAGCGTGTTGGGGATCGTGCCGCTGCTGGCTGGCCTCTGCTTTATGGCGGTCGCCATCGGATTGGAGATGTACGAGATCGGCCTGGCCCGGCTGACGGCAGCCGGAGAGCTTGCCGATATTTTTGCCGACAAAGAGCCGCCGGACGACCACTAAAGCTGGGGAGTTTGCGTCCGGCAAGCACCGGGTAAATTAGCACAGAATCAACGGCAAAAGAGGTGGACAATGGCAGAAAAAACAGGGCGAGAGCTTGCAGGGCTGGCAGTGGTCACGCTGGCAGGCGGCGAAAAGCTGGGCAAGGTTGACGATATTGTGTTCAACCCGGCCACCGGGCGTATCACTGGCTTCTTTGTGGACCGGGGCGCGATCTTCTCCAAGCCGAAGTTCCTGCCGACGGGTGATGTGCAGAGCATTGGCGAGGACGCGCTGACGACGGAGTCGGAAGCAGGCCTGCTGGATGGTCCTTCGGAGCTGACCGGCGAGCTTGCTGCAAAGACTGTCGAGAACCTGCCGGTGCTGAACCCCGAGGGGACGGTGCTGGGCAAAGTCGCCGACATCGGCGTGGATACAGTGAACTTCACGGTTCCTTACCTTGTGCTGTCCGGCAGCCTGATTGCCAATGCCCTGCACGGCAAGCCGCATCTGCCGATCTCCGCCGTGCAGACGGTCGGCGCGGACAGCGTGATTGTTTCGGGTTTTTATGATCCTAAATCGTCTTAAGCTTATTGGCACAATCGCGGCTGCTGGCCTTGTTCTCTCTAGCTGCGGCCATCCGGTGCAGGAAACGGCGGCGCACAAAATCGCCGACGTGCTGCCTTCGGTGCTGGGGCCGGCGGCGCATTACGACGTTCAGGTGGACGGCGATCCATTTGCGCTGACGCGGGGCCGCGCCCGCGCCGTGCATATTCAAGGACAGGACGTTCAGCTTGCCCCGGCCGTGACGCTGGACACGCTCAGCGTTGACGCGCGGGATGTGTCGTTTGACACGCAGACCCGGCGGCTGTCTCACATTGGCGGCGCGGCATTCACGGCGTCGCTCGGTCAGGCTAATCTGAGCCGTTATCTCGCGCAGTCCAAGCCGCTCCTGCCGGGGCTTGTCATCACCCTGCTGCCGGACGCCGTCGAAGCGCGTGTTCCCGTGGATGTACTGAAACTGCACACAACGGCGGTTCTCTCCGGGTCCTTCCGGCCAAATGCCAGTGACCCGAGCCGGCTCGATTTCGTCGCTCAGAACGCGCAAGTGGGAAGTGTCCCTCTACCGGCAAGCCTCGTCAACCTCGCTGTGAATGAGCTTAATCCCGTCTTAGATTTATCGGACCTGAAAGTGCCGCTGACGGTGACGGACGCGCGTGTCGCGAACAGCCATTTGGTGCTTTCAGGGACAGCACGCTTGGACGGTTTAATTCGTCCTTAACTGGGAATAGTGGTAATACCTTCAAAGGAGGATGTTCACAGATGGGAAGTTTATTGTATATCATCGGAGCCGTTTTAGTTGCCCTGTGGCTCATCGGGTTTCTGCTGCATGTCGGCGGCGGTTTGATCCATATCATCCTGGTCATTGCCGTGATTGTGTTCCTGTACCAGTTCCTGACAGGTCGCCGCTCGATCTGAGAAAATAAACAAAAAAGCCCGCTGAGATTAGTCTCGGCGGGCTTTCTTGGGATGTAAGAACCCCTCCCGCTCGTTCCTCGCTCCCTCCCCTGTTAGGGAAGGGCAAGAAAAACATAGGACAAAAGACGCAGGCGTTCCCATTGCCTTGCTCTTTATTACCCTTCCCTAACAGGGGAGGGAGCGAGGAACGAGCGGGAGGGGTTCTTACATAATCTTCGACAGCACTTGCAGCGCTTTGGGACCCAGCGCACGGCCATTAGGAAACTCATAGCGGTTGCCGTCCACATCCGTCATCATCACCCGGCTGCTGCCGAGGGTGTACGAGCTGTCTTTGAGGTTGCGGACCAGAAACCGACGCGGGCCTTTATCGGTTTCCACTTCCCAGGTCACGACCCCGAACGCTTCTTCCACAAAGTCTACCCGCGTTACCTGCGGCGTGAAGTAGCGCCGTTCCAGCTCTTCGTCAATAATCGAGCGCGACTCACCGTCCAGCCCATGCAGCGTTTCTAAAATGCCGATGTCTTTGTCGTTGCCGTCGCGCAGGCCGATATAGCGGTCCGGGTCGGAGAGCGGGAACGCACGGGCAATCCGCACTTCACGCCAGGACCGGTCGCCTTCCACTGTCGCCCGCACGGTCATGTCTTCGGGATGCGTTCGGAACAGCCGCACCGTGACTGGGTCCAGTACGCGCACGGCGAACGGATTGTCAAACGCTTGAGCGCTAGGCATATTCTTACTCCGCGCCCACAAAGTTGTCTTTGAGCTTGTTGACTTCCTGCTGCATGTCCACTAAACGCCGGAAGACGCCTTCGGGCTTAGACAAAAGCTCGTCATGGGTGCCAAGTTCCACTAATTTGCCTTTTTCCATGACCATCAGGCGGCTGGCATTTCGCAAAGTAGACAGGCGGTGGGCGATGGCAAATGTCGTCCGTCCCTGAATGAGACGGGCCATCGCTTCCTGGATCTGCTTCTCAGTCTCGGTGTCCACCGACGCCGTGGCTTCGTCCAAGATCAAGATGCGCGGGTCATGCAGGATGGCGCGGGCGATAGACAGGCGCTGGCGCTCGCCTCCCGAAAGACGCGCCCCGCGCTCGCCGACATACGTGTCGTAGCCGTCAGGGAAGCGCATCACAAACTCATGGGCATTCGCGGCTTTCGCGGCCTGCATGATCTCAAGCGGCGTGGCGTCGGGCTTCGCATAAGCGATGTTGTCTGAAATCGTGCCGGGGAACAGGAACGGCTCTTGAAGCACGACGCCGATCTGCCGGCGCAAATCTTCCATCTTGATCTTGCGAATATCTACGCCGTCAATGAGAATGCGCCCGTCTTTGACATCGTAGAAGCGCGACAGCAAGTTGATGATCGTAGACTTGCCCGCACCGGAATGACCGACCAGCCCAATCATCTCGCCCGGCTCGACCTGAACCGAGACATTTTCCAAAGTCTGCTGGTTCTTGTCGTAGGAGAACCAGACCCCGTCCATCTCCACCCGGCCTTCCATGTGCGGCATGGCGACCGCATCTGCGGAGTCGGCGACTTCCGGCTCGGCGTCAATGACTTCAAAGACCCGCTCCGCCGCCGCTGTGGAGCGCGAAAGCCAGTCCGCGATCTGGGTCATCTGCTGCAGCGGCCCCATCAGCATTCCAATATAGGACAGGAACATAGTCAATGTTCCCAGCGTCATGCCGTGGCTTTCCAGGTTGGTGCGGTTGGCGAATACTTGCAGGCCGCCGAAATACCAGATGATAAAGATGCCGGACGTCGTTACGAAGGTCAGCAGCGGGAAGTAAGTGGACGCCGCCTGCTCTGCCTGCGTGTTGGCGTCAAACAGCAGGTAGGATTTCTGCTGGAACCGCTGCGCTTCCCGGCCTTCCTGAGCAAAAGCTTTCACGACCCGGACACCGGAAATGGCCGCGTTGATGGAGCCGGAAAGATTCGAGCGCAAGTGCCAGACCCGATGGAAACGCCGCCAGAGCCGGCTCCAAACAAAGCGCGTTCCCAAAATCGTCAGCGGCACAGGAATCAGAACCAGCAGGGTGAGCTGCCAGTTGAACGCCATCAGCAAGGCCAAAATACCAATAATCGTCAGCGTGTTGACTAAAAAAAACGTAATGCCCTGCACTAAGAACTGCTGAAGCTCGCCGACATCCTGGGTCACACGGGTCATCAGCGATCCCGTCTGGCGCTTGTCATAGTACGCCAGGGAGAGGGCTTGAAGCCGCTCATACGCCTGGTTGCGGATTGAATAAACCATGTGGTTGGACATCCAGGCGACCAGACGCCCGCGCCAGACATTCATGGCAACGCCAAGAGCGCTTGTGCCGACAAGGCCCAGCAGAATAAAGCCGATCCAGTTGCGGTGCTGATGCGGGATTAAAACGCTGTCCAGCAGGCTTTTCTGAAAGAACGGCGGAGCAAGGCTGAGGGCCGTGCCGGTCAGCATCAGCACCGTGACCAGAATAACGCGGGCCTTGTAAGGCAGCGCATACGACAGCAGCCGAAGCAAAACCGCTTTGCGGTCCACGCATTTGGGGCAGACATTGGTGTCGTCGGGCAGCGGGTCACCGCATTTGCCGCAGGCTTTCTTGGTATCAAAGTCCGCCAGCAGCGAGTCCGACGGCTCTTCTTCTTTAGCATACGCTTCCAGCACCCGCGCCGCCGCCTGGAACGCCGGGGCCGCGCTGAGGGTATAGCGCACCGCTTCGCGCACTGAGCCGTCGCGCAGGGTCAGCCGCAGCGCCCCGCTGCCGACCAGACTATCCGCTTTGGCTTCTTTAACGTCCGAAATCGGAATGTCCAGCTCCACGGGAGCCGGGCCGTCCGGCAAGGCCCGCAGCACGCGCACATGGGTCTGGTCCACGACAAGCCAGCGCTCCCCGAACTGTCCGTCTTTGTCCAAATCCGCCCGCAGGGTCAGGCGCGGCTCCGGCGTGTACCCGCGCTCCTGGGACGAACGCGGCTGCTTTAGCGTTTCCTGAACAGACTGTGGGGGAGTTTCTAAAATAGGCATACCGCATCAACACCTGCGCCGCGCAGGCGGTTCCTTGCTATTTGTACGAGGGAGATACTCTACTCTATCCATTTTCCGCCCATGCCTAACATTTGCCAAGCACTGCCTAACATTTGCCAACCCCAACCCGATATGCTACAATGTTTTCAGAGGGAAAACGATGAGCCAGTCTATCTACGGCCATGTTGAGTACAAGGAGTTCAGGTATTCATACTTCGCCCGAGTTCATCTTGAGGCAGATTATACACTTCTTGCTTTATTAGGCGGTGGACCCCGAGAAGAACCGACGCCTTGTTTTGCGTCGCGTGATGTGCCTGCTGACATGAATCCGCTGACTGCCCATGCGTATTACCTAGTTGTGAGTGACAATAAGCCGCACTGTGACAGGTACATCTCCCGGCAAGAGGCAGAAAATTGGGTGGCAAGCGGGGTCTCGAAATGGATTAGCCCAACAGGCATTACCGACCCAGATTTTCATAATCCTTCCTGGCTGCTGACCGAAGAGCTGGAACAGATCTACAGCGTTTATTTGAGTCATAATCCAGCCCCTCTGCCTTGTGTTGAGGCAACACTGGCGGCAATGCGTTTGTTGCCAGATGCGCGGTTTGTGTACTGGTTCTGGTAATTTGACGAGTAAAACAGGTATTCTACAGTACGGAGAAAACGAAAATGAGCGCCGCTTCTTTGGCCGAAATTACGCAGCTCAGCACTGCCGAGCGCATTCAGTTGGTGGAAGATATTTGGGATACGATTGCCACGCAGCCGGAAGAAGTTGCGCTGACGGAGGCCCAGACGCAGGAGCTTGACCGGCGGCTGGAGGCCTACAAGCAGGACCCGGCGGCGAACGCATCCTGGCAGGAAGTTCAGCAGAGGGTCAGGCAGCAGAAATGACTTCAGATGACGCTTCGCTGCCTGAGATACGCATCCGGCCCGAAGCGGAGGCGGAGATTTCAGAAGCCTTCCGCTGGTACGAGGACAAGAGCAAGGGGCTGGGATCGGAGTTCATGCGAGCTTTGGATGCCAGCCTTTCTTATATTCCGGCGATAGATCACACGGGGCTGAACCCCCGTGCTTTAACAGAGCAACTCCCCGCCTTTGCGGGCAGGAGAGCAGCCAGCATCTTCACCCGCGAAGGCGGGTGGTTGCACTTCTAAAGCCCTGCCGTTTAGGGCAGGATCATTCACTCTTGAACGATAGGAACACCTATGCCTGAGAATACAGAAATCCGAACGATACTTGCGACCGACTGCGGCAGCACGACGACGAAGTGTATTTTAATTGAAAAGCTGGGGGACGAGTACCGGCTGACGACGCGCGGGGAAGCGCCGACGACGGTGGAAGCGCCGTTTGATGATGTCACGGTGGGAGTCTCCAATGCCGCGCGGGAGATTGAAGAGCTGTCCGGGCGGACAATCTTGGACGAGCAGGGCAAGATTATCACGCCGACGCTGCCTGATGGGCGCGGCGTAGACCTCTATTTGAGCACGTCGTCGGCGGGCGGCGGGCTGCAAATGACCGTGGCGGGCGTGGTCAAGTCCATGAGCGCCGAGTCGGCGCAGCGGGCGGCGCTCGGCGCAGGCGCGATTATCATGGACGTGATCGCGGTAGATGACGGGCGCAAAGAGTATCAGAAAGTCGAGCGGATCCGGGCGCTTCGGCCCGACATGATCCTGATGTCCGGCGGGACCGACGGCGGCACCGTGACCCATTTGACCGAGATGGCCGAGATGCTGCGCTCGGCGGACCCCAAGCCTCGTTTGGGTATCGGCCTCAAGCTGCCGGTCATCTACGCGGGCAACGTCGAAGCGCACCATGCCGTCGAAGAGATTGTCGGCACGACGGTAGACCTGCGCGAAGTCGCCAATCTGCGTCCAACACTGGACCGGGAGAACTTGGGACCGGCCCGTGAGGCCATTCACGACTTGTTTCTGGAACATGTCATGCAGCAAGCGCCCGGCTACGCCAAGCTGATGACCTGGACCTCGTCGGGCATCATGTCTACCCCAAACGCCGTCGGCAAGATCATGGAAACAATTGCTGCCGAGCGGAAAATCAACGTGCTGGGCGTGGACATCGGCGGCGCGACCACCGACGTATTCTCGGTCTTCAACAACAATTTTGTCCGCACCGTGTCTGCCAATCTTGGTATGTCCTACTCCATCTGCAATGTTCTGACAGAGGCGGGCTTGCCGAATATCGCCCGCTGGATACCGTTTGAGGCCGACGACGCCTACCTCCGCAATCAGCTTCGGAACAAAATGATCCGCCCGACGACGATCCCGCAGACATTGAAAGACCTGCAAATCGAGCAGGCCGTCGCCCGCGAAGCTTTGCGTCTGGCGTTTGACCATCACAAATCGCTGGCGCGGGGGCTGAAAGGCGGCCACACCGAGGCCGGCATGGAGCTTGACAAGGCCACCGGCAAAACGCTGGTCGAAATGCTCCAGCTCAACATGATTGTCGGCTCCGGCGGCGTCCTGTCCCACGCCCCCCACCGCGCCCAGTCCGCGCTGATGATGCTCGACGCCTACCTGCCCGAAGGCGTCACGATGCTGGCCGTGGACTCCATCTTTATGATGCCCCAGCTTGGCGTCCTGTCCACCATCCTGCCCGAAGCCGCCACGCAGGTATTCGAGCGCGACTGCTTGATTAAGCTTGGCGACTCGCTTGCCCCCATCGGCACCGCGAAAGACGGCGAGCCGTGCCTGACCGTCTCGTTCAAGCACCGCGCCGCCGAAGTCGTCCCCTTCGGCCAGCTCCGCGTCCTGCCGATGGCGGGCGGCGAGTTCGACGAAGCCACGCTCGCCCCTGCCAAAGGCTTTGACATGGGGGCCGGCAAAGGCAAGTCCCGCACCGTCCCCGTCGAAGGCGGCGTGGTCGGCCTCGTCATAGACACCCGTGGCCGCCCCATCGTCATTCCCACCGAGCAGCCCGCCCGCGTCGCCAAATTGCAGGAATGGCTCCGCGCTTTTGAGCTGCCGATTGTGAACGAGTAGCGGGAAGCATTTTGCGGGAGGCACACGGACGTGGCATTTGAGATTATTGGTAAGATTACAGACGTTGAACGGATCGCCGTCAGCAGCGGCATTCGTGACATCGAGAAATTGCGCGAGCAGTTCGGGTCGGGCCGCTAGCGGAATCTGAAAGGCCGCGCTACCGTCAAGATGGCGGATGGAGCAATCCGGTCTGCCGAAGTGCATTGGTACGAAGCAGACTGCGTTGGCCGTCGCCGCATGAAAATCAAACGGTTTTTGGACTAATTTTGGACTGCGAAAGTAAATTATGAGTCAAGTTGCCGCCGCTCAAATCCATTTTGTTCTTTGCATTCGCAAAGGAGAAGACGATGATTTAGAACTGCGTAAAGCCTATGCCGTTCTGCCGCCCGCCGCCAATGAAACCGGCTACCTGCGAGTCATTGACGAATCCGGCGAAGACTACCTGTACCCCGCCGAGTGCTTTGTGCCGCTGGAACTCCCGCAAAATATCGAGCGTGTTCTGCTGGCGGTATAAGTTTCAAGAAGGAAAACCAGAATGCAAAGAAATCTTATCGTAAGTAGTCTTTTTCTTTTCTTGCTTCTTATCGGCAGTGCTTTTGGTGACGAAAATCAGGCTGCGCTTAACCCGCAAAACATCCTGGTTCCGCTCTCAGCGCTCTCACCACAAGAGCAAGCGGCGTATCGTCAGCACGAACAACTGCCTTTTGCGGAGGAAGGTTCGGACGGGTTGAATGGGACATTTTTTCACGTCCGCTACAAGAATGAGACGGTAAAGCGATTAGATGCGCGGCCCTTGCTGGAACAGTCAACTATTGTTTTAGACGGCGAAACATACCTGTATGACGGCCCTCCGCCAACATACTTCTTTATCCAAACGGGAGAAGACCGCTCATTTTTCACTTCGCCGGACTTTTATGTTCCGAAGGTCAAGCGTGGTGTTCTTGCCGACTCACTGCGGCAATGGCGCTGGGTATCAGGCATCTCGCCGGGGACGCATACCTTCTCGCTCCAATTCGGCGGCAGGCACTACGGTCCGGTTCAGTATGACCAGCAGGGAACGGGCGCTTGGGTTGTTCCGCATGAATGAAACGTAGCTGGTCAGAAAATGGGAGAATTATTATGAGCATTACGATGGAACTCGCACCGGAAATTGAACAACTGGCTAAAGCGAAAGCCGAGGCAAGAGGCGTTCCACTGGAAGAGTACCTGCCGGATTTGCTGGCACGAGCAATGCAGCAGGAAGAATGGGACGAGGAAGACGCTTCCACGGCAACCATCATGGGTTCTTTGTCTACCATGCACCGGATTTGGGATACTCCCGAAGAAGACGCGGCCTGGAAGTATTTGGAGGACGAGGAAAATGGCTAGGTTTGCCGCAGGAGACCTTATCGTTTTCCCAATGCCGCTCTCTGACGGCTCCGGCACGAAGCGTCGGCCTTCCCTCGTTCTCAAAGAACTGCCTTACTTTGGCGGCATGGATTATCTGGTCTGCTACATTACCAGCCGGAACGTCGGGGATGCTTTTGCTATCGAACTCCTGCCGACGGACCTTGCGAGCGGAGTGTTGGCACTGAGAAGCTACCTGCGTCCGCTTTATCTTTTTGCGCCTGCGGAGTATACAATCTCGCGGAAAATCGGGACGCTGACGCCTGCAAAACTGAAGCAAGTACGAGAAGTCATAGCAAGTGCGGTCAATCCATGACCCCATTTTTGACAGCGGTTTGGTCGGATTTGATTTTGATGTCGTATGCCGTCCCAGATGACGTGCTGGTACCGTACCTGTTGCCGGGGTTGGAATTGGATCGGTGGGAAGGGAGCGCGTGGTGCAGCCTGGTTGCGTTTGATTTCAAGCAGGCGCGGGTGCTGGGGTGGAGCGTCCCCTACCCTAAATCGCTGTGCGATTTCCCGGAGTTCAACCTGCGGATCTATGTCACGCAAAAGGGGCAGCGCGGCGTTGTCTTTGTGCGAGAGCTGGCCCCAAACCCGCTGGTGTGCGGGCTAGCGAAACTACTGTATAATGAACCGTATACCGCCGTTCCAATCACGAGCCGGGTGACGCAGGTGGGCGATATGCGCCGGGTGCGGCATGACTTTGTGGTGAATGGGAAAAAGCAGATGGTCGCGGTCTCGGCGACTGGTCCGGCAAAGCTGCCGCCGGAAGACAGCTTTGAAACGTGGGTGAAGGAGCAGGAAGCGGGCTTTAACCATCAGCGCTTCGGCGGCAAAGTCACGGGGTTTCGCGTCTGGCATCCGCACTGGCAGGTGTACCCGGTGGAAGAGTACACGGTCGGCGTTGACTTCGCTCATGTTTATGGCCCGCAATGGGCGTTTTTGCAGGAGCGCGACCCCGACTCCGTAGTGCTGGCCGAAGGCTCGCAAATTGAGATATATCCGAACGAGACCAGAAAGTAACAAGATATGCCGACTGATTTAGAGATCGCCCATTCCGTCTCGCCCCGCCCGATTTTAGATGTTGCCGCCGATTTAGGATTGCCCCCGGATGACCTAGAGCTGTACGGGCGCGACAAAGCCAAGATCAGCCTGCCGGCGCTGGAGCGGCTGCTGGCGACGCCGGACGCGCCGCGCGGCAAGTTGATTGTGGTCACAGCCATCACGCCGACCCCAGCAGGCGAAGGCAAGACGACGGTGACGATTGGACTGGCGGAAGGCTTATGCAGGCTCGGCAAGAAGGCCATTGCGGCCATTCGGGAGCCGTCGCTTGGCCCGGTCTTCGGCATGAAGGGCGGCGCGGCGGGCGGCGGCTACGCCCAGGTGCTGCCGATGGAGGACATCAACCTGCACTTCACCGGCGACATGCACGCGCTGGGAGCGGCGAATAACCTGCTGGCGGCGATGACGGACAACCATGTCTACTCCGGCAATACGCTTGGGCTGGATGTGCGGACAGCCGCGCACAAGCGGTGCCTCGACATGAACGACCGGGCGCTGCGCGAGATAATGGTCGGGCTGGGCGGCAAGGCGAACGGCTACCCGCGTGAGTCCGGCTTTCAGATCACCGTGGCGTCGGAAGTCATGGCGATCTTGTGTTTGTCTGAGTCGCTGGCGGAGCTGAAAGAAAAGCTGGGACGTATCGTAGTCGGGCAGACCGTCAAGGGCCAGCCGATTACGGCGTCGGAGCTTGGCGCTCAGGGCGCGATGGCCGCGCTGCTGCGGGACGCGATTAAGCCTAATCTCGTGCAGACGCTCGAAGGAACGCCGGCATTTGTGCATGGCGGGCCGTTTGGCAACATCGCGCATGGCTGCTCGTCGGTGCTGGGAACGAAGCTTGCCCTGCGGCTTGGGGATTATGTGGTCACGGAAGCCGGCTTCGGCTCGGATCTGGGCTTTGAGAAGTTCTGCGACATTGTCGCCGCCCCGCGACGCCCGGCATTGTCGCCGGACGCCGTGGTGCTGATCGCGACGGTCCGCGCCCTGAAGATGCACGGCGGCGTTGCTAAAACGCACTTGAACCGCGAAGATGTGGAAGCCGTGAAGCGCGGCCTGCCCAATTTAGACCGCCATGCCGCGAATGTCGGCCAGATTGGCGTTCCCGTAGTGGTCACAGTCAACACGTTTGCCTCCGACACGCCCGCTGAAGTGGAGGCCGTTGTCGCGCATTGCATAGAGAATGGCTGGCGCGTTGCGGTCAACAACGTCTGGGGCGAAGGCGGCGAAGGCGGGCGGGCGCTGGGTCAAGCAGTCTTGGACGCGCTGGAAACCCCCGGATCGTTCCAGCCGATTTACGACGCTTCGCTGCCAATTGCGGACAAGCTGAACGCCATTGCGGTCAAAGTCTACGGCGCAGACGGCGTCGAGATCAGCGCCGACGCGCAGAAGCAGATCGCCTGGCTGGAAGCGCACGGCTTCGGGCAGTTGCCAATGTGCGTCGCCAAGACGCAGAATTCACTGTCTGATGACAAGACTAAGCTTGGGGCACCAACAGGTTTCCGCATTCATGTCCGCTCGCTGACCGTTTCCGCCGGCGCAGGCTTTGTGGTCGCGATGGCCGGCGACATCTTGACCATGCCGGGCCTGCCGAAGCATCCCGCCGCGCTGGACATTGACGTGGATGCGTCAGGCCAAATTACCGGTCTGTTTTGATGCGTGTCAACAGACGCATCATCATTGGTGAGAATATGCGCCGCGTCTGAACTGCCGCAAAACAATATCAAGCAGGGTACTATCAGGCTTGGACAATACAGCCGTTTGACCCAGGCCTCGCCATGAAGCGTAATCGCAGGTGGATTTCGGAGAAGATACGCGATGGGTACGAGATTATTGACATTGGCATTGATCCCGATAGAGTTTACCGCAGTATTTTCTATGCAATGGAAAAAGAAATGGTGTCACAAAAACAGTATCCAGTTAACCGAGTTTACTGAATGGAATGAAGCATATGGAAATGAAATCGCAATTTTTTCGTGTGAGTGATGAACAATTTGATTTTTTGAAGGGCTATGACTTTCGGCCAAAAACAAAAGAAGTGGAAGCAGGAACTTATATCAGAGTCTATCAAAACAGCACCACGGCCGTAGAAGTCGCTTTGGAATGGCCGGAGCAATACTTGTATGTTCGCCTCTGCCGGCTTGTTGATGGAAGACTTCAAGATAATCCAACGATTGTCAGGCAAAACAGCAAGTTATACTGCTTCAATTTGGAAAACTTACTTCTGCTGATGGAACCTGATCTCATTATAAAGCCAACGCCTGATGGAAGACTGACGCCCGAGCAGATGGAAAAAACATTGTGCATCTATGCAAACGCAGTAGAAAAGTACGCTTCCACCATCCTGCGCGGCGACTTTCAATTGTTTTCGCGCCTAGAGGGCATCGTCAAAGAAAGAGCGGGCCGCGCATCATCGCAAGGATATGTCAGCAAACAAGTCGAGTCACAGCGGCCGCTGACCCGGACAAATCGCCTGCAGCACGTCTCCGCGAATGATGATGAAAGTTAGTTATACGCCGAGGTTTAGATCATGCGCCAGATACTTCAAGCCCAGCAGCAAAGCTCGTAGTTCACGCCGGCCCGGTCCCTGCGGGCCAAAGCCGAAATGGACACGGTCATCGCAAGCTGCCGCAAAGCGGTTCAGCGTGCGCCGTTAGACGCCGCGCCGCGCCTGATGCTTGCCGGGGCGCTGCTGGCGCGGGGACAGGCCGATGCCGCCGTGATCCAGTACCGGGAGGCGATCCAGCTTGACTCGAGCGGCACGGAAGCGCATGTTCTGCTGGGCAATGCGCTGGCTGAGAGGGACCAGCTTGGCCCGGCAATTTCAGCCTATCAGGCGGCTCTGCGCCTTGATCCCAGTGACAGCGTAGCCCGGAACAATCTTGGACTGGCGCTTCGGCGTCAGGGGCAAGACGACGAAGCGTTTGTCCAGTGGCTGGAAGCCGTGAAAGCTGCGCCCGAGTATGCATATGCCCGCACCAACTACGGCACGGCGCTCTACCAGCGGGGGGATGTGGACGGGGCGATAGACGAGTGGAAGATCGCGATTGACCTAGAGCCGACCCTCAGCATTGCCCGGCATAATCTGGCGTCTGTCTACCACGAGCGGGGCCAGAAGGAAGCCGCAGTAGCCCAGTACCGGGAAGCGCTGGTGCATGACCCGGAAGACGTGAACGCGCAAACCAATTTAGGGCTGGCTTATCAGGCCGAGGGCCGGCTGGACGAAGCGATGCGGTGCTGGGAGCAGGCCATCAAAAGTGACCCCAAGCAGGCCGAGCCGCATCAGCTCCTCGGCGCGGCGCTGTATATCAAAGGGCTGGCCGACGCCGCGTTCAACGAGATGCACGAGGCGCTGCGCCTGGACCCCGATGACCCGTGGGCAAACTTCAATTTCGGCGTCATGCTCAGCAACGAAGGCCAGATTGGTCCGGCGCTGGCCTGCTGGCAGAAGTCCGTGTTGTCGGACCCCGAGTTTGCCCAGGCCCATTTCAACCTTGCCAATGCTTTGCACAAGATGCAGCGTTATGACGCCGCCATTGCCGAGTGGCGGCGCACCATCCAGCTCCGCGCTGCCCATGCCTGGGCGCATTTCAACCTCGGCTACGCCCTCAGAAAGCGCGGCGACTTAGAAGCAGGCCGGATCGCCGTTCAGGAAGCTACGCGGATTGACCCCAAGATCGCCGGGCGCACGTTCCCCATGCTGGACGCCCTGAACGACGCGCAGTAAGGCAGCAGCTATAGATCAACAAGGCAACCCCTTCCTAATGAGCAGAAGTAAAAAATCCTACACGTCATGAAGAAACACACAATTCCCGTCGCGCTGTTGATGCTTTTCTTGACTCATCCGGTGCTAGCTTATTTCAGCATTTCTCCAACTCCTGAGCAGTCAGCCAAGATGAGGGAGTTCAATCTCTTCGCGCTAGCTGGTCGAGCAGCAGAGAGAGCAGGCGATTATTCTGACGCGATAATAGATTTTCGCAGGGCGTTATCATTTGACAATAGTCCGGGGGTCCGAGTTGAGCTTGCATTGATGTTGGACTATCAAGGAGTGCAAGACAAAGCTTTTGCTGCCTACCAAAAGGGTTTTGGCTCTCCTATCGGTTCGACATTCGGCACGAATGAACCTCAGATGCAGGAGGCAGTAGCCCGCTACGGGTTGATGTGCTTAGATCGGGGCAAGCTAGCCGATGCCGTTCAATGCTTCAACACCGCACGGACTTGGGAGTATTCAAGTTCTATGGAGCCTCTGGATAAAACGCTAGATGCTAAGACCAGTTCTCCAAAGGCGGTGCGAATGATGCTCAATATCGCACGAGGTGGCGGGCTAGAAGACGAATACCTTTTCGGACGACAGCGCAACACAGAGGCGTTGGCAGCTTTTAGTGCAGCAGCACAACTGGTTCCAAGCGACCCACGTGCTCAGTATTTTCTCGCTTGTGGACTTCGCCGAGCGAGGCGTTTCACAGAAGCAGAAGCAGCTCTAAAAAAAGTATCTGTACTGGATACCAACGGCGTTCTTAAAGAAGCAACAGCGAAAAGTTTAGAGTATGTTCACGAAGGACAGAGTGGGTTCTAAATCTTCCACTGCCCGCTTTCGTGAATGAGAACGCCGTCGGCGTAGATTGCGCCGCCGTCGGCGTCGGGGCGCATGTCGCAGACCATGTCCCAATGCACCGCCGAGACATTCGTGCCGCCGGTTTCCGGGTACGAATTGCCGAGCGCGAGGTGAAACGTCCCGCCAATCTTCTCATCGTAGAGTGTATTACGGGTGAACTGCTGAACGCCGTAATTGTTGCCGACAGCGACTTCGCCCAGGGTTCGTGCGCCAGGGTCACTGTCCAGCATGGTGTTGAGGAAGTCTAAGCCTCGGGCCGCTTCGGCTTTGACGACCCGCCCATTCTTGAATGTCAGTCGCACGTCGTCCACTTCATGCCCGAGATGCGCCGTTGGGAACGTATACCGCACGACGCCGTTGACGCTATCTTCAATCGGTCCCGTAAAGACTTCGCCGCTTGGAAAGTTCTTGTGGCCGTCGGAGTTGATCCACTTGCGCCCGCCAACGCGCATGGTCAAGTCCGTGTCTACGGCGACAAACCGCAGCATCTCGACTTTGCTGAGGTAATCCACATACCGCTGCTGCTCTGCCGAAAATGCCTTCCAGGCGGCAGCAGGGTCGGGCTGGTCCAGCAGCATGGCCCTCATCAAAAACGCCTCGTAATCCGCCAGGGACATCTTCGCATTCTGCGCCGCCCCTTGCGTCGGGTACAGCGTCACGTTCCACTTGGCGTTGCCAACTGCCGCCCGCTCAAACAGCGATTTGCGAATGGCCTGGTTCGCCCTCTGCGCGAGCGCCTGCTTCTCCGGCGCGACGCCCGCCAGCGCGGACGTATTGGACGGCGCGACGATCGCGCACAGCGCGTCCATTGCCTCGTACTCAAACTTCCGTGCCGGCGAGACCCAGCCTAGCTGCTCGTCATCTGCCGTCGTCAAAAAGATATCGTCCAGGCCGTCAATCAGCACCTGCACCGACGGGTGTGCCCCCGCCGCAAGCGCCGTCCGGTAGACTTCCTTCGCCAGCGGGATCGCGGGTTCGTCCACACGGATGAGCAGCTGCTCGCCGGGCTGCAAGTCCAGGCTATACTGCACCAGCGTTTCCGCCCATTTAGTCAACCGAGGGTCAGTCATACTTCTTCTCTTTCTTACTTTAGTGCCGGCGCGGGGCGCAGGGCATCTTTCACCGCGTTCTCCAGCGCGGCCGGCGTGGCTTCGGGGCCGTGGAACGCCACTGTGATCTTGCCGTCTTTGCCGATGACGTACTCGGTCGGCACATCAGTGACCTGGTAGAACTTGGAGCCGGAATCCTGGCCCTTACGGTGCGTGTCGGCCAGAAATATAGGACCGGCATACTCCGGGTGCCGGGCCAGCCGCTCCTGCAGCTTGTCTACCGTGTCCCAGATGTGAATTGCCAGCACAGGAACGCCTTGAGGCGCGTACCGCCGGGCGATGTCGCCGACCTGAGCCAGCGTGTCCGGGCCGGAAGACCACCAGGTACTCCAAAAGACAAGTACGACGGGATGTCCCTTGAAGCCCGACAGTTGCACCGGAGCACCGTCCGAGTTCGGCAGCGTAAAATCTGGGGCAACAGTCCCCGTCGCCAGCAGCGGCACGTTGGCGGAAAGTGTGGCAGGAGATGCGCCGGGCGGCGGCACGAAAGCGAAGTCCGCCGCCGTCAGTGCTGTTCCTATGTGCACATGGGTCAGATTCACGGTCGCGAGGCTGAAGGCGGTGCCGGTCAGGAACTGGGTTGTAGTCCGGTAAATAATGCCGTCCGGGCCAATCGCAAAGCGGCGGTCTACGCCGCCGGTTCCGTCTTTGTCCGCTGGGACATTGTACTCAATGACCTGGCACGGCACCCCGCCTACCTGCTCCGGCCCGGCGTAAGTCAAACCAATGCTCGGACCGAAGTAGCAAACCTGCCGAATCGCGTGATAAGTGTCGTAAAAGCCCGCCAGCGGCGCGATATGCTCCACGTCAATGGTGCTGCCGTCCGGCGCAACCGGCACCTGCTCGTAAGTATTGCTCGGCGGGTACAGCGTCCAAAGCACAGTGCCGTCCGAGGTGAGCGTTCGGCTAAACGGGGTGTCGGTATCAAATCCAATCCGGCCATAGTTCGGCTTCATCAGCGTCAGCGTCCCGTAATCCGCCGTCTGGCTGTTGCCTTTGCGGACCGTAAAGCGCCAGTCCGCCGTGAGGGTGCGGGACGTGCGCGTCGCCGCCGTCGCCTGTTCCAGCAGCGCCAGCGATCTCGCGTCCGCCAGGGCAAGGCGCGGGCCGGGCGGCGCTGCCCAGGCAAAATCTTTCGCTGTCAGCACCGGATTACGCTGCACATTTGTAAGCGAAAACTCCGAGCGTATCGCCTGCCCGTCCCGCGTCCCGCGCACGGCTTCCCGCAGCACCAGCCCGTCCGGCCCTAAATCCAGCCGCGTCACTGTCCCGTCCGGCGCTTTGCCGACCAGCGCCCGGCAGACCGTGTCACTGACCGTCTCTGAACCGGCCGTGTGCAATCCCGCAAGAGTTTGCGCTGGCGCGACTGCCACCTTCGCGGCCCCGTAGGGGTCAAAGAAACTGTAGAACAGAAGTGCGCCCGGTGCATCGGAGTCGACCGCAGCCGCGCTGAGGCTGCTTTTGGTGCCGAAGTTTTCCGGGCTGCGAACATCCCAGACCGACGCCCCATCACACAGCAGTGTCCGCACCCGGTCCGACCCATCTGCATGATAGGTGGCCTTCACGAAGTACGGCTTCATGAGCTGCATTGTCCCGGCTCCGTGCTCCGCGTTGCCGCCGCGTGTGACGCTGTAAGTAAAGTCCGCCGAAAGCGCCTGCGTCTTCTTCGCCGCCTCCGCGCTTTGATGGAGCAGCGCCAAAGCCGCAGGGTCAGCCCGCACTCCCGGCAGGAGCGTCAGGCAAACAGCCGAACAAAGTAAAATCAGGCTATGTTTCATTGTTGCTCCAGCCCCTTTCGTCCCTCGCGGGTTAGCCATAGAGTTAGCTTACCTGCCAAACTCTCGAAACGCCGTAAGCATCAAATATCGTGTCTATGCTCAACAAAATGCTTCCTGTCGTGAGCGCAGTCGCCGCGATGATTCAGTCGAACGGGTCTCTGTGATGAAAGGGAAACCGTTGGATTAAAGCAATTGCCTGGACCGTAATCGGCAGGATTTCGATGGATTGGGCCTCTGCAAACGCCTGCAAATCCAGCAGGCTGGTTGTCAGCGGCAGTTTTCCCGTGCCGGCTTTAATGCCCATTTCCCAAAAAGAAGCAATGCTGATTTGAGTTGTATTCGCCGGGTCTGCAATGAGTTCTCGAATAGGAATAGGCAGTTCCGCCGATCCTCTAGTGAACCAGAGGAACGTATGCGTGTCAATGAGGTGCTGCATCAGTGGTCTTCCGGCATGTAGTCTGCAAACATATCGTCTATGGGTGTAGCCAGCAATGCCTCTATATCGACACCAACCAGTAGATGGCGTCCCGCCCCAAACTCACGCGGCTTGCGGGCTTTTGCCGGCGGCTCAGACTCGCTCTGAGGCAGAAGTCCATTCAGCTCAGCGCCGTTTGCCTGTGCTTGCGGCCCAACTTCCGGGACGACGTCTTCCATAATTAGCCGGGCGATGGCAAGCTTTTCCTCAGCAGAAAGCGGCTTAATGGCTTGTTCATAAACTTGATATGCAGTCATCGTATTTGTCGTATTTCTGCGCTTCCGAAGCCAAGCGTTTCTGACGCATCTGCTCCGTAGACTGCGCCAGCCGCACATCAAATTCTTCATGCGTCGGTGTTGTTGAAGCCACAGCATTGAAAATGCAAACATTGCGCCATCTTCACCGATATGAGCTTGGAGAATGGGAGAAGTGACTTTGAAACGCGGTGCTAAAATGCGATTGGCTTTGATACCCACATTCCAGCGTAATATCCAGAATACTCAGATTCGTGCCGGTCAGCAAAGAGGCCGCAGCATCCATTCTGATTTTAATCAGGTAGCGGTGCGGAGTGACACCGACCCGTTCCTTGAAGAGCCGCACGAAGTGGAAGCGGCTTACCCCTGCTTCTTCGGCAAGCCGATCCAAAGACAGTGGCTCTTTATAGTGGGCGTCAATATACTCCAGGATATTTGCCAAGCGGCGGCTTCCTAATGTTCCCGGACTTCTCCTGTCTAAAGAAGAACTCCGCCACCCACTCTGTTGGGACAGCAGATGCACGGCTAAGAACTGAGCGGCAGACTGAGCGTACAAATCTGGCGCTCCCATCTTGACAGCGTCGGAGACCGAAAGCGCGATCTGCGTGATGACCGGGTCGTAAAACGAAAGAGCATTGAGCGGCTGTTCCCGAAAAGGTGTCCCTGCACGGCGATATTCGTCCACCGCGCCAGCAAACACAGAAGGCGGGATATACAAATGCAAAGTTTCCAGCGGCTCCGGCCCTTGAGGCCGCCAGCGCAGCCGACTCGTTTCACCGTTTGGCGTCATGCCTCCCGTACCAGGCCGGTAAGTCGTTCTCCTCCAGAATCCGTTCGAGAAGCTTTCCACATAGCCCTGACCTTTTGTTCCGACTACTACGACCTGGTCTTGGGAGACTTGGGTGTCAAAGGCTTCCACCGCGCCGACGCCCTCAAAAGACTGCACTCGCAGTGACGTCCACTCTGGAGGATGCTCTGTCAAAATCCGCTCTTTATAATAGCCAGGAACCGATGTGTGACCGCTCTTCAAGCACCAGGCCCATCTTTCTAGTAAAGTTCGCAATTTTTGGCAAGAAACGGCAATTTATGGATAAGTATACCCAGGCAAAGTTGTTCATAATCAAAGTACCAAATGCGTATGCTAAGAGGCATTTGCCAAAAAGAGGAGTTCGCGATGAAATACAACCAATTAGGCTCCACGGGGCTGTTTGTGTCCGAGCTTTGCTTCGGCACCATGACCTTCGGAGCCAGCGGCATCTTCGGGTACATGGGTAAGGTAGAGCAGTCCGACGCCGATGCTCTGCTGGCTCGTGGCTTTGAGACCGGCATCAACTTCCTGGACACGGCAGATACTTATTCCGAAGGCGCATCCGAGAAAATCACGGGGCAGGCCCTCAAGAACTTGGGCGCAAAGCGTGAAGAAGTCGTTATCGCCACAAAAGTTTTCGGCAGTATGGGGCCGGGGCCAAATCAGCAGGGATCGTCCCGCGCTCACATTATGGCTGCTGCCAAAGCGAGCCTTCAGCGTCTGCAAACCGACTACATTGACCTCTATTTTCTTCATGGGTTTGACCCAGCCACGCCGATAGAAGAGAGTTTGGAAGCGCTCACCGATCTGGTCCGTCAGGGATTGGTACGTTATATCGGCGTCTCCAACTGGGCGGCGTGGCAGGTCGCAAAAGCCGTCGGCATCTCCGAGCGGCGCGGTTTGACAAAAGTCGCATCACTGGAAGCCTACTATTCGCTGGCAGGACGGGACTTGGAGCGAGAGATCATGCCGATGCTGGACAGTGAGGGCATCGGCCTGCTGGTCTGGAGTCCGCTGGCCGGCGGGTTGTTGAGCGGCAAATACGGCAGAGACCAGTCCGGCGAAGAAGGCAGCCGCCGCAACGCAGTCGCGTTCCCGCCGGCGGAAATGGATCGGGCGTACAACATCATTGCTACTCTCAAGGGGATGGCCGAGCAGAAGCGTGTTTCCGTAGCTCAGCTTGCTTTGGCGTGGCTTCTGCATCAGCCGCGCGTCACGAGCGTGATCTTGGGAACTAAGAAGCTCAGCCAACTTGATGACAACTTAGGGGCTGTTGATGTGACGTTTTCGGCAGAAGAGCTAAAGTCGCTGGACGACGTAAGCAAGCTTCCCATCGAATACCCCGGCTGGATGATGGAAATATGGAGCGGGGCACGACGCAAACAACTGGAGGCCGCCCGTCTCTAAGCTGCCACTCTCGGCGCTGAGGACTAAGAGACAAAAGTCCCCATGAACTTATCCGATGAAGAATACATAACCGCCTTGTGTGTCAACACCAGCTATCGGCTTGAAGCACCGCTATTGGCGGCTGGAATGGAAGGAGTGCAATATGTCTGAGAACGTCGTGGATCAGGGCGCAGCGCAAGCGTCGGCTGACGACCACAAGATGATTGCAGATACCCTGCGCCTTGCTGCAGCGGGCGTCGAAGCCGGAGATGTCAATGCACTCATGGCAATGTTCTACGACAGCCCCGCCACATTTTTGTTCGATTATGGTCCGCCCCGATCTGTCAGCTACGAAGAGCTACATACGGGGTTTGTAGCCGCGCTGGGCGGAATTGACGGCAGCTTTAGGTGCGAGTATTCTGAAATACATTCATACCTGCTGGCGGCGGATGCGGCCTGGTCGTGGTCAATCATGCGTGTCGGCTTCAAGATGAGGGGAGGCAGTCAAACAGACTTCATCACCCGTGTGACGGACATCTGGCGCAAGATCGATAGTCGTTGGGTCGCGGTTCACGAGCATTCGTCCGTTCCAGTGGACGTAACCACGGGCAAGGCGGATTTGCAGTTAAAGCCGTGACACCCAGCGGGAAATGTATTTACTCTGCCCCCGCCTACAAACACGCCCGTATGTTCCCGGACAGAGAATAGCATTCCATGTCATCTCTATCGTGCCGCTCCACTATACACCCTCCTAGCGAATTAGCGCTACATAGCAAAAAAGCCTCAGTCTATTGACTGGGGCTTAGGTTTGCGGGAGAGTACCGAAACATAATAAAGAACCGAGAATGCTCAGTGCTTCAGTGGCCGTGATGAGATGATAATTATAAAAAGTGTCCCTGTTTCCTAGAGAAATTGGTGTCTCACGCACGCGCCGTTCGAAGCTCGTTTCGGGTGAAACCAGCGGACGCCCCATTTTTACGGGAAGATGACTATTCGGAACCAGGGCAATTTGATTACATTATGGCACAAGAACTTTACTTTTGCAACAAGCAAATGAGCGAGAAACAAAAAGCCCTGGTCAACCTGACCAGGGCTTAATCTTTGCTTGCTATGCCTTGAACTGGGCTTTGAAGTCGGCGATGGCTTTTTTGAGGGCGTCTACCGTGCCTTCGGCGAGCGTCTTGTCACGGGCGATGGTTTCGGGGACTTCTGGGTAGCGGTCCGCGAGGAAGGTCTGGAACTCGGACTCGAAGCGGCGGACGGACTCGACGGGGATGTCGTCCAATGCGCCGGTGTTGGCGGCGTAGATGATCGGGACTTCCTGCTCCAAAGGCAGCGGCTTGAACTGGGGCTGCTTGAGAATCTCGACGAGACGCAGGCCACGGGCAAGCTGGGCCTGGGTGCTTTTGTCCAAATCCGACGCGAACTGGCTGAAGGCTTGCACTTCGCGGAACTGGGCAAGCTGGAGCTTGAGCTGGCCGCCGACGTTCTTGTCCTTCATGGCTTTGGTCTGGGCGCTGCCGCCGACGCGGGAGACCGAGTTGCCGACGTTGATGGCCGGGCGGACGCCGGAGTTGAACAAGTCGGTCTCTAAGAAAATCTGGCCGTCGGTGATGGAAATGACGTTGGTCGGGATATACGCCGATATGTCGCCGGCCTGGGTCTCGATAATCGGCAGCGCGGTCAAAGAGCCGCCGCCGAGTTCTTTGGACATCTTCGCGGCCCGTTCTAAAAGCCGGGAGTGCAGGTAGAACACGTCGCCGGGGTACGCTTCGCGGCCTGGCGGGCGGCGCAGAAGCAGAGACACCTGGCGGTAGGCGACGGCCTGCTTGGACAGGTCATCGTAGACAATCAGAGCGTGCTTGCCATTGTCCCGGAACCACTCACCGATGCACGCGCCGGCATAGGGAGAGATGTACTGCTGGGACGCGGGATCGTCGGCGGTGGCGGCCACGACGCAGGTGTATTCCATCGCACCGTTCAGCTCCAAAGCACGGATTGTGTTGGCAACCGTGCTGGACTTCTGGCCGATGGCGACGTAGATGCAGAAAACGTCGGTGTTCTTCTGGTTGATGATCGTGTCCAGCGCGACAGCGGTCTTGCCGGTGCCACGGTCGCCGATAATCAGCTCGCGCTGGCCGCGCCCGATGGGGATCATGGAGTCAACAGCCTTGATGCCGGTTTGCAGCGGCTCTTTGACCGGCTGGCGCTCGACAACGCCGGGAGCGCGGGTTTCCAGCAGGCGGTACTCGGTGGCCGCAATCGGGCCTTTGTCGTCAATCGGCTGGCCGAGAGCGTTTACGACCCGGCCCACCAGCGCTTCACCGACGGGGATCTGGATGATCTTGCCGGTGCGCTTGACAGTATCGCCTTCGCGGATGCCAGTCTCGGAGCCGAGCAGCACCGCACCGACGTTATCTTCTTCGAGGTTCAGCGCCATGCCCTGGATGCCGCCGGGGAACTCCAAAAGCTCACCGACCATGCACTCTTTCAGGCCGTAGATGCGGGCGATGCCGTCGCCGACCTGCAAAATGGTGCCGACCCCGACTTCTTCGGTCTCGGACTGGTACGACTCCAGCTCGCGCTCGAGGATGGAGGTGATTTCTTCCGGCTTGATTGCCACGTTAATTGTCTCCTAAAAGTTGGCGCTCTAGGCGCTCCAGTTTGCCGCGCACGCTGCCGTCGATGACTGTATCGCCCATGCGGACGACGACGCCGCCGACCAATGCGGCGTCCACCTGCGTTGTCAGCCGGATCGTCTTGCCCGTCAGCGTTTGCAGGCTTTGAGTCAGCCGGGCCGCTTGCTCCGGCGTCAGCGGAACCGCCGAAGATGCTTCCGCATCGGTGGTATTGTTGTGCTCAGCCAGCAGGGCGTGGAACTCACGGGTGCATTCTTCGATAAGGGATTCGCGGTGCTTGCGAATCAGCAGCTTCAGAAAGTTCAGCGACGACGCCGTCACCCGGTCCCCGAAGGCTTCATCGGCTACGGCGAACTTGCGGGAGTCGGAAACCAGCGGCTCCATGATGACCGCCCGCAGGCGCGGCACTTCGGTTAGAAACCGGCGCATCAGCTCTAAATCCGTTGCGACGGCATCTAAGATGCCGTTGCGCTCGGCGACCGCAAATAGCGCCCCGGCATAGCGGCTGGCAACGCGGATGTCTCTCATGCCGCCCCCTGGCCGTTGCTGGCCGAATACGCCGCCGCGCCTGGTTTGGAAGCCGTCGCAGAACCCGCGCCGAGGCTGCCGATAAAGTCATCTACAAGCTTGGTCTGGCGCGTATCGGTTAAGTTCTCGTCAATGACTTTGCCTGCCGCAGAGACGGCCAGCGTCACGATCTGCGAACGCATTTCGAGAAACGCTTTCTGGCGGTCCCGCTCGCTCTGGTTGCGCCCCTGCTCAATGATGGTCGCGGCCTGGGACTGGGCATCAGCGATCAAATTGTCCCGCAATACCTGCGCTTCTTTGACCGCCGCTTGGATTTTTTCGCGGGCTTCGGTCTCAATACTCGCCAGCCGCTGCTCGTAGTCGCGCCGCGTTTGTTCCATGCGCCGCCGGTCATCATCAAGCTGATCGTAGGTTGCCTTGATGTCCGCCTGGCGCTGGTCCAAGATGCCGAAAATCGGCTTGAAAACAAACCGGTTCAGGAACCAAAGCAGGAGCAGGAAGCCGATTGCTTCGGTGACAATCAGTGGGATATTGAGCGCGAGTGGTCCAATGTTCTGATTCATGGTCTTTGTCTAGTCGTTTTTCGTTATTTGCTCAACATCTGCGTGACCTGGGCGGCGTCCGGCAGCTTGCCGAGCAGGATCAGGAAGATAACAAAGCCGAAGATGAACAATGTTTCCACCAAGGCGAAAGTTAGGAACATCAGGGTTTGAATGCGTCCCTGCGCTTCCGGCTGCCGGGCGACGCTCTGAATAGCGGACGCGAAGATCATGCCTTCGCCGATGCCCGCGCCGATTGCCGCAAGCGGAGCGGCAAGGGCCGCGCCAAGAGCCAGAAGTCCAAAATAAATAGCTGCCATGAAATGTTCTCCTTGAACGGGTAAAGATTCGAGCGGGTGAAGTATCAACTCATAAGTTTTGTTTGAGTTTTACTCGTGCGTCACGCCTGCGGAACGCCAATTTGAGAGGGCGGAACCGCGCCGATTTGCGCTTTGGGATCGGTGCGGTTGGAAACGTCTTCCGCCGCCCCTAAATCGCCGCCGCTGTCTTCATGCGTGTCCGACATAATCGCAATATAAGCGCAGGTCAGCAGCGCAAAGATGAACGCCTGAACAACATCAGTAAATGTCTGCAATAAGTTGATCAGAAACTGCACCGGGATAAAGAAGTGCGACCCGGCGCTGAGAGCAAGATTGTTGATAACGTCTTCGCCATAAATGTTGCCGAACAAACGCATGGCAAGCGAGAATGGCTTGACGAACTCGCCGATAATCTCAATCGGCAGGAAGAGCCAAAACAGGAAAATAACCGGTCCCAGAAAGTGCTTCAAGTATCCAACCAGGCCTTTAGAGCGAATACCGACATACTGAACGTAGAAGAATACAATCAGCGCCAGCGCGACCGTGGTGCTGGTGGCCGCAGTCGCAGACGTGATAATCGGCTCCGCCAGCTTGCCGTCGGCTCGGTAACCCAGAATGCTCGGAATCAGCCCCGCCAGGTTCGTGAACAAGATAAAGAAAAAAAGAGACAAAACTAAAGGCAGATGCCGCTCGCCATGCGGGCCGAGAGCACCCCGGAAAAGATTGCTCAGTTCAGAGATAGACCACTCAAAGAAGCCTTGCAGCCGCCCCGGCCTCTGCACGTTACGCTTTTGGACTGCCGTAACACCAAGAAACATCAAAACCAGTGCGGATGCAATGCCGTTGATCAAGTAAACCGGCCACTCTTGAAGGTCCAAATCCAGTCACTCCCGTCAGAAATCGTGTGCTATCCTAGTGCCGCGGCTTGGCGAGATGCGAAACCGTTGCGGCTGTGATGGACACCTGTGTCACAACAAAACCTATTATGAACCACAGAAGGCTGAGATGACCACCGCGAATCAGCAGAAACATCAGCCCACCGATTAACAGGTACTTCAGCGGCAGCAGGGCCACAAACAGCATCTTAGCCCCACCAATATTTGGCTTCGCCTGTCCACGAATGCCGGCAAAAAGCGGCTCTAGGCCGCGTCCGATAAACAAGTGCAGCGAACCGTAAAGAGCGATGCCGACAAAAAAGCCCGCCAGTAAACTCAGCGCGTCTTCGAACCGTCCGACTATCAGAAGCCAGGAAAGGACAGGCACATTGGCGGCAAACGCAATAACGGCGAGTGGCTGAAACGGAAGCAGGCCACTTTGAGAAGGCAGGCCACTTTGAGAAGGCAGGCCACTTTGAGAAGTGGGTGCCGCCGCTGGCGGACGCTGTTTATCAATCACTGAGTTCATTTCTTGCCCTGGCTCCGGTCAGTCGCAGAAATCACGCGAAACAAGTTCAGGAACCCGGCCGCAACGCCTGCTAAGGAGAAGACCAGGGTCCCCCAGGGAAACCCGCCGGAATGGTTCCAGCGATGGTCAATCCATTGCCCAATGAGAAATCCGGCAATGATGCTCGCCGCAAAAGTTGTGGCCGCCGCCAGTCCTGACCCGAGTTTAATAGCCCCAGAGCCTACTTGGCTGCCGGACTCATCCTTCTGGCCTCTCGCGAGCGGCTGCGACGGGACAAATCCTGAGTTTGTGGAACTTTTTGGTCCGGGGTCCGGTCGTGTATAAGGGACTTCCGGCGGCGGCGGCAGGGGGCTGTGTGAGGGAATCACAAGCGGCGAGGTTTTGTCTTCTTCCGGCGCGTCTTCAGCCATTGCTGCCCCCTTCACTGCGGGCGTCCCGTTTTTTACTCGTGAGTTTCTTTGCTCGTTGGTCCTACGGATGCCAGCGCTAAGTATAACATATCGTGCAGAAGCAAGTCAACGGGTTTGCACTTTTTTTCACGAACAAGTTTCCGTGTAAGCTCAGCTCGTGAAAGCGCCTGCATTGAACCAGTGGAACTTTTTGTCATGCTAAGCCGCTCTAGAAGAAGCAGCACTCAACCGATAACAAAATCTCAACTAACGAAATCTCAACTAACAGCCGGTTTCAATGGAGCAACCTCAACGTGAACGATCCTGGACAACGACCGATCTTTTTTGACGAGTCGCGGCGGCGCTGGAACCTCGTCTCGTACTTCTTTATTTTTGGCGGCATTTTGGCCGTTGTCGCAAGCCTTGCGTTTGCCGTGCAGATCGTGTTCAGCCCGCAGCTTCCTGATATTTCGCTGGCGGCTTCCCGGCTGGGACTGGCTCCATCACTTTTATCCGAGCGTGTCCGACCGCTGGGACCGACTGTCAGCCCGCGCCTGAAGGCCACGCTGGGGCCGCGCACCCATGCCCGGCTGCGGTATGTGCTGAGCCGCAACCATTCGGTGCAGGACGCCAAGCGCAGGCTGTCGCTGGCGATCCAAAACGAGACGCGCCCGCAGGCGATCCCGGCGTCGTCTATCGCGCCGGGCCATGTCACGACGACCGTTCGCGCGGCGTTCTTTGAGAACAACGACAAGGCCGCCGTGGACTCGCTGACCGCACACATCGGGCAGACGACGCATTTGTTCCCCGTCTGGCTGCTGCTTTCGCCCGGCGGCTCGGGCGTTCAGAGCATCGCCCAGTTTTCCGACAAGTCGGCGGCGGCAGCGGAAACACGCGCCGACACAAACGACGACATCGCTGTGGACCAGGCCCGCAGCCACGGGGTTGCTATCCTGCCGCTGATCCAGAACTATGACTCGGACTCGAACAAATTCCGCAACGACTGGCTGCATTCGCTGCTGTCCAGTCCGGCAAAACGTACAGCGGTGATCGAGCAACTCAATGATTATGTGGTCAAAGGCCACTATCAGGGTGTCAACATTGACTTTGAGACGGATCAAGATGCTGACCGGGCCGGCCTGACGGCATTTATGACCCAGCTTGCGGCGGCGTTCCACGGGAGCAATCTGCTGGTGACGCAGGACATCCAGACCGACAGCGCGGCCTACAACCTGCCCGCGCTCGCAAAGCTAAATGACTTTGTGATCCCGATGCTCTATGACGAAAACGCGGACGGCAATCCTGCCGGCCCGATCTCCGGCCAAAGCTGGTTCCAAAATCAGCTTGCGGGAGTTCTGGCCCAGGTTCCGGCCAGTAAAGTCGTTCTTGGACTTGGCACCTATGGCTATGACTGGAAAGACGGCACCACCCAGGCCGCCGATTTGTCGTTCCAGGACGCCGCCCAGCTTGCCCAGGAAAACCACTTCGGCGACGACGGCGTCATTCATACCGACCCGCAGAGCCTCAGCCCGTACTTTACCTACAGTGATGAAAGCGCCGGCGCGGGCAGTCAGGAAGTCTCGCACACGGTCTGGCTTCAGGACGCGACCACTGCCTACAACCAGATGATGGCGGCGCAGCCGTACCATACGCTCGGCGCGGCGGTTTGGGAACTTGGCAAGGAAGACCCGAGCCTGTGGAGCTTCTTCGGCAAAGACCAGCCCCTGGCCCGGTTTGACCCGCAGCACCTGACGACGCTCAGCTACGGCAAAGAATTCGGCACCACGTTTATCGGCTACGGCGACGTTCTAGATGTAGTTCAGCCTCCGACCGATGGGTCGCGGACGATCACGGTCAGCCCGAAGACGCACCAGATTATCGGCGAGCGCTTTGAGACGTACCCGTCGCAGTGGGTCATCCGCCGAACCGGCCTGGTGAACCAAAGCACCGGCTCCAATGCCAAGACAAAGAAAATCGCGCTGACCTTTGACGACGGCCCGGATCCGCGCTGGACGCCCCAAATCTTAGACATTCTGAAACGAGAGCATGTCCCGGCGACGTTCTTCGTCGTCGGCCAGAACGCCGAAGCGCATCCCGGCCTGCTGTCCCGCGAATGGAACGACGGCATGGAGATCGGGAATCACTCGTACACGCACCCGGAGATTGACCGCATCTCGCCGCTCCGCACCAAGCTTGAGCTGGACGCGACCCAGCGCGTCATTGAAGCCATGACCGGCCACATGACCACGCTCTGGCGTGCGCCGAACCGCGCGGACTCGGAGCCGTCTACGGAAGCCGACTTCGACCCGGTGCTTCAGGGCGACAGGCTCGGCTACTTGTTTATCGGCGAGCAGATTGACCCGACCGACTGGAAGCCTGGCATCAAGTCGTCGCAGATTGTCGCCAATGTCCTGGCAAACGCCGGCAACGGCAACGCTGTTTTGCTGCACGATGCCGGCGGCGACACCCGCGCCGAGACCGTCAAAGCGCTGCCCCTCATTATCGAGGGCCTGAAAGTACGCGGCTATTCGTTCGTGCCGGTGTCTGCGCTGGTCGGCAAGCCGAAGTCAATGCTGTTCCCCGCCGTCACCGGCCATGCCGCCTGGGGCGTTGCGCTGGACCGGGCCATTTTTGACGCCAGCTACTGGGTCGGGGTCGCGTTCACGCTGCTGTTCCTGCTTGCCATCGGCCTCGGCATTGCCCGGATGCTCTTCATGGGAACGCTGGCGACCATTCAGGCCAAACAAGAGCGTCTCCGCGTCTTTGACGAGAGGTATGCGCCGCCGGTCAGCGTTATTATTGCGGCCTACAACGAAGCCAAAGTCATCAACAAGACAATCGCGACGCTGCTGGACTCGGACTACCCGAACCTGGATATTTTAGTGGTAGACGACGGCTCCAAAGACGACACCGCGGGCGTCGTGTCAGCCGCTTACGGCAGCGACCCGCGCGTCACCGTCATCAAAAAGCCCAACGGCGGCAAAGCGTCCGCGCTCAATTTGGGCATCAAGCAATGCCGGGGCGAGATCATTGTCGCGCTCGACGCCGACACGGTCTTTGCCAGGGACACGATCAACAAGCTGGTGCGTCACTTCGCCGACCCCTCTATCGGCGCGGTCTCCGGCAACGTCAAAGTCGGCAACCGCAACAACCCGCTGACCATCTGGCAGGCCGTCGAGTACATCACCAGCCAGAACTTTGACCGCCGGGCGTTTGATTTATTGAACTGCATCACCGTCGTTCCCGGCGCGGTCGGCGCGTGGCGCAAAGACGCCGTCATCCTGGCGGGCCTGTATTCGTCACAGACGCTGGCCGAAGACACCGACCTGACGTTCAAAATCCGCAAGCTCGGCTACCGCATCTCCACCGACAACACCGCGCTTGCGTACACCGAAGCCCCAGACACTCTGCGCGATCTTGCCAAGCAGCGCTTCCGCTGGGCCTTCGGCACCTTGCAGTGCCTCTGGAAGCACCGGGCCGCACTGCTGAACCCGCGCTACGGCACGTTCGGCACCATCGCCATGCCGTCGCTCTGGATTTACCAAATCGGCTTTCAGGCGATTGCGCCGGTGGTTGACCTGACCATCATCTGGTCCCTCATTTACAGCCACTTCATTGCCACTAGCGCCGACCATATTATGGAGCATCAAAACTCCTGGATGCTTCTGGGCTACTGGGCCGTGTTCTCCGCCGTCGAAGTGCTGGGCGCGTACATCGCGTTCCGATTAGATAAAGAAGATAAAAAGCTCTTGGTCTGGCTTCTCTTGCAGCGCTTCGTGTATCGCCAGCTCATGTACTACGTCATCGTCAAATCGCTCATCTTCGCCGTGCGCGGCTCGCTCGTCGGCTGGGGCAAACTGGAACGCAAAGGCACCGTCCAGCAGCCCACCGAAGCCCCCCGCCCCTTGGCTTCGACCGGCAGTGCCCCCGAAGGCGAAGAGCAGATGGCACCGGATTAAGCAAAACCTAGAACTGGGGCAATAGGACAGACAAATGAGCCAGCCGATAAGGGTGATATGCCGCGCAAGAGCGGATTTTCCTTCTTTTGAGGAAATCCGCTCTCTGGTAACGCACGGGGCGCATTTAGTTCTACAATTTCCAGTGGCAGGTAGGTTAATGGTCGCTGAAAAGATACGGAGAATCATCAAACAACGCACGGTAGCAAGTCTCGCCCGACGTTTACCCGAATATAGCGTATTTGACAGCGGTAGATTTAGTGACTTCGAATGCATTACTATTAGGTTAGTAATTGCTCAGGATGTGGTTCTGGCTCATGCGCCGATCCTCGTTGATGCCGCCCGGCAGTTTCGCAGAATAGCCTATGAGCTAATTGCGCTACTGGCGGAGAAACTTTGTGTGCCTGTTAGTGCGTTAAGCAATGAGAAGTTCCGGTTCAGCCTACGAGATGACCAGTATCACGGGAATTTGGACGGCAACTGGAGCTACTCGTTTCATGGCTATGAGTGCCGGTTTCACAACAGTTCTACAAAGCAAATGCTGGATGTGAAGCTAGGTTACCCTGACGAGTGGGGCGTCCTAGATAGTTACTACTTCCATAAGTTCTTGGAAACAACTCCTGAATATGAGGGGATCGCAACCCTGTTTGTAGACAGCAATCACGACATGGCGCGTACATTAGACATTCTAGCAAAGGCAGGTTTGCTGCGGCTGATCGCTCACAGAAGCGGCGGCAAGTGGAAAAGCTATGTCGCAAGGGAATAATCAGCGCACGATTAGCAACGGCACGAAAAAGAAGAAATTGTGAAGAAGGACAAATTCTCAACTGCGCCGGAAGCGGACGCCGAGATGCTGGAAGAATATGATTTCAGCGGCGGCAGGCGCGGCGTGTATGCGGAGCGCTATGCTCAGGGGACAAACCTTGTCGCTCTTGCGCCTGACATTGCCGCCGTGTTTCCTAACTCCGAGGCAGTCAATGACGCGCTTCGTACTCTCGTCAGAGCCGCCCAGCGAAGCGTCGAGCCGCAGCCGCGCAAAGAACGTAAAACGGCTTAACGATTTGCTTCCAGCCAGTTCGATGCAACCTGCGCGCAGGAACTTCTGCCGCAACCAGTACTAGCGCTGTTCGCGCCGCTCCGCCGGGCGAAACCGTCTTGAGGCGAAACCGTCTTGAGGCTAAAATGTCAGGTGCAGGCGCAGCGCCGCCAGTGACACCGGGCCGCGATCCCGATTGAAGCCGGGATTTTTGATAAACTGGTAATCTGGCGACAGCGAAGCGTTTGACGTGAGCTGATAGGAATAATAAACTTCGGCGACACGCTCCGAGCCGTAGGAAAGTGCGCCGTCGCCGAGCGTCAGCCCCAGGCCGCCCGCCGCCAGGTACTCTTTGTGCGCCGACGATAGATCGCTCTGAGCCACGGCGACGCCCAGAATGTCATTGGCCCGCTTCCAGTGCGCTCCCGACACCTGCCCGCTGAACGACGCCACACGGTCTGCCTCGGCATAGGAAAACGTCTCGGTCTGGCCGTCGTTCCAGCCGAAGCGCCCGAAAATCCCCGACGCCCCGCCATCGCTAATGCCCTGCTCGAAGTTCAGTCCGAAGCCGTACTTGAACGCTCCGCGCCGGCGCACCGCCGTCACATCGGGCGTCATCCCCTGCGCCGCTGCGAGCGCATCTCGGTAGCGCCCCATTGTTCCTTCATTCCGGTACGCCAGCAGCCGCAGGATCATCGCCTGCGCTTTCGCCCCGCCCAGCAGCTTCGGATGCGTCTCCACTTCCAGCTGCTCGGCGTGCTGACTCCGCAGGTTGTAGGACACGTCCGGACCGCCGGACACCGTCGGCAGAGCGACGCTGCCGAAGCGCACGGCCAGGCCGGGGCGAATGATACTGACAATGCCGCCGTCGGTGTAGCCGCGCGGGTCGCCCGCCTTGTCGTAGGCTAGGTTGTTGACGAAGGCGTTGTTGAAAAACTGGTTCCGGGCGTTGTTGGCATACGTGTTGAGATCGATGTGGTCCGAGACCGCGAACTTCCCGGCAACAAAGACCAGCCGTGACGCCGGCAGGTTGCCGCCGATGGTTTCGTTGCCGGACTTGATGGCCTGCTTCGGACCGCCGCCCTCCAGGGGAACGCGGTAGCGCACGAACGCACGAGCGAGGTATGGCTGCGGCCGGAAGTTCGGCTGCCCAATCAGGTCGCCGTTGCTGTACGCCGCCAGCCCGTCACCCGCGCCGGTCCCCTGCCCCAGTGCCAGCTCCGGGTTGACATACGCCTCAAAGCGCGGAGTGGGGTGCGCCCATAGATAAAGCGTGTAGGAGTGGCTGACTTCGGTTTCACGGCGCGACGGCAGGCTGTTGGTGCCGGAATAGGCGCTGTGGAACGGGAACAAGTTCTGCAAGATGTCAGTGAGTTCGGCATTCGCCCCATATTTCTTTTGGAGCGGCGACCTCCCCAGAACTTTGTTCGGCAGCGGCGTCTCGCCCGTCTGCGGAGGTGAAGCCGGAGGGGCAGCAGGCGTTTGGGCGTGCAGGCTGCCGTTGGCGAGGGCAAAGACGCAGGCGATCAAAACAGTTATCTTCATCATGGCGCAGTTTTCTCCAAAAGCGTTCCGTGTTTGCCAAAAATTACAGTGCATTTGTCATTTCTATGTAAAGCCTAGCCAGTCTCCTGCAATCTGTGACACGTCGGTAAACGACGGTCGGGTTCCCAGATCGCCTCTGAACCCATTGCCATAGACCAGTAGCGGAACGTACTCGCGGGAATGGTCGGTAGACGGCGTGGTGGGGTCGTTGCCGTGGTCGGCGGTGAGGAGAAGCAGGTCGTCGGGGCGCAGATGTTCCAGAGTGCCGGCCAGCGCGGCGTCAAAATCTTCTAACGCGTGGGCGAAGCCGGCAGGGTCGTTGCGGTGGCCGTAGAGCATGTCGAAGTCTTCGCAGTTGGCCCATACGAAGTCTTCCCGGCCAGTCTGCACCGCGTCTAAGATGGCGGCGAGGCTGGCGGCGTTGGTTTGGGTGCGCTCGGTGCGGGCGAAGTACACATGGGGGAACAAATCGGCGACAACGCCAATGGCATGAGCCGTTTTGCCGGCGTCCGCCAGCGCAGTCAGGGAGTTGGGTTCCGGCGGCGGCAACGGATAGTCGCGCCGGTGTTGTGTGCGCTGAAAGTTGGGAGCAGTTCCAGTGAAGGGCCGGGCAATGACGCGCTGGATGTTGTTCGGGGCGACCAGCATTGACCGCGCGATCTCGCAGATTGTGTACAGCTCTTCCAGCGGCACGAAGCTCTCATGGGCGGCGACTTGGAACACGCTGTCCGCGGACGTGTAGATAATTGGTTTGCCCGTTGCGATATGTTCCTGACCAAGCTGCGTCAAAATCGCGGTGCCGGAAGACGCGCTGTTGCCGAGCGTGCCACGTCCGATTTTGGCCTCGAACCCCGCGATCAGTCCTGCAGGGAAGCCGTTGGGATAAGCCGGGAACGGCACTTGAGTCACGACCCCCATCATTTCCCAGTGTCCCGTCACGCTGTCTTTGCCTGCCGACGCTTCCGCCAGGCGTCCCCAGCCACCGGCAGCATTTGGATTGGGCGCGACACCGGCTATTGGCACAATGTTGCCGAGGCCCAAACGCTCTAACGTCGGCAAGTACAGTCCGCCCACAGCGTCTGCGACATGCGGCAGCGTCGCGCTCTGCGGGTCGGTTGCCCCATATGCTGCGGCATCCGGCAGCGCCCCCACCCCGCAGCCATCCATTACGATTAAGATTACGCGGCGCTTGATCATCTATGCCCTCGGGTGCGTTTTATCGTAGACTTCGCGGAGGCGGGCGACATCAACGCGGGTGTAGCGCTGGGTGGTCTGGACGCTGACGTGACCGAGCATTTCCTGTATGGCTCTTAGGTCTGCCCCGCCGGAGAGCAGATGCGTCGCAAACGAATGGCGCAGGGCATGAGGGGAGACGTTTCGGGCGATGCCCGCGTGACGGGCGTACTGCTTGACCAAGACCAGAAAGTGATGGCGGGTCATCGGCCCGCCGCGCTTGGTGACGAACAAAAATGGTGTCGGCGGCTTGTCTGCAAGGAGCACCGGGCGGGATGACTTCAGGTAAACCGACAAAGTCTCGCAGACGCCGTCGCCGAGCGGCACGAGCCGCTCTTTTTTGCCTTTGCCGAAGGGCCGCACCAGACGCGCCCGCAGGTCAACGCTTGTGGTCTGAAGCGCCACCAATTCAGAGACGCGCAAGCCGCAGCCGTACATCATCTCCAGCATGGCCCGATCCCGTAGTCCTTCGGGCGTAGCTTTCGCCGGCACTGTCAGCAGGCGCTCGATTTCGGGCAGAGACAGCGTGGTCGGCAGGCGTTGGGGCGACTTCGGCGGGTCCACGGCAAGCGACGGGTCTGCCAAAATTAGCTCTTCGCGGCAGAGATACTGCATCCACAGCTTCAGCGAGATTGTCTTGCAGGTGAGGCTGGCAGGAGACAGGCCCGCCCGGCGCAGGTGGGCGAGAAACTCGTAGACATGGCCCGGCCGGATGCTGCCGACGGTGGATACGTTTTGGCGGCGCAGATACTCAATAAACTGCGTCAGGTGATACCGATAGGTTGTCAGCGTGTTGTCTGACACCCCGCGCTCGGCGGAGAGGTTGGACAGGTAGGCTTCTAGGTAGGTGTTCATAAGGAACCCACCCCGGTTCGTTCCTCACCGATACGCAGTAATGCGTAGCATAAACGGGAAGGTAAGGAGCAAGAACAACCAGGCAAAGGCTGCCGCATACATTCTCCTGAACTCTTCACCTTTCGGGAGGGTATGCTACGCATTACTGCGTATCGGTGAGGAACGAACCGGGGTGGGTTCTTAACGCACTTCATGCCGCTTCCGTCAAGTCTTTCTGCGTGAACGCGACCGGCTCCGTGCCTTCCTGCGTCAGGTCCTCAACATACTCGGTTTCATCTTCCTGCCAGCCTTCTTCGCCGGTCTCAGGCGGCGCGGCGGACGACGCCGGGCGGGCGCGGGTGCCGGCCCAGTAGCGCAGCATGTCAATCTTTTCTTTCATGGTCATGGACAGCGGAACAGACTGCTTGGCGACTTTTAGTATGTCGTCTGTCGTGATGTCTCGGTCCAGGTTGAACGCATCGTACATGGCCGAAATGACCGCCTGCTCGATTTCCGCGCCCGAATAGCCTTCGGTCGCTTCGGCTAGGGCATTGAGGTCAAACTGCGCCGGGTCGCGGCGGCGCTTCTTGAGGTGAATGGTGAAGATTTCCGCACGCTCGGGTTCACCGGGCAGGTCTACAAAGAAGATCTCGTCAAAGCGGCCTTTTCGCAGAAGCTCCGGTGGCAGGGCGGACACATCGTTTGCCGTGGCAACGACAAAGCACGGGGCGGTCTTGTCCTGGAGCCAGGCCAAGAACGTCCCGAACACACGCGCCGTCGTGCCGCCGTCGCTGATGCCCGACGACTGCGTTCCTGAAAACCCTTTTTCGAGTTCATCAATCCAGACAATGTTCGGCGCGGTGCTTTCCGCCACCCGAATGGCTTTGCGGATATTCTCCTCGCTCTGCCCGACAATGCCGCCGAAAATCTTTCCGACATCCATACGGAGCAGCGGCAGGTTCCACAGCGACGCGATGGCTTTCGCGCTCAGCGACTTACCACACCCCTGAACGCCTAAAATGAGAATGCCTTTGGGGGCGGGAAGACCGTAATCGCGGGCTTTCTCGGTGAACGCCACGGTGCGCTTGTCCATCCAGTCTTTCAGTAAGTCTACCCCGCCGACATCGGCAAAGGCTTCCGACGCCCGGTAGTACTCCAAAATCGCCGATTTTCGAATAATCTGCTCTTTTTCGGACAGCACGACGCCCACATCAAACTTGCGCCGCTCGACCAGCGACTTGGCAAACACGTTCTCCGCTTCCATCGCGGTCAGTCCCTGCGCGGCGCTTAAAACCTGCTCGCGCTCTTCTTTTGTGAGCGTCGTCTGCACCTGCGGGTTTGCCCGCACCGACTCGATAATCGAGTCCAGCAGCTTGCCGAGATCTTCCAGCGACGGCAGCTCATAGTCTACCACCGTGATTTCTTTTTCCAGTTCCGGCGGCAGCTTCAGCACCGGCGACAGCAGCACCAGCGTCTTGTACGACGTTTTCAGTGCATAAGTCAAATCCCGCAGACGGCGCACTAAAGCCGTGTCATTGAGAAATGGATGAAAGTCTTTCAGCAGAAACACGGCTTGGTCCCGCGACTCCAGCACAAAGTCCAACGCCGCCAGCGGGTCGCGGGTGACTTCATCCCGGTTCGCCGGGTTCAGCACCATGCCCTGCGTCACGGTCCATTGGTACATCTTCTTGCCGCGAGCCTTTGTGATTGCCCGCAGGGCGTCTTCCACCCGCTTTTCTTCCCACGAGACTACATAAATAATTGGGTATCGCGCCCGTATCAGCGTTTCCAGCTCCGTATCCACCGCGCTTTGTGCCATGTATATTATCCTTGCAGTTTCTCTGCCGGCCATTTATCTTCGTTCCAGTGGCTGTCCGGGTCAGGCTGGGAACCCTGCCAAAGTTCCTCGTATTTTGCTCGGACGCCGGGACTGAGTTGTCCGGCGAAATCCTGCGGCAGATGGAGCAGTTTGACCATCTCTTGCACGTCCGCCAAATCTTTCATGCGAGCGATACCCTTCAGACCGGAGATCAGCTTGAGGTTAAGGAGCGGTGCCAAGTTCAGCAGCCAAACGCCGTCCTGCTCCGCCGCCATGCGCTTCGGGTCGGGAACATCGCCGGAGACCATGAACTTGATGTAAACGCCGTTTTCCATGTCGTGAATGTTGCTGCCGTTGACCCGCGAGAGCCGGTAGCCACTGCCGAGGAGCGCCCGATGCACTTTCGGCAAATCCGCACGGGTGGTTAATAAATTGATGTCCTCGGTGTAGCGCCGCAGTCCATGCAGATACAGCCCCATACCGCCGACTACCGCGTAGTTTGTTTCAAGTTCGTTTAGGCAAGGCGCAAGTCGCCGCAGCGACTTCTGCACTTCGCTTTCGCCTTGAAAAAACATTCCGCCCTCCCTGAGCGCCCAGTTTATGTCCGCGTTCATCCGCTGCGTGTAGTCGAGTTCAGGCGTTGCGGCGTTCATAGCTGTTGTTCCACTGTATGCTTTCATGGTCATTAGGCTAATTGTACCTCAGCCTGCACAATCATTGCCGTAGCCGGCTGATGTTCCAGAGTTCAATCCTGCCGTCGAAGCCATACTGCCCGCCTGTTGCCAGCAATTTATTGTTTGGCGAAACAGCGATAGCAGCCGTATCGTTATCGGCGTGGAACGTCTGCACCAAGTTTCCTGTGTCCACGCTCCAAATCGGGACGAGATCTTTCCATCCGCAGCTTGCAAGCAAGTGTCCGTTACCAAAAAAGACAAGCTTTTTTGCACCTCCCTCGCGTAGACCGGTCTCAGCGAGAGTTTGGCGAAGCTGTCCGCTTTGTACGTCCCAGATGGTTACATGGCTGATGTCAGCAGCGGCAAGTTTTGAGCAATCCGAGGAAAAGACAAGGCCCGTGGCACCGAGGTTTCCTCCGCTTCCTTCTGGGCCAATGTTCACCAGCCCTGCTTTTTTCCATTGCCATTGCCGCACAATTTTTCCTGTCTGAACATCCCGAACAACAATTTCCAAAGACGCATTGACAAGAGGGAAGTAAGACTCGGCAAGTGAGGCAAATGCCATGAAACGGTCATTTGGCGAGAAGGCAATGTCGCAAAAGCTGATTGGATACCCGTACTTGCCTTTGGGCGGCGCATCCTGTGCAAACAACCGCCGCCCTGTCTCCGTATCCCAAACCACGACATCGCCTATCGGGTCGGCATCTGCCGCAAGTTTGCCGGACTGGGAAACGACATGGATTTGGAAGACGTTCCAGTATTCCGCTTTCGGGATCGTTCGCCGGAAGGGAACTGGTTTCCCCAGCGTTTCCAACAGTTTGCCGCCCTGAATGTTCCAGCGATGGGTTTTGTAGCCATCACCGAGGGAAATCATGTTTGTGCCAAGCACCCAGAAGACAGTGGAAACTCTATCTCCCACGATTTGTTCTTGTCGGTAGCGGCAGCGCAGCGCCGGGACATCCCAAAAGCTCATCCCCGTTTGCGTGTCCGCAGCCACGAGGGTTTTGCCGTCAGGAGAAAAAGCGAGTCCATCAACTCCCTGTCCCATCTTTGGATAGGGGTGTGGAATAATCGCAGACCGAAGCGGCACATGGGCATAGCGATAGTTGAGATTTAGGTTCAGCGCGGCAGTCAAGACAAGCAGCACCAACGCAAGGCCGATAAGCGGGCTTCGCAGTTTTCGATGGAGGGAGTGCGGCATGGGAACTGTACCTCCGATTGATTAGTTGGTAGTGGCTCAAATTGGTCTGAGCGGGTAAGATGAGCCTATGCTTATCCCGGCTCCGCGCTGCGCTCACTGCGGCAGCGAACATCTCGTCAGCAACGGCCACGCTCCAAACGGCAAACTGCGCTT
>JAABUO010000648.1_pt1 | contig 59134 bp, 65 predicted proteins | sample 5559291 | NCBI WGS metagenome assembly JAABUO01 (sample SAMN10711878, study PRJNA513372) | rock metagenome | isolation source: Antarctica rocks | place: Antarctica: Victoria Land, Finger Mt sud | reverse complement strand
CTGCATACGAGTAATCAGATAAAACTCTATCACAAGCTCCACAACGGCAATGTAAGACATGCATCGTCATGCAGGTCTACATGTCCATACCGGGCGTCAGCAATGCGCCTCGCATGTCCAACATCCAGTAGACCCACTTAAAACCCGTTCACAGTGGCACCACGATTCGGCGAATATTCTACATAATAACATTTTTAATGAGCCACAAGCGGCTGGCTATAATCAACCGTAGATCTTGCTGGGTGGGAAAAGTATACCTAATATTGGCTCTTTCAGTATATCTTACTGTTGTACAAATTATCGAAAAATCGGATAGATGAGGCGCATCGCTGCAGCGCTTTACGAAAGCTAATGTATTTCCCGATGGCTGCATATACTACTCGCTGTCCTGGAGCCCTCTACCTCAGATAGTAATGTTTATACTTCAAAACCCCCCTTCTGTTACCTCCCGTTGTGTGTACCGTGGATCGTGTTCGTCGAAATTCTCACGTATCACAGCTACCTCGTACAGAAGATCGACAATCACGAGCCACGGAACGTACGGCGCATGGCTTACTGCATGTTATAGGTAGTTCCACAACCCGCCATAATGCAGACAACCTACACGAGTCCGGCCCTTTAACATCTAATTAACTTGGCAAGAAGCCGTTCCCTACCTACTGCCATCGCGAACCCGATACTTCCCACAGCAGCATGAGTGTTTGCGACGTTGCACATCCAGAATGACCGGCCGGCAACGAGATTTACCTGTACGAGGTGCTGGCTACGGATCTTCTGCAAGCTATGCTTGTCAGAAGAGCGGAACAATCTCATCGACAGAGCAGTAACAGCGCTTTACCCACGCGTTGAGCTCATACACCGTCGAAAAGTCCACGTGGCTAGATGACCATGTGGCCAAACAGCGAGCGGAAGCCCACGTCGAGGTGGACAGCTTTCACAATTTATGTGAGCACTTGGTTATATAGACAGTACACGCGCTCGTATGCGCATTTTATCGGTGTGACTGCACAACGGGAAGACATAAAGCATCGATTTTGGCTAAATAAAATGTAATTTAGCATACACACAGCGCCTAGATAGTGTCATAGCCATAGACTGCATGCACTTGATGAAGAAAAACAAAAAAACAAAAAATCCAGAACGACCTTCTTAGGCTTCCTATCCACAAGTCCACATAGGCTTAAATTAACCCCCCCCCAAAAATCTCGTCGAGTCCTTCTCTCTCTCTGAAGCTAGCCACCCACTTCGAATAACCCCCGTTGCTTCCCGGTCTCTGCTCCCATCCTCCCTCCCTCATGCTATCCCAACTCCCAACTCGCAATCCTACCCATTCTCGTGCCGTTCGTCCAGAACTGTAGCACCCACGACTGCCGTCTAGTATATGATGGCAAAGGGCCCCTCGATAGATATCTGAGCCTTTTCTGCTTGAGAATTGAAGGATGTTGCATCTGTAGGTAATACTGCTTGGATATCCATGACGGAGATTTCTTCAAGATTGCCGTAGACTAAGACCATAGCTCAAGAATTATCATTTGCATCCAAGCCCACTCATTGAGATATCGGTCTAAGATCTTATCGACCCAGTAGCTCCAGTCGTCGGTGAAATGACCACAAGCGAACATAGCTCTGGCATACTCCCAGTAGCTTGGGTACCAGCCTGAAATCTCCCAGTCAATAAAGGTAACGCGAACAACGTCCTTCGCCTCCTCAATTCTATCTATTGAATCCAACAACACCATGATGTTCTTTCGCTGCAAGTCTCCGTGGGTAAAGACTGGAGGATGTCCACAAAGGACCGATGGGAATGCCCGCTTGTAAAATTCTGCTTTACCCTTGGGGAGGCCATTGGAAGAAAGATACTTCCGGATCAAAGCATTGTTTAGGCCTGCTTCGGTCTCGAAAGGACCTTCAAGTCCAAGACTTTCCGCCGGATCGCCAGTCCAGAATATACTGTCCAGTAGAGGTCGCTTGTCAAGACTGCAATACTCTCCGGGTGACGGGATTTTGCGCAGCTCATCTAGGCTTGCTTTGATTTTCGCTGACACAGCTTCTTTCTGTGTTTGATTGAGTGAGGCCCACACCCGGTCCAAGGTCACGCCAGCAATTCTTTCCATGATGATGTAATTTTGATTGCTGACATGATCTTTGAAAAGAGCATAAATATAAGGTACAGACACTGAGGTCGTCTTTTTTATCATCAGCATGTTTTGGCCCTCTGCAAGATCGATTTGGAGGCCATATTTCACGATGAAGTGTGCGCCTACGCCAACAACTTTACGCGCAGACTGCTCACATAGAACGTCCTGAGAGCTTTCGATTTCCGCCTTTGTTGGCAATTCGCGAGGTAAGGTCTCGGCTTGCGCATAGTATGGTAGCGGTGCCGAATTCATATTTGAGAGGCACGAGAGGGTGGAGAACAAGCTATCTAAGCGCTTGTAGGTCGCTAACACTGCAACGCTCAGATTGATTAAGCTCATCGGGTAGTACGTCGGTGGAAGTGTTTATGAAGCTTACAACTTGCTACGAGTACAGTTCCACAGCAGAGCCGCCGGCCTTCAGATCGGTCTGAGCGGACGTACCTTTCGCTCTAGCCTCCTATGTCGAAGAGTATACCATCAACCTCGAGCTCGCCCGGCCTGATCTCGATAGCATTTGTGAGAAACTGCGTTTGCTCTTCGGGACGATGAATTCAGAATCAGCAGTCTGGCCGCTCTTATCGTCAGTATCAAATATATTCGGCCCAGCATAACTTCTACACCGTACATTCATAGAAGATTGGAGATCAAACGGGATGTCCAAGTGCAAAGGGTTGTCCACGACGGATTAAGTCGAATGAGAGTTAGCGCAAATGCCAGATCGGCCGAGCAATCATCCAAGCAAAGCAACCGCTCTCTAGAATACGCGCCAATTGAATTGACAGGGCTGACGAATAGAATACGTGGTTGCCTGTACAACGCCTCCCGCGCCCTCGCGCCTACAATTGTCCTTCTATTGCATCACGATCCGTATCTTGAACACCGGAGCTATGTAATCACGCGGAGGAAGTTGAAGCTCAAGATGCGCCCGCCGGTTGTGCCGCAATACACTGAGGATGAAGTTCACGGCTTCTCCACAAACCCCAAACACAAGGTCATCATACGACATCCGGGCTATGCGAACGAAGGCGACACCCTGCTCACCTTGCCCGCCTTCGACAGACGTAGTGGCGGCCTCCACTACGGTACTGCGAGGGTCGCCTGTGGTATCATTGCGGGCAATCGCTGGGACGGATACTTCGCCAGGGACATCGAGGGGGAAGATACGGACCTTGGGCACACATCCGATGGCATTCTCCCCGTTGGCGTTTACTACTTCCACTTCAAGGATCGTGACGGTTTGTTAAGGCCCCATTGTCTCGCCGCCAACGCTTTGCTAATGTCCTGTTCAACAGGAAGCGTGGAGAAAAATTACCCAATAGTGCCTTCTTTCAGCCAATGGGCCTTTCCACACGCGAAGCTTCCTTCGGAATGGGAATTCACCCCCTCATCCTCCTCGAACCCACCCCCTACCTCCTCTCGATCGAATACTACTACAGCTCTTGCCATACGCTACGGAGGCCTTTGTCGTATGAGCTTCCACTCCGAAGCTTGTGAGAAGGCGCACCTGTGCCCCGTCAGCGAGAACGACTGGTTCCACTCGCAAAAGATGCAAAACTATATTGAAGACCCGGGAAAGACTGGAGACATGGCTGTCTACGATGTGAACAACATGATTCCCCTCCGTGCCGATCTTCACAAGTCGTTTGATGACCGCAAATTCGTCTTTGTACCGAAAGATCGTGAACTGGTCGTTCACATGCTGTGGCCTTCCAGTGAGTTGAGCTTACTCTACCAAAACTCGAGATTACATCCAATGAATTCCGTACCACGCGAATACCTCTTCACGAGATTCGCATGGGCGCTGTTCCCGATGCTGGAGGGGTTTTTACAAGGCAACGAGGAAAGATTATTGCTGTCGACCAGCGTTCGAGAGGGCCCTTATCTGGCCCCTGCAGCAGAATGCAAGGCTCTTGCAAGCAGGAAAGGCGCTCGGTCGCGCAATAGCAGCCCAACGAAAAGAGCTCGTGATGATACCGAGGACGCACCGAGAGATGAGGAGATTCTCAATCTCGCCGTAGAAGAAATAGATACAAGGAAACGCAAGAGAGATCTAGACTCCCAACGAGATGACCTTGATGTCTGTCCTGCGAGGGTCTACACGAAAACTCGATGCATTCCATCGGCTTCCACAACCTCGCCGCGTCAGGTTGCTCGTGCGAAGCGACCATGTACGGATAAGCACCACAGCCCACTCACCATTGACCCCTCACCTCAGTCCTCCATATCCCTCGCCAGCGTGCCTCCAACCCTCGCCGATAGCCCGTCGCCCATGTCACATACTCTTCGATCCCGCGCTGAGTCCCCTGCTACAAACACGAACTGGACCTCGTCCCAAAGAAAACCCTCCCAGGACTTCCCACCGACCGCCTCTGAAGCCGACCGCCTCAACACCCTCCGGCGGCAGGGCTTGGATCGAGAGCGTAAGCGCTCAGACAGAGACGGCCGCTGGAAAGAAGACTTGACTTGGGCAAGACAATACTTGACGCAGCCTTCTGCCGAAGAGGGCGCGATGCGAAGGCTGTGGGACATCCTGGGCATACGGAGCGACGGCGAGGACTGAGGTATTGATAACAACGCCTGCCTCACCACTGAAAGACTCTTCCCAAAGTGGCTGACCTACCCTCAGCTGAATGGTGGTTGTCCTTCCGCCTCCACCATCATCCTTACGAAGACAAAGATGCTCAACACCTTTTCGGGCAACCTCAGCTGAAGACACTGTTCGCGGGGTTGATCTGGAACCTGTCAGCTCACCTGTCATTCGATGAATGTTCGCTCACACATTCTAAATCAGAAGCTCCAATTTTGCGATAGTGACGATGCTTGAACTCTTTAGATGCATTGTAGTTACGATGGCGCTGCACAGGTCGTGCTAGCTGATCTAGACCTTCTGGCTCCCTCCCGCGATATTGTTTCCCAGAAGATTATTCCTAGGAGAGACGTGCTTCTAGGAATAATCTCCTGGGAAACAATATCGCCCCAGAGAAGATTTCTTACTAAATCACAGCCCTTATATGGAGCAAGCACACAGTAGATCCCGTTAGTAGTAATATTTAAGACAATTAAAAAAGTCACATTCCGACAAAGAACAACAGGACCCAGCCTTGAAATCTCTGCTCAGGCCATCCGAACAGCAAAGACAGCAAAGATTAGAGATCACCAAAGCTGTTGAGTAGTCACACTTTGAAGAGTCTTTGAGAGCCATAATTGTGTCGTCTGTTAATCTGCATTGGCACAAGCTTCAGCGGTTGAGTATTTGCACGAACAAATGAAATTCTCAGCTACGAAAAGAAAGATTCGGAAAGTAGAGAACTTTTCTTATGGTAACCACTGGACACCACCCGCCTTTGCAGACACACCACCTGAACTTTGCATAAACACCACCCCGCTCCACGAAGCCTAATCGGGTAATTGTTTTACCCCTGAAAGAGATTTGGAGAAGAACGCTGGGAAGATCACATAAACAGTCGATTTTTGGTGCGAAAAGCACGCTGTTCAACGACCCGGCAGTCCATGGACGCAGCTTGATCGTGTTCAACTTCCAAAACGAGATGGAAACTTCTCGCCGAATCTGGCAATTGACACCCAATAGTGAGGTCCAAGCAGAATGCACGTCTCTAATCTGCAGTGCCCGCCCTTTTCCCATAGTCGTTGTTCGCCTTTCGACAGTGACATGATTGTCAACGTCGGTGTTAAGACCATCCAAATAGAAATGATAAACCTTACAACGAACTATTTCGAAGGTGAGCCGCGTCAATACTATTGTGCGTATGTAAATTCCTTACTCTCTGGGGGTAAAGACAAGAAACTCGAAGTACTCGGCGAGCTCTGGTAGCGTAAGCTGGCTCGATGTCTCACTTTCTTCATCGTCTAAGAGACGCTCAGAAGGCGCGCAAGAAAAGTTGCCACCTGATACGGCGCTCAAAAAGATCAGGTGCAAGCAGCACCGGGCTGCCTGTGCAGGCAAAGTCCTGCTACGCTGGCCGATTCTCTCAGCTGTCGCTTTCGATTGTGAGGTACGGAAGCTTTCGCCAAAGGCATTGAACCTCGATCTTTGTGAACGACGCAATTTAAATAAATTATAGGGAACAACCAGAATGGAAGGTGGGAGATAGCGCGCGCCTCCGACAACCACCATAGCGTGTGTGAGTCGTTTCGGATTGCGGTGTTGATAGCCAATCAACGGAATGGCTGCCGCCTGGAAAACGCTGAATATATGTATGCCTCTTATGCGACTTACTGAATAGATCATATATACTACATATGAAGCACTGAATAGGCCACATAAGAGGCATCGGATATACTACACATGGAGCACTGGATAGGCCACATATGGAGCACTGGATAGGTCACATATGGAGCACTGGGTAGGCCACATAAGAGGCACTGGATATACTACATATGAAGCATTGAATATACTACATATGAAGCATCGGGGGGGCCATCGAATTCTTCAGCCACGTACGAAGAAGTCGGCACAAGGATGGGCCAAGGCGAAGCAAGGTATCACTCTTGCTTCAGCGGAAGCTAAATTTCGCAGGCACTTGGCCGCATCTCCCAATATATACAAGATTCACACTGAGATACAGATCCTTTTTTACTACGATATGCACCCTAATATCAGGCGGCCAACAGTGGTCTGCTCCAGCAAAAGCGCGTGCTTTCTCTGCGACCTCTTCATTAAAATCCACGCGAAATTCTACGTGGCAGGAACCCATGGAGTACTTTACTGCAGACTGCCAAAAATGCAGCAGGCGGGGTGGGTGGGGGGGGGGGCGGGAGCCGGGGGTCTCTCCTTTGTTAAAGATGGAGGCTCGTTTAGCAGGCTTAACCGTCTACTTCAAATACAGGTGATTCAGCACCAATATTTACGATATTGTTCCCCAGAAGATTGTTCCTAGGAGCACTTCTCTCCTAGGAATAATCTCCTGGGAAACAATATCGCGAGAGGGAGCCAGAATTACTTCAGCTAGAAATAGACAATTCCAGGTAGAAGCAACTGAAACACAGCCTCCATCGCTTCGCGAGCTACGAGCCGGACAATCTAGGCAGCGGTTCCCGGGAAACATGCTCTCCTAGTAAATTGTTCCCAGGAGAGAATCGTGCCTGGGAGAGAAATCCTCCGGACCCTTCTTTACTAGGATTGACTGTCTCCCAGGAATCTTCTCCTGGGAGCGGATTCTCGGCAAATCATTCTTTCTGAGGAGCCACGCTCTCCCAGGAGTATTCTCCTCGGAAATTCTTCCTAGGAATTACTTCTCAGAAGTTACTCTCTCCCAGAGGCCAGGCTCTTTCCAGCGTCCCTCAGCGTTTCTAGTTCTCACTTGTACTGACGTAAAGTGTCCTTTCTATCGCGATCGTGGTTCGCTTACTCCACCATGGTCTACTCTTTTATCGCTTATGGTCTACTATTTCATAGAGTTTCATCAAAAATCTCGCTACATGCATTGTCAACGACTCTTCACAATCGTCGCTTCTTTCAGACAATACTCGTGATCTTTGATTTCGTGCAGTAGTGCATTTGCAATGTTTCGATGCTTCTTCTGAGAAAGAAACGTTCGATTTGTTTTCACGAGCAACTTCTCGGGGGGCACGGTCCATCATCTCGGCCCACGCAATGTCAGCATCTGGTATCTCATCCGCTCTGGTTGGTTTGATCTCAACAGTGCAATGTTGATTGAGTCAGGGAATGTGTGATTCGATAACAGAAATCGCCATCAGCTGCAGGGAGGATGGGCCAACCCATAACGGCCCCACCCTTGTGAGCTTGAATAGAATAGGGAGGTACCTTCGTTTATCGTGGTAAAACACGTGCCTCTCAGGTACTAAGCGACCGTGTGTGGAAGTGACGATGTTCGAATGTCCGGATGCTGAGATGCATAGAAGTCAAATTGTTCCAGATCACGAGGCATTCCGCCACACAGGGGGGGGAGGTTAGTCTAGAAAGAATCGAATTAATTAAGAGTTGGCTCGATGCTTTTGAAAATTGAATTATGTATCCCTTTAGCTGCTGTCGGGAGGCCACTTTTAGCGTATTCGCTTAGTCCACCAATAGAAACCATAGAATATCACCCTGAACTGATTTTATTGATGCTATTCAAGACAAATTAGAAGAGGCCGAAAAGTTGCAACGAGGGGCCCTCGAATTGAGCCAGAATGTGCGCGGCCCGGAAAATCCTGACACGTTGTCTGTCATGAGCAATATCTGAGAGACATCTTGCTCAGACAACACAAGTACGAGCAGGCAGAAACAGTGTCTCGAGAAGTACTGAAGCTGCGTTAGAAAGTGCTCAGAGAGCACCATTCAGATATAGCTATAAGTCTGCACAATCTCAGGGCTTCGATGCTCAGCAAACGAGAAAAGTTTGATGAAGCTGAGGAACTGCATCGACAGGAGATTGCACTTGATCAGACCAATATGAAGAAGATGACAAGCAAGAGCGATCTAGCTAGATCTCTGGCCCGTCGAGACCGCTACGACAAGGCCGATCATTGACTTGCAGAAGATAGTGAAGTTGTCGACGAAAGCATTGAGCAGAAACAGTTGCAAGACGCGATCAGTCATGAGCGAACTGAAGAGACGTGCTGATGAGGAATGACCAAATATAAGAAATCTGAAGATATGCATCGAAACGTCTTGATGACGAATATGACACGAGCGTCTGCGAACGAAAATAGCAGTTCACATGTCAACTAAGAAAGAAAAAGAAAAACGAAGAGAAAAAGTTCGCAATAGCAGTCGAGATAAAGAGACCGACGAACCTCCAGCCAAGCGAAGCTCAAACGTTCAAAGCGAACATCGACCAGGCTTTCGACAAAAGTCGAACTGATTTCCAGTCCGACCTCGGCAGGTGAGAGAAGACCTGGAGCAGGACTTCATTTGGGAATTCTCTCGTGATGCTTTGCTTGAATGGGCAGTTTCACACCGGCCGGGGCCTCTAGCTTTTGTATTCATGCACCGGACAAGATCTGGCACGATTCTTATTGAGAGAAGAGATGACATTGACTCGACCCGTTTCTGGGCCACCGTCCTTGCCCATCCAATCATCAAGGGCTTCGCTCATGGAGGGACCAGAAACAGACCCTAACGACAAAGACGCCAAACCTGCATTGAATACCAAGCCATTTCTAATGCGCCCGCTCAACAGCCACATCACACCCTGGAGGTGATTAGACAGCATGCCGATGCGATTCTCGTACAGCCTGACGTGGGTTTTGTTTCCAAAAAGCATATCCAAGTCCTCGCTTAGGTTGTCCTCTGTAACTTTCCTTGTGGCAACAAGCTTCTAGCCAACATTGTTCTTCTTCTTCTTCTTGGGAGCTGGCTTCTCCGCTTGCGTTGACGTGTCCGGCGTGATTGGTTGTAAATCAATGTGACCGAGTTGGCTGTCTGGTACCTTCGCCAACTCTTGATCTTCAAGTTGCTGCGAGAGTCCAGAGGTCTCCGAAATTTGCGCCCCCGGCTTGTGGGAAAGTTCAAAATCCAGCTTAGGACGCAAATCGTCAATGGCAGAAGAGATCTTTTTGAGGAGAGTTGGCATCCAAATGTCATAGACGTTCTTGACAAAGGTATAGGCTGTCCACTTCTCCATGCCCTTCCGTTCCGTAAAATCATATTTACGAAGTGGGTATCGCCAATAGGTGACTCTGGTTCCCTCAATCACAGGGAAATGTCCGTAAATTCTTACGGTCTCGTGATCATGAGAGATTGAAAAGGTGAGAACTTGCCGGTGAAGCTCTTGAGCGCGATTCGCCAGCCGAAATAGTTCAACGATGCCTCTCACCGCAAGGGTCATACTGTGAAGGTTTTGTCGATCTGCAATATCAAGTCCCACTGAGCCACATTTCACTTCGCACGTAAAGAACGGAAAGTGCATGTAATATGTGCTCATGAAATAAGAGGAGAATGAAGGGTCCCCTAAATAGGGCTGCAGTTTCTGAAGCTGATCCTCTGAGAATGCAGATCGTCTGAAACCAACTGCATAATCTGACTGTGGACGAGGCTTCGTAACGGGGTATGAACTGTTCCAACCCTCGTTAACACTTTCAATCGCAACGTCAAGGTCGCGATTAGCGCTAAGCGTTGCGTACGCTTCAACCCAAGGAGCGATTAATGGGGTGCAGTCTTTGAAGATTCTTGCTTCATTTTTGCCACGTAATCTTTCGCAGCTGTCGTCGAAGATATCATTGCGGAATATAGTATCGTTCGGCAAGCTTTGCTTAGTGTCGAGTAGAGCTTGACAAAGCCTCTCGCTTGCCTCTGTGACGCCTGGCTTGTATGGGTCCATGTGGCTGCCAGCTTCCCTTTCAAGTATAGCTTCGTAACTTGGATTCTTGTATGGAGCGCTCTTTTCTGCTTGTAGATCGCTTGACGTCGTAGCGGTGACAACGCTAGCCTCCGACCGTTTCCGGCGAAGGGACGCCGTGGATGGTCTTTTCTTTGCGAGCAGACGATCCATGTCGTCTTCGAAAGACTCGTCAGGCCAGACTTGCCCTTTGTGTACCCAATGACTGATATGGCTGTACCGAGATTCACTGAGGCCACTGGCTGCCTCCTGGTCATACGTCTGTATGCAAGAAGAGGCGGGGAGTGAAGGTCGAAGACGCTTTGAAGGCGGCTCGGTTGGTCCGCGCTTCGCTGGATGTTCCGCCTCTCGAGTTCGCTTTCGACTCTTCGATGGTAGTGGAAGTGGACGACCCCGTGGCTACATAGGTTGAGTTAGCTCTGGGCGGTATACGACGGTGAATTTGTACATACCTCTTCTATTCTAAGAGACGAGTGTTTCTGCTCAGACTTTATATTCTCAATGCTCTTTTGAAGTCCTGAAATGCGTGTGCTTCTTCGGACTTGTGGTTCTGCTTTCGCAATACCTTGAGGCCGCTTTCCTGTGAAGGGTCAGATCGGACAGCAGTGCTGGATACCACTGAGAGCGAACCTTGGTCTCTATGCTTCGAAGCCCGCGGTTTCCTCTGAGCGCGTGAAGAGTCTCGATGAGTGACCATGGTGAGCGAAATCCAAAGGGCCAGTAGATCATTATGTAGCCGCCGGGTTTGAGGTGAAATGGTGACACAGTCGCGAATGCGAAGGGTTTGCAGCTAAAGTATTCTACCCCGCATTAGAAGTATTCCCGGCCCGATGCACGTTCCGGTCCCGTGCACACCTCACTTTACTACTTTCATCTTTCTTCAAAAATCAATTACAAATTCAATATGGCTTCAATTGAGGCAGCGCTTGCAGATCTAGCTTTGCAAGACTCATCTAACTACACTGCAACTGCAAAGAAATTCAATATCAATCGAAGCACGCTGTCGCGACGACATAGGGGTAAAACGGCCTCCGTGAAGGAAAGCAAGCAAACGACGTCAATTCTTTCGAACCAACAAGAAAAAGAGCTTATTCGCTATATCAACAAGCTTACCGAGCGTGGTATACCTCCTCCCAATGCCATGATTCGCGTTTTTGCGTATAATATATCTGGAAAACAGCCAGGCAAAAACTGGTCTTATGAGTTCGTTCGACGTCATTCAGATATACTGCAGTCAAAGTTTCTACAAGGCGCTGATCTAGAGCGAAAGAAAGCCGATAATGCATATCAATATCAGCTTTATTTTGACCTTGTAAGTGCCTTCATTACGTTTAGTTTCATACTAATATAAGGGTAGGTAAAGCAAAAAATCGAAGAATATGAGGTTCTTCCTTCAAACACATACAATATGGACGAAAAGGGCTTTCTACTTGGACTTCTTCAAAAGACTCGAAGAGTCTTTAGTTTAAAGCATCTTGACAGTGGCAAATTGCTGGGTGCTGGTCAAGACGGCAATAGAGAATAGATTACCTTGATTGCAACCATTTGCATGGATATGACTCATATACCCCCTTCGATCATTTATCAGGCGATATCAGGCAATATTCAGGACAGCTGGCTTACTGAATATGATCCCAAAGAGCAATCCTGCTTCTTTGCTTCCTCCGCTACTGGCTGGACTAACGATGAATTGGCCTACTCTTGGCTCACTACCGTATTTGACCGAAATACGAGGTCAAAAGCCAGAAATTCACGCGATTATCGCCTTCTATTCGTTGACGGGCATGGCAGTCATATCAACATGAAGTTTCTTGACTGGTGTGAGCAGAACAAGGTGCTCGTGGCTTTATATCCTCCTCATTCTACGCATCGTCTTCAACCTCTGGATGTCAGCTTATTCAACCCTTTGGCCAATTACTACTCGCAAAACCTGAACGACTGGATCTTTAAGAGTCAAGGACTTTCTCGAATATCAAAAAGAGACTTCTTTGATCTATTTTGGCCTGCACATCAAGCTGCTTTCACGCCTGCCAACATTAAAAGTGGATGGGAAAAGACGGGATTGCAGCCTTTCAATCCGTCACAGGTCATAAAGCAGATTAAATCGGAGGCTAGACCTGTCTCAAGTCATTCTTCTTCTTCAGCATTGTCCGAAGCTGATTGGAGAACGGCTCGACGGTTAATGAAGTCAGTTGTAGGGGAAGTAATTGGTTCGGAAGCTCGTAAGTTGAACAATACGATGGAAAAGCTTACTACAGATGTTGCTCTTCTGAAAGCAGAAAACGAAGGTCTTTGACGAACAGTACGTATTGAGCGAAGTCGCAGACGACGTGGAAAGCCTTTATTTGATGATCTAGGGGTTAATAGTGAGGCAAAGGGGGTGTTTTTTAGTCCTAATAAGATTCAGGCGGCTCGTGACCGTCAAATCCAAAGAATCGAAGAGGAACAGCAAGCTGCTATTCAAAAGGCGGAAGAAAAGGAACAAAGGGAGCTTAGAAAGCTAGAGGAACAGCGTTTAATAGCTGAAAGAAAGGTGGAACGAGAAAAAAAGAAGGCGAAGCGGGAGGAGGAAGCGAAGCGGAAAAAGGAGCTACGGGCGAAGGAATTGGAGCAACGACGTCTAGTTCAGGAGCAAAAGCTGAAGGCTAAAGAGCTTCAGAAAGGGCAAAAGAAGAAGTCTAAAGAGGTGGAAGTACAGCAATCCACTGATTTTGTTGCTATTGAGGAGGTGGAAAGGGGGCCAAGTCAAATCAGGTCTACGCGAGCTGGAAGGCAATTCAAAGCTCCTAAGCGATTTGATGATTGATTCTTATAGCTTGGAAGCTTCATATAGATATCGACAACTCTCTATATTAATTGCAATTTGATTTATGAATGGTGGTTGAATAATAATAAAAAAAGTATGGGTTGCTAATCGGGTTTAGGGTGTGCACGGGACCGGAACGTGCATCGGGCCGGGAATACTCCTAAGTCACGGTCGCGCGCTTCCCAACCAATACACCCCCCACCTGCATCAACCATTGAACCATCAAATTCAGCTGGGGAACTTCAATATTTGGGCTACTTATTTAGTAGTATATGACTTATAATTCCCCGATCAATATTTGGTATGCCAGCCCTTCGCTTTGATTACAGCTGCACATCTGCGTGGCATACTGAATATTAGCCCCCCTATTACCTTCTTTCGTACAGTATGTTCACCCAGGCCCTCAGTAAAATCTGAAACAGCTGGGTTTCAGCTTCATCGCCGAATAGACTTTATAGACTTTCTTCTTCAGTAGAGTTCAAAGATTTTCGATTGAGTTCAAATTAAAACTGTACAAAAATTACTTCATGACTTCTATACTCATTATTCTGCATAAAAATTAAAATTAAAGTTATAAGTGTATCAGAATTGAATAAAGTTTTTTAAATGATAAAGTTCTATGAGTTTGTCTATGATTAAATGACTGTCTGAAGAAACAAGAGATTTTCTAGAACTTTGAGGTTAGAATATCGAGATCGAGAAAGAAAACTTGGCGCACCCCTCAAAAAGGATGACTTCTATGATCTATCAGCCTTTTCTCTACTGGGCGGCGCGCTATCTAAAGATTACCTCTGTTGATCATGTTTTTGAGACCAATCAATCCGTCGTCGAGCTTATTGCTAATAAGATAAGCCAGCGCCAAAGAGAGTCACATCTTAGATTGAATAAAGCCAAGCGTCAAGCAAAAGTACTGAATCAATCCAAATTACAGGAGCAAGCCATTGAACAAGCCAACAAACAAGACATGGAGGCGTTGCGAAGTCAGGGTGAAATAGAAGTCGTTCTTACTGTTCACTTCGTCGAGCACCAGCAAAATGATCTGGACAAATCATTTTCGTACTGTGCTCCGCATGCACAGCGCCACGATCCTGCGTATGGTATGCAGATCAAATGTACTTACCATGTCGAGAAAGACGGTATCTCTGCACGCAGAAAGTTTTGGACTACTCAGAGAGAAACTGGAAGGAAACGAGAAAACTTGTCCCATAAACGACTGTGTCAGATGAACACTGTAGCAGATTGTCGGAATGGGAAGACGACGGAGTATCACTATACTATATGTAATGAGGCTTCCTGCGAAGGATGTCCAAGAATAAAGGCGAAAGAGTAAGATATTAGAGATGGAGAAAGGAAGGATATGGGAACAACAAATACCACGTGAAGGAGAAATTAGGTGCACATAGTCACTAACAGACTGCCTTGTCACAATGTCACATTTTTGGCCTGCGGTCGGGTAGATTGAATAACTGACTTCCCCTTAATGATATTTCGGTCCATGCTCCATCACTTCCGTTATCCGGACTCTTGCGGTCCTTCTAATTATTGCTCTCAATATGCCCGATCCACAGAGAACTGGAATCTATCGAAACCTAGTGAACCAAAACGTAAATAGAGCTACGCTCTGGATCCAGGTAGATTGCTATGTATCGAGTTAGCAACCCAGGGTGCAATGCAATGATGTCAGGTAATGTTAGGAAAAGCGTTGACCAACATGCTCAGATCGTGGTTTGGTGCCAACGAACCTTGTGTTTCGAAGAAGAGACAATTACATATATATATTGAATTAGTGATTTTTATCTCATGCTCCTATAGCGCAATTGGTATGTTCATGGACGATCCATTCTCTCGACGTCGGCTTATAATTCCCAAAGGTAGAGCGTACGGCTTTTAACCGTAAGGTCCTGGGTTCGAGCCCCAGTGGGAGCATCCTTTTTTTTCCCCTTAAAGGTTCTCATCCCGAGTTTCCGGAGTGAATATTTAGGTCTTATTTCTAGTATTATGGGTCTAGAGTCCGACCTATACCCAGGCGTTGAAGAGTCGACATCTTACCGCTCTCTTTCTACTTCGACTAGACTAATCTCAATATTTTGAATTTTCAGATTACCCATCCTACGCCCAGGCGCACTCTCACTGACCCCTACGAAATCGGACCTTTGGGTCTGCTATAAGCCTCACAAGCAGTGATGTTTATCCGGGCCCCGGGTTAGAATCGAAATTCCTGATATTTCTAGACCAAGCGGTATTCTAGAGATACCTATGGCTAGTTTATCTACCACAGTAGAGTTTCTTTGATAGCTTTAATTACTCGTATTTGTACTATAATCAGGATAATATTACTTGTTTTGATTACTAGTAGATTAATAGTCTTCAGGATTAATACGCGCGCACACGGTCTGAAATGTTTCGTCCTATACTTCCAGGTGTCTAGATCTTCTGTCATTACTTAAGCCTCATTATAAATATTAAAGTCTCGAAAATGAGAGGACTGCTTAAACAAGACAACTCGTAGTATCTACAAGAGGCAGTTCCTCGTCTAAAAGTGGCTATATGTTGAAGCATTCAAAAAGTGCTACCTCAAGGCCGACTGTGTTGGTGCGTATCAACTTGAAGATATCAATGTCATACTAGAAGGAGGGTACGAGGCAGCCAATTCTGGCTACCTGTGCTGTACCCTATCTAGTGTGGGGAGCCAATACAGGCTCCCCCATGCTCCTCCTGTACTCCCCCTCAGCTACTTCATGCTACCTAGCCGTTCGCTATCGCTATTATACCTTTTGTAAGTACAAACGACAGGCTCTGTTCAGCTCCTATTGGATATTTATCACAAAGGAGCCGGTTATGGCTCCATTGACCTCCCACTACGGAATATACGAGGGGGTCGCCATTTCCGATGGAAACTGCTTTGCACTACGTCTTTTTAATTAGGTATCGAAACCTGTGCCGTTTTTTAGAATTTGCCGAGAGCCCCACCAGATTTAGTGGCGAATCTCCTAAAAGTGCAAAATAAGAAACAGATTTGTAAAATCAACCCTACTGCCCTTCACATGTAGTATATTCAATGCTCCGTATGTGACGTATCCAGTGCTTCATATGTGATATATTCAGTGCTTCAGATGTGGCCTATCCAGTGCTCCATATGTAGTATATCCAGTGCTTCATATGTGACGTACCCAGTGCTCCATATGTGCTCTATCCAGTGCTCCATATGTGCTCTATCCAGTGCTCCATATGTGCTCTATCCAGTGCTCCATATGTGCTCTATCCAGTGCTTCATGTGGCCTACCCAGTGCTCCATATGTGACGTATCCAGTGCTCCATATGTGATATATCCAGTGCTCCATATGTGACGTATCCAGTGCTTCATATGTGACGTATCCAGTGCTCCATATGTGGTATATCCAGTGCTCCATATGTGACGTATCCAGTGCTCCATATGTGACGTATCCAGTGCTCCATATGTGGTCTATCCAGTGCTTCATATGTGGCCTACCCAGTGCTCCATATGTGACGTATCCAGTGCTCCATATGTAATATATCCAGTGCTCCATATGTGACGTATCCAGTGCTTCATACGTGGCCTACCCAGTGCTCCATATGTGCTCTATTCAGTGCTTCATATGTGCTCTATCCAGTGCTTCATATGTGGTCTACCCAGTGCTTCATATGTGACGTATCCAGTGCTTCATATGTGATATACCCAGTGCTTCATATGTGGCCTATCCAGTGCTTCATATGTGGTCTATCGGAAGTCAATGAGAAAGTTAATGGGGAAGCCAATGGGGAAGCCAATGAGATGTAGGGGACCCGTTATCGTTATTCCAAGCTCTTCTCCATAATAATAGTTGATGTAGTCCTTTCTTCTATGCGAAACAGATAAGACGAAGGACTCGATGAAGCTTTGCGATGGGGAAGCAAACGGGAGTGTAAATAGAGAAAGCAATGAAGAAGCTAATCAGGTAGAAAGCCATGTAGGAAGCATTGTTTGAAGCACTGTTTGACGTGTGTTATGCGTTCGACCGACGCGTATTTTGAAGCAGATAGGGAGTTTGGTAGGGAGTTTGGTAGGGAGTTTGGTAGAGAGTTTGGTAGAGAGTTTGGTAGGGAGTTTGGTAGGGAGTTCGGTAGGGCGTTTGGTAGAGAGTTTGGTATCGAGTCATGAAGAGTGCTTTCTATTGAACTAATTAGCATGTGCTCTGAAGCATGTACGAAGCATACAGAGTGTATGAATAAACAGGTAAATCGGTAAACAGAGATGAACAAAGATTCAAAACACGCGTTGAATTAGAATTGAGAAATTCATGAATGAGACGATTATGAGCACAGCGTTGAGACATGAAAAAGGATCGTAAAAAGAGATAAAGATTGATATATACGCGTACAATGAAGGTAATGACAGGTGCAGGTATGTACGGGTAAACAGATAAACAGGTAAGAAAATTTCAATCGTCGATCAGGTGATTTTCGGTCATCTGATGTACGTACAACGACTTCAATGAACTGTAAAAATCAGGATGGTAGTTGAAGCGAAAGAAAAAGAAATGATGGCAGTTTAAACGGAAGAAAACGACTTGCACGGGTCGACGCAGCGAAAAACATAGTGCGGGGTCGAAAAAGTTTTGATGTTGGGTCACCTGATGGAACACTTGGCAACCAACGATCAGAATGGACTCTTGCTTCAGTACTATATAGATGATGTTCTGTTATGGGTGAGAATGCGGCTTGGTAATCTTTCACCAAAACTTCTTTTACACCTTATAATTGGTAGGTTGGAGACCTTTGAACACCACAATGGCAGAGGTTAGACGAGAACGGCAGAGCTGCCCTCAGCCAAGCCCAGGTTTCCAAGAATAAAAAAGGACGAGTTCTAGTATTAAGGTGATGCACGAAGCTGTAGGATCTCAGCTTCACTTTTCCGCTTCTCCGACGCCTCCATACTATCAGATGGCTTCTCCCCCTGGATTACGATTAGGAATCATGTACTAACTGGCTTCAGAAGTTAGTGTAGCAAATAGCTAGATTCTACCATTGCCTCCACAGCGAAAGGACTCCAGTGGTTCCTTGCAGTATTGCAACGAGGAGTCCCGCAATTGCTCCCCTGTTGTCCAGGATACCATGTCAGAAGTCGCCCATATTCACGATATGCGATTTCTGAGCTTACCAGAACGCAAACCAGGGCATGGACCCCTTCTCGTATTTCCATAATTCAGCAAAACCTGCAGCTTTCGACGATTCGACGGTTTCCTGCACAATTTCCAGCCGCTCTCGAAAGTGAGGAAAATCTGCCGTCGTCCACTTTCTTTTCCTCCCTTTGGTCGCATGACCGTCTTCGAAACGGGCATAGTCAATGAATACACCTTGCTCGGTTTTATTTGATTGGTGCTTCATGCCACAAGTTATATCCATAAAAACATCCCTGCATTTCAACTTCATTTGCCGGCTTTCAGGGTCTCGTGCGTGTCGGTAATATGTTTGTGTTGATGCTAGTGAAAACTCGTCAAAGAGCAGTCTGTAAGTCCGGAGTATCTCATCTATATAGGACACCGGAAAGCGTAAAGTACTGCATACGGACAATTCATGTTTCCTCATTGAGGCCACACTGTGTGATTTGCACCATGAGGCGTGCCAGAAGAGTTGCAGCGTGCTGTCAGACGGAATCACAAGGTGAAGCAACGGATTGTCGACCCAGTCGATCATGATGGAATGGCGAGACACCAGTTTGTGGATGTTAAGGGTGTCTTGAGACAAGACTCTCAGAACTTCTGGATTTCTTGGGCGTTGCGATGAAATTAATGTGCTTGCTGAGGATCGACGCTCTCCAGGCTGCTCATGGTACGGAAAAAACTCCAGATCTTTCAAGAATGAGCTGATACCGCTTGTAGGCATCTTGGACAGAAAGGTCTCTGAGTCCAAACTCAACTCGATCATTGTAACATGTTCGATGACCCATAGGACACGCTGTCGCCTCAAGCGATTCTCTAGATCTTTATCGATCGCAGTCGCGCAATCGAACAGTCTTTGGAACTCTCCGTCTGTGGCTTCGCCGATCTGGTCGATGGACATTTCATCGTTCTTTGCAATGAACTTAATGACTCTTATCATGTATTCAACATAGCCATCACATAAACAAGAGAAATGAAGCTGGCTACGGGGTAAGGGCAGATAGAACTGCTTGTCTCCATACAGTCTTTCATGGGCCAAAAAAGAGTGACGCGTTGAGAGAATGGCTTGTTGGAGCCAAACAAAATACGGTAGATTTTTTAGCAACTTTCGGGGCCAATCTCCCCACAGGACAATATCGAGCTCAGATCGTTTGGCGGCACTAATGCTCCACTGAAAATCTATCAAGAACTCTGGTCTTAGTAATGTGCTCCTTCACAGGACTGGTACGTCGCGACACACCTTGGTCAAATACTGGCTCCCAATCTTGGCCTGGAAGGAATAGAATGATCAGTCAATGCTCAAACCTCAATCAAGAGCTGTCTGTGCGGCTCTAGAGGGTCAAAGTCGCGAGTTTGAGCACCAATCGCACGCGCACCTAATCTTTTCCAGAACAGAGCTTTGAACCTTCTGGTAAGTCCACTCATGGATTTTTTTCCTGACATCCGAATTCATATGGAATGTACGCTCGCCTGTCCGCTTCAAGATACAAGAGACCGTGGCTTAGTGGTGGGACTGCGGGGTTGAGTCTCATCTGACAATGTAAATCGCAGGGGAAATGAGGCAACCAATCAATGACCGGGCGGATTGCAGATTTCTCAGCTGACCAATGTCAACACGGCCAATGGACCAACTTGCATCCAATTGTTCACTCAAATTGGAACCGCTTTAGACTGCCATTCGAAATTCGAAAATATCAGGCGGCTTCGCCAACAACAAAAATACACCCTTGCTCGCCCACGGTTGCTTTATGCTCGGTCCCGCCATCCATCTCCACACATTCTCCTACCCGTAACCGCCTCGATGCTAGGTGGTTGAGAGAGGTAGTGACAGCAGGTGTGTTACCCGCCAGCTGCAACGGTACTCTGACTGTCGGCTTGTCTATCTGATAGTTTAGGAAGACAAGATTGATCGAGCCCGAGAGGACCAGATAAACGGTTTTGTGGTCGTGCGTGAAAGGAGGATAGTATACAGTGCTGCTTTCAATGTTGGTTTACAGTCGCTCATTGGAGAGGGCGGATCTTACCGCTCATCTTTCCAGGTATACACGGTCGTATAACCCCAGGAGCGAACCTTGTCTTCTCCTTTTTTAGAGTGCCAGTCGTCCTTAGTCACTCCTTTGTGACCGTCCTTACCGAAGACACCTTTGTCGCCTTCGCCGCATCGTCCACATACCGCATGAGAGGTACTGGTGTAAGTTACGACTCTCTCACACTGTGCTTTGTCCTTCGCCCTAGTCACCTCGCGGCAAGGTATTGAATATTCTTCCCCCATGTGGGGACAAGGATCTGCCCACTTGATAATATGCTTGAAGCACATGTCGTCTAGCTTTTCTGCTGTGGTGATCGAAGTTTGCAATCGGTCGCCAAAGGCATGGGCTCTATTATCATAGCCGGCACCAGATATAGGGTTCCCTAATTGGTGGGCATTGAGCATCACTTGCAGTTGCAGGACTTATCCCTCAAGATTGGTCGAGAACTCTTACGCCACCTCGACGGGTGCGTACTCGCCTAACAACCGAGACTGCATGACCCCGATATCGGCACTGTTGTTGTGTTTATTTGCTGCGCTGTTCAAGATGCTACAGGCTACAGCACCTAGATCTTAGATCCCGAAAGAAGATATGCCGAGTCTACGTATTGGCATCGATGTAGGAGGTATGGCTGAGACCACGTCACTTCGGCCGAACACCGGGCTCTCGCTGATCATGTAAGGAACGAACACTGATGTTGTGCTGTTGGATACAAATCCTGCGAAGACACCAAACGCTTCGGTACTCGAGTGGCACAAAACGACAACCTCTCCCGATATCACCTCTGGTATTCAAATAGCCACTACCGCGCTACTTGCGTCAGTATCGGTGAATGCATATGACATTATCTGTGCAACGATCGGGACTACTGTGCGTCCACCCTCGAATCTGCCATATCTTCTCCAATCTGATCAACGTCGCCAAGCATCTCATCAACGCCCTTGTCGAACGTGATGCAGAGAAGCTTAATAGAGTGGGCGTCATCCGCTTAGCTTCACAAGGCTTCACTCGAGCAACGCCTCCTTTCGTCGAATTCGAAGCAGACCTACGAGAACGTACGGTATAGGAGCTAAAATTGTAGCGTCGGAATGCTAATGGGCTTCAGTGATATACGCTGGCCATGCTATTGTCGATGGAGGCCTGCAAATTGACGGCAGTGAGATTGGATGCATTAACAGGGAACAAATCTTGCAACTTTGTGAAAAGTTCAGGCAAAATAATATACGGAATGATCGACTCAACATTCAACCAAGAAAAGCTATGTAAAGAAATCATATTGGAGAGCCTAGGGTCTATCAATGTGTTCTGCTCCGCCGATCGTAAGGAAATTCAACATTTATCCCAAACCATATCTGAACTGATTGCATTGCAGTGGGCGGGCTTGGTATCTTACAAAGGGAAAACGCAGCTGTGCTGAATGCCGCCATCCATGCTTACGCATCTTTCGTCTTTGGCGAAATTGAGAACGCCCTCCGAATCGCTGGACTTCAAGGCTGTCCGATTTTTATCTCCAGCAACGACGGTAGCATGATACCCTTCAAAGAAGCAGTACGATTCCCAATCCAGTCAGTTGCAAGTGGGCCTGCCAACGCCATGCTTGGGGCCTCTTATCTAGGGTTGCAGTAGTCTTCTTCCAATGATCATAGTCAACTTGATCCAGTGGAGAATAGTGAAAAGATCTTGATTCTTGATGTCGGCGGCACAAGTACAGATGCTGGCGTACTGATGACGAACGGCTTCCCACGACAAGCATCAGCGTATAAGATGATCGCCGGCGTCTAAGTTAATTTCTCCGTGCCCGACGTGTCAAGCGTGGGGTTGGGAAGTGGGTCCATTGTCAAGACAAACGCTGGGGGTACTGTAATAGCCATTGGTCCTGAGAGCGTTGGTAATCAATTGACCACAAAAGCATTATGTTTGAAATCTATACTCGCGCCCGCCTACTGAAGCTGCCTGCGACTCCACTCCCCTCAAGGCCTCTACCAGCTCACTTAGTTCACCTTCTTCGTCTCATCCTTTTCACTATAAGGATGCTTGATAGTCAGACACCATATATCAAGGTAGTCACAGATCGTCGTGATGATATCATACTGCACTATATCAGCATCCAAACCCTGCCGTCAAAGATGTGCGACTTACAACAAAGCTGCCATAGACGCCCACACCGAGCCCCAAACAACAAAACACAAATGCAATCTGATATGTGCCGTCACCCAGTGCACTGGGCCACAAAAACAGCATTGGCCCCAAGCTATCCAGCACCGCAAGTCCTAAGGGTATAGTGAGGACATTGTACATCGGAAACTCTGGGTTCTTGGTCAAGTGCGCGATGATCATTTGGCCAACGGAGTAGGCGTTAATTAGGCCGACGTAGAAGACGAAGGGGATGAGGTGGTGGTGTAAGATCACTGGTTGGAGGTACAGGTAGAGGGGGACGAAGGTCCAGGCGAGGAAATAGGGGGCGAGGCCAAATAGTGGAGAATAAATTGGCTGTTTCCGCTCTTTGCGCACTTCCATAACGTGGAGGGCACTGAAAGGGTCAGCTTTGGGTTTCGTCTGAGCTAAATGGCAATTGAAGGGTTTCAGTACCTCGATACAGTGTTGAATACGAGGACTAGGCCACCGTATACCATGTACCATTCGTTGAATGGTAATCTGTAGATGTAGTCGGGTATTAGACCATTTTTGGCTATGCCTATTGTCTCGAGCATTGACTGTTGCCAGAAACTGCCTCCACCTTTTACTGCAGTAAAAGCGTACACAATGCAGAGAGTCAAGATACCCTCTACGGGACCGGAGACGATGCCGAGGATAAGCGTCTGAGTGTAGTACTCATCCCAGGTCTGGACGTAGAATGTCAGAGTGGCTGGACAATGTGAGCTAGTGCGTATTGCATTTAGAGACGGAAATGGTCATACCGCCAAACAAGGTTAAGACTGTGTTCCAGCTCTGGCCAAGATTCATTGCTGCGGCGAAGAGGAGGACTTCGAGCACAGTATTGCACGCATCGACCCCTAGGAATCTCCATTAGGCTAGCCCGTGGTATGACTTTCAATTGTCTTAATACATACCATGATCGAAGAGTTCTCCTAGCGGTCCACTCTGATGTGTTCTTCGTCTGCAGCCCACAAGTCAGGTATCATGTCTTCGGGTCTGTCGCTTTCTTGACGTACGCTTGTGTACCATCAACCGCATCGAATGTCTGGTATAGAAAAAGCCCAATGGCCCAGGAGGCGTACACCCATTTTGGCATATCCTGATCCAGCGTCGGGTTGTACCATAGTAATGTCAAAAAGTTTAGAACGACGAAGCTGAATCCGGATATCGTGATCTATATAAACTCGTCGCAATGGATTAGATTTGGATTAGGGAAAAAGGTTCGTGAGACCACTCACGGCATTGGGCCTGTGGTTGTCAGCTACAAACACGTTCCCGAAGTCTGGGGCGGTGTGATGTCTGCTTTACTTACGCCATTGACATTGGAAAGCATTTGATGACCACATGGGTGTAGAATGGTTTGAGGACATAGCGAGAAACCAGGGAATGGTCAACACCGGCGTACTTGTAGGGATGGAGGCCTTCAAGATTCTTCTGCCGAATATACACCATTGTGACAAACAGAAGCGCGTGAAAGGTACTGGGGATTGGGAGCGATGGGTAAGAAGGGACTGTGGGTGTCGAGTCCAAGAAATTCGCGAAATTCCGTTTCAGGGTTGACGCGAACTAGAGTACTGTACAGACCAGGGTTTAGGCGGGATGACGTTGGTCGGGCCGCGGTGTTTAGATAGAGATTAGGGCTCGGCAACAGAATTTGGGAGTCTTTGACAAGCTCAGAGATTGCCGCCTTGGAAAAGACATTTTGTAAGGGAGCCTGAGCAATTAATACGCAGGTTCCAATCTGACCCAAGCAAGTATAACGCCCTCCATAATGCAGCTATGATACATCCCTTGGCTACAATGTTAGGAAATCCCATTTACCATTGCATGCCTCCCTCTTTGATCTGCTTCCTCCGAAGGTACAATACTCCAGTCCTTCACGCCCCCCTTCCAATCCGCTATTCTTCCCTCTTTGACACCGACTATGACGACCCTGACCTCTTCACCTTCGATGAAACAGCTTGCTCCGGTATCGCCTTCACTTGCCGCAGCTTGAGGTGCTGATCCAAAGAAGCCTTGTTCCTCTCGTGCCTGATCACCGAAGGTATTATTCTCTAGATGCTTCTCTTTGCACCATATCTCTTCCTCGCTTCCTGGCTCTACCATCCTAGCCACACCGTTAATCGTCGCGCTTATGCTACTTAGCGCGCTAGTATTGATATTCAATAATAGACTCGCCAAACTTGATCTTGTCGCTTGAGGTGGGGGAGAGCCTTCTCGCGTCGGGTCCGGAGCTCTGGTGGGTGGACGATGCGTAACCCAGTCATGTACTAGTAGTGAGACCCGAGGGTTGTTGATGAGGTTCAAGGTCTTTTTCGAAGCGGGATTCGTGGTCATAATGATTGTCGGTTGAGTTGTAAAGGGAGTTGAGGGGAGGTACGTGTAGTTCATGAGCGAGATATGAGGAAACATGGCGTCGCACGTTGCGAGATGGAGCTGCGACAATGAGTCAGCTGAGAACAGATGACACTTAAACATCATAGCACACAAATCTAGCATTCTTCAAGCATGCTTCAACCTCTGAGGGGAGTGAAGACGAGACTTGATGGTGGGTAGTTGTTGCCGAAGCTTCCCAATTAAGGGGCGGTTGTTGCGGTTCAGGCATGTCAAGTTAGCTAAAACTGAGATTAGAAACCTGCACAAAGAACCTCTGTGATGTGGGAATGCTAGGGCTATGAAAGATGATGAAAAAGTAGAGACAGACGGAGACGATGGGAGAGCTCCCGAGTTCCAGATATGGGAAATCCCTGTAGTGCATGGCTTGATGACAGCTTGGCATCTTATCTTATCTGATCTTGACTCTGATGTCCGCCATATCTCATGATTTTTGGTTTGATTTGGTTTGATTTCTTCATTTTAACGTGCTTATGCAGCCAAAGACTATGAAGCACAACATACTATCTACGTATATAGATACACATAGAGTCGTACTGACGATGTATGTAGTATGAAAAAGCTCTCTGCGTGAAACAGGCTCTTAGAGCTAAAAACCCGCACTGTTGTTTATTCTAGTAGTCGCTGTAACCTGAGTTCACTTTCCATACTCAGTCAGATGAGCTCAAGGAAATTCTGCTGCAAGCAGTCAACTCAAAATTCTAGACAGTATATTTCGTAAATCATTTGTACATTGTGCAATCACATCGATAAAATGAGCGACAAAGAGCTATGTTCGAGATTGCGAGCTGATCATGCGAGTAACAGATCATGAGCTTCACGTTATCATGAACTGTTTATGTGATTAAGTGATCACATAAACAAATCGAAATTGTGAAAGCTGATCACTTCAATGTGAGCTTTTGAATTTGTTGTATGAATTGCAACGCAGGCAAATTGATTTGAAAAAATCAAAAATCAATCAATTTACTGCATCACGCAGAGGTGTATATGCGTAAAAGCCGAGTCGTGCCTTCACAGTGTATGTGTGTGTGACGTATATGAGTTGCAACGCGTGCGCAAAGACGTTGCTGTCGTTCTGTGTATGTGCGAGCTTCAACGCGCGAGGGATCGCGTTGTTATTGCTTCGCTTTTCGACTGTGTATGAGCTCAACGCGTGGGTAAAGCGCTATTACTGCTCTGTCGATGTCAATGAGATTGTTCAGCTCTTCTGACAAGCATAGCTTGCAGAAGGTTCGTAGCCACCTCGTATAGGTAAATCTCGTTGCCGGCCCCATATTCCATGATATCATCCCCTGTGCTAGACAAGGGGATGACCATCTCAGCATGAGGTAGTAAACGATTGTGTGATCGAATCTTTATAAACTACCTGAACTACCTAGATTTTATTGAGATGCACGTCAAAATTGAGTGTCTAACCAATATCAGTATTACCCCACACTGTAAATATTCTATCCAGTGCTCTATTCAGTGTTCGATCCAGTGTTCGATCCAGTGCTTCATAATTGCTCCACCCAGTGCTTCACTCAGTGCTTCATTCAGTATGATCATATAAGCAAATTGAAAAGAACTGAATGCAGACGTGATGTTCGATCACTTGACTGCGGGACGGAAAGTCACGTGCTCGGTACTTTTGTCGACCAATCGGATTGACGGAGTGAAGATTTTAATCTTTTATTCCAGTATATAATAGATATTTTGTACTGATAAAGTGGAAAGCCTGATACATATATATACATTTATATATACATATATATATTCCCTATATTCCTACCCTTGCCAGGAAGTACTAAATTATCGCCTATTTGTTATCCTGCGGCACGCCTAGTTTGGCCACGTCGGCGATGGCTGTTACTGACGACCACGGGCGGCTATTGACTCGCTATCCATTTCTAGGCTTGCTAGAGGCCATCGAAGTCATTGCAAGCTCACTCAGCTGTCCTATTCTTCCAGCAGCTTCAGGAAATGTAAACTGTAGCGTCTATCTTCCAATTCCGAACGAAACAATACCTCGGCCAGACTGAAACCCGAATTCTTGAAAATCTTCATCTCCAATTGGCCCTCTTGGTTTACCACCGTTGACGTGAATCAGACAGTCCACCTCCTCAATCCCAGATGCTGTACTCCTTCCATAATTGAGGTCAACCAAGTCCAATTAAAAGCAGCCGCCGTCGTGGGACCCTGGGTCGTCCAGGTTGATGCTGCTGTCGGGCCACTTGCGGAGCTTGAGATCTGAAAAATGAAATATTTGAGACCTCATCGGAGGGTAACGGCCTATCATCCACTCATCCAAGATAATGAAGCTGTCTCACATCAACAGCTTCCAGACGAGACACTGGATGTCTTCTTGAACAAGATCAGGAACGCAGAGCCTGTAATAGATTTGATCCATTGCCTTGATGGACGTCGACAATGTTATTGAATTGGGCTGCCTATAGCTTTGACGACCGTTGGGCTTACCAACAAAGATATTGCGGTTCTCGTCTCACTAGTGGACAAAAACCCAGTGATGCGTCATTTGGCTGGCGCAGCAACTTGGTGTCGTCTGGCCGCAATTCTGGCATAGGCTGGACGATGATGAGGTCCCGGAGAGCGCGCAGATTGCGGTTTCTGGCCCACGGAATCCGAGCATTGGGATAATCTAGAGAATTTAGCCAAGCTCATTCAAAGCACATATGACGACACTGAAAGTCTTCGCCCGGGATTGCAAAGAAAACGTTAAACTGGACTTTACGAACTCAATAATTAGCATTCTGGCGCATGGATCCGAACGCAGACAATCTGTAATCTTCTGGGTGCCTTGACCCTATTGTGTACAAGTCTTGGAACAGATCACATAGGAAAGATGGCCACGATCAAGCGTATCCGTTGCACTTGTGCTAGTATTCGTTCGCTGCTACAACAGTAAAGATATTGAGGCTCCGTCTAAGCAGCCTTTGCTCTCACTTTGGAACCAAGGCATGAGAAGAACTTGGTTCTGCTCTAAGTCCTAGTGCTGAGCTTACAGCACAGGCATAAAGCATGTTCCCATTTAACTTGAATATAAAGCTATATACTCTGGGAAACCGTGGCTGTATTGCCTCGAATGGTACGTTCCACAGTAAAGGCAAGCAGCCAACCCGTCCGTTCCAAGTCCAAGAAGAATTTTGACGCTCTCCATTAAGCGAAAGTTGCGAATACTTTCCAAGTCCAGCAACTTGACATTCGCAATCTTCATCATAGTAGAGAACGTTAATTCGATCATCTAACACTGCAAGACACTGTCCAATAACAGACATATCAGCTCCCGTTTCGACTACTGGACGACCGATAAGTGTTTATAGATCGTCCACACGAATTTTGGTGCCAAGGTATTTGATTATTTGATTGACTTGGAGGAGCTTGTGGTAGGTCCTGTTTCCAACGAAACTTGCCAAGAGGCCATCATTACTGCTTCTTTTGCGTCTACCGACAATACTGCGGAGTCCGGTTTCGAGTGATCTAAGCCCCTATTGATGGATCGCGAGCTCTTTCCGGAAGGCGTTGTCGGATTGTTTCAAGGTGTGCTGAGGAAGCCTGGATTGGTGCCAAAGCCAGCCATAGAAGACATGAATTGGGACTATAAGTGGGCTGCATCGATTCTAGATTATGCCTGGTCTAACTCAGTCAACAAAAGATTTCCACTTGGAACATTTTCTGCTTGCTGCTTTGGATAGCCGTGGTTGGCCGTTACGACGAGGATATTCCAGCCAGGGTGGCTTGTGTACGAGCTTCTAAAGAGGTTTTCGCAAATCGAGCTTTTTCCCTAGGGCATTCTGCAGATGTAGAGTGTCGACGTGGATTCCACAATGAACCATCTAGTGCCCGAGGGTACAATTAAAATCTTCACAAGAGCTCAAGGTTCAGTCGCCCCGAAAAAAGCCAGTCAAGGGAATCAAGGGGCTAGATTTTTCATGAAGAAAACGCCTTTATATACTGAAGAATGAAAACTCTGCGTAGATTGTCGAGGTCGAGAAGGAGGATCATTTCAAACGCTCAATTCATCGAAGAAAAGTCTTTGCTGGTGTTGCCGCCCAAAAGGGATAGGCCTTACGCTCGCCGAGCATTGTCAGCTGGCAACACCGCTTCATATCGACCAATAGCGCGAATAGGCCCTAGAAGTAATGTACAACCTAATTATGGTGATAGTGTTGACGTGCACCGGACGGAGCTTTTCTAAGGACGTCTGAGCTTGCAAATATCCTCACGAGCACGAACAAACACTTTATCAACCTTGTCAAGTCTCGCACTCGACAAAGCCTTGACCTACTTCTAAAACAATTCGTTACTCTTGCTCACCTGAGCCTTTCAAATACTATCTAATCGTTCAGTCTTCCCAAACCTATCCTCGTGTACAGCGGACAAACGTGCCACTGTTAAAAGATTGAAAGAAGTCTCGTAAGTGAAGAATCACGGTTTAGCTACAACGTTCTACCAAATCTCTGTTTATCCTGTTCGTGAGTCTAATGTTATGACAAAAGACTAAAAACGTACTTTCCCCCGGCTCTTAACTACCACGAGATGGAAGACAGCAGGCCCTTCGTCGTTTTTCTCTTTGTTTCCGGGACCGTCTTATATGAGCCAGACGCAAACCTGGATGCACTAGAGAGTGCTCTTGAGCCACGGTCTTTTGTTCTCAAGAGTAACGAGGCCGCCACCGATGCAATACCCTCTATACCACTCCTCAACCCACGTGCAGTCGTCCTTGTTGACCCAAATCTTACAGAGAACGACAATCTGGGTCTGTGGGCCCAGCTCAGACAATACATCTGGAATGGTGGCACTGTCATCATCCCTGGCTGGAAGTGGACCGAGCTCCCCGATGGCCACTCCGACTCACTTTTTGAGCATATCTTCTTCCTCCCATGGCGTTTCGGAGAACCGATCACCGAGCCCCTGGAGGTGGTAATGACACCTGACTACAGCACTCGACGTAATCTGAAGCTTGCTTACTCTGGGAGGATGGATGTACTTCCGGTGCCGGAATACGAGACCCGAGGGAGGCCGATGATGAATGTGGATGAGAAGTCCAAGGTTTACGTGACAGGACAGGGGTTGGGAGAATGCATGTCATGCATCTATTTCTACGAGTCTGGCGGAAGCATCGCCTATATAGGGGACACCGAGATGAACGAAGCAACTATACGAACCTATCAATGGCTTATGGGCGTAACTTAAAGAGCTCGCTTTGCACGGGAGTACAGGATGATGGATTGAGGACGGAGGAAATATAGTTCAAGAAGGAGGACATGATACAGTCGGATTGATATGGAATGACTGACGATGGCGGATATCTTTGCATGACGAGCTGACGTGTATCTGGCAACGGGACCTGGAGATTGTGGAATACTGCCTAATGAATGAGATGGTTGATGGGAAACCCGCGCGGATTTTGAGTTTGTACATAGTATGATGACTGTAAGATCAAACAGTCAAGACACACGAACTCGTTTTTGCGAAGGAAAATATTTGCAGCAGGAAGCGCTTTGTTCACGAGAAACAAATCTCTTTGAAATTTGTTCTACGTCAAACGTCGTCCAATTGGGGATCCAATATTACAGTAGAACTGCCAGAAATGCCCGGACTGAAACCAGCGGGATGGCTTGCATTAGTCGATGTGAACATTCTGGACTGGGATTACTTGCAGAACAACAGGTGAAGCCCAAAGCTTGTCTCCTCCAGTACATAGTCCAACTGAACAGACGGAGTTCTTTACTGACATGAGGTTCAACTCCGGCTACGCTAGCGGACACTACGCGATAAGATTAGGGCTCCAATAACCCCATGATCTCGAAAAACCGTCAAGATGTCCCTTGGCAGCAATGCAATGCGCAACACCCCCATCACCCTACGCCGCCTCCTCTCCTACCACTCCCACCTCTCAAATCCCTCTCCCCTTGCGCCTCCCAACCCCGCAATGGCCCTCACCCACCCAACCCCCACCCCCCTCAAAATCCTCATGCTCCACGGCTTCACCCAATCCGGCCCTCTCTTCCACTCCAAAACCCGCGCTCTCGCCAAACACCTGACCCGCATCTTCCCCTCCATCTCGTTCTCGTACCCCACCGGGCCCCACCGCCTTCTAGCCCCCGATCTACCCTACGCGCAGACGACTCGCGATGCTAGTACTGCGCCTCCGCCGGAGGAGGCGTATGGGTGGTGGAGAAGGAAGGATACGCCCGAGGGGGAAATATCGTATGAGGGGATCGAGGAAGGGCTGGAGAGGATTGCGCGGACGATAAGGGAGGAGGGACCGTTTGATGGGGTGGTGGGGTTTAGCCAGGGTGCGGCGGCGGCGGCGGCGGTTGCGGGTTTGCTTGAGGGGGAGGGAAGGGTTTCCGCGTTCAAGGAAGCGGAGCGTGAGGGGGGTATGCCGTTCCCAGCGTCGTTTTTGGATAGTGGGAGGGAGGGGGGCATGGTGCAGGGGCCGTTGAAGTTTTGTATCGTGTACAGTGGGTTTAGGGCGCCGGGGGATAAGTACAAGGCTTTCTACGAGCCGAGGATAGAGACGAAGAGTTTGCATTTCATAGGGCAATTGGATACGGTTGTTAGCGAGGAGAGAAGTCGCACGTTGGTGGGGTGTTTTGCGGGGGATGCGGAAGGAGGAACGGGAAGAGTGGTGGTGATACATCCAGGGGGCCATTTCCTGCCGAGCCAGAGGCCGTGGCTGGATGCTGTGGCGGGCTTCTTGAAGGAGTGTCTAGAAAGGGGAAAAGAGAAGAAGGCGGAGGAAAGTGTGGAGGAGATGGATGTACCGTTTTAGGGCATGGCGGTGATACTAGGCAAAGGCGTGATTGATTCTCGTGGTATTAGACGCTGGTTCGGGATAGGTAAGGGTTATGAGGGGCCCTTTGGTGGAACATTTACATTGTGCATTAGCGTGGCGTTGGTAAGTAGAAGGTATAGAGGTAAGTCTGGAATATAGAACATTCCAAGAACCGCTCTTTGTCTATCTCAGGGGCCTTGGCATCCTTCCACTCCTCGATTTGGTCAAGTAGGTATTGGCGTCACATTTATCTTAGACTCAAAAAGGCCACTTTTCTTCAAGTTGGCTTGAGGCGTTGATGCCTTGAAAGGACATACAAGCAGTACTGCCACCGTTGACTTGTCCTTCCTTACACTTTGTGTCTCTGCATTTGCTACTCCAGATCTCAATATGCTGGAAAGCTATTCCTCTAATTAGCTAACATCCATACCGTTGCTTGATATTCTAGCATACAATCTTCTCGTACGTCCTGTACAGATCTCCAGTTCGATACGTGGAGCCAGCCTTACCATTATTTCTGTGACACAAATTTCCATTCCACAATGTCGAATTCTGCATCTGCGGCCACTGGCTTTGCATCAGCACCATGCACCCCTTCTGAGTCTCCTATTAGGAATCCAGCAGATAGTGTAGGACGAAGTCTTCAGCCGAAACACTTTCGAGAACTTTCCAAACCAATACTTCGACCTCATCGAGACCAACAGGCAAATCGACGATGAAACATTCGATTTCGCCATGAACCATTTCCAAACCTTCGAGCACGTCTTCCCTATCCGAGTTAAAGCAGGATCGACCAAGCCTTCTGGTATTAAGTTGATGGTCGACCTACTCCTGCACGACGGCGGAACCGGCAACGAGCTACCTGGAAAAGTAGTTGATGTGGAGACTTTTCAAATGTTCGGCATCATCTCGATTAGGTTCGACTGGTCCTGGACAAATACAGTCCTGCGTACTACACAAGTATTTCAGACCGTGATCTACCTGCTAGTATCGATATTCGAACAACAAAAAACCCCAATGAGCCTGGATAAATTGTTTCCCTGGTACCTCCATTCCAGAGGAACAATATTTGAAAAGGTCATGATGGATCTGGATGCCTGGGCCTTTCTACCCGTAGCCTACGACGTCACATTGAATCGGAATCCAGCCTAGCATTTCGAGGTCATCCCACGGTGGAGAGCGAAGAGGTAGGCTTTCGTGCTGACTGGAAGAAGGGAGGAGACGATGGAAGTGGCGGTGGACGGTTTTTTGGATGAGATAGAGAAGAGGGTCTAGGCGGCTGCGGCTGTCAATTGCAACTGAGTAAAAAGTCCACAAGACTGCGAGAGACAGAGATTGATTTAGTTGGCCGAACACCTACCGAATAGAGCTTCTCTTGCTGGAAGCTCGCCAATATAGCGAAACAGCAAAGGCGGGTTAGCGCATTGTAACTCTTCTACTCGTCAGATAGAAGACTCTTTAGAGAGCAAAATAAGTACTTATATGCCCAATGGTGGCACAGAGGCGAGATGAGAAGCATATTTTAGACCAAAAAGCGCAATTATTTTTCGAGACGTTGAACTTTGCTTCATACAGTTCATAACGCTTGATTGGTTGGTACTAAATCCGAGCAGCTTTCTCGACCAAGCCGAGGATAGCCTTCATTCCTAATGCCACTCACTGTCTCGAATCAGGAAGATCGGTTTCACATAGAGAGAGTGTACAGTTTCAAGTAACCGAATACGTACAGTAGTTATGATTTGCTGTCAAATGACTGAAGTGTAGCTGTGACTCTCTGGCACGTCTGGGTACGGCGAATAGAAGATCCGGCGCCTAATCAGAACACCAAGCGCCTAAAGAATCAATTAATCAATGATGATCCCATCTGCAAAGGACAAGAGAAACTTCTATGCATCGCTTAACCCACGCTCGAAAGAAGATTTTGTTTAGAGGAGTATTTACGAATCCCCGATGAAAAACATCGTTATTCATGCAGTTTTCAGACTATCTGCGGCAAGAGAAGACCTCGCGTCGCGAAGCTGTCGCGTTGAGTGCTGGCAAGGAGAAATCACATTGTAAAAATGGGTGAGGTTCAGAAGGGCGCGCAAACAAAGGTTGTTTAGTCACGGAAAACTGGAGAGAAAGCGACTATATCAACACATGAAAGTGGTACCAGTTGATGCTGAAGGACTTTAATTGACAGATGCAGCCTGCTCCATGAAGCCATGAAGCAACCGGCTTTTTTGTTGGATAACCCCTCCCACAGGCTTCTCGATCTCTGCTACCCAAGAAATACAACGATCTCTAAGGCCCTCTGTCGCGGAAAGCTCAACCTGGATACCTTCTCCAGATATTATCAGATTCAGCACGCCTGCCATATCTGTAGAGGTGCCCTATCTCTCCTCGACTTATAGTTGTACTGGGTCTGAGTGCCCTGCCATGCGAGAATATGCCATCAACATGATCTGGGAGCTGAGGTAACAGGAGAGACATTACGAAATCAAAGGCCAACATGATAACAACAATACACGAGAGGCTTGAATATAAGCGGTATGATATGAAAGCGACGGCTAGAAGGTCGAAGACATTTTCCGGTAACAACCCAATTAACGAGGGCAAGAAGGTATAAGAAATGGAAGACAAGAAGTACGATAGGAGACAACGCTGTGTAGGGCAATAAACTTTTCGACTAAGGAATTGAGACTTACAACGACATCCAATCCTCAGTCATGAGACACTCCGGTCTATAGGATACATTACACACTCCTGACAGTCTTATCGTGTGTGGATCAAAGCTCTCCTTTGGCTAAGCCTTGGCTGGAATCAGAGGTCACTCGGTTTCAGGACATCGGGGAATGCCGTGCTAGAGAATCATCCAGATGCCTAAAACTCGGCAACCTACAGTTCGATATCTTCTGGACTTGACCCTACAGAGCTCGGCAAGAACCTCCGTGAGGTAGTCACTGATTATTTCTTGAAATGCAAGAAGGCTTAGATACCCAACTACTGTGACAACATCGAGTTGTTCTGGCACTCTTGGGGGCTGGTAGGTGAGGAGTTGGTTACATGGAATAATTATGCTACGCTGTGTACAGTTTCTTTCCTTTCCCTTCCATATTGTTTCCGTTCAGTCCAAGGCAAGCAATCACCCCAACCAAGTAGCCTCTCTCATCGCCGTACCCGCTGTGTACAGTTTCTTTCCTTTCCCTTCCATATTGTTTCCGTTCAGTCCAAGGCAAGCAATTACTCCGACCAAATAGCCTCCCTCATGGCCGTCCCCGCCGTAATAACATCGTCCAGCACTAGTACCCCCACCCCTCAGCCCTCAAACTTGGCCCCTTTGGGCTTTCTTGGCTATTCTGGCCGTTGGCCAATATGCCAGAAGTGTGAGCTTGCTGCTTGCAATCCCCCGGTCGCTATTGGTGGAGGCTAAAAGTTCTTCGATCACCCCATCTATCAATGATGACGGTACGGTGGACGCTGTGACGTCTGCACACGATTAAAAGGCGCTACCTACCCGTAAAGGTAGCTTTGCCAAGGCCACAGTCCTGGAGCTTTGGCATACATGCAAGCAACAACAGAGCGAGCAGCCCACTGCATCTTTTAAACGTCTTCACTTCAATAGTCCGATCTTCCAAGGAGCAGCACCACTCATGAATTTTGACACAGCAGGTGACCACGTCCATAGTATTAAAGGAGGCAGCGTTATCCTCCCTTAATGCTGTGAACGTGATCGCCTGCTGTGTCAAAGTTCATGAGTGGTGCTGCTTTTTTGAAAGATCGGACTATTGACGTTTAAAAGATGCAGTGGGCTGCTCGCTCTGTTGTTGCTTGCATGTATGCCAAAGCTCCAGGACTGTGGTCTTGGCAAAGCTACCTTTACGAAGAGGTAGCTCCTCTTCATTGTATGCAGAGCTCCCATCACCCACCGCACTCTGCCAATCATCGTTGCCTCCGTGTCCCTTTACGCGGTTCTCTCAGCGCTCGATTCTTGCATCCTGAATATGGATCCGGCCGCCTCTCGGTGGAACTTCCTGGTGGGCTTTGCCTTCAACGGATTTTCCTTGACCAACTGGCCCAGCTGGTTGAAAGCCTTAGTTGTTTCTCTTTCTGGCAGAGTTGAAAATGGTTCTCTCAGAAGTTTGGGTCCGAAGGTTCGGTCGGATAAATTGGCAGAGGAGCTCTGGTATTCGTCGCTAGGTCTGTATCGCTCCAGAAATCTTCTGGAGATTCTTCTGGAGATTGGCGACTTCCTCGAACGTCGAGAAGATCTCGAACAACACCGCGATTGCGTTGCCGTCGGAATTTCTGCCTGCAGCATAATTCATGCGAACAACAGATCTTGGCGATTCATACAGTTGGACCCCAAGGCTCCCTGTGCAAAACCACATTGAGGCTCCTTCCATGGCCCATGTTTGCGAGAGGCGCCTGGTAACGTACGTTTGGATCCTGTGGATTTGGCAAGGAGGATTTACGATTGGAACTCTGTCCTGAGATCATCTGGAATCCTTTTGGGAATGCCTCGATCTATTGAAATCTGCCGGAGATAATTACTTTGGCTGTGCCTCAATCAGCTAGCAACACCTGACCTCGATTTTTTGGTTTTTGCCATCGTATGTCAGAGCCCTCGTCTCTTCCTCGTATCTGACCCTGCAAAACCTCCCGATCCGTCAAACTTGTCTTGGTCTATGCTCCATCTTCATCAACTTCACTGCCCGGCTTATGAGCGTATCTATAACTCTGCTGCTCTGCCAAAGCTGCTTGTCGCGTGTAAGTGGCTTCTCTGGAACCACTTTCCAGGTATTTCCGCCACTATTCATAGAGTAGAGGGCCGGGGTCCCCTACCCAGAAATATCCTGTGATATTTCACAGTAGCCCGAAGAGCTGAGTCGCAGAATGGACCCCGCAGGCGTCCTAGTAGTTATTTCGATGTCTATCGAGGTCTTATGAGCGGATTATTACGATATTGCATTGACCCGTCAGAGCCGTTGACTGACACTTGTGCAAAGCGTGGTCTGGAGAACTCTGCGTCGCACCTGGACGAGTTTGATTGAGTGATGCGAGTGCCTTGTAGATCGACTCGGGCCAGAAAGAAGCCGGTCAAGGATAGACTCCGCAATTGGAATTGAAATAGAGCTGAAGACAGACAACACAGAAGGATGTGGGGAAACCGTCGGATACCAGTATGCCGTGCGTTAACGTCTCGTCTTTTCTGTATTGAGCTCAGGTGTTAGCTTAGTTTTTAGCTCCGGACATTTTGCATGGTCGGCCGACCTCTAGTATGGGTCAGCCGACCTACCCACCTACCTTACCTCCTCTTTCTTTCTCGAGGGAGATTCTCCGGCTTATGGCCCGGAGCTAAGCTAAAACTAGACTAGCTGAATAGCTGAATAGGTAGCACCTTCCAACATTGCTTCATTTCCTCTCATCAACAACAAAACATCGCAAGCCAATACTGCAACCACTACCAACAAGACCTACCCATCATCTCTTCATCCGCCGATTTCTACATACACATCTACAATATCATGAGCATTCAACCCAATCCCCGTGAATACACTACGCCTCCAGAAAGTTTCACCAGCCCCCCTTTCACCCCTCCCCCAACAGATGAGGAGCCGACAAGTTTCGTCTCGCGCATTATAGAGGAGATTAAGAATCGGCAGGAGGGACGCAACTTGACGAGTAAGCCCTGGGCTGTCTACTTATTAGACCTGAAGGGGTACCAGGAGCTACAGCACGAACTTCAAAGAGACGAGTCGCTCTGTGGGTTTGCACAACATAAACTCCGGTATAAAGAACCCTGATCGACCCCCTCTGTCCGATTCTATTACCTAGCTAACACTGCACGCAGATACGATTACTTCCCCTCCACCAGTCGACTTGTCCTTCGAATGCCCACCAGACTGCACGAAGCATTCATCACAAGCATTGTCGAGGAGATACAAGTCCAATTGAAGTCTATCCAAGACGCGTCAGCAGAGTTCGCAAAGGAGATCAGGTCTGAAGGATCAGCATCGATCAAGTTTGCAGACGAAGAGTATGGCAAGCATGATCCTGACGCGCAGTTCCGCCACTCGAAGGCCCAATTTCCAGGAATCGTGATTGAGGTGTCGTATTCGCAGAAGAGAAAGGACCTCGAGCGCCTTGCGGACGATTATATTCTTGCCTCTAATAGCGATATTCGGGTGGTTGTGGGCTTAGATATCGAATACAAAACTAGCAAGAAGGCAACCTTGTCTGTCTGGCGGCCGAACACTATCACGAATGAAGCTGGGGAGAAAGAACTAGTCGCCCAACTGATCGTCGCGAACCAGGTTTGCATACACCATTCACACCTACGTCTTATGCTAACTTGATGCAGGTTTTCCGTGATAGCAATGGCAACCCAGGCGCATCTCGCACAGGAGGCCTTCGACTACGCCTTCGAGACTTCGCCACGAAAGCCCTGGCCGGGGTTGAACTACAGCTCCGCGATCCGATTATCCTCCCTGCCAACAAACTATATTCGCTTCTCGAGCATGCGGAGGATGCAGCGTCCGTCGTCGGGCAGCAGGCTGGCATCATCACAACTAATGAGCCTTGGGTAAGGAAGCGGCGCAGGGAATCCTCGCCGCTAGAGGAGCTCACTCAGAGAGATGAGATACGCTTTTGCGCGAACGAGAATAGAGCAGAAGACCAAACAACAAGGGAAGATTCTTCGTACAAGACGGGTTCAACATCTGAGAGAGAAGCCAGTTGATTTGCGCTAGAGAGAAAGAATAGCCTTCTTAGTCACACTTGCGACCATTGCTATCTGTACGTGTCTTAGCCTATCTCTAAGATCTTGAACCGATATCTCAATGAGTGAGCTTGAATGCAAATGATAATTCTTGAGCTATGATCTTAGTCTACGGCAATCTTGAAGAAATCTTCATCATGAATATCAAAGCAGTATTATCTACAGATGCAACATTCTTCAATTCTCAAGCAGAAAAGATTCAGATATCTATTCTGACACGATTACTTTTGATTATTGATCACTTGTTAATATTTTTATCCTCACTTCATAGTCTTTAAGTCAAAGCAGTTATGTAATTTTCATCTGCTCAATCTCTGTAACGAAGTTTCATGCATCGCTAGCATAGTTCATCTCTTCATCATCGCAGCGCAGAAAGATCAGACAGATGTTTTTGCATATTTCTGAGACACATTTTTCGCTTCTTGTGATTCAAAGACTATTTCATGATCTTGTTTGAGAATCATTGCGTTTCAAGACAGCATTTCTTTAGCGCAAGTCTTCTGATTCTGCAATTCAAAATGCTTTGATATTATCTGATTACAAGTCATACATAGTTCAATAGCAAAGAGATGATATTCATCAGATTTATATCATCATACGAAGTGATCAATTCGAGTACGTTGATTTCATGCTCACTCACGATGCAGATATAAATGTCGAATTTTCTAGCAACGATCTTCTCAAAATGATGATGAGATGCGCTGTGAACGATGAAACGACTCTTCAATGTATTCGCTTTCTTGTATCACGCGATGCGTGAGTAGCTGATTCAGAAGCGCTGCGAGCAGCTATCGCTGAGAACAGCATTGAGCTCGCATCGTATCTATTGAACGAAGAATTCAGCGAAGATGATGTCACATGCTACTGCTGAATCGAAATCACCTGAGTCTACGGAAACGATATCGCATGCAAGAAAGATGATAGGGGAAAACGAGTTACTGATATCACGATTAAGCAGACATAATAGCAGCTTCTTCGCTGCAGTAGAATTGAGAGAACGAAAATCGACGAAAGAGAAAGCGACAGAATAGATTGCGAATAAACAAAGCTTTGAAACAGATTATCTGATCAAATATGTATAAAGATCCTAAAACGTACCCAGGACATTGTCTACCTTCACCAACATAAGAAACTCAAGGATGGCTGTTTGAAGTTCGGTATTTGCTGTGTGGGGGAAAGTTTCTCCCTTGGCCATGTTGACGAGTTCAAGCCCATCTCTTTGGGCCGCAAGTTCGAGTTGGTCGAAGACGCCTTGGATCCCATTCTGCGGGTTAGCCTCGCATATTCTATTGTCGGTGATTCAAGCTCATGGAAACCTCTGATCTGAAATACATAAGAGAACTTCTTTGGTTGGAATATATTGCCGGTCGGGGAACGATCAAACCTTCGAAAAATAGTATATTCGTAATGCGCAAGCGTTGCACAGTGTCTTAGCCCCGTCTTGACCACGCCGCCAATCTGGTGTTGTGGCTCTGTTACATTCGAATTGCTTCTTGGTTGCAGGGTCAGAGTCTCAATTTATCGCAACGTCTGGGAGGAATTTGCGCCTTATGCATACGGTCCTCAATCTCCATGTTCGCATTCTGGATGACTGTTCCTGTATCTCGTGTAATGTAGCGCCGTTCAAGTTTGGTTTGAAGACCCACGTTGGAGATGCCCACAAGATGCATAAATGCTTCGATATAGCATTCTCTCCATTGCACGCCTGGCTGACAGAATTACCGTTCTTTGGATTGCAGAATGGGCAGGGAGACGTGAGGGAACAGCACAACTCTCTTGTCACGAGATTCTGGGGATTGCCTGGTTCGGAGATGACTGGGTGCCATTGAGGCTACCATCAGTGCTGCAACAGTACCGAATCTTCTTCTCATTCTCCCTCCCCTCTATTTGTTCTGCTGCAAACGCTGCTGTTGACGCATTCGTTCTTGCGAGGTGGTGGAGGCCATCCGGCATGTCGGATAGGGATATTGGATATGGGGAAAGCTATTGCGGATGTCGAAGCTCTGAGGAAGGTTCAGTATATTTTCTTTCTGAACCTGGCGTTCCCGAACCGTTAGTCCTCTATCATTGGCCAAGGCTGGTGGTTGGTAAGGGATCTTCATCTGAGCCTAGAGGTCGGTCATTCTGCTTCTCGAGGGGTTCCTGAAAGGTACATTGGAACAACCAGTATGGCTGCTGCGCAATCTCGGCTATCCTTAGAGGCTCACTCCGCTTGCCGATAAACCCCTGTCAAGCTGGCTCATTGATGTGAGTTGGTGAAGGCGGACGCTGCGGTAAGGATCAGAACATGTTTTTGTCGTACATTGATGGCATCTAGCGGACGCTTTGATCCGCTAAGACACTCCTGACTCCACGGGTGCCGACGTTGATTTCGTCATGTTGAGTCTTGCAACAGGCTCATCTAGTTCTCTACTTTCAAAGATGTTTTATCTCCTTCAAGTCTCGTTCGCTTCCAAGACCTTTAAGTCAGCAAAGCTGCCTTGATGAGTAGGTGCACCTCTTCGTCATACCAGATTTCGGATGCCGACGCCCCAAAGCGATAGCATGGCTTGACGAAAGACTTTTAATTGGAAGCCAAGGAGGTACTCCAACTTCAAAAACTATGGCTAGAATTCCTTGTGCTGGTCTTGATGAGTTTCCTAGTCGTGCGGCATTCGAAGTAATAGCAGGCGAGAATGCCATCCGCGCTCAGATTATACTTGAGAGATACCGTGATCGAATTCTAGAGCCAGCTGGGCTATTTGGAGGCTGAAAGGAACGGTGCAGCTCATGTTCTTTGGTACTGTCACCTTTCTTAAAGTTTTTGAAAAGTGTAGTTGCTGATTTCTTTCCAGATGGCGCCGGGCGAAAGGCTCTGAAACTTGCAAGCCGCTCATGAAAGGAGGCTATTAAACGTTCGAATCGATTTGATCCTAGGAGTTCTCAAGCGCCATGGCAGCACAAGCAAAGCTTGGTTATGGTTCTGGGTATGAAATGAAAAGATCAATATCGTCTTCTGATATGTTAGTCATGTTTTTCCTGCTTCCTCAAAGGGTTTTCAAGTCTCCCGAGAGAAGGCAGCTGTTCAGTAGACTGTAGAGGGTCTCAATGAACGAAAGATGCCCTGCTGATGATGATGCTTGATTACTCTCGCCTTGTTGTAGTGATGGGACCAAGCGTTGGCTTGATCTTCCTTGCCTTGCTTACGATGAGTGAGTATGTGGTTCAGCAGCGAAAATTGCTTTAGCACGTTCATTAGCTAAGAGGTAGGTACCATCAAGATGTCCTGGAAAGGTTATTATGAAGATTTCTTTACGGGTAGGAGATTGTTTGCTTACTGGCTATAGCTTCAGCTTGGCGACGAGCTGGACAGTCTTGCTAGCAGTGAGCTTTCTACCGCATGCTGAATGTGAGTCGGGTTTATCTAGAAGGATCTGGCTCGCGGTGTCGTACTACTCCTTTCAGCTACCACAAGATCATCTAGAGCTGTTGAGCTGGGAAGCCGGGTAAGCCTCTTGGTGTGGGTGCCTTACCGGTCGAGCCGATCCCATCCCTAGGAGCAGCATCCGTTACTGTTACTGTACCAGCTCCTATCTCTGCATCAAGATCTTTTGAAGTAGGCTATCATTTATGCTGAGGATGCTTGGATGGAAGGTGGATGTTGATGTCGTGCTCAGTGCAGGATCAACCAGAGGCGAGGGGCCATCCTGCGGAAACCACTTTAGAGGAAAAATACGGATTACGGTGCTATTTCTGTTTCACATATTTTCCCCTCCCCATCATGCCTTCACTTTCCTACTGTCTAGTCTACTCTTCTACAATTATGTTCACGGGCTGAAGAGGAATCAGTGTGTTCTCGGAATTTCCTGTATGTGCAGGGACACCTGCAGTGTCTAAGCGAGTTGAAGCCCTAACTATGTGAATTTTCAATTTTCAATACGACGTATACATTACGATCCTCTAGCTGAGACCGTATGCAAGATCACCGTATACAGTGTCGCTTCCCAAGCCCCTCAAGACAATCCTTCAACGAGGATGAGCATTGATAGTCTTAGATTCCTGCCCTCTGGCATGAAAATCCAATTGTCTGTTTGTCTTAAGTCTTCTTCAGCAATCAACCCAAATGAGGCCTTGTCTGACCACTCCAAGCAAGTTCGTCCCCAGTCATACTCTACTTTACAGCAAAGTACTCGTCGACTTGAAGCATGCCAAAGACTGCGGCAGTTCTTCTTGTGTTGTCGGTGTATCCAGTTTCCAATCCTTACAAGACCTGCGAACTTGCGGTATTCGAAAGTCCTGATAATAGTGGAACAACCAGCTCCCACGGATACACTGCATGACATAGCCAAGACTACTTGCATTCCAGGTTTGATTCTGCACGAGGTAAAGTCTAGCCGGTTACCATAGCCATTTCACATAGCTCTGGCCCGCTTTAACTTCCCCATTCCGTCAAGATTTACTTTTCCAGGGGCTGATACTCGATATTATGACAGCTTCTCAATACAACGCCACTTACTCCCCCTTGATTGTCGCCGCAAAAGCAATAATCAAATTCCAGCCATGGAAACTTGCCGTTCTCTCCGCTTCCTGCTGTTCGCCTAGCCTTCGGTTGAATGACGTTGTTCATGCCAAAAATAATAACAGCAACAACACATGGGTGGTGGAGAATCTTGCCTGTTGAAGCAGGATTAATCCCAACTCAGGTGGCTTCGCCTCTTCCAAGGGCACCAACGGCACGCCTACAGGATTAACGCCCACAAGCGGTACACGCCAGAACCCAGCCCAACCAGGTCGGTCAAGGCTGTTCTATCCCCTGTTGCAGCAGCCACCAGATCCCATTCAAGAAAAACGGGAGATAGCTAAATAATCCAGCACTATTGGTTTACGAATCGGCCAAAATGTGAACACACTTTGGAACAATCCTATTCAGGTATGTATGGCATATTTCAACAAGCACATCAACGGGATCACTATGAAGAGATACGAGCCAGATTATCAGCCGGTGGATATCCCTTGGGGGATGAACCTGGAGTTGGCGCTGTGGAGCTATGAATCTTTCAATCGCCGCTGGAAGGAATCCGTGCATCGTGCATACCACATCGAGCTTTTCAAGAACATCATTTTGAAGCTCGAAAGCCAGCAGATCACATCATGTCTCGCTATTGGCCTTGGAACATTTACCAGTAGTAATCCATACGGGTCAGCTGATCCAGAGTCATCTTTGTTACCCTATAGAGATTGACATAGACTGCCAATAATGTTAGCTATCTTAGGTAGACTCATTCCGCCCCTGGCGTCAGCATTCGACGTGCTGCCTTGCTTCGTGCTTGCACCATCACTTCTTAGCAAAGCAGCCCAAGCAGAAGCTTCAAGTGTTTTCTACAGCCTCCTCTGTCTTCTGGTCTTTGGTGCCTTCAACCTATGATTGACCTGCAAGTGCTAAACCGGTACAAGCTAGTCAGTGTTCCCCCTTTTCTCTGTACCCAGCCTTCCCTGGAGGCTCGGGTAATCACGCAGACAAGCGTGTCTGACTTCAAAGAGTTGAACACGGAAACAAGTATGAAAGACTGTACTGTTGGAAAAGAGGAGTACTTGATGAACTTCAATTTGATGCTAACCGTGTATAAACAAACCCTTGCACCTTCTAAGACCCCATAACGACTTCCCAGACTTGCAGAAACCCCAGAAGCGGTTCTCTAGCGCCATGAACTAGCTCTCTCTCTCTGTCTAGACTCTACAGAGTAGATGATGCATGGGTGGGAAAGCCTCCATGACTATTTAGTATCATGAGGGGCAGGAATAAATATTTCGCCCTGGTCCCAGCCCATCTTCTCTCCTTACTCTAGTGTTCCTCACTGACAGTCATCAATCAGGCATTTGAGGGTTTGAAAACGCTTTACGGGGTACGACTTCAATTTCTGCGCAGACATGAAGCAAATATGTCCACACCCTCCACACCCGCCTTCCGTCCACCCCGTCCCCATCCTCACCACCATCCTCACCATCAAGCCCCGCCCCCCTAGCCCTCCCGAAAAAATCCTCAAATACCCTCATACCCTTCTCGGAAACCAACTCCTCCATTCACTCTACATGCCAGCAATACCCCTTATCACGCACTTCACCACCACCGCATAATACTAGATCCATCACCATATCCGTTCAGCTAGAGGCTTAAACAGGAAAGGGGAGTATAATCACATTCATTTCCCCAAATTATTGCATCTGAGCGGACTTATTCCTCCCTAAGCTGTTTCATCAATATCGAAAACCAAACTAGTCCCACTCATCCAGTCCTCGGACCCTAACCGTATGATCACCAAGAAGGATAGGTTTATTTCGGGGATTTGGATTGATGATCCCAACACCAACCATCCACAACATCATCCCATTATCCTACCTACTCATCTTTCAACCTCCAGGACCCCCCCATAATAACCCTCAACTCAACATACCATAACCCCTCACCCTAGCATCCACATATATTCGGTACAAAGAGGTCGTGGTCGAGAGGCCGACTTACCCATTCTTCCCCCCCCTACACTCCCCTTCCCAAACTCTCCTAAACCTTCTCCCCCCCAGACTCTCGCCCCCATCCACGTATCCACCAATTCATTCACTTATACCCTAACATCCTCTGCCAAGCCTTCCCCTCCCTCCCTTCACCATAACCCCCACGAGGCTTCGTTCTCGCCACAACATCAATTCTCTCCTACTGCAATCACTTTCTCAACCTCTCGTCTCTCCTACAAATCTCCTGGGCGGCGGCCCTGGCGAACCTGACCTCCTCCATTGCTTCGGCGCTCCTGCAATGGAGGATGCAGGACTCCGGAGTGGTGAATGGATGATTGTGTGTTGATTGTTGAGCCAAGGTGGGTATCTGTTTTATTAGCGGGGATGAGGGTGTTGTCGTTGAGTTTGTAATTGGTTATCTTAACGACCCATTTTTCTTATTTAATAACAAGCGCCCTTCTTTTATACGGAAATCCCTTACTTTCTACGTATACCTAGATCTTTTGTCGATTCTGGATTTAGGTGATATGATTCTATCCAAGTGATGAGGAAAGAGCTGAAGCCAAGAATATAGAGAAGTTGAAGAAATCACAAATCACGGAAGATAGGTGGGAGATGAGTGTGATGATGACCGTGTCCACCCCAGCCCCTTCATTTCTCCCCCTCGCTTCCTCGCTCTTGAAGATAAAGAACAAATAACTTTAGGGCCAAAAATAAAAAGGCACAACTTCGAAGAAGTCGAAGCAAGTTGAGAAAGAGAGCAAGACGACGAACGAGCAAGGACAGAGACATGTGACAACGAGAACAGCAAGTTAGACATTGAAGTAGAGAGTAAAAAAAATCGAAACACATGAGAAAAGTTCGGACCATGACACGAGAAGCAGAGAGAAACGACTACATCGATATAACAGAAAGCGATACAAGGGACCAAAATCCACAGTCGAACTGGCCATCAGATCGAATTCTAGTGCAGCACGTCATGTAGGCAGCTGCCCCCAACCGTCCCCCCCAAAAAACAAAACAAACAAACAAACAGATTACTCAAATGATAACATCACTCTAACGAGAATACATCTACCCCTCTCCAACCCTTTATAAACCCCCCAAACCCTCAAAAAGCCCTTCCCCTTCCCTCCCCACATCCTCAACCACACCCCCCCAACAACCACACCAAGTCCCCAACTTTAAACATCACGACCCATCCACGACCCCAAAAAACCACCATCTATCCAAATCTGCAAAATAACCAAAGACAGTCAACCTGGAAGATTTGACGGATATTTTGAAAAAAGTGTCAACGGTTAGTAGTAGAAGAGATATGTGAAAAAGCGGTGGGGAGGGGGGTGGTGGTGGTTGAGAGAAGGGGGAGGGGGAGGGGGACACTTGATTGGAGGGTGGTGTGGGGAGAGTGCGTGGAAGAGGGGATGAGGGTTTTTTTCGAGGATGTTTCTTTTGATGGTCGGTGTTGATGACTGTGTTGGCGTGTGTGTGGGTTTTGTCGCTAAGTAGATTCTTTCGCTCGTGCCTACCTCCATACATCCAGTCTGATCCACCCCCCGAGGTGTGCAGAATTTGAAAGAAGTGGAGTTAGTTGTAATCTTTTGGCCTGGTTGAAATCCGTCATGAATAACAAATCCTCTGTGGTAGGATTGGGGGGGATGATGTAAGTCTGCGTATATGGCACATTTAGCACAAGAGTAGTATAGGCGGAAGTGGCAGGATGGTGCTTGATGGATTAATCGTTCTCTCGAGACGAAGAGGTGCCATTGTCTTGCAATATCCCATTCAGATGCCGCGCACTTATCTCTCCTCCTTCGCAACCCACACCAACCACCCCTCCCCCACCTCCCCTCCCTCCCCTCCCTCCAAATTCCCCCTCACAAATATTTTCTACACCCCCCCCTCCACATGCACAAGCAGAATATCCGGCCAACCTCCCCGCCAACAAGAAAAAACGCCATCTTCTATTCCACCCCCTCTTCCCCCTAACTCTACTCCCATCTACTTCCGCCTAAACGAGCACCCCTCCGTCAGTCTCGCTTTTCCGCCCGTGGGCTGGCATAGCACGGTGCTGCAGCCGCCGCAGATGACGACGGTTTGGGCGTGCGAAAAGACGGTAGTGATGGTGAAGCAGCCGGGGCATTTGACGTCCATGAAGAAGGAGCGGGGGGCGGGGACGAGGGTCTAGAAGGAGTTAAAGGGTTAGCGAGGGGGAGATGGGGGGGTTGGAGGGTGGAGGAGGGGATGGGAGGAAAGAAACGAACCTTGAGCTTATGCTTCCGCGCTTCAGCCGCCGGCGTTGGGTTTAGGAGATCGACTGCGAGAACCTGTCACAAAGTCTATCAACACCTGGACTACTTTTTGCCACACGCTCAAAGCTCCCCACGAGCTGCGAAGAAGGCTGGATTTACCATCTTGACGAATGTGAAGTTGTATTCGATGCTTTTAGATACTTGACAGAGCGTCAGGTGGGTTGTGGGATGTGGGCGAGGATGAAAAGTTCGCTGGTAGAGGTGTCGTGTGGATGATTCGAAGTTGATGTTCGGTTAGTGAAAAGATGACGCTAGGGAACTTTGAACTTAGTAGGGGAGGGTTTGGGCCCTAGGGTTGCGCTAGTACTGAAGTTGGGGGGATTTGATAGGGGTTTTGAAGAGTGTGAGGATGTTAATGTTCGCAATTGCATATGTAGTTCGAACTGTCTGCACTTTATCCCAAATCTCCAATCCTTCCATATATTTACGCAGTTCCCCTAGATCAAATCCCGAACCCATCAGTATCAGATAAATCTACTTCCCAAACCACCATCCAAAACCCACAGAAACGCATCGAAACAGAAACGAAAGCTATGAAGAACTGAGATATCCCAGAAATCCGAAAAAAATGGCAATGCTACAGGATCTGTTGTAGGTTACGTCTGAGTCTAGTCTTCATTGTTTTGACTCAGGTAACCATCAAGAGTAATCGAGCTATCTCGGAGAGATATAAAGAAAGGGTCATGTATATCGTCCCATCTAAACATAACCAGCCTTCAATGCAGCTCCTAGTCTATCACAGCCTTCAAGTGCCCATTCAAACTTACACCATCTACGCGGACCCATTCTCTACCACTGCCGGCTTATCTAGATTCCCTCTCACACCCCCTTTCTCACCGACTTCTCTCGCCGTAATCTGCACTCCTAGATTCTCTCCTACGTTTACTGTGACTTCGACTTTGCCTCCTTTCTTGACCCCTCTGACCGCAGTCTCAGCGAGCACTTTCCCGACCTTCCACACCTTTTCCCGTCTCTCCTCTTCTTCATCCTCGCTATCGTCAAGATCAGAATCATCATCTTGGGCTTTTCCGTTGGTTTTCGGTTTCTGCGGCGCTTTGAAAACTTTAATTTCTCGTGTACCCTCACACACCTTAATGATCACATCTCCGCCCTCTTTCGGCGTTGCGAATACGCCGGCTCTCCTTGCTGGCACCGCAGTCTCCACTTCTAGCAAACTCTTGAATGCACCTCTCTCGACGTTCTCGCTAATGACGAGCACTCCAATAGCGTGGCGTAGATGAGGTGTGACGGTGACCATCGGATGCGTGGATTGCTGGATATCTTCTTTTTCGAACTCTTGGATTAGCGAAGCTTGTATGGCGGCGCCGCGGGCCGCGAGGGAGGATGGATCGAGCGCTGTAGAAGTGGTAGAAGGGGAGAGAATGCTGGTATTAGGAGCAAAGAGGGATGTGAGGATGCGGGCGATTTTGGGAGTGTGGGAGGTTCCGCCAGACATGATAACCTATAGTTTGAATAAGCAAAACTCTTTGAATCTCTAAGAATTCAAAAGGGAGTACCTTGTCAATATCTAGAATGTCCAAGTCCGCTTTTCGAACCGCTTCCTCAATTAGACGGCTAAAGCTCCCGAATACCTTATTGGCGAGCGTCTCGTACCTCAACCTATTGATCGTAGAGGTGAAGTCTATCCCATCTGCAAGACTCTCCGCGCTAAAGCTCGCATTCCCACCTATGCTCAACGCCTTTTTCGTTGCTTCGGCTTCCAACTTCAGCTTTGCCAGACTCTTTTGATTCTCCCGTGGGTCCGTCTTATTTTTCTTGGTGAATTCTTTCGCAAAGTGGTCAATGAGCACCTGATCCAGCTGGGCTCCTCCAGTCTCGTAATCATGAGCGGTGGAAAGTATGCTGTATATTCCCCCTCTTGACGCAATAACCGCAATATCTGATCTTGTCCCACCCAAGTCCGCTACTACAATTATCTTATCCGAAAACTTTGCCTCTGGTCGAGCATCGTACGCAAGTACCGCTGCCGTAGGTTCTGAAATAAATTGCAGTACATCGATTCCTGCAGCTTTGCTTGCCTTGCTCAAAGCCTCCTTTTGGTCATTGGAGAAGTCCGTTGGTACTGTTATCACTGCAGCATTGACCTTCTTGCCAAGAAAACCTGCCGCTGAGGATGCTAGTCTGCGAATGTGGCGAGTAGTTATCTCGGGTACACCGATTGTATTTGGTGTTTCTGACTCGGTGTCATGTATCGAGAAAGCGACAGTAGAACCCTCTTTCTGGGGATGTGCGGATGCATGGCATGGAGTCGGGTCTATCGAGTCAAAGCTAGAAGCGCTGTCAGCAACAGAAGCACGATATGCCACACTATTTTCATACTTTTTGCCCAAGTAATCTCTGAAGTATGCAACCGTATTTCTACTGTTGCGGACCAATTGCGACTTTGCCTGTGTACCATGATACTCTTCTCCTTCAATGTAGGATAATATTGAGGGAATATGGCGATCTCCTTCTTCATTCGCTATAACTTCTGCTTTCCCTTCCCCAGTCGTGTATGCGATTGAGCTGTTGGAATTTCCAAAGGAGATTCCAATGGCGAAAGTCACACCCGGAGACGCCCCGCTCTCCTCAGCACTCATCTTGGCTGTGCTCGGGGATTTTCCTGTTCTGTCAATATACAAGTCAGTTATCCGTCACCGTGACATTGTATCTTGTGTTTCTGCGAAACTCTCAATCTCCAGCGATGTCAAGATGAACAATCGCGAAATTTTGCTAGCTGCGGGAGGAATCTTTGGCTTCTCGGCTAGGGCTGCAGCTTTATCAATGACGGGCTTCTAGTTCCCTTCTACTCTCCTACCACAATGGCGACGCTGGTACTGCCTGGCGAGGTCATCTCTCCAGATGTCCTTCCCGTTCCATCGAACCCTTCCATATCGCTCAAGCTAGGCCCTGGCTTGCGCCATGTGCCTCCCTCAACAATCACCCCGACGCTTGCTGGAGCTCTGAGTGTAGATCACAAGAAGAATGCTATATGGGTTGAAAACAACAGCGGTAGGGTACAATGACTAGACCGTATACAACCTAACCATTTCTCTTGCTGAACACCCACATCAAAACAGTACATCCCCCAACCCAATGACCTTATCCTCGCAACAGTCCACCACTCCTCCACCGACTTCTACCACTGCGCCATCACCCCCCACACAACCCTCGCCCAACTCCCCCAACTCGCCTTCGAAGGCGCCACCAAGAAAACCCGTCCCCAACTCAGCGCCGGCAGCCTGATTTACGCCAAGGTCTCATCCGTGTCCAAACATCTGGACCCGGAAATCGTATGCTACAACCCCTCTACGGGGAAAAGCGAAGGCATGGGCGAACTGAAAGGCGGGATGGTGTTCGATGTGAGTTTGGGTATGGCGAGGAGGCTGTTGCTTAGCAGGCAGAAAGAGGACGGGGGGGTTGTGGTGTTGGAGGAGATTGCGGAGAAGGTGGCTTTTGAGATTGCGGTGGGGAGGAATGGGAAGGTGTGGGTGCAGTCGAAGGGGGTTAGGGAGACGCTGCTGGTTGGGAGAGCGTTGCAGGAGACGGATCGGGATGGGCTGGGGTTGGAGGAGCAGGGGAAGTTGGTCAGGAAACTACTTAGGCAGATATGAGATGTAAAGAACACCAAGCCATTCACATCCGAACATCACACGTTGGATTTACTGTTATCGTGCTGGCGCCTAAGAGTTTTGCAATTAAATCTCGACGTAAACCGGTCACGGAAATAGGATCTTAACATTGTTCTTCAACCATCTCCACTGCTACTAAAACTACAAAGAACAAGCATAATATCATCTTGCAAATCAAACACGTAATCGCATCACCATCAATCCCCCCTCTCAGACGAAAGAAAAGCACAGTGTGTAGCGCGCGCGAGTCCCCCTGGACAAGGACAATCACACTTCATCGGGTATCACCACTGTGAAGCTCAGCTCCTGCTCTCTCCATCGAGGACAAGGACACAAAGTCTCCAACCCACCCCGGCTCCGACAAAAACTCCACAAGAATAAAACCGAAAGTTTTGAACACGAAAGTAGAGGATTGTCAAAAGGCCAGCCCGCGTTCTTTCCCCTCCCCTCGCCTCCCCTTGGCAGACCAGCAGAGATGAACATATACAGACGATAGAGCGTCCAGCAAGCTCGATCCACTTCCCTCCTTGGTCTTCCCCGCTTCCCCTATCCCCCGTTACTACATCAGCGCACCAATCACCACTACTGCTCCGAACCCAGCCATGACACCCACAGCGCTACCCGAGCGCCCCACCGCCGCTCCGACGAAAGGACTCGGCTTTGGCGCTACCCCTGTACCTCCTGGCGCACTACCGCTCGGTGCGCCAGTGCCACTGCCGAAGGGCGCAATAGTCGTTGTCGCGATAATGGAGGTACTAGCGTAAGGCGCGGTACCTGGTGCGGACGAGGAGATGAGCGAGGCCGAGGGTGAGGAGCTGGACATTGACGAGGTGGGAATTGAGGAGGCAGATGGTGAGGTGGTGGGTGGGGTTGGTTTCTCGGAGGATATGACGGGGAAGGTGGAGGTCTCAGTCATGGTGGTGGAGGCGAGGGTGGAGATGATTGTTGTGGTGTAGGTGGAGGTGGAGCTGAGGGTTGAGGTAACGGTTGTTGTTGGAATGGCCGTGGCCAGAACGGCCAGGGCGGTGAGAATGAGGTAGGAGATATGCATTGTGAGCGTTAGGTGGGAGTTCCGTTCGCTAGTGATATGGTAAATGATAGTCGTGTGCGCGATGTTGGTCAAGGCAATATCGATAGTGCTTTAAGCGAGGCAAGATACAATGTTGCAACTGATGTGCGCGATAACTTCTGCTTTGGGGGAGCGGTGTCTTTTTGCTATCGGCGCTGATGCTGCGATATTGCTTGCACCACGGTGTGGTTGAAGTGTTCTTTGTGCGACTGTATAGCTAAAGATAGACTGTGCAAGAGATAGTGTGATGTGTAAACAAAACAATGGCAAGTAATTGTGATCTAAGCTTAACTCAACAATGAATGAGATCTTCACATAAAGAGTGTGTTATTGTCGATATCGACGGAGCAACAACAAAGAGTGGACGACAAAGATGTCGAAAGGAGCGTGTTCTTTTGTTTGCGCAAGAAGGGAAGCAAGAGGGTGGCAGGGCGGCAGGGAGGTAGAACACGAGCGGTATAAAATGAAACGGGAAATGTAGGGCATCTTGACGAGCAGCTACTGTAGCCCTAACCACTACATACTACCTTATGGATGATGTGGGGCTCTCACCCCACAGAGCAGCTAATTACGCAATCTCGCAGGACAGCATGAACATGGCATTTTGGCCCCATGTCCATGTGCAACGTGAAGCTTTTTGGCGCGGTAAGACTGTGAATCCTTAATTTCGCGTGTGACTGCGAAATGAGATCAATCGCATGAACCGTCGGCTTCGCGCCAGACAGCGATGGAGAAGGTTGATTGGCTGTGTTGTCGAGAATGAAACATTTAGCGGCACGTTACCTAGCGCTAACCGTGTGAATAATCCTTGTGCCGATTGCTTTAGTGTCATTTTCTCCTAAGAGGCTAAGAGGTCAAATGCGAGTAATTTGAAGAAACTCACTGGCGCTCGAGATCAAGGAAAAATGCCAAATTGTACCCGTGTTTGTAGTTGCTGAGGTGTGAACAGACAGACGCGCAAGACAAGGAGATATGAGAGATGTTCCATGCGACTCCAGTCGTTTGGTCAATCAACGAGCGTGAAACACGAGCTCAGGAGAAGAAAACACACGGCTTGATGCCCAAGGAAAGTACTTGGTAGGAAGGCTCCTTTGAATAACTTCATCTTTTGACTAAAACGGTTCCAGTGTCGAGCATGGACCAATCTCTTCACAGTGTCATCAATGTGGTAATGAAAGCATATGTGTCGATAACCCTGAAGGTCATCTTTAGTGATCAATGTAGCTAGAGATAAGCTCGACCTGCTTGAAGGCAAAGAAATTGCTTCCGCTTGTAGCGTATTTGACTGTGAGGGTTTCGGAAAGCGCATAAAGTAATTCAGTAATGGTCACGCTCGGCTTCAATCGAGCTAGAATGTCTTTAGATATGCTAGTCGTTATACTATACTCTCCATAGTATTAGAGACAAGGTAAGACTGCTTCCCCAGTATAGGAGAGTACCTTTAGCGGACTGAAGACACATATCGAAAGTATATACCACAGGGAGACCTGCATCTCACAATTTTTACCAGTAATGTCCGTGGCAGAGTGGTGATCATATGTAGCCAACACCAGGGCCTGTCCAATTTGGCCTGCCACATACACCAATTCTATGTTATGATTATCCTCACATAAGCTTTGGACGCGGGCAATTAAAGCAAAACCGCTCCTCCAAGAACAATAATAACGCCAGCAACTGAAGCAACTGATCCCTTAAACCTGGATGCAGAACCGGTGAAGCTCGAGGCCGACGGTGTAGCGGGAAACGTGCGTGAAGCAGAGGGTGCACTTCCGCCTGAAGTAGTGTTGATAGGAACCATACCTGGGAGGCTGGACCCAACTGGGGCGGTATATAATGGAGCAGTCATGCTTGCGCTTGGAGCAATAGGTGTAGCCGAGGCTGACAAAGTGATGCTCGAAGCGACGGCCGTCGATGAAGGAGAATTGGAGGCAGGGGCGGCACTCGAGCTTCTATCGCCGCCTGTAGTGCCAAGTCCAGCGCACAGAAACGCCAGGGAATTAAACTCCACAAGAGCCAGGCATTCACCATCGAGGCGTCCGGATCCATTGTCGACACTGTTGAGCGCCGGACCGAATCCCTCGCTCTTGCACCCAGCGCCGTGATAGAAGGCAAAGGCGGCAAGGTTTCCGTTGGGGCAGGTTGGGCGCCGAAGGACTTGGTAACTGTGGGTAGCGGCGCCAGGAGTGCCGCAGACATCGGTGCTAAGGGTGTAGTTGAGAGCTACCGGGTCCCTTTCACCAAAATTCGTGGTGAGGCCAGAGCCGCAGTCGTTGTCGCTCCAAAGACTAATTTCGCCTTGTCCTGAGGCAGCATGGACAAAGGGGAGAGAGAGGGAAAGCAGAAGTGGAACGAGCGATAGCATGGTGGATGACGTTAGAGGCGGGAGCGAATGGGTGGCAAAGCAGCAGAAGACTGAGTCGTGAAGAAAAGAAGCACAGGCAAGAACGTGAGAAGAAACTGGTAGTCGGCTTAAGACCTCAATGATCAGGGGCTTGGGGGCTATATTACCACAGGGTGATACATCGTATTGGTGTAAGTGGTGGCGGCCTGCAGGCGATCGAAAAGGAGCTCTATGCCGCGGCATAGACGTTGCCCAGGCAATGACAATCTATACGACGCATGAACAATGTCGGGATCTTTACGCCGCGACTGGAAACACGCGATCAGACTTCGGTCCATCGCTGTATATTGGAGGAATCGTGAATAGGGAGGTTGGTACGTTAAAATCACCAACGCCAAGCTTTAAGCGAAGGTATTGAGGCTGAGGCTGAGGCGTGGTCTGACTACGTTTGGAAATACAGTCAAACCTAAAGCCTTGGGGCAGTCCGTAGCCACGCTTTTTCCGAAGACCGTTTGTCGTTTATCATTTCTTGATTCCTTTCGATGCATTGCCTCGTGTAATGACGCTGGACAGAAAGACCCCCCTCGCTCTTCAGAATTCCCCCTGCAGACTTCTCAACCTAAACCCTTGAAATCGATGCAGTCAATTCCAAAAGCCCCCAAGAGGCAGCGACTTTAAAAGTTTTCATCCAGGTTGAGATCGAAGGTCAGAGTGCCAAGCCCAACTCAAAACTAGGCACGAAGATTGAAGGAAACCTGGACCCGGAGATTTGGCAATCTTCTATCAAGTTTCCGCTCTGCCATTTGGTCTGGTCTGCAGAATCTCTCTGGGTAAAATTTGATGGTGCTACGCGTTCTCTAGCTTTTCCTATGGGACATATCTCCATCTCGTGATTGCTGGCGAATCCCCGGCCTACGGGTGCGTATTGTGAGCTATGATGTGGAGTGTTCCACCCGAATGTCAAATTTGGCGCTGAAGAGAACCATTCAATACTGCTGCTGGCCCAGTCTTGCAAGGACTAGTGCTGTGGTTGGTTAGTCCGTCACGCAGGCAGGGATACTGGAAAAGACTATAAGAGCAAGACTCTGGTGGTTCCCTGCAGCATCAGGCCCAGCCACTAACATCGAAGAGTGACATTCATACAGGCCCACATTGCTGGAATGCTCTGACGATGTGAGAAGCTAGTCATGTTGAATGATAGAACCTATCAAGTCGGATTTATGAGATCGATTTGATTCATATAGTTCTTTTGAATGTTATTTGGTGGTACGAACAGATTCTGGTGGCGTGGGTGGTTCCAAGGATGAAAGAGACGGTCGGGAGCTGACATGTGCTTTGTTGGCCGTCTTCCTGCCAAAGGAACCCTCTTATGATTAGTTTATGGGAGATAAGAGTGTGGTCTGATTGCATACGAAAGTATTGGAGCGGTACGAACAATGTGTAAGGTAAGGTAGAGAGGGTCTTTGCATGTAGGTTGTGATCGGATTCAGGATGTACAAGCTACAACTGACTTATTATCATAACAATCCAGTCTCCTTTCCCTTCGTTTCTTTTTGCTCTTCCATCTCCAATAATACACCATGTATCATAACCATTCTCACAAAATCTCTGCCAAATCTTGTCTGTATCTGCTTTGATTTCGAAGCCTTATATTGACTTTTGAAAGTCCGGATCAACCCAAGGATAGGGGGAATCCTAGTCCTACCTTTTCCTCTTGAAACACACGATCGTGCTCTTTTTAGTGCGGTTCCATTGGGCAATTGACGAATGTCATGCATATGAAGGCTCCATTGCTTTGCACGGCGAGTCCGAGGTTGGCGGAGTGAGGCGTATAGGCGCGAAATTGAGGGCAGTTGTAAAGTGACTTCATTTTGAGAGGATGCAAGAGAGGACATGGCTCCTTTCAAGTCCCTTGCTGCGCCTTGAGCACCTGTCAAACAGACAGACAGCCTCTGATTGAAACAAAGAGACCATTTCAAAAACGAACGGTAGGCATGCAATTATGGTAAGGGCCATGTGCAGAGTCGCCGAGCAACGCAAAGTGCCTCGAGGTTGGATTCAGCTCTCAGGTTCGTCAGCCTGGAGTCAGGTCCACCTCAGTGCTTTCTCAGCCAGCAGTAGAAGATTCTGAAACTTTGAATCCCTTGTTGCACAACGTTGCCTGGTGGTCTAGAAACCTGCATGTTGTGGGTCAAGTGTAGGTGCTACCCTACGTCGCTTATCCGGGAGGGTCGTCACGATGTCAAACATGCTATCTTTATCAAGTTGGTAACAGACGGCATGGGATTCTAGGCCATTCTAGACTAACACCTGAGGTGGATCGATCAGACAGGCAAGATCAAAGTCCCTACTCTTATCTACGGTGGATAATATGATGCGGAAGACCACTGAAGCGTGGACAGGGTCTCACGGCAAATGAAATGTTCACCGTCCGCTCTCAGGAGCGAATCAGCTTGGAGATGCTGTCCGGTAATTAACCGGACAGTGTCGTTGCATAAATCGACACCATGACATCTGCATCTTGGGCTTCAACAACGAGGATGCGGCGGAAGTCCGCAGGATGTAGCAGAAGGTGTCTAAAATGAAAGTGTCTTCAACCGGTGGGACCTACTGTAGATATTGGTTGGATAGCAATGGGCACTGCATGAGCGTACTACTAAGCAGTGCGGCTTCACGGAGCACCTCTAATTCTCTTCTGGGGCTCCAAGCTCGGCCGGAATACTCAAACTTTTGGCAAAGGATCTAGATACCAGCCAAACTCTTGTATCCGCTAGGAGTAAGACTTCTGCTTCAGCTCCTGATTCTTCTCGTGCTTCTGTGATTGTAATATCACCGCCGTCATGGACGTCTTTTTATCTGAGCTCTCGAAGCGACCCTTATGGAATTCATCTTTGACTTTTGTTTCTGCTTTTTCTGCCCTTCTCATTAAGTCGACACAAATCTCGCAGAGGTTTTGACGTAATGTACGAGCATTTTGATGCTGAGACTTACACAGTCAAGTCAGTCTGTGAGAATTTAATCAATCGACGGGATTCAGTCAAACGAGACTCAATCAAACAGCGAGACTTTGTACAAAGATACTCAGTCAGTGTGCGAACCTTTGTCTGTTACTTGATCGGTTTAGGAATCGACGCCGAAACGACGCGGCAAGACATTTCAAGATGTCGTGCCCTTAACGGTCTTAGGGTCTTTTTGCAAATCTCCATCTCCTGGCAATGTGTTCTCCTCCTCGAGTGGACCGGCGGGACTGAAAGCGCTGTCAGAGTCATCTTTGTCGTCTCGAATTCCTCTGCGCCGTGAAAGATCCGAGATACAGGCAAGGATGATTCGATGACGGATGCTGTTCGTCTTGGTGAGTAAGTGTCTCGTTCATGCAGGGCTAACAAGGTCAAATAGATTCCATTTCCTTGTTCTATCCGGATATGCGACATATCTGGATAGTATTGATTGTTGTCGACATACATCTATACTGAGTCCTGCACATAGACTGAACAGGGTCAATTACCACTCGATCACGCAGCTGTGGGGAGGCTTCGCCTTTGTTATCGGCAACATCTCAGTGGATTCTTCGAATCATTGGACCAAGCACGTTTTGGCGCAAACGGGCCTTAGGGTATGATGGTTTCAGTCCTTTTGTTCAATGCTCTCGGGGAGATCTTGAGCATTTGTCCAATGTGATCCTCCTAAAACTCTTTAGATCCCTGATATTATCAAACCTAGCATCTGTTTGGATCCCAATGCTCAATCATGCTATGCCATCTTTCTTCCAGGTGACTAACCTAATATACGAGCCGGATATTGAAGGTTTTAAACCATATCTCCGGTTGGAATATATCCCATCAACGTCGTTCTTGCGGTACTTCCAATCATCATCTTCTGGAATCCAAGACTAAGCCTTTGTTAACGACCTACGTCTCGGCGCACTTCTTGGTCTCCGTCTGCCATAGGTGCCTCCTATCATGAAATCAGCACCACTCACCGAAGCTGATATGTCATAGTGCCGCCATCTGCGGAGCCGTTGAAAGCAAAATTCTTCGCAGGCTAAAACGGAGCGCTCCAATCGCATATGCACGTCCCCAAAACATCCCTCCCGCTAAGATACCCCGAGGAAACCCTTTAGCGCTCTTCGCCTGGAGTGCCGCCGAGGTCTTTCCATCATCGTCGCCGGCAGCTTCCACCCCTCACAACCGCCTCTTCGGACCCCCTCCACAGCGGTTGCAAAAGCCGTCACAGCCCGCAAACCCGACAACGGCGACCCGCAACAGCTACGGCCGGGAACGCCTTGTTCTCTTTCCATATCAGCAGTTTGCTCAGCACACCGGCTGCAACAAGCCCCTCGAATACCTTGACTGCAGTCGATCGATACGGCCGAGCGGACGGCGTGGGGGGTTCTCGCTGGTGGTCGGGTTGTATATGTTTCAGTAAACGCTATGCACAGCTTCCTTTGATTCATAAACATCATAGTCTGCTGCACGAACCAAATGATTTCCCCCACGGGTAAAAAGCTCCAACCGTTAGAAACGCTCATCCAGGGGATTTAGATACGTGAATCCCCAGCGAACAAAGGACTTTTGTCTATTGACACCAATCCCGTCTACGAGCCCATACAACCATTTCATTATTTCATCAAGCATCTACCGTTCGATTCTCAACCTTTTAGCAAAATGTCTCAAACCCCCCCCCAGTCCCCTCTTCCGATCAACCATATCCGACTACTACTGTAGATCAGCCATCTCGAACCGACTCTTCGTCATGTAACC